>Ga0316628_100000033_pt1 | contig 89430 bp, 135 predicted proteins | sample OWC_Aug_M2_C1_D5_FD_207648 | JGI IMG/M metagenome (GOLD analysis project Ga0316628, IMG submission 207648) | Wetland soil microbial communities from Old Woman Creek delta, Ohio, United States - OWC_Aug_M2_C1_D5_C | ecosystem: Environmental > Terrestrial > Soil > Wetlands | place: USA: Ohio...
TGAAGTCTACTTTCATTGTTCGTCCTCTCCAATCTTGATGACTTTCACCTCGTCGCCTGATTTTAGTACAATCATGTTCTCTGGTACGCTAGGCGACAGAGTAACAAGCGCACCGTCTGTTCTCCTTATTCCCACTACACACCCAAAGTAGGGCGATGTGTACAAGCCGTCATTGCCTTCACCCCCTCCAACAAAGAACAAATCGCTTGACGCTTTGCATGGTCGCGCTCCCATCCATTCGTACTTTTGCTCACTCCAAAAGGCGCAGTCCCTACAGTGAATCATTGTCTTTTCCTCCAATCTTCACATCCATACATCCCTTGCAAAACAACGTTGCCTCCCATCCATCATCGTCCCCGCCCGACAGGAGCACCCCAACGACCATCCCGTTGCTTGCGTACACGGCTTTGACCGCCGTCACTAGGCGGCGCAGAAGTTTCACGAGGTCTTTGCACTCGGAGTAGTAGTGGTCAACTTGATAGAGGTTGGCGAAGGTGCGGGGCAAGACGTTCGTCGGTGTCACTCTACTCCCTCGCACTCTCTACAGATGTCATTTGGTCTGCCTCCCTTGTACGAACTGAACTCGCTTCGTTTCTTTTCCTTGTGGCACTTGAGGCAGTACCAACGCCCACGACGAACCTTAGGAATACGGGGAAATCGGTCAAGAAATTCTCGCATACTTGAGTCACGCAATATCCGAACAGGAATCTTCTTGCTCACAGCGCCCCCCTGACACAAAAACACACATCTCTCCCCCCTTCGGGTTTGGTGTGTGCTTTTGTTTGGGTTTTCCCCAACGTCATTTGATTGCTCCTGATGATAACACAAAACAGTCAGTGTGTCAATGCCTTCGCCAGTTCAATGACTCGGCTCCACTGTTCATCGCTCAACCTCTCGCACTGTTCGGCAATCTCAAGCAGTTCCTTCATCTGGTGCGTTGGAACATACAGGTCGCGCAAGTTTGGAAGTTGAGAGAGCCTATCGTTGAGTTTCTTCATTGTATCACTGGAGTTTTCGTAATACCGTTCAGCGGCAAGATAGACTTTATCGTTGGCGGCGTCAAGGTCTTCAAGCAACTTGACCACATCATTGTTGATCTTGCCTATGACTCTTTCCAGTTCTTCTGTTGCCGACTTTTCTTCATCAGTAACGCTGGTGACAATGGAGCGTGGCAATTGCTCTATGGCCGCCGTGACACTCTTGACAATCTCGCCTAGTTCGTAGTAGGTGACTTGTCCGTCTTCAAAGATGTGTTTGATTTTCATTGGTCTTCATCCTATCATTACGCATGGGTCTTTGGTCTGCACCAGATACTCAACCCAAATTTCCGTTCGGCGCTCTTTGCTCAGGCCCATCTCGTCCCGCATGGCCTTGAGCAAGGCGACTTTCTTGCCTGTCCTGCTATGGAATCGGTCTTTGCGGGAACACTGCGCTTCGGCCACAAATTCTGGGCCGTCGTCGGGCGTAAGGAAGCAGGTCGTGATGCCCGTTCCCTTTGACTGGCGGAAGTAGATTGAGTAATCCGTGTTCATAACATGAATCAACATTTCTTTTCTCCTATTCTTCGTAACTTTCTTCCCCGCGCAGCATCAAGTCTGCGCGTGGGTAACGGTGACTTTTCATGTGCGCCCGGTCGCCCTCGACGTTCAGCCTCTCGCAGCGAGGGCAAAAGACTTGGCGCTTGACTCGCGGCTCAAACCACTGCTTGCAGTCTGGGCATTTCTTGTGACCCAGAGCGCGATGGCCTTTGGCGGTTAGGACTAGCCTTGCTTTCATGGAATAGCGATAGCCAGAGTCGCCCACGCGATAGCACATAGAAGCGACACGACTATCTTCTCCTGTTTGTGTGGCGAGTTGTCGTTCTTGAATATCATAACCAAGTCTGCCACAAAGATGTTGAATATACTGAGTCCAATTGCAGCGTATTTGATTGTTTCCATGCTCAAATCCTACCACAAGTCGCCCTGATTGGCTAGTGATGAATGTCACTTCAAGATAGGACAAATGTCACTTGACCTTTTGGCCGTAATCCTGTATTCTATAGGCAAGGCTTTGAGGTTTTGCGTAAGCATGAGCTGGCCTCTGGAGGGGAACGCCGAGAGAGGACGCCGCGAAAATCGGCAAAGCCTGACTTGGAGAGAATAATGAAGAACAAGAATCAAGAAATCCGCACTCTCAAAGCCGCTCTGAGAGCCACTTGCAAAGCGGCGACTCAGTTACAGAGGGAGAACGAGGTGCTGAAAGCCGAAGTCAAACTTCTGAAACTCATCACGCTTGCCGACATTGAGATTATCGGGGAGGCGGTGAAGAGGAATCGTGGCTGACCAGTGGCTAGGTAGGCGCAACTTTGGAAATCACTTCATTGATGTGCGAACATCGCTAACAATGGGCAATGTTCCGAAGGTGACTGCCGAGATGATTGCCCATGACTTCTGCTGTGACCAGATGGCGCTACTGGCAGACGATGGATTCTTTGTGTTCCACACGAGCGGCAAGGCGGGAGTCATGCGATTCGGTTATGAGCCTGAAACGAGCGAGGAACATGAGATTCGCTTCTGCCCGTTCTGTGGAAAGGCATTGTCGTGATTGTCAAATACTACATGAACAGCACCGTCCTCGCCAAATTGAAGCAAGACGTTGGCGACGGGCAGTTTGGGCCGATGTCAAAGATTGTCGTGGATGAGGCGCTGACTGATGACCAGTACGTGATAGAGTTGGGCAGTGGCACAAAAAGGACAATGAACGTTCCAACGAGTCCTTCTCTTGAGAAAGTTATAGATAATTTGGATTTTGTCTTGAGGTTTGTCTGACAGATAGAATCATCTCCCTACCCTACCGACTGGCTACATAACTGTGTAGCCAGTCTTTTTTATTATTGACACCGCGCAAATTCTGTGGTATCCTCTATTCATGCCGAACCCACACCCCACTGATGGAACCGCAAATCTAAAAGACTTCCAAGAGGGCGAGGACAAACGCCGCACCCTCAAAGGACGCAAACCGCGTTACGAAATCGCCAAAATCATTGAGGAACGCGGAGCGCGTCTAAAGGACGATGACCCCGAAGGGCGTACTATCGCGGAAGCCGCTGTTGACGCTATGTGGGAAAAGGCCCAAGTGGGCGATGGCACGGCGGTCAAGGCATTTGCAGAGTTAGCCAAGTATGGTTGGGGTACGCCAGAAGTCAAGGACGTTCGGCAAGTCCTGTTGATGATTGTGGCTGGCGCTCAACAAAGGGGCTTGAATCCAAGCGATGACCCAGTTCTCGGAGCAATCTTCGCCGCAGCAGATTATAGAGTTCCTAAGCTCGCTTCGCCCAGACCAAATGAGCGAGATAGTTCAAGCGAGATTCAAGCAACTCGATCAGGCGAAACAGACATCGTGGACGCCGAAGCAGTTTCCTGACAACTCTGTCGTAACAGAGGAAGGGGAAATTCTGCCGTTCAATCCCGCTCAGAAGGCAACCTATGAGGCTGACACACGCATGGTTGCTCTTATCTCAGGCCCGCAACTTGGCAAGACCTGCCTGTCACCGATTTGGATGTGGCGCGAGATTCAGCGGCTTGGCAGAGGGACATATCTTGCTGTGTCCAACGACATGGATATGTTCAAGCTCAAGATGTTGCCTGTTTACATCCGATTGTTTGTTGAGCATCTTGATGTGGCCCGCTATTGGGCATCCGACAAGCTCCTAGAGATTCGCAATCCCCACACAGGCGAATTTGAAGCCCAACACTCTCAAGACAAGATGTATGCCCGCATCATCCTGCGTTCTGCTGATGACAAGGGCGGCATGGAATCGTCCACCGCTCAGGCTGTTCACATGGACGAGGCGGGGCAAGAAAACTATGACCTAGAACTGTGGAAGGCGACTAGGCGCAGGATTGCCGTCAAGCGCGGCAGAGTCCTCATCACAACCACTCTCTATGGCCTTTCCGCTTGGTTGCAAAACACAATCATCAACCCTGCGGAACTTGGCGGGGAGCAACAGCTTTTTTCCTTTGAGAAGGGCGAGATGATTATTACTCGCAATGAGGCTTCGGGTATTACTCTCGTTCAGGCTGACTCCACCCTCAACCCAAGTTTCGAGGTTGAAGAGTTTGAGGAAAACCGCGCCTCAATGCCTGATGATGAATTTCAGATGATGTATCGTGGCCGCGTGACTACTCCCCGCGACCTCATCTACGATTGCTTCGGCCTCAAGAATCTGTGTGGTCGCTTTGACCCGCCTCCTCACTGGCAAAGGGTCTGGGGCATTGACTTTGGCGGCGTCAATCTGGCGTGCGTCAAGATGGCGCGTAACCCCGAAACGGGCGTCTATTACCTCTATGGCGAGTATCACGCGGGCGGAAGGTCTGCGTTGGAGCACGTCGCAGAGTTGATGCGGGGCGAGAGCAACCGTAGTGTCATGTGCTTCGGCGGGGCACGAGCCGAGGAAAGTTGGCGCAACGAGTTCGCTGCCGCTGGCTTGGTCGTCATCAAGCCGCCGTTTGATGACCTGTGGCTTGGCATCCAGCGGGTCTACGCGCTGTTGAAAAAGGGCGAGTTGGTGATTTTCAATGACTTGCCTGGAACCCTCAAGCAGTTGAAAGGCTATCGGCGCAAGAGGGACAGGTCAACGGGAGAGAGTTTGATGGAAGTCGAGAAGAAGGCGACGGCGCACTACTTGGACAGCCTTCGTTATGTCACAGTCGGAATGTCGGAAGTGGCAAGCCCAGACTCTTGGTTGTCTTCGGAAATGAAGGCTCTCGGACTCATCAAGGAGAGCGAGGAAAACAAGCCGCCCGTTCCATCCAATGCAGAGTTATTTGCAAGACTACAGTCTGGGAAATTAGGTGTTGACAATATTTCAGGTAGGGCTTATAATATTCTCAAGTGACATTTGTCACTTGACAGGAAGGGGGCGAAGTGGACATTTCGGACACCGCGTTGTTGTCGGAGCAATTTTTCTCCAGATTGCCTAAGCAATACAACTGGCGTCCCAAGCCCGACATCACCGTCTATGAATTGGCGTTAGCCGTTCCCGTCCTGTTGCTTCGGCTCTATGACATAGAGACGGCGGTCAAGAGCCTTCCAGAATCGGTACAGCGCCACTTTGAGGAAGCTGTCTAGGAGGTCAATCGTGAGTTTCTTGGAATTTCTCAAGTTCTTCTTCTCGGACGCCTCGCGTGTAACTGCCTTCGTCGGTCTGCTGGTCAACATCGCTATTTGGGTAGGCGCTCGGTACTTCCCCAACCTTCCCGTTGACATCATCAAGGCCATTGGCGCATTCGTTGAGATGGCGCTGATTGCGTGGGCAGGCTATAGTTCTGGCGTGAAGGTTGAGCGGGCGAGGTCATTGAGAGTCAAGTGACACGGCCCGTTTCGTTTTTTGTGGCGCGGCCCGGTCTGGCAGGGCAGGGCTTTGTCAGGCAGTGCAAGGCATGGTCGGGCGAGGCATGGCAAGGAACACTTTTTCAGTAGGGGGCAAAGTTGAACGAAAGAGAGTTCCTAGTAGAATTTAGGCAAATCGTTCTGCATCTTGCGGACTTGATTGAACGCAAGTTAGATATGCGTCCGAGAACATCGGAACTCAGGCGCGAATGGAAAGAGCGCCATAAAAAGGAAAGCCAAGATGGACTTCAGCAAGTGCAGAACGGACAATGAGTGGTGGGAACTTTACAACAGGTATCTTCAAACTAATGAGTGGCGACAGAGGCGAGAAGAAAGACTCGCCATTGATGGGCGCAAGTGTGTTGTGTGTTCAAGTGGCGAGGATTTGGAAACGCATCATCGCCACTACAAAACGGTTGGAAACGAGAATGCCTTGACTGACTTGGTGACTTTGTGCAAAAGACACCATGAGGCAATCACAAATTCTGACCGAGAGAATCGTTACCAACGGCGAAAGCCGATTCTTGTAGACGTTGTGTCTACGTTCACCCGAAAGGAGTCTAGTCATGTCGTACCAGAGTTTGTCGTTCAAGATTGTCGGCGTTGCACCCCTCATTATGCACAATGGGCAGACGGCTGACCCACTCAACCATTTCGCAAAAGAGATGAAGAAAATCACCTCTAAGCGAATGAAAACCGATGCTGACTTAGAGCAACTTGCAAAGATTGAGTGGTATGCGTCCCTGTACACTAACAACGGAAAACCATGTATTCCGTCTGAGGTGATTGAGTCCTGTTTCACCGAGGCGGCAAAAAAGACCAAGAGCGGCAAGAAAGCTCTTATCGGCTTCTATTGTCCGGCGCACTCGGAGCTTATCTATGATGGCCCAAGTGACCCAGAGGAAATGTGGAAAAGTGACAAATTCCGCTTCACCACTGCGGTCAGGCTGAACGGTAGAACAAAGGTCATGCGAACGCGATGTCGCTTTGAGCAGTGGGGCGCGACCATCGCTGTGATGTTTGACCCTAGCACATTCAATGAGCCAGAAATCTTTGACATTCTGAAAACGGCAGGCGAGGTCATTGGCCTGTGTGATTGGAGGCCGAAGTTCGGAAGGTTTCAGGTTTCAATTGAATAGAATCGCGGGGCGAGGCGCGGCGCTGTCGGGATAGGCATGGTCGGGCAGGGCGTGGCTTGGTGGGGTGAGGTAGGGCGTGGATTAGGAATCATTCTTGATTCACTCAATTTGGTTTGGCGGTGCTAGGCTGGGCATGGTGCGGCAAGGTGTTGCTGAGTCTGGCAGGGTTGGGTTGGGCGCAGTTGCGTGCGGTCTGGCGAGGCGTGGCGCAGCGAGGCGTGGTCAGGGTTGGCAAGGCGGGGTCAGGCATGGCATGGGTTTACTCAAGTTGAACAGTAGGACGATGATTGTTACTCGCCAGTTTCTAAATAGCCTTCTGCGGGGCGCGACGTTTGACTTTTCCAAATGTCGCACGAACGACGAGTGGTGGCGGCTCTATCGGCTCTACCTGCAAAGCCCGCAGTGGCGAAGGAAGCGGGAGGCGCGGCTCATTCTTGACAGACATCGGTGCGTGAAGTGCAACGCGATGAGGCGGCTGGAAGTCCATCACTTGAGTTACCGCAACGTTGGGAACGAGCCGATGGATGACTTGCGGACGCTGTGCAAGGACTGTCACGACGGAGTGACGGAGAAAAGTAGGGGGCATAAGTGACACCAGAACAAGAATACCGTGAGGCGCTAATCCGCATCTCTACATTGATTCCATTGCTTGAGGACACCTTGCACGATATGGAGCACAACCCACTTGTCAAGTTGTCCTATGCGATTGTGGCAAAAATGGGATTAGCGATTCCAGATTCTATCTATTCGCTAGGGTGCAAGTCGAATGACCAAGTGTGACTACTGCCAATCACGCAACGATGACAAGCAAGAATTGTGTAGGCATTGCGGTGCGCCGTTGCCTCTGGTCATTCCGCGAGTTGACGACAACTTTGAGCGCAACAGCGGGAAGTTGTATTTAGCGCCAGAGTCAACATGGATAGCGTCAACGTGTAGCACTAGACCGTCCGCCACATCATTCGCCATTTACTTGACTTAGGGGGCATTGGGATTGTTTTCTCTCAGGAGTTTCTTTCCCGATGTTTCAATCCGAATCTGTGACATCGGCGCATCGCCCCATGAGGGCAACCTGATACCCTACGGCAAACTGGTTGAGGACGGCGTTGCAACCGTCATCGGCTTCGAGCCGTTGCCAGAGGAATGCCGCAAGTTCAATGAGGCCAACCCGAAACTCAAGTGCCTGCCCTACGCCGTTGGCGACGGGAAAGAGGCAACGCTCCACAAGTTCTTCGCGCCAGGGATGGCAAGTCTTTTACAACCGAATAGGGAACTTCTGTCCTACTTCGTCGGCTTTGATGACTGGCTTGAGCCAAGAGGCGAGGCGCGAGTCCAGACACATCGTTTAGATGACCTAGAAGAAGTCGGCGCGGTGGACTACTTGAAACTGGACACTCAGGGAAGCGAGTTGACCATCCTGCAAAACGCCGAGAAGGTCTTGCGCGATGTCCTGATTATCCACACCGAAGTCCAGTTCTTGCCGATGTACTTGGGCCAACCGCTGTTCGGTGACATTGACTCGTTCCTGCGGAGCGCGGGATTTGTCCTGCACGTCTTTGGGATGAAGAATTTTAGGTTTGTCGCCTTGCCCGATGCTCTATCGAGGCACGCGGCTGAGGCCGATGCGGTTTACGTCAAGGACTTTACCAAATGGGACGCGATGCAGATTGAGAGCCTGAAAAAGACGGCGCTGGTCTTGCACGACTTGTACAGTTCCTACGCGCTGACGACTCTGGCGCTCAAGTGCATTGACGACAAAATCAACACCAAGTTCCGACAGAGGTATATTGCGCTTTTGGAGAAGGGGGCAAAGAGGTGAACTGGCTTAGTTATCAATGGAATCGCATTGGATGGCGGTTCTTTGAGTCTAGAGTTCCAAAGCCTTTCCCGCTCAACAAATGGGTCAGATACGGATGGGCAGAGTGGCACTATCGGACTTCTGACATTCTGGCCCATATCCATTGGGATAGGTTCACAAAGAAGTGGCGAGCGCAGTCACTCAATTGCAATGTAAATAGTGCCAACTTCGGGCATCGTGTTGATGCTAGTCGGCATGACACCAAGCAAGAGGCAATGTTGCACTGCGAGAAATTGAAGTTGGAGGCAACCAAGTGAGCCTTGTGACTGGCGCTTCGGTCATTTACGCCATTGCTTTTCTGATTGTCATTTTTCTGTATCTAGTCCTTGATGTTGTTCTAGTAATCGGAATAGTGAAAATTGAGCGCGAGCGGCGGAAGATAGAGAAAATCACGGTTCGCATGAGGAGCGAACTAAAGGGGGCAACCAAGTGAAATTCAACCCACGCATCGCCATTTGCCGTTTCGCCTATGGTGGTTCAGAGTCCAGCGATGAAGAGAATTGGGTCATTCAGACAACGGCCCACTGTGCCAAAAACAAGATTTCTCTGACCCATTGTGTCTATGATGACACACCCGCTCCGATGGTGCGGAATCGGGCGGTCAAGGATTGCCTTGAGGCTGGCATTGACCTGATGTTCTTTTTGGACAACGATATGTTTCCCGACATAGAGCCGGATAGCAATTTCTTTGACAGCGCGATTCAGTTTTACATAGAAAGGTTCTACAAGGAGCCAACCGTCATCGCGGCTCCCTATTGCGGCCCGCCGCCGAAGGAGATGGTCTACATCTTCCGATGGCGGGGCTACCAGTCGGACAACCCGAATCCCGACTTTGACCTGAAAATGTACACGCGGGAAGAAGCGGCAGAACGGCGGGGGCGTGAGGCGGTCGCGGCGCTGCCCACTGGCCTGATGGCTATTGACGCTCGAATCTTTACGGGATTCGATGTGAAAGACGAGAAGGGCGACACCTACACGGTTGGGCTGCGACCGCCTTACTTCTACTATGAGTACAAGGACGAGTTCCAAACGGATAAGGCCAGCACCGAAGATGTGACGTTCTCCCGCGATGTCTCGCTCCTGTATGGGCAATACGGTCTACAAGTCGTGTGGGTGGATTGGGACAGTTGGGCGGGACACTGGAAGCGCAAACTGGTAAGCAAGCCTGTCAAGATTGACCCCGGTGGGCTGGCTAAGTTGTTCAAAGAGGCTGTTGCGGGGGCACAACGCAAGGAGTAAAATGCTAATCAGGGAAGAAACTATCACCGTGACGTGTGCGGGTGCTGCTGGCACATCCGTTGGCTCAATCCCAAGCACCAACTTGATGGGCCTCTTGATGGCAACTGCTGTGGAGTACACCAGTTGTCCTGCCACGACTGACATCCTCGTGACCGAGATGGCGACGGGCTACACGCTACTGTCCATCCCCAACGCCGCCACCAACATTGAGTGGAGTACTCTGTTGTGGGTACTCAATGGTACTTACATTCTCAATGTGACGGGCGCGAACAATGGGAGTGTGGTCAAGTTGAGGCTGAGGTATCAGTGCTAACACCACTTGGATACGGGCGCATAGGCGGTGGGGCGAAACTGCTCAAGACAGGGCAAACAACCTGTTATATGTTCGGGGACGATGGTGACACTGAGAAAGGTGTTGCCAAGTCGTACACCGTCAACAGCACCGGCGCACAGTCAGGGACGACGAACATTGACTCGCCTGGATACGCAGGCAACACTATCGCATTTGACGGCGCGGCAGGCACAATCACCGATAGCGCGGCGGGGCTGGCGGTATTCAAGACAGGGGATGTCATTCGGGTGCGGGGGAGTGCGTCAAATGACAATGTGTTCACCATTGACACGGGTGGAGTAGCTGGAACTATACAAATCAGTAGAGTTGTTCCAAATAGCGGTTTTGAAACAGCCGGTGCATTACCTCCTGTTTTCTTGAATTGGGTACAGGCACTCGGAGACGGAACTTTAGTTGATGAGGGAGTTCTGGTACACTCTGGTAGCCACGCCGCTAAAATGACTGCGGGGGCAAGTGCTAACACGGCAATGCGTAGTGGTAATATTAGTGTTACCCCAGGATATTCATACACAATTTCTTTTTGGACAAGAGGAGATGGAACTTATAGCGGCAGATATGGTATAAAAGATGTAACACATTCCACATGGATTATCGCAGACCTTACCCCGACCAACATAACAAATACTGTCTATGCACTGTTTACAAATACTTTTACTGCACCCGCAGGATGTATAGCTGTTCAAATATGGTTTGAGTGTCCCTCTACTAATGGCGGTATTGCTTACTTTGATGATGTGTACCTGACTCTTGTGTCCAATCCTGCCCTTGTTACCGAAGCCGCAGGCGCGTACATCACCATCTGCAAGCGCGAGGCGCACAGTAACAATACCGTGTTCGATGTCAACACCGGCCTGACGTGGAGCCGCTACGCGAGCGCATCCGTTGGGCCTGCCAGTGACGGCAAGTTGAACTGGTACAATGCCGCGACGTGCTACACACTCCATCCCGCAGCCGCAGATGTGGCGATGGTCGTAGGGAATATTCTGCGCGTGGTCGGGTCGGACGAATCGGCGCGATATTATGCGGGGCAACCGCTGGTGTGCAGTGGGTTCGTGAATGACACACCAAACAACAAACCTGGGCTAGTCGTGGTATCCGTCTCATTCACGGGCGGCAATACTGACATCGTGGTTGACCCAGGCGAGCAGACGCTCATCGCAGAGGCGGCAGGCGGGAGTCGGGACATCAAGGTGATATGCCAGTCCATCTTCGGCTACGCCGCCGCCGCGAATGCGGCGTCATTGGCGGAGTACACGGATTGGAGAGTGCCAGATAGATTTGAATATACCAGTTTGATGTCGCATGGTGTTTGGGGGCCGTGCATAGATACGGTATCGTTTCCATCATTTCCAAGTGTAAGTTTATGGTCTACCAACACGCGAATACGCACGGTCACGCAGGCGCTTTCGATAGATTTTAGCGAGAACACTGTTTCTAATGCTTCTGCAAAAACCGTAACTTTCCAAGTCCTTCTCGTTCGTGGAGGCTGACCCATGTGTACCCTATCCTCAAAAACTCTAGCCGAACTAACCGCCATGACGAAGGCGCAACTCATCACCGCCGCATTAGAGGGTGTGACTTACACGACGCTGGCGCAAAAAGAGGACTATCCAGACGGGCAACAAAAGTTGCGCCTGTGGGTGACGCGAACGGTGTACCCTGATACGTTCGTGTCGAAGCATAAGCACACATGGACGTATTATGATGTTCAACCAGATGGAACACAACCAGTGAATGTGTTTGTTGAATCGCACTACGATGCAGGTGACATTGAGATAGGACGAAGGAGAATCAAGCACTACCTCGATGGTAGACAGCCGGTTATTATTGAGGACACGATACCAATATGAGTAAAGACATCATCTTTGGCGCGTTCTACTACGACAACTCTAGCCCGCCTGTAGGCAAGACGGGCCTGACTGTGACCTTCACCGTCTACAGCCTCAACATCTCGACGCTGGCTGTGGCGACTGTGGCAACCGCGCAGCCTGCAACCACGGTGGGCGGCGGTCTTTACGCTTACAAGGTGTCTGCCGCTGACTTGCAGACCTATTACTACTACGCCATCGCCAGCACAACCGACACAACCGTTGACGCAAGGGACAAGCCCGCTGTGATGCTGGACTGGGGCGATGTGACGGGCCAAGGCGGGATTGACCTGACGAACATCAAGCAGGCGACTAACCCGACGACCCTGACAAACATCACTGTGCCGACCACGACCAGCGTGACGAACGATGTCACCGTGGCGGCAGCGTCCAAGACGGGCTATGCTCTCTCCTCAACTGGCGGCGACTTGATTCTCAAGACCTCTACCTTTGCGCTGGCAATGGCCGATGCTATCTGGGACGAAGTTCTGACGGTTGCTACCCACAACGTCGTCAGTTCTGCGGGCCGCAGGCTGCGTAGTTTGGGAGCTTTCTCAATCGTTGACGGGCAGGTTGACAGTGCCACCACGCAGACCGTCACGCTTGGTGCAGAGGCGAGTGCGACAGCGCACATCTATGACCAGAACCTCATCGTCATCACGTCTGGCGCGGCGGCTGGACAGACGCGAATGATTATTGAGTATTCAACTGGCAAGATAGCCGTCGTTGACCGCGACTGGGAAGTTCTGCCCGTTGCCGGAAACACCTATGAGATTGTGGCGTTCGCCGGTGTCCTTCTGGCGACTCACGGGACGGCTCAGTCAGGCGCGGCTTCCACAATCACGCTGGCGACTTCTGCCCTGAACATCGCAAACTCCTATGTGGGCTGCGGCATCTACATTGCGGCGGGAACGGGCGCAGGGCAGACGCGGCTCATCACGGCCTACACGACGGGGCGCATTGCTACTGTGTCGCCTGCGTGGGACACACAACCTGACAACACTACCGTCTACAAGGTGATTCCTGTTGGCCGATCTATTGTCGAGACTAGCAACGACAAGACTGGCTATGCTTTGAGTACAGCGGGTGTGCAAGCCGTCTGGGATAATGTTGTGCGAACACTGACTCAGAGCGCGGCGGCGGTCACGGCGGCTGTTTCTGGTTCTGACATCACCATCACTCGCGGCGACACCTTGAGCGCGGCCTTGACGGGGCTAGGCAACATCTCAAGCTACGTCTCGCTTGACTTCACCGTCAAGACAAACAAGGCCGACGCGGACAGCGCGGCGATTCTCCGCATTCGCAAGAATCTGAGCGGCACAGGCGATGGGTTGCTGACCATCAATGGCGCAGCGGCAGTGACGGCCAGCAAGGGCAGCATCACAGTCAACAACGCCACGCTTGGCAACATCACGATTGCTCTGGCGGCTGACCAATCGGCTTTGCTTGAGCCGCACGGCGGGCTGTATTACGATGTGCAAATGATTACGGCGACAGCCACCACGACGATGACACAAGCGGAGTGTGATGTGAGCGGCGACGTGACGAGAGCGGTGACGTAATGAAGCGCAAACACCCAGACAGAATTTTCAGTGGCGACTATAGCGTTGAAATGTGGGACAGCATCAACAACGCGAGAACAAAGAGAGAGTTGCGATGGGCGCTCTATTTTGTGTGTTGCCGTTTGCAAGAGTTAGAGGCGAAACTGGCTGACCAAAAGGCTCGCAAATCAAAGGGGGCAAAATGAAATCTCTGGGTACTACACCAAACGGAAGCCGCATTGTCGAATTGACATCGGCTGAGTATGCAATCATCGGGGAGTTGCAAGCTACGCTTGCGGGGAGTACGTTCTCTTTCCATGAGATATACCGCGATGTGGCTGACATAGACTGCAATGACGCTTTCAAGGCAGTCTATGAATTTACCAAAGCGCGGTTTGAAGTCAACAAGATGCAAGAACTCTTGGATAATATGAGGCGCATCGTGGGGGTAGAAAAATGACCAAGAAGATTGAAGTCTCAAAGATTGTTCTAAAGATTGGCGACACCGAGTTGTCGCTGTCGGTGGAACAGGCGAAGGAACTGCGCGATATTCTAAAGGCGACGTTCGGTGACGAGGAAGTTGTCACTGTGCCATATCCCGTTTACCCAACTTACCCCGTCTACCCAACTTACCCCGTCTATCCTGCCGTACCAATGTGGAGCGAGTGGAAAATAACTTGTGGTACATCTGGTAACACTACCCTTCAGACAACTAACAATTCGGGGGCAACGTGACCAACTCAGAGCGATTCGTTTTCTGGCTGGCAGAGAGGCTCGAGGTCTGGATTATTTCAAGGCAGAGATTTGAGATTTTGCAGGCAGAGCATATTAGTGTACGGAACGAACTTACATCCGAGCAACAGGCCCACGACGCCACTCGTGACGCGCTCTCACAATCTGAAAAGGAACTTGCCATCGCCAAGAATCACGAGTCCGAACTCCTCGCCGTCATCAAGACCCAATTCACCAACGCCTCAATGACAGCCCATTCAGGGATGCACGGCAGGGAAACTCAGGCGTGGTGGGGCGGCATCGCCTACGCCTGCGCCTTGATGGTCGAGAAGTTGGGCCAAGAAGTGCCAGAAGACACCACGACACTGATTGAGAAATTCAGCCGCATAATGACTGTTTAGGGGGCGCAAGGACACAAGCGATGTCATTCATTGACAGAATAGCGAAAGCAAACTATCCCTCAACCGTCTCGGAACTGGTGCAGATTCCAAACGTGCGTGATGTGCCTCAGTCGTGGGCCGCGTGGCTCGGCCCCGGCTATCCCATGCCGCCCGCCATCACCAGCGGCGGCTACCGCGATATGCGTGCCAAGCTGGAACTGACCGAGCCAAGAAGCTATCAGTACACGCCCAATGTCAACATCATCATCACGCCGCGCATTGCCTATGGGCTAACCTCATTCTCTCTGTTGGCCTACTACGCCGAAACCGTCTCGGAGTGCGCCTTAGCCAAGTTCATGCTGACCGAACGGATGAAGGCGCTGCAACCCACTATCTTTGACGAGAACGACGACCCCGTTGAGAAAGAAGACCTGCAATGGATGACGACCTATCCTGACGCGCACACGTCTTGGGAATCGTGGCTTCCGCCGTTCATCTACAACACGCTGGTCTATGACGCGGCCTGCATCTATTTTGTCTACGGCGAAGACGGCAAGATTATCGGGATGCGAAACCTTGACGGCTCGACCATCCTGCCGCTGATTGACCAGCGCGGCGAGACGCCCAAGCCGCCTGCGCCCGCTTTCACTCAAATCATCTTCGGCCAGCCGTTCACTTGGATGACGGGTGAGCAGATTTGGTACAGGCCACGCGGAAGGCGAATCAACGCGCCCTACGGCGAAAGCCCGATTGAGAGAGCTATCAAGCCTGTGGAGCTTCTGAGTAGCATCTATGACTTTGAACTTGCTTTCTATCAGGCGGGAAATATGCCAGAGATGGTCATGGCTGCGCCGCTGAATTGGACGCCTGACCAAGTGCGCCAGTACGAACAGGTGTTCAATGCACAGATGGCGGGTAGCCCGAATGAGAGACGGCGAATCCGCTTTGTCCCCAACGGATTCACTCAAATCGGCGTCAAGACGCTTGAGTGGCGCAAGGAAGTCTATCAGGCCGCAGCCCGACAGGTCTACTATCAGTTCGGCATCCCGCCAGAGGAAATGGGCGAACTCGCCTCGGCAACCCGAATGATGAACATGAAGTTCATCACGACCAAGTTCTTTCAGAACGGCATCCAGCCCATCAGCGCCCATCTGGAAAGTTTGCTCAACTTCGTCTTGGCCCGCAATGGGCACAAGGGCTACTACGCCAAGATGGTTGTGCCGTCTACGCAACTTGACCCAGACATGGTAGAGAAGCAATGGACAGGCCGATGGGCAATGGGCCTTGTGCGGCGCGATGAGGCGAGATTGGCGCTTGGGCAAGACGCGCTTGAGGGCGATGAGGGCAACGCCCTGTTGACGCCCGTCGGTGGAATGCCGCCCACCGAGCACGCCCCGAAGCCGGGCGGCGCACCCACTGGCGCAAGTCCGGGCGAGGCCGTGCCGGAAGCGGGCGACGAGGATGTGGAGAAGGAGTATCTGGGCGAGTTGTGCCCGTGGTGCGAGCATGACCTTGCAATCCCGCGAGAGGGGTGGTATGAGTGCGGGAACTGCAACAAGGTGTTCTTTGCCGAAGCGTCCGACAGCGGCATTGTGGATTTTGTCAATCACCCGTTGGGAGAGGACGGGTACGAGACGCCGCCAGAGTTGGTGAAAGCGGCAAGGGACTTGGGGGCGATTTGGAAAAAGACAGCGTAACCAGTGACGCCGCAAGGATGGATGCTATTCTAGGAGAACTGTGGAATAACTACTCGGTTGCTCCGTCCATGTACATTGTCAAAATTGAGCACAGGCCGGGAGTGGTTGCTTGGCTGGCTAGGCTGACAAGCCGCATTACTTTCAACAAGATTAACTTCTTGCTGAATAGGGGTTGGCGGGTACGTGACCCATTCTTTGACGTGTTGCTGGATGGCGGGATGATAAAGACGCGATGAAAAAACACCCATCCCGCAAAGACCAACTCGCAAACTTGTTGCGGGTACATCCATTGCCGTGGTGTGTGGCGGAGAGACGCCTGACAAACATCGTGGTTGACATCTTGGACGCGAACGGCGGGACGGTTGCGGCCCTGCACCAGTCATCGCCCAATGCGAATGTGGACACCGTTGTCCGTTTGCTGGTGGGGGCGTTGAACAAGGAACGGGCGAGGGTTGTGACGGAGGAAATGGAGAAACAGAATGGACTTTAGTCACATCGTCTTTGGTCGGAATCCGCTCAAGTATGACATGAGGGATTTCCGACTGTCCGACTTTATCACACCAGCGATGCGGAAACGGGCAAAACAGACCACGAGTAGCGATTGGGCGGTTGCCAGAATCTTGAATCAAGGTAGCACTCCTCACTGCGTCGGCTTCGCTTGGTGTGGCTTCGGTATCTCGCTTCCTGTCTTTGACGACTGGGACAACTCTCGCGGTGACGAGATTTACTACCAAGCCAAAATCTTCGACGGCGAGCCGGGGCAGGAGAACGGTAGCACGACCCGCTCTGGCGTTCAAGCGTTCCAATACTTCGGCCTACTCAGCAGTTATGCCTTTGCCACTTCACTAGATGACATCGTGACTTGGCTTCTGGTGAACGGCCCTGTCGTCACTGGGACTAACTGGTACAACCAGATGATGTCGCCCGACTCAACGGGCCTCATCAAAGTCGGCGGTAGCATTGTGGGTGGGCATGAGTGGATGCTGTCGGGCGTTGACACCGTGACGCGCAAACTCAAGGGGACAAACTCATGGGGTACTGAGTTCGGCATCAACGGGCAGTTCTTCATCGGGTTTGATGATTACCAGAGACTCCTGAACGAGCAAGGCGATGCGTGTACAGCGGTAGAGATTGTTGGAACGCCTGTTCCGCCGCCCGTGCCAGCGCCGAGCGGTTGCCTCTCGGTTGCTTCGTTGGGGCTGTTCAGGCTGGCGCACGCGATGATGGTGGCGGCGCAGGACTTGGCGAGGAAAGGGTGAGGAACTTCATTTTGGGCATTCTGTGGCTGTTTCCGTCATTCCTTCACGAATGGGTTGACAAGTTGACGGGGCACGTCATTGTAAGATACGATGCGAATTGCATTGGCAAAGACGCTTCCCGCAAAATTGTTTACTACACCATTGCGCCTTCAAGTGAGTTCAAGTGAAACTGACCAAGACTCGCATTGGCTACATCTTTCCTGACCGCTTGCGCGACAGGTTTGCCAAGCATTGTGGCGTCTGCCATGACGCAGATTTCTATTTTCACGCTCCCGTTTCCAAAGAGGTCACACTGGTTTGGCCCAAGCACGGCATCAACGAGAGCGAGATAGTTGCAATGTGCCCAGAAGGACGCAGACCTAGACCTGCAATCTTCAAGCCAGAGAACGGGGAAGACGAGGGAATCAATCGTTCCATCGGCGGGCATCAGAGCGTCAGGGAAGAAGCGGCATTTCTGATTGACAGGGCATTGGGCTACTATCTTGTGCCAGTGTCCTATGTGACGGAAGTAAACGGCGAGAGGGGCGCAGCCATCCACTACGTTCCTGTGACCAAGCGCAAGCCTGTCTCGGCCTATTCGCCAGAGTGGATTGAAAAGTCGGCTATTCTGGACTACATTATCGGACAAATTGACAGGCGCAACCACAATTGGATGACATCGCCCATCCTTGCTATAAAGCCTGTCCTTTACGACAACGGCTATGCCCTGCCCGTCACGGGCGACCACCACATTCACTCTGCCTTTGTGGACGCGCAAGTGGGCAAGCCGCTGACAGACACGGGGAACTTGGAACGGGTCTTGAGGGATTCCGTTCTGTGGAATGACGTTAGACGCTTGGTTGGAACAAGCGCGACGGAATTGGCGCAAGATAGGACAAATGCGCTGCTAGAGCGGGCAGGGATTCCCGCAGAAGGGGGTTAGAATGTTGTCACTCAAAGAATGCCACGAAAAGTGCTTGTACCCATGCGTCAGGATTAGGACTCCGAAGGCGCTTGGTAGTGGCACGGTCATTCACACCGAGCCGACTCAGGGCGAAGATGAGATGTTTGACACCTACATTCTGACGAATGAGCACGTGGTAGACAATCTCATCTCGGTGCAGGAGAGGTGGAGTACGCTCTTGCAGAAGATGACGAAAGTAGACACATTGGGTCATCCCGATGTGGAGGTATTCAGTTTCGCCTATCAGACCCGTGTACAAGGAGCATCGTCCTTGCAGGCCGACATCATGGCCTATGACAAAGACGAGGACATGGCCCTGTTGCGGGTGCGCTCAGGGATGCAGTTCAAGCACGTCGCTCAGTTCTACCCGGAGGCCGATGTCAACAAACTGGTCGCCTTCATGCCCGTGTGGAATGTCGGCTGTGGCTTGGGTGGGCCACCCGCTATAACGCCCGGATACCTGTCGGCATTCGGAATTGACATTGAACACAAGGACTTCGCGCTTGTGACCGCTCCAGTCATTTTTGGAAATTCCGGGGGGGCAACCTTCCTGCAAGAGACCGGGCAGTACATTGGCATCCCCGCAAGAGTTTCGGTCACATCTCTCGGTTGGTCTGCTGACGTGGTGACGCATCTGGGCTTCTCCATCACCATCGCCCGCATCTACCAGTTCTTGCGCGATCAGGTCTTTGATTTCATCATTGACCCAAGCAAGACTTCGGTGCAATGCGAGGCCGAGCGCAAGGACAAGCGGGAGAGTGATATGTTCCAGAGGAAGGTGGAGGACAAGTAATGAACAGACGGGGGGCAATTCCAGATGAAACTCACTAGCAACGAATACCTAGAATACGTCTTCAAAGAGTGGCTAGAGGACTTCTGTTCATCTCGATGGGAAGGCTTGTCTCTTGACGAGAGAGACGCGCTTCTGGCGCACTACTGGCAGGAGTTCAGAGAAGAATACAACAAGGGTTGCAAGCAGGGCGATGGGATTGGTGACGATATAATCACCATTACGGGCGCAAGGTGTTTGGGTTGCAGCTACCCTCTCACAGAGGGCGAGACGCACTGTTGCCCCACAACTGGTCTGCAAGTCACCGTCACTCGCTTTCGCGTCAAGTGCGCCAAGTGCGGGAAAGAGACGGAGAACTTTGTCACTGCGCCATACGGGTCAAAGTGGGACGGCGACCCGATTTGCGCGGAGTGTATTGACAGGTAGCGCATCAATCAAACAAGGGGGGTAAAATGGCAGATTTGGGACAATCCGCTATTGCAGATCAGACGCAAGTACAAGACCGAATGAACCAGTTGTCTATCGCGTGTGACCAACTGGACAAGGCGGTTGCGTCTATTGAAGAACGCCTGTCGTCAGTTCTGAGGCAGGAAAATCTCGTGGTTTCAAAAAGCGGGGACGAGAAACATCCAACGCTTGTTGAATTGGCAGAGCACCTAGACAAGAGAATCTGTTGCATCAGGCTTGCAACAGATAGGCTTCTGAGTATTCGACAGCGCACGGAGTTGTAATCATGCCGCCACAAATCGTCACCCGCAAGGACGTTGAGGACGCGCTTGACCGAATCGAAAAAGGCGAGGCGCTTCCAGAGGACGCCACGATGCTCAGGGCAATCGTCCATGCCTACTATGCGCTGGTCGAGGAAGAAATTATCCTAGAGCCTGACTAAAGGAGGTCACTATGTCATGGGCCGCGTGTGCAATGGCGCATCTGGCAGACCAGATGAGCGCCTACACGAGCAACGTTCAGGGCTGGCTCGACCAAGCCAAGCGCGACTTGGAAGACCGTCACCTGTCGCGCCGATTCTTCGAGGTCTTGGGCTTGGGCGATGACGCGCCCGACATCCTGCCGATGCAACACGAGGTCAACGACATCAGCCGACAGATGGCGGCTCTGCTTCTGGCAATCGGAACGGGAACTCAATTTGAGTGGAACGAGGACAGGCCGATGAGGGCAGACAGGACGGCGAACGGGTGGCTGCTGTACTTCGCTTCCACACTGGACGACGACCCGCTTGAGCGCCTGAACTTGGGGGAGCGACTGAACTTGAAGATGATTTGACACAAAAACAACCGACCTTGCGGCTGGTTGCTTTTGTCCTGCTTGCAGGCGGATACCAATTTCAGTTATCATACTACAGTTCGGTGTGGGTGTCAAGTGCTAACAGGCTTTGAGTATCTCCTAACAAAACGTCACATTCAGTCCGCTACAGAACAGTCTCTCGCCCCGCAAGTGGAGAGCCTGCTCCTGTCAGCACGGACTCGCCTCGCGCCTTTGCTTCCCAACTATTCGAGCCAACAGAATTACAAGCGCGATGATGTTCTGTTGCTTCTCATTCTATTTTCAGATTGGCTACAAGGAGAGTGGCTTGACCAGTTCTCAAACACGCTTCTGCTACAGGTTGAACCCGCGAACGAGATTGAATTGTCGTTCTGGACGAAAAACGGGTATGCGATTCCAGATGGGTTACAGGATTCGGTTAGCGAGGCTTTTCAGTCGTCGCGGGATTGGGCGAGGATAGCCGATGTCACGCTCAATCGGACGGTCAACTCAATTCTGCGATGGGACGCCCAAGAGAACCTGACTAGGCGGGACTTGGACGCTCTGCTGGACTATTGGTACAGCCAGAATCGGGCGGGGAACATTGCAAGCAATGAGACGACGGCGCTAAACTCGCTGTTGACGAAAGAGTATATGCAGAGGCTTGAATTGAGGCGTTGGGTCTGGTGGACTACCCCGCCAGAATACACGATTTGTCCCTTTTGTCGGGAGAGGCACGGTGTTACCTATGATATCACTGACCCAATGCCGCCGTTGCATAACCATTGCAAGTGCATACCTGAAATCCTGTTTGAGTGATGGGTGAGCCTGTGTTTACCGCAACCAAAACTCCCATTGACGCCGCCATAACCCAAGCCGAGTACAACCTGATTCGCCGCATCCGACAGGTCAAGCGGCAAAAACTGGCGGAAGGAATCTACATAGACTTCGCCAAAGGCACATTGCAACTCGTCGGCAAGACGGAGGCTTTTGACTGTGTGACAATCACCAAAAGTGACACTTGACACGCACGGAAAAATAATGTAGAATACTGCTAATAGATATTGCAATAATCCGCTGGCGTCACAGCCAGCAGTGGGGAACTGTACACGACCAGCCCCAAGTCTGCAACGGACTTGGGGCTTTTTGCGTTCAAGGGGGCTTTTCCGAACAAGGAGAACGAAGATGTCTTACATGGGCCTTGCGCTTCCAGTTGAGGTCATCGGGTCGAGTTACGCGGCAAGCGGGCTTTCGATTCCGATGTACATAAAGAGCATCACCGATGCTCCATTGGCCCTGACGGGCACAACCGCAACGTTCACGATGGGGTCTAACGCTAATACGTCCGGCAGTGCGACGGCGTTGCTTCGTGCGAGTCGGACGGCGGCTTTTCGCGTTTACGCCGATGACGGCGGGGCGGTCTTGTGGGGTGTGGGCAGTGTGCCTGACCTGCGGGCGGGATTGTCACGGACGCTTGTCACGACCAGTCAAGCGGGCGGCTTCGTTCGCCTGTGGGGACACATGGGCTACCTCACGGCCTACAACGCCAGCGTCAGTAGTGAGCAGGTAGGTGGGCTGAATGGTCGTCTGGAATTGTGGCAGGCCGCTGCGGGGACAGTCGCGTTTGCTGGATATGGTGTCAGTGCTGGCGTAGTGGGTACTCTCGCCACAGTGGGCACAACCTCGGTTGGGTCTACCGCTGTTGTGGCAGGCTTGGCGGCTATGGCAGACCTGCGCGGCACGTTTACTCAAACGGGCAAGGCTGTTGGTCTTTACGTCGGCAAGTACGACACAACCAACTGGTCGGATGCAACCTCGCGGGCCAAGTTCGGCTATGGCATTTATGTTGATGCGGCCAGTGTCACCAACGGTTTCCAGTTTGGCGCGAGTGCTTCTAGTGATGGCTCTGGTGTCTCATTGGCGGGTTCGGCACGGCCATTTTCCCTGTACGCAGATACGGCTACCACATCGCTGACGACAGACACGCGCACCTTCTTGGTACGAACCCTGATTGGTACAACTCAGACCTCTTCGCAAACGCTGTCCAGCATCCGCGCACAACTCAAGGTCAAGAGTGCGGTTGACCTGCAAGCGGGCTTCTGGCACGCCATTCGCGGTTACGTTGAGGTTGAGGGCGCGACATCTCTGACCAATACTCTAATGTGCCTGTCTGCTCTGGAAGGATACTTTGGTCTTTCTGGCACGGTGACGATTGGTGCGAACGCGGTTGTCGCGGGTGTCAAGGCCATTATTGCCAACGAAGCCGCAGGCGCTTTCTCTGGTAGTGGTATTGCGGCAGCCTTCTATGTCGCGTCTGGTACTCCTTACTGGACGTATGGCCTCTATATTCCTGCGGGCTGCGCGACGCAAGCCATCGGCCTCGGCACTTCGGCTGCTCCGCTTGCTCTTGTCGCCTCAACGCCGCACGTGGCGATGTACACGACCAGCGCGTCCACCTCTGGCGAAATCGTGGGAGCGCAGATTACGCAGACCATGACGGCTGTAAGCACAGGGGCCTACGTTGAAGGGTTGAAGGTTTCTCTCAACTCTGCGGTCAAGCTCGGCAACCCCTGCGCCATCTATGGCATCATTGACTTCAAGACAGCAGGCTTCGCTCATGGTGCAACGTCGGTTATTCAAGGCGAGTTGATCTTCCCCTCTACTGATGTTGTGATACGCGGGACTTACCCAGTGTTCTCGGCAGAAATCGGATGTCCCGCAGCGTTCAAGGCTAACGGCAACCCGATTATCGGGTTTGCCCTTGACGCTTACGGAGATGGCAAGACCGAGTTTGATACTGCGGGATACTTGATCTCTCTTGCTGGTGTCACGCCAGCCATCGGTAAGTTCCTGTCTGCAAACTCTCAGACTGCGCGTTGTCTAACTGCCACTGGCGTTACTCGTTACATGGTCTTGAGTCGAATTGAGGACGGCTTGGGCTTGGGTGTCACAGGTACACCAATGACTCTCGTGGCGTCAAGTCCATTCTTCTCAATGTTCACAACCAGCGCGGCCACATCGGGCGAGACATATACGGCGCTAATCAACCATGTGAACACGGGCGTAAGCTCAGGTGGTTACTACGAGACGCTCAAGGTCAGGTTCGAGTCCGCTGTCAAGGTTGGTAATCCTTGCGCTATCTATGGGATTATTGACTTCAAGACCGCTGGTCTTGCTCACGGCGCAACGTCGGTCATTCAGGGTGAACTGATTTTCCCGTCCACCGATGTCGTGGTGCGCGGGACGTATCCAGTGTTCACAGCGGAAATCGGCTGTCCATCTGGACTCAATATGCACGGCAACCCGATTATCGGGTTTGCTGTGGACGCTTACGATACTGGCAAGACTGAGTTTGACACCAACGGGTATATGTTCTCTCTGAGTGGCATTACGGCTGGGGGCGGTAAAGTCTATGACGAAACTGGCACGACCATGACGGCTGACTCCACGCTGAGAATCCTAATCAACGGCGTGCCGAAGTACCTGCTGGTCAGGGACGCCGCGAGCTAACGATACATGGCTTCTGGGGACTGTGCCTGAAACAGTCCCCAACCAAACTTTTCTAGGGGGCTAAGGAAAATGAAACTCTCAGTCTTTGAACGTCTAATCTTGTCGCAGATTCTATCGGAGCCGGGTGTCGAGGCCGACTTCACTACCCTTCGCATCGTGCGGAAGTTGCGCGAGAACGTTTCTTTCTCAGAAGAAGAACTCGCTGCGCTAAACTTCCGACAGGGCATGGATTGGAGCAAGTGCCCCAAGTGCGGTGCGAGTACGATAGAGTTTACGAAGGGCAGGGCCAGTCCCGAAAGGCGTTGCGTCATCTGCGGCTTTGAGGGCATGGCAGGCGAGAATCAAATTTTCTGGAATCAGGCCGCGCCTCAAGAGGCCGAGATTGAGATTGGCAAGAAGGCCACCGAAGTTGTCAAGGACAGGCTGGAAGCGATGGACAAGTCCAAGAAACTTGTCGAGGAACGCCACTTTACCCTGTGTGACAAGTTCGGGCTGAAGTTTGAGGACGAATAACTATGGCAACTTACGAAGGCGCAATAGCGCAGCCCGTTGAGTTCAGGCCCGAAGCCGACAAGGGGCAAGGGCTGAACCTTGCGCTCTCCCCGCAGTGCGGCGGCGGGACGGTGGTTTACAACATCACCTTTGACGCGACTCTGGCGCTCATCAATGCAAATGCTGTTGTCGTCTCCGTCCCGGTCAACCGGCGGTTTCGTCTCATTGACGCGATGGCGGTTGCCTACGGCGGGGCGGTCACGGGCCTGACGCTATTGGAACTTGTGTGCGGCGCTACTGTGCTTGTCTCTTACGCGCAAACCAACCTGACAGAGAACACCTTGCTCAAGTTTGGGGATACGGGCGTGACCCTCTTGGCGGCTGGCGCGTCCTTTTCGGCTCAGACGGCGGACGTTGACTTGCAAGTGACCAGAACGGTTGCGGACGCAGAGACGGCGACGGGGGTGAGGTTCATCATCACCTACGCGCTGGACTAGGGATAAAGGCGACAGATGAGTGACCTTGATTTTCAACTTTTCATTCCGCTCGACAAGAGCAAGACAGACGATGAAAAGCAAATGGTCTATGGTTATGCCTCTGTGGAGGAACCGGATTTCTCAGGGGAAATCATGGACTTTGAGACAACGTTGCCCTATGCAATGGCGTGGTCGGAGGATGCTTATAAGCGCACTGGTGGGTTATCTCGTGGAAACCTGCGCGGGCAACACAATGAGAAAATCGCCGCTGGGGTCTTGACGGAATTTTCGGCTGACAAGACAAAGAGAGCATTTCCGATTGCGGCGCACGTTGTAGACAAGCAGGAGTGGATCAAGGTCAAGACGGGGACATATTCGGGCCTAAGTTGGGGGGGCAAATACGTCAATCGCTGGCACGATGGAAATTACATACGCTATACTGCCAAGCCAATTGAATTAAGCCTAGTGGATGCCCCGTGTGTTCCAAGCGCGACATTTCAAATGGTCAAGGGCGGGAACGTCCTTATCAAATCATGGTCGCAGCCGAAGCACAAACTTCTGCTGGTTGGGGAGGATGATATGACCAATGTTGTTGTGAACATCCCTATCTCGGCTTTGAAAGGGGGTGATCCAATCTCAATCTCTGCCCAACAAGCAGACTTGGCGAAGGCGATGCCGCAAGGCCCAAGCATCACGAACGTTCTGATTGCCGCCGACAAGGAAAACCCGCCAGAGCCGATTGCACAGAAGCCTGACTTCTCGGTGAATGTGGTGGACGACCAGAAGAAAGTCCTGCCTATCAGTCCAGACTTGGCGAATGTCGAGAGCGGGGCGCAAGCGGCGGAAAGACACCCGCCTGTGGTGAACATTACGCCCGAAGTGGAGAAGGTCATTGCTCAGTCCGAGTCACAATTGCCAGCGACCTACACGCCGCCCATCGGGGTGCGCGACATCGCAATGCGTGGGCTGGAAGGCGTCAAGGACAACGACGTCGCCAAGCTGATTTCAAGCGGCGCACCCTTGACGTTGGGCTTTGTTCATTCAATGGTAAGTTACTTTGCAACCCACGAAAGCACCGACCCCAACTGGCAGGTGTGGGGCGGGACTGAGGGGCGCAAGTGGGCTGAGAAGATTGAGCGCAAGGTGGGCAGTGACACCGTTATCAAGGCGGTGCAGGACATCCCTGGGTTGAAACACATTGCGGAAGGCGATTTGCAAAAGTGCGAGAACTGCCAGCACTTCCGCGATATGGCCTGCGGCTATTGCCAGAAGTATGACAGCAAGATTCAGCCCGATTGGGTATGCCAATCGTGGGACAAGTCAAGCGGTCATCCTGACGCCGCTCCGATTGCGGAACAGGGCGGTATGCTGATGGACGCACAGAAAGCCGTTTCAACACCAACCGAAACTACCAGCACATCCGAAACCGAAGCGGTGAAAGCCGAGCCTGTAACCGAGTCCACCACAACGGAGGATTCTAAGGCTTGCAAGGCCGATGATGTTGACAAGGCAATTACCGAAGCCGAAAAACTAGGCAAAGCCGTCGGCATTGAGAACAAGAACTTTGACAAGTCCCTGCCCTATGACGATGAGTTTGAGAAGCGCATCCCGAAGAAGGAAGGCGAGCCGAAAAGCCCGCCGAAGGGCTACCCGAAGGACGCCAAACTCTACGGCGACCCGGCCAACTTCTCTTGGCCCTGCGACAATCCGGGCCGATGCGCTTCCGCGATGGCCTACTACAACGCAGGCAAGGGCAAGGGCAAGTACGACGAGCGCGAGTGGCGCATCTTGGGACGCCGCATTGCGCGACTGGTCAATCAACACGGTGCTAAAGACGGCACTGTGAAATTCAATCCCCGCACAGGGAAGCTGGAGCGGGAAGCGGAGGGTAAGAAAATGGCGAAGGATTTGAAGACGGCCCGCACCCTCGTTGGCGAAGTGCGGGGCAAATTGGACAGTGCGCCAGAAGGCATGACGCCCGAACTCATCGCGCAAGCGGCGAGTGCATTGGACGTTGTGATGAACGAGCTATCCGAAGCGACGAACGAACAGGGCGCGGTGATTGGGGCAGAGCCTCCGGCGGTGAAGGCTGCGAAACCCGAAACCAAGCCATCGCCTGAAACGACTTCTTCACCGTCTAGCGAGACGACCGAATCGCCTAAGACGGTCAAGAAGGAGGACAAACCTATGAGCGACACGACGACATCCCCGACCACCAGTGTCCCGTCGCAAGCCGACGTGAAGAAAGTTGAGCCGATGCCGACTCAGCCCCCGGTGGCCTATCAGACGTTCAACATCAACACGGGCAACGTTCACCTGCCGGAGTTCATCTCCGCGCTTGCGGACGAAGGCAATATGTTCAAGGCTCAGAAGATTGCGGGTCAGGGTTCCAGCTTTGACGAGATGTTTGCCAAAGCGCAGATTGACTTGCTCAATCAGGGCGGCTGGACGAGCGCCAACGCCCGGCGCGGCATAGGCGGCCTGCCTGCCGCTGGACAGGACTTGTGCTTCAATGCTGACTGGGGCGGCAAGGACGAGCAACTGAAGAAAGCTATCACGCTTTCCAGCATCCCCGGCATCTACCTGATTCGCCTAGCCAAGCTGATGCTCCCCGTCTATGCGGGCCTCCGCAATCGCCTGCCGACTCAAACGGCGGCGACGGGCAGCAATCAGGCGATTTGGCGCGTGAAGTCGGGCTTCGGCACGTTCTCGTTCGTGGACGCCCTGATGAGCGCGGAAAACACCACGGGCGCATCCGTGACCGATACGTTCCTGTCCTTCACTGCGCCCTACCAGCGCGTGACGGTCAACGACAACGTGACGCTGGAAGCCGTCTACACCACGCGCCAGTACGATGACCCGCTACAAGTGGCAATCATCGGCTCGTTGTCTACCCTGCTTCAATCCGAAGAGATGAAGATTATGGGCGACAACTACACTGACCTCGGTGCGCCTTCTGGCACGCCCGTTGCGGCGGCAGTGGCGGGCGCTGGCTTCTCAGCTGGCACGGCGGACACGTTCAAGGTCTCGGCTCTGTCCTACATCGGCACTCTCGTTCCTGCGAAGGGACAGGTGGGCGCTGTGGACGCTGTTGGCGAGAGCACTCCATCGAGTGTGTCCAGCCCGACGGTCAATGGCACGACCTCAACTTCTGTAACCCTGACGTGGAACGCCGTCAAGGGCGCTGCGTCCTACAACATCTACTGGGGCTTGAACGGCGCGAACTGGTACTGGGTCAAGACCAGCACGGCGACCTCGTGCAGCATCTCGGCGGCTGAGGTTGCGGCGGCTCTGGCGACGAACACGCCCAACACTGGCGATGAGAGCGGCAACGCTTACGGTTACGAGGGCTTGATTGCTTGGGCCGAGAAATCTACCATCTACTCTCAAGTAACGACCCTCCGCAAGTTCACCGACCAAGCGGGCGCGGCCCTGACCACGACTTCCAGCGGCATCAGTGAGATTGACTCGGTGCTGTCCTACCTGTGGACGAACTGGAAGACCGCGCCTTCTCTGATGGTGTCCAGTCCGGCGAGTCACCAGCACTTTAGCGAGAAAATCATGGCGGCGAACAACCCGGCCATGTACCGCGTCGAGACTAACACCAACTTGGCGGGCGCAATCGTCGGCGGCGTGTTCGTGACGGGCTACCACAACAAGTTTGCCAACTACGCTTCGGGCCTGCCGAGGGTGATGGACACGATGGCTCACCCGAATATGCCTGACGGCACGTTCCTGTTCTTGAGCGAGAACGTCCCGTACCCGATGGCGAGAGAGGCACGCGGACTCGCACTCGACACTCTGATTCCGTACACCTACTTCCCGTTGGCAGCAGCGACGACCATCAACTACCCATTCGCTATGCTTTGTTCAGAAACGCCCATCTGCTTCCATCCGGCTGGTCAGGCAGCCATTGTAGGTGTGTCTATCGTGTAGTATCTTGTCGCAGAGGGGGCAGGAACGATTCTTGCCCCCAAAGCGATTAGGAAAGGTGCTTCCAAGACTTTCGGTTGACTATGTTCATGACTGTCATGCGACTCAGACCATACTGTTCAGCAACGTCTTTCTGCATCTTTCCAGAATAAACTAGGCGACGGATTTCCAGAACATCTAGGTCAGTCAATTTAGCATTCCAATTCCGTTCGCCGCGAGGCGGGTTGTTCCTGCCCTTTAACATCATGTCTTGGTTGTTGTCAGCGTCAGTACCGACAAACAAGTGGCTTGGGTTCGTACAGGAAGGTCGGTCGCAGGTATGGCATACCAACTTTCCTTCGGGAATCTCGCCATGTGCAAGAATCCAAGCAACTCGGTGAGCGTGAACCGTCTTGCCTCTGAATCTAAAGTTGCCGTAGCCAAGTGAATCTTTAGAGCCAGTCCAGTTCCAACACTCTTGGTCTGAGCGTTTGTCAACTTTGGCCCAGAATAGGCCCACTGTGTCAACATGGGAATAACGGTTCGAGTTGGCGCAGTGAATGGAACAAAACTTGACGTGCGGGTGTCCCTTGTGGTCAAACTCTTTGCCGCACCACTCGCAGGTCTTGGTATGGTCGGTGCAGCGCTGAGTCAGGTTGCACCTGTGGCAATACTTGGCGGTGTTGAGAATGGGCTTACCGCAGAGCGGACAGGTCTTTCCTTTCTCGTATCTGTACCGAGCATCCCAACACTTGCGACACAGGCCATGAGTACCTGGCGCAGCCGAGACGGTCTTACAATCGTGACATAGTTTTTTCATCGTAGCCTCCTAACAATAGTTTGTGCGATTGAATGATAGCACATATCAGTCAATAGCGCAAGTGGTAGAGTTGATACTTTATGCCAGATGCTTTCGGTAACACCCTTTTGCCTCTCTTGTCGGAGGTCGCAGAGGATTACGGGTCTGCACTTTACGAAGTCATGCAGCCCTACCCGCCTCCGACGATAGCCAACTCGCCCGACAACCCAAAGGGGCGCTGGTACGAGCGCGGCTACGGCGAGAGATGGCGAAGGCGAAACGGAAGCATCGGCGGTCGCCCGACATCGGGGCAATTGGGCGACAGGTGGACAAGGACAACCGAGACTCTGGGCGAGGACGAAGTAGACGCAACGGTGGAGAACATCGCTCAGAACGCAATCAGCGGCGCTTACTACCCGACCTACGTTCAGGGCGAGGTAGAAGACCAGAGCCGAGTTCACCAGAGCATCGGCTGGAAGTCGGTGGACACAGGACTCAGCGAGACTGAGCCAACCCTGGACAGGCTGCTTGATGAAGCGTTGGACAAGTTCTTGGAGGCTCTTTAGGTGGATTACACAAGTTTTGAGCAAGTCAAGCTGGAAATCGGCGCTCACGAAAACGTGGACGACTCAAAACTTGCCACCTACGTCACGGCGGCCAGCCGAAGCGTTGACCGCTATTGCACGGGCGCACAGGACAGCGCGGGCGATAACTATTTCGCTATCAGCACCTTGACCGACGAGGTCTTGACGGGGTGGGCCGACAGCGACAGTTACGTGTCCACCTACCTGCACAAGCCGACAATCAGCGGCGTCACGGCCCTGTCATGGCGGGTGACGCCGAGAGATTCTTGGACAGCCGTTGCGTCCACTGACATTGTGACGGACGGCTCGCCGCTGGTCAGGGGCTACGCGCCGGGCTACGTCATCGGAAGAGTGTTTCTCAAAGTGACTTACTCTGGTGGGCTGGCGGCGACTGTGGCGGCGTTGCCGAGCGACTTTGTGGAGAACGTTGCTGTCATTGCGGCCCGTTTCTACCGCGAGGGCGAGGCGGGTGTCTCGGACGTTATCGGCGTGGGTGACTTGGGGCAATTGATGTATCGCAAGGCTCTGCCCAACCGCGTCTATCTGTTCTTGGCGGCCTATGTTCGGCGCATCCCGTGGAGGCTCTAGGTGAGCGTCACCGATGTAATGGCTGGCCTCGCCATAGTGGAAACGAGGCTCAAGACAGCGGGGACAATCAACCACGTCTTTGACGTTGCGCCGAACAGCATCAATCCTGCTGACCTGCCATGCTTTGTCAATATGCCGGGGCAGGAGCGGGTCAAGTGGGAAGGCGGGAGCGACGAGTCGGAAACGGCGGGGCTGGCGACAAGGGTCTACCACTGTTTGCTCTACGTCGTGCCGAGGGGCGTGGGCGTAAGCGGCGAGATTGTCAGGGTGACACTGCCTGTTCTGGACTTGGCGAGAGTCGAGTTTCAAGGCAGCCAGTCTCTCGGCGGCAAGAAAGGAATCGTCCGGGTGAATTACTTGGGCGACAGCGGAGTGCGCGAGTTGACCTACGTGGGCATGGGCTACATCGGGGTTGACATCCAAGTGGAAGTGACGGAGAGGATTGTGGCTTACTATGCTGACAGTGAGTAAGCATACCCAAGCCGGTTGAGGAAGGAACTCCGGCGCAGGACTTTTAGGAGGAATAGAAAATGGCAGTTCCAAGTTCACTTTTCGCAACCGTTGGGTTTAGGAACTTGCGAGTGTTCGCACTGGACAGCAACGGTTACATGGCGGCGACGACCTCGACGACGGCCTACGAGGGCATTCGCGTCACCAAGAGCAAGGTCTTGACCCTCACGCACCCAGAGGCGCGGCTCATCATCCATCACGGCGATGACCGAATCTTCTCTCTGGACACCTTGCCGCCCACCGAGCCGCTGACGGGCGAGATTACGCTTGCCAACTTCAATCTTGAGTTTGACGCGCTGGTGGGCAATGTCCTAGTCGTCACGCAGAACGAAATCAAGATGATTTTGGTGGCGAGCGACCAGCAGGGCAACGAGCCGCTGGTGGGCCTGTTCGCCTATCAACAGGGCTTGGACGCGGACGACACTTCGGCTGAGTTCAATGAGCGCCGCTGGCACTTTGCAATGATGCCGAAGGCATGGTGCATCAAGCGTATGCCGCCCGCGAATGCGGACGCGGCCAACCCGCTGTACACCGTGCGCCCGAACTTTGTCACCAAGTACCTGACAGGCAATGCGTTCGCCTCTACGACTGAGGGGGCGACCCAAGCCCAACTTGTTCATGGTGTGGCGAACTACAAGCCCAAGCTGGTAGCGTGGAAGTCCACCACGTCGGGCGAGACGTTCTACCCGTTCCCGACTGCCACTCCTGCCGTCTCTGGCGACACGATGGGCATCCCGATTGTGTGCGATGCGGCGGCTCTCAAGGCCGCCAATGTGACCTACAGCACCACAGGCATCACGCTTTCCAGCACAACGGTTGGCAACATCATCTCGTGTATGTACGAGACGAGTTAGTATGTACGAGACGAGCTAGCGGGTCTAGCGCAGACGGTTCTCCTAACTCTCTACGCGGTTTGTGCGGAATCGGCTCTGCGCCGAAACCGGACGGGCAGAGGACACGCCCCCGTTCTCTGCCCGCCTTCGTACAAGCGGGGGCAAAAGGGGGCACGATGCAAACTAAGACCATCACGTATCAAGACGCAGAAGTCTCGGCGGAGTTGACCATCGGGCGGGCCAACTATCGCATGGGGCTTGTCCATTCCTCTTTGATTGACTCCGCACGCGAACGCCTGTTCCCAAAAAAGAAAACCGAGCAGGACAAGGAAAAAAAGCCTGAACCTCCTCGTTACGATGAGGATTATTGGATTGGCTTGTTCTCTTATCCTGCCCTGTGTGCGGGGACGGTCAAAGGTGTGATTGCGCTGACCCCAAAGGCTTACACAACCGTTGTGGACGGTCAGAGCATGGAGGTAAGCGGGTGTTCCCAATACAATCTTGACCTTCACAATCACATCACTTGGGAGCAATATGAAGACCTGCCCGAAGAACTGGTGACGCAGTGGGAGAACGCCGTCTTTGAACTTAATCCCCACTGGCTACCCGCGAAGCCGAAGGACGAGCAAAAAAAAGCAGTTGGCGAGTCTACCGAAAGTTAGCCAAGCGGGGAAAGGGCAAAGACCCCAGAGGCGATTCGGAAGAAAGCCTTGTACCCGTTGAACTGCACGACCCGGAGTTTGCATTTTACGTCTATGACTTGATGGAAGCGTTCGACTGGCGCTTCCTTCCATCGCAACTGTTGGCAGAGGATGAAGCCCTAATGGATGACCTGTTCACCATCAGCCAGATGTCAAGTTGGGTGAAGGAAGCGGGCGAGATTGAGCAGATGTCAAGTTGGTCTGACAAGGTAGTGCAATGGCGGGAAAAGCAACTGAAAGAATCCTGACCGTCAGGATACAACTCTTGCTGGAAGACAAGCAGGGGGCGCAAGCCGCGTTAGCCAAGATTCGGTCCGACGTTGACGCGGTGGGCGCTACGTCGGTCAAGTCTGGACAGGTCGCGGCGCAGGGGCTTGGACAAGTCGGGAATGCGGCGGCCCAAGCCAAGCCGCAGGTGGACGCGCTCAACGAGTCGCTGGAAAAGGCGGTTCAGTCTGCGAAGGTTGCCCCAACCGTTCCAGCACAAGCCGCTGCGGGTCAACAGCCTACCAACGCCATACAGCGCATGGAGGCTCTGAAAATTGAGGCCCGCGCCGCTCTGGAAGCCGCAACCGCACACAAGCAAGTCGCCGTCGCAACGGTTCAGGACGCACAAGCCACCAACCAAGACACGCAAGCCACGCAGACATCGGTCAGGGTAGAGGAAGAACTAAACGCTACTCTGGCCCAAAGAATCAACCTGTTCAACCAGATGCGCCAGCAAGGAGTCTCGCCTAAAGACGCCGCTGCGTTCTTGGGTGTTCCCGCTGAAACCCTCCAGCGGGCCGTTCCATCAGCGCAACCCGTAGAGTCAGCGGTTCAAAGATTGGCGCGGCAGAAGCAAGAGGCGATTGAGGGCTTGCGAGCGGCAGGAGTCGGAGCGGGCAGAACGACTGGGGCTGGTTTCGTTCCCCCAGTTGGCGATGTTCTACGTGCAGGCGAGGGGATGTCGGTAAAGGAAGCCGAGAAGTTCAACCAGTTGGTTGCTCAAGGCGTCCCTGGGATTGAGGCCGCCCAACAAGCCATGTCGGGATTGGGACAGCAGACCAAAGGCGTCACCGGTGGTCTGCGCGGTATGCACGGCGCTTACATCGCTATCTTCTCCATCATGCGCCTCGGCATGGAACTGCAAACGGCGGGCGCTGCGCTCCAAACCGACATCAACACCAAGCAAGCCACGTACCTCAAAGCCGCTGGACAGTTCAGCCCACTGGCGAGGGCATGGAACGAGCAACTGGCGAACGTGGAACGCGCCAACGCCAGAATCGGGGAAATCATCACTGAGCAACAGTTGCCTGCCATGAAGGAACAGGCAGCCCAAGCGCAACTTCTCTCAGACATCTATGCGCGTCATCCCGCGCTGTCTAGGGCGCAAGTCGGGGCGGGGCAAGTCTTGACTGGCGCAGGCGGGATACTGCAATACGGCTCGCAGATGGCTATGCTGGCGCTGAGTTTGCAGCAACTCAGCCACAGCGGGATGCTTGGCGCGGGCGGCATATTCGGAGCAGGCGGGCTAAGAGGACTAGCTGGAACAACTGGTCTTGCGACTGCGGGAGCAGGCGCGGGAGTCATGGGAACTGGCGCACTCGGACTTTTGACAAATCCTGTGACGGCTGGCATTGCTACTGGCGCTATTGCTAATCAGTTTATGCCAACTATTAGAACAGGAGCACGTGGCGTAGATATTGGAATGGGTGCGACCATCGGGGCAGAACTGGGCAAGTTTGACTTTGACAAGGCCGCTGCGCTTGTACAACGATGGGCACTTGCACATTTGGCGGGCCAGAACGCTGCCGATAAATACTTTACTGCCATATCCGAGGGCAAAGGCTGGATTGACGCAGCAACCGCCGCTGAGATGAGACTTGCTATGGCGCGCAAGGAAGGTGTTACAGAGATTGACACCTTGAAAATGAAGGCTACTTGGTCGCAGGGTGTCACGGCCTACGTGGATTACCAGAAGCAATTGACCGACCTAGACCAGCAGACTTCTGACCAGCGCACCAAAATCAACAAGGACTACTCCGACAAGGAAAGTGAAATCCGCTCAAAGTATGGTCAGGACTGGCTTGCCATAACGTCGGACTCCATCAAACAGCAGAAGCGAGAGGATTCTGACCTCGCCTTCAACCGCGCCAAGCAAGCAAGGGACTTTGAAAAGAGCGAAACTGAAACCACTCAAGACTACTATGCCGACAGGCTCAAGGCCGCGCAGGACTTTGGCGAGGAAGAAGTCAACAACGAGCGCAAGCACCAGCGCGAGATGGCGAACATGGAGCAAGACCACCAGTTGCGAATGGAGGAGTTTGTCGCAACGGGTGATGCGCTAGGCGCGTTCAGGGAGATGCGGAACTATGAGGTCAAGCGCCAGCAGGCGGAAGCGACCTACGCCGATGAAACCGAGACGCGCAGCAAAGACCTCGGCAAGCGTCTGGCCGAGATGGACGCCGACTTTGCCAAAGAGCGGGAGAGGCGCAAGGAACACTTTGACCAGCAAATCAAAGACCAAGATGAGGTTCTGGCTAGGCAGAGAGCGCAAGACGCACAGGATTTGAAAGACCGCTTGAAGGCGCTTGACGATGAGCGCACAGCATCGTTGACAAAACTGGAAGAGAACAAGAACGCCGCACTTGGCGAGCTTGACGACACCGCCACGAAGGAGAGGGAGAAAATCACAGGGACTTTCAACGACCTGATGAACGACCTCGGCATACAGACCGATGCGGCCAAGAAAAAGTACCAAGCCTACTTTGACATGATGGGCCTACAATTCGAGAACTACATCGGCAGGGTCGGGGCGGCTATATCTGGCCTGCCTGGGTTTGAGCAAATGGCGGGCCTAGCGCCAGCGCAGAGGTTGGCGGACATCTCCAAGAAAAAAGAACAGGACATGACCACGCCAGAAGGGTTGCCCATTCAACAAAAAACGTCGCCGAGAGGGTATCCGGGTGTGGGCGTGGGCAGACAGCCAGTGCAGCCTCAAGCCGTTGGCGGGACACAGCCACAAAGCGTCAGGACAGAAACAAATTTCAATGTGAACATCACAGTGGACGGGAGCTTGTCTGACTCTGAGATGGCAACCATCCAATCCCAGACGCGACAGACGATTGACGATGTGATTCGGACACACAGGACAGGGCCGTACTGATGACTACTCTTTACCAACTTGGGCCGACCAATTCACTGCTTTACAGCACCGACACGCTGTTTGGTGTTGAGAGCCTAGCCAGCACGCCGTCACCCGGAAGCGAGTTCGTGGAGAACATGGCGGGTGGCATTACGGTTGAGGGCTACCGCCGAACGGTGTGGAAGTTCGGCTTCATGGCCGTGACAATCTATCATCGCCTACTGGCAACTGTCCTGTCCAGCGCGGGTACAGGGACGGTGGACATCACAACCACCACGGCGCTTGAGGGAGGCGGGACAGCGTTCACTACGCAACTCGTCGTTGACGCCGATATATGGGTTGCGCCCACAGGCGGGTTTGACAACATCGGCATTATCTATTCCATCACCGACGCGGATAGTGCTGTCATGGCGGCGGCTTGGGCAAACACCCTGAACACGCAGGCTTTCCGCTATCGCCTACCGACAACCTATTCCAGCACTTGCGTTGTCGTCACCCGCAGCGATGTTGACAACTTCCGTAAGTGGAATGCCGTCATCAGGATGCCGAACCCGAAGGACTTGAAGCGGTGGGGCGGTGACTATGAGGACGTGGTTCTGGATTTCGTGTTGACGAGTCTGAACGTGTCATAGCGGGATGGAGAAAAGATGAACCTTGCCCCTTCCCGCGTCGGTGTCCTTTTCTCACCCAGCACACCTATCTGGACAGGGACAATCTCTGCCTACGTTGGAGCGGATACCTTTCGCCTGACCGTCGCCACGGTGACGGGCAGTTTGGCCGACCTGTCGGCGGGCCTCGCCGTTTACACCAGCGACGGCAGGCTGGTTAGAATCAAGTCCGTCAACGCGGGTAGCAACTATATCTATGTCGCGGAGAACAGCCTGTCCACTGTGGCGGGCGGTGGGTTCGTGCTTGGCACAACCCTCTCGGTCTACAACTTGCGCCTCCCCTTCCCCAAATACCAGCGCGTGATGACCAATGTGGCGACTGTCACAGGCGATGCCTATTCCCTGATTACCGACCTCAAGTTGTTTTCCGAGACGACACTTGACTCTACCTACTGGTGGGATGTCTATGCCAATTCGGGCAACTGGCATCTCCAAATCTACAATGACAGCACCCGCGACCCGGAAACTCTCGTTGCGCGCTCAACTGTCATCCCTTCTACCGGGTCAGGCTGGCGGTACAGCATAAAAGAGAAGAACGACAGCGGTTTGTCAGGCGGGGTGACGCTGACATTTTCAGGTGCATCGCCCACAGCCGATGATGGCACTATCACCGTTGCCGCTTACCAAGTAAGAAAAGACTATGACATCACTTGGGCTAGTCTTGGCGCGAACGACGCGGCACGCAACAATGCCGAGCAAGGGCCGATAGCCATTGTCTACCCAGAGACGGCCAAGCTGGACTTGAATGAGGTCGCCACATTCGATGCAAGCGGCTCGTTCGCCACTTACTACGGCGCAGACCACCGAGCGCCCAACCCCGATGACCCCGCCACGATTCCAGCGGGGGGCTATGAGTGGGTCTTGGGAACAGGCGGCGTGTTCGACAGCGGTGAGGATACCTCTGTCATCACTTGCCATTTCACCACAGCGGGTTTCCGCTACATCTCCCTGACCGTCACCGACGACAACTCCGTCTCTCAAGTTCGTTACATCCCCGTCTGGGTTGGCATGACGCCAGAGACGAACTTCCTGAGCGGCAGTATGTCGTTTGAGATTGGAACGAGTTACCGCGCTCGACTGACCATGTATATGCCTACCGAGCCGTTCCGCTACGCGCTGGTGTTGTTAGTAGACTTGGATAATGACGCACCTCTGTTTCTCGGTTGGATTTGGCCGCATGAGGCGGAGTACGACTTTGAGAAGCGCATCGCCTCATTTGAGGTTTGGCCGACTCTGGCGTTTCTGCAGAACGTGTCCGCACGCCCATTTGAGTTGTATGGGCAGAAAGGCGATGCTCAAAGTTGGGACTATTTTGATATGCTGTCCGTCCCGCGCATCGCCTATTTCCTCTTGCGCTGGCACTCGACGGCGCTGGAACTGTGCAACTTCAAATTCAACGTGGTCACGGCCTCAGTCCCGACAGCGGCAGCGGCAGACACGCCTTTGCAGTACATCCGAGACGTGACGGCGGGCAGCATTGGTGAGCAACTGAGCGTTATGGCCGCTTCTCCCTTTCTGGCGCTGTACGGCCATGCGCTTGGCGACATCGAGGCTGTGCTTGACCCGATTTACGCCGCCGACATCACCACGCCCTACGACACGCAGACGCTTGACCTGACCTTGCCCAACGTAGCCGTGAAGGTCAGGCATACTCTGACCACGCCGACGGTCAACGAGGCGAGGTTGGGCGGGTGGTACTACGATGGCTCAAACTACTATCCCATCGTCGTGCAATCGCCCACGCGCCCCGGCAATTGGGGCAAGCCGAAGGATGACCAGAACTTTGTCGTGTCCACAGTCTCGGAACTGGTGACGCGGGCAGGGCGCTACATCGGAGCGGAGAACTACGGCGACATCTACGGCTTCCGTTGCCTGAGCCACATTGACCTCAAGACCTACAAGTTGGTGGACTATCCTGCTGACCTGTTCACTTCTGCAACTCGCATGATTATCAGGAAGCTGGACTTGACCTTTGATGTGTCCAAGTCGCTGTGGGTTGAGACGCTGGAAGCCAAGACGTTTGGGCTGACAGAACTGGCGGGACAGGAACAGGAAACAGGAATGGATCCAAGCCCACCGCCAGAATCGCCGTCAACGCCCGTCACTCCAACAAATCTAATCGCAACAGCAATCTCCAACACCCAGATTGAACTGGATTGGAGCGCATCGGGCGATTCCCACACCTTCATTCAGATTTGGCGTAGCCCGGATGGGACAACTTACGCCAACATTGCTACTGTGCCTGTCACAGAAACGACCTATTACGATTCGGGCCTGAGTCCAGCCACGCCGTATTGGTACAAGGTGATTGCGTTCAACAACATAACCTTTTTGTTTTCCAGTTTTTCCAATGTGGCGACAGCCACGACGACCAACTTCACAGACCCAACCAACCTGTTTGCGATTGCCATTGATGCAACGCACGTCACAATTGACTGGTCATCCACCAGCACGGGTGTCACGGCGTTCTGCGTCGAGCGCGGTACAGATGGGGTGGGTTTCGCGCAGATAGCCACAACAGATGATTTGGTGATGACTTACGCCGATTCGGGCCTGACAACGGACGTGGCTTATTACTACCGCGTCCGCGCAACAAACGGCGTAGGTGCATTCTCTGGCTACTCCAACGTCTCAAGCGCCACTCCATCAGGCTTCCTTGCGCCCATCTTGAGTACGAACAACTCAACCACGACAACCGTTGACTTGATTTGGGATGACCGCACCTCGGACGAAGAACACTTTGAGATTCAGCGCAAGCAGACGGGTTCGTGGGCGACGGTTCAGACGACGCTGGCTGATGTAGTGACTTGGCAGGACACGCTACTGACGCCAACGAACCTGTATTACTACCGTGCAAGGGCAACCAAGACAGGCGTCAATTCGGCGTGGTCAAACACTGTTGCGGTTGTGACGATGAACTCGCCTACGGTGTTGACGGCGACGGCGATTTCCACAACGGCGATTGACTTAGGATGGACGGATAATAGCGCAAATGAGACAGGCTTCCAGATTGAGCGCGGACTTAGCGAGTGGGGCTACTTTACCATCATTGATACGGTTGGGGTTGGCGTAGTGGTGTACCATGACACGGGGCTAACACCTGATACAACCTACTACTATCGCGTTTGCGCCACTCACGCGCTTGGAAATTCGGGTTATTCCAATGTAGCCCACGCAATCACAACATTGCTACTTGCCCCCTCTGGCCTAACGGCGTCAGCAGTATCCAACATTGAGATTGACTTGTCGTGGACGAACAACGAGGGAACTGCTACGCTCAATCTGATTGAGCGCAGTCCAGATGGCATCACATTTGCCCAGATAGACAGTGTGGACGGAGGCGATGCTACCTATAATGACACCACCTGTATTGCTAACACACAATACTGGTATCAAGTGCGCTGTACAGACGGGGTTACGCACTCTGATTACTCAAACGTCGCAGACGCAACGACGGAACCAACCTTCCCAGTAACGGGGATTCTGGACACATTCTCTGGCGGAGATCAGGGCCCGCCTCCCGACGCGGATTGGGTGACTCCGGCTGCGCGTGATGGGTGCGTTACCAAAGATGGTCAAATGCAGCCTGACCCCGCCGGAGGTCTGGACGGCGGCGCGGTATGGAATCACGGCATCGGAGCATACTCCGAAGTCTATGCAACGACTGCTCACGTTCAGGATATGACTGGCGTAGTTGGCACGGTAGACGTGCTCCTCCTTGCCTGCAATTTGGCAAACCACGATCCGCTGGCCGACAACGGTTACTACCTACGAGTGTATTACACAGCTGGCTCAGGATTCTCTGTACAACTCTGCGATGACGTGAGTTCATGCGGGGTTGAAAGTTCCTACTTTACACTTGGCGAAGGCGATGAGATTGGATTCTCATACAGAGACGATGGGTACTTGCGGGCCTATCGCCGTCCTTCTGGTGGGTCTTGGGTAATGATTCTCAAGCAAGCGACATTCGATGTGCATGGTGCTGGTGATTTGGGCGTGTGGATATACCGAGTGCAAATCGGTGCGCCATTTTTCTCCTGTGTTTATCTAGACAACTTTGGTGGAGGCACAATCCCGTGAGCCTCTCCTCCGTTCTCGACCAATACCAGCAACTCGGCTACCGCGAGTTTGGGACGCTTGGGCATCCCAACGGGAGCCTCGCCGTCTCTGGGCGGCCTGGCTGGTACTACGTCACCTTCCCGAAGGGCGCAACGGGCGATGTGGACGTGGGCCAGTTCCCCGGCGGCATCGGCCTAGAGCGCGGCATGACTGTTGCCATCGTGCGTGACCCGTACACAGGCCAGCGCGTCATCAGTTCGTCTACAGCGGGGGGCGCTACACCCATTGGCGGCACAGCGGGCGGGGGCGGCATGACGCTTGCCGCACACGCCGCGACACACGGCAAGGACGGAAGCGACCCTGTTGCAACCTATCTCAGCCAAACGCTCGACTTCCGCGCCGTGCCGCAGACCGCCTTGACCGTCTACGTCTACGGCGGCGTGATACTGTTGGCGGGTGTTTTGACTCTAGTCGCCGCGCAGACGATTGACCTGACCGCCTACAAGCCGCCTTCTGGCTCTGGCGCTTGCTACGTCCTTGTCTACTTCAACACAGCGGGCACGATTCAGGCGACGGCGGGTACTACGGTGTCGAGTCGCGGCCTGTTGACAATGGCCGATGTTCCCGCGATTCCTTCCGGCTGCCTCGCAAGCGCAGCGGTCATCTTGGTGGCGAGCAACACCACAGTCATGGACACGCCCGCCCGACGCGACATTGTGGACTTGCGCTTTGCTGGCTCGGCTTCGCACAATCTTCTGAGCGGAACGCACGGTGACACGCTGACGGCGAGCGTTGTGGACGGCGACATTATCATCGGCAACGTCACGCCGAAGTGGTCAAGGCTGGCTATTTCAATTCCAGCAGCGGGAACGCTCAACTATCTCGGCATCAACAACGGCGAGTTGAGGCCAAGTTGGAAATCGGCCAGCGCAGCGCCAGGTGTGGCGGCCTCTGTCCTGCAAAGTGACACAGCGGGAAGCCTGACTCTTGGCGGCATCGTCTACTCCAAGCAAGCGGCGGCGGCAGGAATCTCGCTTGACCACAACAGCGCAACGGGCAATTTCACGCTGTCGCTCAGTCCGTCAAACCTGACAGCGAACCGTCGGGCAACGTTCCCAAACTACACAGGCGGGGTTGAACTTGTCCCGATTGAGTCCGCAACCGAACCTGCCGCCCCGCTGTTCGCGGGGATGCTGTGGCTGGATACGTCTTGAGGGGGCGTAATGGAGGATTTTTCTGTCTGCGTCATAGCGCGTAATGAGGAGCGCGGTCTGGGGCGCCTGCTAAAGTCTCTGGCGGGCGTCAAGGATATTGTCGTCTTGGACACAGGCTCCACTGACCGAACGGTGGAAATCGCCAAGTCCTACGGTTGCAACATCGTCTCTGTGGGCGACCGCTTCCGCTACAAGGCAACCCAAGCGCAGGTAGACGAGTGGCAAGCCCGCTTTGGGTGGAAGCCTGCTTTTGACACGCAAGGCAGTTACTTCCACTTTGCTGATGCGCGTAACTATTGCGCCTCGTTCGCCAAGAACGATTGGGTGTTCTGTCCCGACGGTGACGAGGAGATGCGATGGGACTTGGCGAAAGTGCGCGAGGTCATCCAACACGAAGACCATCTTGTGTACAGATTCGCCTATGCCCACAACCCGGATGGGACGCCCGCATTGGAGTTCACGCAATGCAAATTCTTCCGACGCAGCAAGTTTCACTGGACAAAATGGGTGCATGAAGTTGAAGGGCCACTACCGGGGCAGAATCCAAAGCCCCCATTCTACTGCGACTTTATCTATCACCATCATTGGCAAAATCCGACAACGGCGCGGGCCAATTATTTGCCGGGCCTTGAGCTGTCCGTCTTGGGAAATTTTGACGATGACCGCAACGTGTTCTACTTGGGCCGCGAGTATATGTGGTTGGGCCGATGGGACGAAGCCATTTTCATGTTCAAGCACGCGCTTGAAATCCAAACTTGGCTGGCAGAGCGCGGAGAAGCGTGGCATTTCATCGGAAACTGCTATCGTACTCAAGGCAAGAACAGCGAGGCTATCGAGGCTTACCATCACTCAATGATGGAAGACGACTCGCGCCGAGAGGCATTTTTCGCCCTAGCCTCTCTCTACGATGACGCGCAACAACTTGAGCGGGCCATTGTCTATTATCAGGCAGCGATGGCGATTCCCTACAGTCCGCACGGCTATCTCAACGACATGAAGTTGTTTGGCGCGACCATCCCTGACCGACTGGCCTTTGCCCATCACCGCTTGGGCCACTATGAGGAGAGCAAGAAGTGGTGGCTGGAGGCGATGGCCCACAACCCCGATGAGCGCATTCTGAGCAACTTCCGATTCTATTATGGCTACAGCCCGCCGCTGGTTTCCATTGTCGTGCCGACAGTCCGACCCGATGGGTTCAGGCGTCTTGAGGAGTCTATCAAGAGGAACACCCTCTACCCCAACTGGGAAATCGTCAAGGTGGATGGCGAGGGAACGGCCATTGAGAAATTCAACAAGGGTGTGGAACAGGCGAAGGGCGACTTTATCGTGTTTCTTGCCGACGACACTGAGGTTTGCTATGGCTGGCTCGTTCAGGCATACACCTGCTTCAAAGAGCACTTTGACAACAGGGGATTGGTTGTTCTGAACGAAGGCTATTGGCGCGGGGCTATGGCTAACCATTTCTTTTGCAGTAAGAATATCCGCGATGAGTTGGATGGAGAGATATGGCACGGCGGCTACCATCACGTTGGAGCCGACAATGAACTCAGTCAGCGCCTTAAGCAAAAGCGGCTCATTGCCTACGCCCCGAATGCCAAAATCATCCATCACCATCCCTGGACGCAAACTGATGGGACACCGCCTGCACCGAATGATGAATACTACGAGCGCATCTACAAGCATCTTGAGGCTGACCGCCAATTGCTGTGTGACCGACAAAGGGCGCTAAAGTTTGGCCCGAAAATCGCGGCCTTCTGCACGACCAACAACAACGCGGACATCATTGAGGAGTTCGTCAGAGAGAGTCTGAAGTACGTGGCGGAAGTCTATATCTCCGACAACGGCTCAACGGATGGAACGGCTGAGATTGCCCGCGCCGATGGCGCTCGTGTCCGAGACTCCGGCCTCGTCCACAACGACGAGGACTACAATGAGGGCGCAACCAAGCAAAAGGCGCTTGACTTTGCAATGGCGAGCGATTGCGACTGGTTCCTGTACTTGGACTCCGACGAGATACTTGAGGAACGAGCGGCAACGATATTGCCCCATCTCATCAACGACTTGCGCTATGACTCCTACGGCATGGCAGTTCCAACCTTCTGGCTGGACAGGGTTCACTACCGCGTGGATGGGGACTTTGCCATGTACATCAACCATCCCTACCCGACCAAGCTGTTCAATCGGCAGTCGGGCATTCAGATGACCGACCCGCCAAAGGGACAACACTCACGCCCACAGGTCAAGAACGCACTCAGGCACACCGACTGCGACTTGATGGTAAAGCATTACTCATTCCCAGACCGAGAAACAGCCCTGCGTAAGTACAACCGCTACCGCAAGGCTGACCCAGATAGCGTGATGTCCCGAAGCGTACCGCACTATGAGCACATCCACCCAGACTATTCGGGCGTGAAACTGGAATCTTGGGGGCAATTCTATCCCGCTTTGAATGAGATTGTCCGACAAGACGACCTTGTGTTTGACATCGGAGCCAACGCAGGCAACTGGACACGCATTTTCAAGAGTCTCGGCGCTAGAGTGGTATCCGTTGAGCCAAACCCCGAAGCGGCTGACAGCATCACGAATGACGTTGTAGTGCGTAAGGCGTGTACAGACCGGGCGAACGGTACGCTGAGTTTATGCCTGCCTAACGACCACGACCTCAGCGTGTTGGCAACGATTCTGCCAGAGCGTGCCCATTGCAATTTCTACCACGCTGCCTTTGACCAGAACAAGACCATTCAAGTCCCAACGACCACGCTGGACGAATTGATTGAGCAATACGGAGTCCCGAAGCACATCAAGGTTGATGTCGAGGGAGCCGAAGTCCAAGTCCTGAAGGGGCTTTCCTGCCCTGTCCAGTGGCTATCCTTTGAGATTCTGGGAATGCAACCAGATTGGAACGAGCCTTTTGATTTGATTGAGAAACTTGGCGAGTACCAGTTCAACATCACGTCCGGTCTTGACAGCGGCCCAGAGGATTGGAAGTTCCTTACCGAGTGGGGTAGCAAGGAATCCATTGAGAAATACTTTCAGAGCATCGCCAAGCCGACAAGTTACTTCAATGTGTACTGTAGGAGAGCGACCTGATGGCAGTCTTGAAAATACGTGACGCCACAAACTCTAGTTGGATTGAAGTCAGCGGCGGCGCTACCGGATACACCGGGTACACTGGCTATACTGGTTACACAGGATATAGCGGTGCCGACTCGGCTGTCACAGGCTACACAGGATATACTGGCTACACCGGCTACTCAGGAGCAGACTCCGCTGTAACGGGTTACACGGGCTATACAGGCTATACTGGCTACACGGGCGACTCAGGCGCGGCGACTGCAACGGGCGCAACGGGATACACTGGTTACACCGGCTACACCGGCTATACCGGCGCGGATTCTGCTGTAACGGGCTATACTGGCTACACCGGATACACGGGCTATACAGGTTACTCAGGAGCCGATTCTGCCGTCACCGGCTATACTGGCTACACGGGTTACACCGGGTACACTGGCGCTGATGGAGCCGCTACCACTACCGGGGCAACGGGCTACACAGGTTACACCGGCTACACAGGTTACAGCGGTGCGGATTCCACTGTCACGGGTTACACAGGATACACTGGTTACACCGGCCCTGTTGGAGAGACGGGCTACACAGGTTATTCGGGTGCAGACTCAACCGTCACGGGCTACACGGGATATACCGGCTATACTGGCTATTCTGGCGCAGACTCAGCCGTAACCGGGTACACAGGGTACACGGGGTACTCCGGGGCTGACTCAACTGTGACAGGATACACCGGATACACAGGAGCGGACTCAACAGTCACAGGTTACACAGGATACACTGGTTACAGTGGAGCGGATAGCGCGGTCACAGGCTATACAGGCTACACAGGATACACCGGCCCAGATATCACCGGCCCAACGGGGTACACCGGCTACTCCGGCAAAGATTCTACCGTGACGGGCTACACAGGATATACTGGATATTCTGGGGCGGACTCGACGGTCACGGGGTACACTGGATACACCGGGTATACTGGATACAGCGGGGCAGACAGTTCTGTAACAGGCTACACGGGTTACACGGGTTATTCAGGCTATACGGGTTACACGGGTTACAGTGGTGCGGACTCTGCTGTTACTGGATACACAGGTTATACCGGCTATACAGGATACTCTGGGGCCGACTCCGCAGTTACAGGATACACTGGTTACACAGGTTACAGCGGAGCCGACTCAACAGTAACGGGGCCAACTGGCTATACGGGATACAGCGGTGCGAACTCCACCGTTACTGGCTACACTGGTTACACTGGGTACACAGGCTACAGTGGGGCCGATTCCTCTGTGACTGGTTACACGGGCTATACGGGCTATTCGGGCGCAGATTCCTCCGTCACAGGATACACTGGCTACACTGGCCCAATCGGGGCGACGGGATACACGGGCTATTCTGGTGCAGACTCAACTGTGACAGGTTACACTGGCCCAGTAGGGCCAACAGGCTACACGGGATATTCCGGGGCCGATTCCTCTGTAACGGGGTATACGGGATACACGGGTTACTCTGGCGCGGATTCAACGGTGACGGGCTACACAGGATATTCAGGAGCAGACTCAACTGTTACTGGATACACGGGCTATACAGGCTATAGCGGAGCCGACAGCACCGTTACGGGGCCGACAGGTTATACGGGCTACACTGGTTACTCAGGAGCAAACAGCACCGTAACGGGTTACACGGGTTACACTGGATACTCAGGAGCAAATTCAACCGTCACGGGGTACACTGGCTACACTGGATACAGCGGGACTAACTCAACAGTAACAGGATACACTGGCTACACTGGATACACAGGCGACATTCAGGGCGCGGGCATCATCGGGCGAGTGGCACAATTCGTTACGAACACAAAGACGCTTGAAGCGGCCAACATCATCGGGCCAGCCGCGAACGTCCTGACATTGACCGCAACGGCAGCCAGCACGTTGGGACTGGCAATTTCAGCCGGAAAGGTATTGACGCTCACGGCAACCGATACCAGCGGCATCACATTCACGGGCGCATCGGTTCTCACTGTGCCAGTGACAGGCACGGCAGCTTTGCTTGGAGTCGCCAATGCCTTCACGAACGACAACACGGTTGCAAGCGGGAAATTCTTCACCTGCCTGACCGATGGTGACACAGGCGGGTTGCGGGCTGGCTCAGGCTCAGACGTCCTGTTGTATCGCAATGCGGCAGACACATGGCGAACGCCAGACTCACTAATTGTAGATTCGGGGTTAGGTGTAGGCACAGTGGCCGCACCTACGACAAAGATTTTGACAGTGGGCGCAGGCGCATCTGGCGTGGATGCAGAGGTCATCAGGTTCAACAGAACCGATGATGCCAACCGATATAACTCTATCAAAAGTTTATCGGCCACTGGCGGCAATGCTTCTATCTCATTCTATGTTCACGACGGAGTTGGGGCAGCGACTCAGAAGGATGTGCTGGTGCTATACGGGAGCGGAGTATCGGCGTTCGGCGGATTGGTGACGATTAACGGTGGTCTTAATGTCGGTGCGGCGACTGACCCAGGCGACAACAACCTATGGGTGGAGGGGACTGCTTTTGCTCAATATTTAGTCGCAAACAATTCAAGCGCAATCGCTACCGCTACAGTGAACGGGGCAATAGCTATCGTGGACGGCATGACGGCTCCTGGGACATCGGCAGGTTGGGCGCTCATCTACGTGGATACTGCCGATGGCGACCTCAAGGTCAAATTTGGCGATGGGACGGTCAAAGTCTTGGCGGCAGACACGTGAGGTAACTATGTTTTCAGATTATGGCACAAAGTCATCCAGCGTTTTATCCGGTGCTCAAATCCTGACCAATGTCAGGTCGCTGTACAGGGAAGCCAATATACTAGCGGCGAAGTTGGCACTCTACCAGTCTGCAACTGACCCTGCGTTCAACGCCGCCGTCAACGCAACGTACACAGTCGCAGAGCGGGCAGAATTGGCAGCAATGCTGACTGAAGTCACCGCGCTGGTGACGGATTGGGAAACCAATCATCCACAAGCGATTGGCAACGCAAGTTGACACACCGCCCAAACGGGCGTATACTACACTCATGGAGTAGAACAGTGAATTGGGAAACTCTTGTCCTCACGCTCATCACGTCTGCGCTATCCGCCACAATCATCTCTGTCGTCGGCAACGTCATCGTCGAGTCCATGCGAAGGGGCAAGACGCAGGCCGAGGCGAACAACATCCGGGCCGAGACGGAGGAGAAACGGGCACGCGTAGCAAAGCAACAGATGGAAACCGACATCAGGTTGGGTGATGAACAGGATGAGAAGATTAGTCAACTCAGGGAAGAACTGGATAAGCAAGGCTGTCGCATTTCCCTGATGGACATCCACATCAACGATTTGGTAATGTTGGTGTCTCAATTGCTAGAGTGCATTCAGGCGGGCAAACCCGCAACGGGGATTGACTTCTCCATTCTCAACCGCGTTCGCTGGCAGCAACGGCTGGCGACGATGGAGAAGATGTCCGAAGAACAGGGGGTGAAATGAAACGACTCGTTATTGCGATTGTCTTGGCGCTTGCGGCGTGTGTTGTCCCGCCGCCCGTTAGCCCACCTATCACACCAACTTTCGTCAGTGCGCTTCCGCGACCCGTCTGGACTTCCACCATCATCCCCAACGCGCTGGTGAACGGCGGCATGAATACGCCCTACAGCAATCCTCAGTACATGACCATCAATCTACCGTGGGGCTGGTCGTTCGGCTGGCAACAAGACCCACCCTGCATCCCGAACTCGCCCGGTTGCCCGTGTCCGACGAACTGCATCCAGCCAAGCGGGTCGTGCAACCACGACTATGGTTGCTCATGGGCAATGCCAGAGGCTTCAAGGGTATTGGCGATTGAGTACGAGGGGCTAAGGACACGCGAGGGGGACGCGAGCGCCAAAGTGTTTGTCATGGGTCGTCAGTTCATGGGATGGTACTACCAACGGGTCGAGGTCGGGCTAGGCAATCCCATCACCTTCACAACCTACCTGCAAGCGTGGATGTATTTCGACTATGCAAACACCAGTCACGGCCAACGGAGCGACAAACCAACCACCATGCACTTGCGAGTTGGAATTGACCCATTCGGCGGGAACGATGTCAACAGCGCCAGCATCGTGTGGAGTCCAGAGGGGGACGCGTTCAGGATTGACAAGAACAGCCCAAACATCTGGAAAAAGTTTTCGGTCACGACAAACTCAATGGGCAGATTTGTGACTGTGTTTGTCTATGCCAACCCAGACTGGTCAAAGCCTGCATTGGACTTTCCAGAATTGTACGACGGAAACTACGCCAGATCACAAGATTTGTATGTAGACGAGTCACGTCTTGAAGTCAATGTGATTCATCCTATCTACAGACTGTACCTGCCGCTAGTCAGGAGATAACCGCAATGTCTTGGCGCAACACTGTCCTAGAACTCTACGAGCCTGACGACGGCTGGCCCACCGAAGGCGAACCTGCCGACTGGATTGCAGAAGCCAAAGTCGGCTGGTGTCAAGGAACGGCAGAATGTCTCATCGTCTTGACGCCCACTTGGAGAATCGCGTGGTGGAAGGTCAAGTATTGGGTGGGCCTGATTGCCGAAACATTGTCCTATTACCTCTACTGGAAGTGGTGGATGGCGGGGCATGAGAAGGAGTTTGCGGAGTGGTATGGACAGGCCGATTGACCGAATAAGGCAATACCAATTCGTCAGTTGGTTTCCTGACTGGCGCGGGTTTTGGTTTCGCAGATTTGGTGAGAAGGACTCTGACCTTGCAATGTTTTTCAAATGGTTCTTGTCCATCGGCTTTTGGGAAATCCGCAAGTGGCAAGCAAAGAGGCCATACTGATGGGCAGAAACACGGGCGGCCTCCACTGTCAAGACGGCAACACATCAAATCTTGGGAACTATCTCAGGGCTTGCCGAGATGCAGGCTATCCAGTTGGGCTAATCAAGGTTCTCTCTGACATCGGTTCGGCGGCACTCGCAAAAGAAATCAGCCCGAACACTTTTACCGTGTGGCGCAAGCCCGTTCACTGGTCGGGCAAGGACGACCAAGACAACCCGCCGCTTGACCAAGACTTAACCCAAGCGCAAATTGAAGCGATTGCTGCCCGCTGGATGGGAATTTGTTACCAGACATGGCGTAGCCCAAAAGATTACTTGACCCCTGACGGGCCGAAAGTCTACCAGTACATTGACGTTTTTGAAATAACCAACGAAGCCAACCCTGTCACCGAGCGCGACATCAAGAACTATGACGCCTTCTTTGTCGCCTGCATGAAGCACGCCGAAGCCCAACCGGAGAATTTCAAACTCGCCCTATGGTCATTCTCGGCAGGATGTCCAGAGCCAGAGGTCATCGAATGGATGCGCCCAAGCCTGACCTACGCCTATGAACACGGTCATGCTCTTGCCGTCCACGAAGGCGCAGTAGACGATGAGAAGCGACTGCTCATGGACAACTGGAATGGCGTACCAGAGCAGGGAACATCCTTGCGCTATCGGATGTTCTACAATCATCTCGGATTCTGCCCGAAGGTCGTCATCACCGAAACCTACCAGATAGATGGATACCAGCATCCCGACTGGAACGATTGGCAAGAATACCTGACCGAACTTGGAAAGGATAACTATGTGGTAGGCTGCGGCTGGTTTACCGAGGGAGATTACTCATTCTCGCCGGGGCAATCTGTCAACATCAATAACGTTCTGTGGAACGAAGACACGGGGGGCTTTGCTACACCGTGCATAGCGTCGGCAAGAGCATCTGTCCCACCTGTTGCCAACGCGCTCGACTTGGGCATTCCGTTCCTGTCACAGAACAACCCAACCAGCGCCAACGAGTCGCCCAATGATTGCGGCGCGGCGTGCCTGGCGATGGACTTGAACGCGCTCAAAACCTACTGCACTGTCAATGAGGTCTGGGAAAGGTCTGGGGCTGGCATGGGCTACATGACGTTCGCCAACCTGCAAACGGCAGCCACTTCATACGGTGACACGCTGGAAGTGCGCTACAACCAGACGATTGAACTGTTGAGAGCGGCTCTGCGAAACGGCGAGTTGGTTATCTTGCTGGTCAACGCAACCTACCTATGGCAACCGGGCAAGGCGAATCCCTATCTGGGTGCACATTTCGTTGTGGCAAGCGGGATGCTGAACGACGGGACGATTGTCATTCACGACCCGAATAATCTGCCGTTCACGCCACAGGAGAACTTGGCCGAGGCGTGGGGCAACTGTCACCTGCAAGACAATCCCGACTACGCCATGCTGGTCTTGCACGAAGGGACAACGCCGCCCCCGCCTCCCGTGACGACACCCGCCCTGTCAGGCGTGGGGATGGGCAACGCCGCACCGCTGACACCGCCAGAGATTGAGGCGCTGCGAATCAGCAAGATCGCTGCGTTCAAGGCTTTGACAATTCAAGACTCAGGCGAAGCGGCTCAACTTCTCAGTCAGGTTAGAAGTGTCAGGCCCGATATGTTCATCATGGCGCGGCTGATGTTTCCGCCCAACTCAGACACGCCGTTCACGCCGCAGATGTTTGTGGACTATGTGGGCAATCCTGCATTGGCTTACTACACGAGAGGCGTACAACACTTTGAAATTCATAACGAAGTGAACCTTACCAGTGAGGGGTGCTTCTGGAACTGGCTAGACGGTGCTGAGTTCTCGGAATGGTTTAGGCAAGTCTACATCCTTTTGCGGCGCATGATGCCAAACGCAAAGTTGGGATTCCCCGGACTTAGCCCACAGGTAGATGACATTGACGGTGTTTGCATTGCCAGTGACGAGTTTCTGCAACAAGCAAGAAACGCGGTAATTAGCGCAGACTTTCTGTGCCAGCACAGTTATTTCCAAGACAGAGGTACAGGCCATTGGCAAATGTCTAGTGAGGATTTTGGTGGTCTTTACTGGAAACGAGCACAACGAGCATACCCAAACAAGAAACTATATCTCACTGAGTATAGTTGCAACAACCCCGCTGTAAGTGACAGAGACAAGGGCTTGATGTACCTAGACTATCTCAAAGAGTTGTCAGGCATTGAGGCGGCTTTCGCCTTCGCCCTGTCGTGGCCCGGAAGCGACGTGAACCATGAGGGCTTTGTGCGTGACGGCGTTGTGACTGACATCCCGCGAGCGATGGGATGAGTTACCTACTCTGCGGCTCATTCGCTGTAATTTGCGTCATCGCCGTCATAATAATTCGCCTCGTTCATCGCAGACCCCGTTAGATTTCCCCATAGACGTGACATTTGTCACTTGCCACATAGTAGCAATTGTGTGATAATCACAGCATGAGTCACAGCCGGCGTGTAACCCATGTATGGCGTGCGAGCCAGAGGTGAAGTGTAACCCATACAATAAGTGCGAGCCATGCTAGACGTGTAACCCATACAAAGAGTGTGAGCCAAACTGTATGTGTAACCCAATGAACTCGTGCGTACACCAAACAGAGAAAGGAAAAATGAATGCAACCTACAGGTTCAAGACTTATTCTTTACGGCGATAAAAACGCATCCTTCTCACTCTATGACATCGCAGACATCCACTTCGGCAACCGCGCCTGCGCCAAGCACGTCTTAGAGGCTGATGTCCAGAGGGTCAACAAAGACCCCTATGCCCTCTGGGTACTTGGCGGCGACTACGGCGAGTTCATTAGCTGGACTGACCCACGCTTTGACCCTGAGTGTGTGGACTCAGAGATGACCGTCAATGACATGGCCGAACTCGCCGCGTATCTACTCAAGGGCGTATCGCAATTCCTCTCGCCCATTTCCTCAAAGTGCCTCGGCGCGTGCATCGGAAACCACGAACAGAAATATTTTACATCCAAGTCTCAGACCGACATTCACACCGCCATGTGCGAACTGATAGACTGTCAGAATCTCAGGTATTCTGGCTGGTTCGACCTTTTCTTTCAGCACATGGACGGGATGACGGGTTGCCAACTCATCAAGAGGCCCAAGCCAGAGATGGTCAGGCTGGCAGGACAAACGCGGTTGCGCGTGTTTGTCCATCACGGATTCTCCGGCGCAATCACGGCGGGCGGAAAGATGAACGCCTTGAAGCGTGCGCTGGATATGGTAGACGCTGACTTGGTGATGTTGGGCCATATGCACGAACAAATTGCAAAGTCAAGTATCAGATTGGGAGTGGATGACCTATGCTCGACGGTGACACACAAAACCAGCCTCGGAATGGTGACAGGAACGTATCTGCGAACTTACGCAATGAACCAGTCGGGCTACGGGGAGATGCGGGGATACCCGCCGACCACACTGGGAGCAACGAGGGCAGTGTTCACTCCGGCGACGATGAGCCTGACGGTGGAAAACAGAGCCGACGGAGTGGGGACGCGGTTCTAGCCGAACTGGTTACAAAACTCAGGGGCGACAAGCCGACTACTCTAGTGGGGTTTCTTAGGGCAAGTCTGTCGGAAGCGCAGAGAAAAAGCGAGGAAAGGGCAAGGGAATTGATTGAATAGCCAACAAGAGCGTGCAACCCAGAATAGACGTGCGAGCCATGTGTGCCGTGTAACCCAAGATGGTTGTGCGAGCCATATACCACGTGTAACCCATGACAAGCGTGTGAGCCATGACTGTCGTGTAACCCAGGTGCAGCGTGCGTAGCCAGACGCGCCGTGTAATCCAGTCGAGGCGTGCGAGCCAACAAGTGTGTGTAACCCATTAGAGCCGTGTGAGCCATATATGTTGTGTAACCCAGACATAATGTGTGAGCCACGCGAATTGTGTAACCCAAATTCGACGTGCGAGCCATTACCTTTGTGTAGCCCAAAAGAGGCGTGCGAGCCATGCAGGTGGTGTAACCCACACAGCCAATGCGAGCCATAAACTCTATGTAACCCAGATGCCAAGTGCGTAACAAGAAACTGAAATTGAAAGGAAAACAAGATGAAGAAAGACCAACGACCCGACCCGAAACCGCGAAAGCGCCCAGAGTTGTGGCAATCCTATCTCTGGTGGTCAGAGGAAATGGATAGGCGGAAGCGCATCTACGAGCGCCTTCGCTCCATTGAGCGCGGAAAGTCAAACCTGTCTGCTGACTTTGAGCGCCTCATGCTCCGCAAGCAAGGGCAGGATGCTATCGCGGGCGCACTTGAGGAAGGCGACACAGAAACCGCCAACATCATCGCGGCCCGAATGGAGGACAACGGCGACAAGCGAGGGCGCAACCTCATTGATATGCTCGTTGACCCCAAGACAAAAGCCGAAAAGACCGTTAGCATTGAGACGATTCTCTTGGAACAGGCTAAAGCCACTGGCCCTATCTGGGACTGGCTGACAGGAATCAAGGGACTCGGCGCTGGCGGAATGGCGGCGCAACTTCTCGCGCACATTGATGACATTGGAAAGTTTGACACCGTGAGCAAGCTGTGGCGCTTCGCTGGCTACGCCGTGATTGACGGCAAGCGAGAAGTGCCGAAGAAGGGCGAGAAGCTCCACTACAATAAATTGCTCAAGTCGCTGGTCTACCTGATCGTGGATGGATTCATCAAGCATCACACGCAGCCCTATGAGCAGATTTACCGTGACGAGCGCGAGCGACAACTGCGACTCCACCCAGAACCTAAGTGCGCCAATGGTTGCGAAGGCGAGTGCAAGAAGGGAACTGACAAGGAAGGACACACGACTTACCGATGCTCAGAGTGTGGAGGCAAGGCCAATTTTATTCCAGCCCACCTGCACGCGAGGGCAATGAGGAAGGCGGGCAAGATTTTCTTGCAACACCTTTGGCTGGTGTGGCGGGAGTTGGAGGGGCTACCAGTGAGCAAGCCTTACGTGCAAGATGTATTGGGGCATACCCATATCATCGGGCCAGAAGGATAGCCAAGTGCGTTGTGCAACCCAGACAAGTGGTGTGAGCCAGCTAGACCGTGTAACCCATCGAGAACGTGCGGTATCCATTCAAGTTGTGTAACCCATCAAGTGCGTGCGTCATCCAGAGGTTGTGTGTAATCCAAAAAACAGGTGTGAGCCATTGACGACATGTAACCCATGTGGCAAGTGCGGCAGACACAAAAACAACCTAACCCTTTTTCGGCTCGGTTGTTTTCGTTCCCGTAGGGACTCATCTCAACTGGAAACAGTCTATCACAATCTCTGCCCGTTGTCAAGCATCCATTATTCTTTCCGCCATCATTATAATCACCCATCGCGCACTTATCGTAACGTGACATTCGTCACTAGACTGTCGGGCTGGAAAGTGCTATGATGACAGTGTGGCAATCAGGCGAAACCCAAGTGGACAAAAAAACTGAGAAGGGAAACGAGGGAAAAGTTTGGTTGCCACAAATTCCCTCAATGACCACAAGATGAACAAACTAACCAAAAGCGAATGGGAACAACTTGACATTCAATTCTCCATCACGCCCGACCTGACCAGTTTTTCAGCATCGGGTGAACACTACATCCTCGTTGCGCTCTTGAACAAGTTGGGCTACTATCCTCACACGAGGACAGAAGCCATGTCGCTGACACAGGAGTTATTGAGCAATGGATACCAAGCCTGAATTTCTGAAAGTAGGTGCGCTTGTCAAAGTCCAGCACTGGTACGGTCAGGTAGTGGACTTGGCCGAATCCAGTTCGGGAGTGATGGTCAGGGTCGCTTCACCAAAGGCGCTGTGGCGCTATCACTCTCCTGAGTGGCTGGAATTTGACCCGACCCAAATCAAGCCCGCTACGAGAGAGGAAGCAGCGGCGAGTTGCGACCTCTACATTGAGCGAGTGGTAAGGACATTGCACAGCATCGAGGAAATGAAGGCGGGATGGTGTGCAACTGTATAGCGCCACTGAGGGCGAGATTACCTTTTACAACGACGACCAAGATGAGTTTATTCTCGTCATCACGAAGGGTGATTTTGCTGGCAGGGAGTTCTACGGCGAAACGTCATCGCAGGCGCAGGAGAGGTACTGCGAGGCGTTGAGGGTGAATAGGGAACACGCGAAAAAGAGCGAATGAGAAAGGTGAAAGAAAATGGAGAAATCGGTTAGTTGTCTTGTGTTGCTAGTCGTCGCGCTTGCCATTGACGCTATCATGGCATACCTCATCATGCTCCTGTGGAACTTCGTCGTGCCGCAGTTGTTTGACGGCCCGACGATTGGATTCTGGCACGCGGCAGCGTTGATGTTCTTGGTGTCGCTGCTCGGTGGCATGATTGGGAAAAAGGACTAGGGTGTTGGTTCAAAACGCTTCTGAGGGGGCAACGATGACCGAACTGGCTAATCACCAGAATAGCAGTGGTATCGGTGACGTTCACCGAGTCACAAGTGTCTGGTTTTACGGCGACAACTGAATAGGCGAACCGCCCCGTTTGCCACTAAGAGACAGGCGGGGCGGTGTAGCCCACAAGAAAGAGAGGTGAAAATGGAAAGGACGCGCTACGAGAACGGATACCTTGTCGTCCCTGAAAGCGTTGGCGAGGACGACGAGGGCTATCCTATCTTCGTTGACGTGCGTTACACGGAGGGCGAGGGGGACTATGAATGAACACTATCGTCGTCTCGGCCTTCAGCGCCAAGATGCTCCCCCGCGTCACGCTAGGGATGACGTGGAAGGCCATCAGCCTTGAGGAAGCGCGGGACTTGTGTTCTCAAGTGCAGGAGCCGCTGTTCGGTGAGCCCGACACCATCACAAGCGCCATCGGGCACATGGACACGGCGACGGTCTTCTCTAGCCTGCTTGGGGTTCAAGTCCTGTGCAATCGGGTTTACGTCAGGCTACAGCAGGGAACGCGGCTCTTGTTGGGGCAATACTTCGGGCCGATGCTTCCAGAGGGCGCAAGAGAATTGCCAGCAGGCTCTCGGATAGAGTGGTGGTTAGTCACCATAGAGTAGGAGAAAAACAAAATGTCGTTTCTAAAACGTGGTCAAGACGATGCGGTTCTGGTCAGCGAAGGCACTCCGTTTGAGCCTTCTGGCCTGATCGCTCAGTGGTCAAGCAAAATCCTGTTCTCGTTTATGACGCAGACCGACCCTGGCAACTTGGAAGCGGACGGGATGAAGCCCGCCGCCTCGCGCAAGATGGGCGAGTGGTTCACGGTCTATTACAACACCCAGGTCGAGGGCGCAGCGGCGATGCACGCGCTTGGGGTTGATGTCAACCAGAGTGGTCGCAAGCAGGGGCCGCAGCAAGTGTGGCATCTTGAGGCGCTGACCTCAACTATCCTCAACGTCACCATCGAGAACTTGGCAAAGTTCACTTCCAGTGTCATCGCGTCCGATGTGCGCGTGATGACGGAGAAAAGCAAGAAATACCGCCACGAGCTTCACCTCATCGCGCTCCCAAAGGCAGTCCAAGCCTACGCCAAAATCAACGGGTGGGACGTGCCTGACCTTGACTTCAGCACTTTGACACAGCAGGTCAAGGAAGGTGGCCCCGACCCGTTCACCAGCGATGAACTGTACGCCAAGTTGTGCGGCAAGGTTGACCTGAACAGCAAGACGTTTGAGCCGCTCGACTGGGAAAGCGTCTTGGGTCGCCAACGCAGGGCGCTGTGGGCCGCTCTAGGCGAACCTGACCCTAGCAAGTGGCATGGCAAGTACCTTTACGACGAAAAGGGCGCACGCAAGGGGATGGTCGAGGGCGATAACCTCAGCACGACCAGCGACAAGTTGGACGAGGCGCTCGGCCTCATCATCGCCCCGTACACTGTTTGGGCGCGTCGGGCGACTGTGGCCGACCCGCGTGTGGACGCGCTGACCAAAGACGGCAAGCGCCTTACTCTGCCTGTCCTGTGGGAGTTCTTCAACTCCGAGGCCGATGCGCGGAAGGCGGCGACTGAGGAACTGGCGGCCCGTGCCGAGCGCCAAGCAGCGAAGGCGGGAGTCTCGGTGGACGGGAACAAGCCGCCTCTGCCAGAGGTGTGGAAGGTGGACGAAAAGGGCTTCATCGAGAGCATCAAACTCTACGCTGGCAAGCCCATCCCGCTGGCGGCTAAGGACTTGATGGTGACGAACGAGGAGCTGGTGGTCTGGAAAGGCTACCTCAAACTGTAGCGGTGTGTCCATCGGCCTCCGCGCCAGAAGCGCGTGGCGGAGGCCGAGCCGATTTCTGAAAGGAGATTGAACAATGGGTGAAATGCGCGTAATGGTTGGTGTTCTTGGCTTGAGCGAGATTCAAGCCATGCTGCCGCCTAGTCTCAAGGCCGAGGGCGGCGACACCAAAATCATCTGGGACAAGGACAAGCCAGATGAGGTCGAGGCTGCGAAATCCGTTTTCGACAAGTTGAAGGCGAAGAAGTATCAAGCGTTCTCCGTCAAGGAAGAGGGCAAGAAGGGTTCTCAAATCTCCGTCTTTGACCCAAGCGCCGAGAAAATCATCATGGCTGGCCCTGTGCAGGGTGGGTAGGAATGGCAGACTACTATGCCTACAGTGGTACTGATACCACATGGTACACTTGGAACAACGATGCGACCAGCAGCGCAAATACCTGCTGGCAATCGTGGACAAGCGGGACGTATGGAACGAGCGAAACGTATGGGGCGAACTCGGTCACAGTAGCATCAAGAGGCAATGCGGCAAGTCCATCCCCAGAGGAACGCGCTAGGATTGAGCAAGACCGCCAGCGTCTTGCGCGGGAATCGGAAGAAAGGGAGCGCAGTCGGAGGGAGTCTGGTCAACGGGCCGAGGCTCTGCTCAAAAGCCTGCTGACCGATGACCAGCGCAAGTCGCTTGAGGAAATGAAGCGGTTTGCCATCCGTAGCGAAACGGGAAAGCCATACCGCATTCGGCTTGAAAGTAGTATGAATGTGGACGAGTTAGACGAACAGGGCAAGGTTCTGAATACCTATTGCCTTGTACCGAAAGAGCCTCTGCCCCTGTGCGACAACTTGGCAATCCAGAAACTCATGCTTGAAACAGCAGAGGCAGAGTTCTTGAGGATTGCCGCCAAGAGGCGCTAGTCTTGTTCAGTTAGTCTTGATTCTGCCAGCGGTGTGAGGTGTTCCGCTGGCAGAGTTTTCTATTACGGCGACACATGACATTCGTCACTATGCGCTGAGGGAAAGTTGGGATAGAATAGGGAAAACGAAAGGGGGCAAGATGATTCAGGTCAAGCGAGACAACGGGAAAGTCACCATTGAGGTTGAGACTGGATTGGCGTTTGATTGCGCGGGAACGAAAATCACGACACTTGCATTTGAGTGGAATGTGGCGCATCCGTACTTGGCCGATGTCCTGCGCCGATACGTCAAGAAACTTTTGTCTGACGCAATCAGTAAAACTCGCCAAGAGTATTATGAGGCTGGCTGGAGGGATGCCAAGTCAAAGCAAAAGAAAGCGGACTGGTTCAGCGGGGAACTGTGATTTTTGCAGATGACACTGAGGCCCGCAAGACCACCCGACTCCCCAAGTCTGTCAGGGACGGGGCTAGGGTCTTGACTGGCCTAGAGGACGCAACGGGCGCAGACCTCTTGCTTTACGACGGCGATGTTTCCCTTGACGCCGTTGACGACACGCCTCTAGCCCAAGCCCGACTTCGCAAGATGTGTCAAGACGGCATTCTGATTCAGCGCAAGACAGAACGTGATGTGTGCAACAGCATCCCCCGACTCAAGGAACACCTTGCCAAGATGCAACTCTGGTGTCCCTTCTGCTGGCTGGCGGTGGAGGGGCATATCACTAGGGCGCTGGACGGCAAGACCTCAGTCTTGAAACGCGAGAAACACTACCAAAGCGGAAAGGTCTTTGTCTTGTACGAGAAAACGGGATGGGACTATGGTGCTTACCTTGCCGCAATCGTCAAGTGGCAACTCAGGGGCGGCCTGTACCTACCCGTCCCGAACGCTGATGCCTGGCCTTCGGCTCTTGTGACAGTGACACGTGTCACTCAACACTTGAGAAAAGAGCCGGAAAAGGTTATCATTGGGCATGAGAAAGTCCAGACCTTGAGGATTGAGGACAGGCAAATTGCAACAGTGGCAAGCCTGCCCGGACTTGGCGGGAAACGAGCACCGATGGTGTGGGCGCAGTACCACAACCTAGCCAACTTGATTGTGGCGTTGTCAGACCCGTACCAAGAGACGGACGGCGTAGGTACAAAAGGACAACACAATATCCGTCAGTATCTCGGACTAGAGTCAACGGAGAAGCTGGCAAAGGTCGCGGTAGACGAAGCGAAAAAGCCGCTCGGTGACGAGCCTAACTTTTAGGAGAGGGAAAGATGAAAAAGCGAACCGCGAAGCAACTAGAGAAGGTCATCCAGAAAGCACGCGAGGAACTTTACGAGATTGAGAAAAAGCAGACCCAGAAACGCAACGCGGCCCTAGTGGGCAAGTGCTTCAAGTTTCTCAACTCGTATGGCGGCGGGAACGACGAGTGGTGGACACACGAAAAGGTCTTGGGCGCAGAGGGCATGATGCTCCTCGTGTTCCGATTTGAGACAGACTGCTACGGCAAAATTTCAATTGAGCCGTATGACCAGACATCGGTTGTTCCGTATGCGGACAATGGCTATATCGAGATTACACCCGACCAGTTTCACGCAGAGTGGCAAAAACTTCTTGCGGGGCTGAATCAGTTATGACCCGCCAACAAGACCGTGACAGCGCCATCCTAGAGTGCCGCAAGATTGTGTCTGGGCCGTTTGTTTGTCTTGACACGGAAACCACATCCCTTGACTTGCCCGAAGCCTGCCAAATCGCTCTTGTCAACCAAGACAGCGAGGTGGCCGAAACGCTGGTCAAGCCAAGCAAGCCGATTGAGGCGGGGGCGACTAGGGTACACGGAATCACCAACGAGATGGTCAAGGATGCGCCTGACTTCATGGGTGTGTACGCTGAACTCAGAGGCGAGACAGTCAGTGTGCCCGTCGTCATCTACAACGCCAAGTTCGATTTGGAAGTTCTGCGTAACTCTGCCAAGTCGTGCGGCATCCTGAACTATGAGTTGAACAGCACGGTTCACGATGCCATGCTCCTTTTCGCCAAGTTTCGCGGTGTCAATGACTTCCGACACGGCCACTACCAGTGGTTCAAACTTGGCGAAGCCTGCCGAATGTGCAACATTGCTCCCGTCGGCCAGCTTCACGGCGCGGCGGTGGATGCGGAGATGACCAGAAGGCTGGTTGTCTTTATGGCGGAACAAAAACTTTCAACGGAGGAATGAGATGATTCCAACTTCGTTTGCTGTGACCTTTGTCATAGTCCTTACAGTCGTTGCGGCTCTTTGGATTAGTTACATTGTCGGGACAATGCGAGGGTACAAAAAGGGGCTGGAAGATGCTGACAAGTTATGGAGAGACAGCAGGAGGACTAGATGAACGCCAACGACCTGATTGACAAACTGGTGTGCCTAGCGCAAGGATGTGAGGAGGCTGTGGCTGAACCAGTTATCGTATACACATACAATCCCATTGGCGGTTCAAATGAATCGGGAATTGCAGTGTACGATTCAAGCCACAACAGAATCGGCACGGTCAATCTTGAGACAGGAGAAATGACAAAGTGCAACAGCTAAACGGAATCATCCATGTGTGCGGCGAGAATGACACCGGGAAAACCACCTTTGCCCTAGAGTGCGGCGCAGACCCGAACCGCATCCTGTTCTTTGACGACGACGTAAAGGGACGCGCCACGATTCGAGACATGATTGAATCGGGCATCCTCAAGGGCGGTGAGAACTATTACGATTTGCCTTCTCTGTCACGCGGTAAGCGCGAAACCGACTTCCACGATGCCATTATGAAGATTCTTGACGGTGTAAAGCCGGGTCAGTTTGACGCCATTATCTTTGACACCTGGACGCGCTTCGCCTCCACCTGCACGGCGAAAGTCAAGGCCAATCCAGACAAGTACCGCCAGTTCTGGGCGCACGATGGGCGAATCAAGGGAGCAGAGTGGATTCAGGAAGGGCAACTTCTGGAAGCCTCGGTGACTGACCACTTGCTTGAACTGACCCAGACTGTCATCTTGGTGACGCACCTGAAGGACTTTTACCTGAACAACGCAAAGGTTGAGGGCAAGCAGATTCCAGCGGCCAGCCGAACAGTCAGCCGAGTGCCGCGTATGCGAATCTGGCTCAGGCAAAACCCGTCAGGGCGGCCTGTTCCCATCGGCTTGTTGCTCAAGCGGCTTGACCGCAAGGAGATGATTGAGGGCAAGGGAATCCGAACCGTCAACATCCTGCCGCGCAAGATTACGCCGCACGACGACGAGCATAGCGTGTGGGATTCCATCTGGCGCTATTGGGCCAATCCCGTGGGCGACAGAGTGCCGCTACCAGAGGAAACACCAGACGAGTTTGAGTTGTCCATCCTTGACAGCACCCTGACCCGCGACCAGCGGCGCACCTTCAACCTGATGGTCGAGAAGGGCTTGGTCGAGAAAGAGGAAGTGGATAACACGCCTGTCCCAGAAGGCTTGCCCACAGTGACGATTGGACAGCCTGACCGAACCGCCGAGATTCGCCAAGCCCTGACCGAAGGGAAAGCGCCGCCCGTCATCGCGCAAGAGTTGGGAGTGGCGCTGCCAGAGGTCTTGAAGGTCAAGGCGGGGATGCAATAGGAGGCAGCATGAAGCAACTTACAATTGTCACGCCGCTTGGAACTTTCGAGGGAAAGCCGCAAAGCGACACAGACATTGATGTCACTATGGGACGACGAACGACCTTTGACACCTATCTAGCGCAAGTGGGTGGCTGCACCGTCATTCCAGTTGGGATAGCGAAAGACTCTATCTTTGTCGTCAAGGATGTTGGGGAAAGCAACCTCGTTTTCGTCAAGGACGCTGAATGACCATCCTTGAAGATATGGCAGGGATGCAATGATTTGCGGTATGCACAAGAAGGGTATCTGGTGGTTTCGCATTCTCGGAGTAGGGCTATCGGGAAAGGACACTCGCCTGCACCCGCTTCTATTCTCGGAGCGAAACGGTTATCAAAAAGGGCTGCGCTTGGGAAACTGGATGTTCCATTTCCTACCATATATGAAAGAGGGCAAGTGACCATCCTTGACAATGATGCAGGGAGAAAAGAAATGACAAAGAAAAATCTAGTCTATCTGATAGTTGGGGCCGCAATGCAGGTAGCCGTAAGTTGCTCTTTGGAGTTAGTGGGCATTCATCCTGACCCATGCCAGCAAGTATTGGCGGCAATCATCCTTGTTTCTATAGCAGTCGCAGTGAGCCTCACAAAATGACAATCATAGACGACATGGAAGCCTGCGCCGCTTCCCGCTCCGTTTGGCTTGTCGAAGAAGCCAACCGAGAGCCTGATGAGCAAGACCCAGTACAGAGAGCCTTCGGCGCGGGGTTCTTTGAGGGCAACGACTACGGTTTCAATCGGGCTGTGAAGATGGCACTGGTCAGGATTGACCCGAAAGAGGTCTGTGAGATTTTTGGACTCAAGCCGATTGAGGTTGTGAAGATGAAGGCGGGATTATGAGTGAAGACCCTAGAATTGCAATCTACAACAACAAGTTTGGTGTGTCCCTCGCTTTGGCAGGCTACCTTGTCTCTGGCGAGGGACTGAGCGATGTTCTGAGAGCCATCGTCGTGTCCAAGATTGAGGTTGGGCCGATTCAGGAGAGGCTTGCCAAGTTGGGCGAGGCGCTGGCGACGATTGGGAAACCGATTGAGGTGAGCAATGAATGACCTGCCTGGATACGATAAGGCAACTGAACTAGGATACACTCTACATCACTACAGCGGTGACAGGAAGCAAGCAAGTTACCTCAAGGACGGAGTAACTCTGACTGTAAGAAGGACGCCTACAAGTGTGTATGGATACGATGAACTGAAAGCTGAATTGTGGGCAGTGCTTGGTCTTGTTGAACTTCGCGTTTCTGATTTCCAGTTCCCTCACCCGCGATTCGAGATGCTTGAGAAACAGATTAGAACTGTTCTGAACGTATGCAATGCTGAATCTGAGGCAGAGCGCAATGCCGCCTGAGATTTGGGCCTACTGCCAATGCGTTGGGGAGCGCCACTCGGATTGGGCTGTCAAAGGCGCTCAGAACTTTGGCGGCGTTCTGATGACGGTGATTGAGTGCGAACGCTGTCACAAGTTGAAAAGAGTCAAGAAAGAGAATGGAGCGAAAAACGATGCAAGCAAGTAAAGCCCAAACCATCATCGCCTATATCACGGCTGGACTCGTTGTGTTCCTGACGGCCTCAGCTTTCATCCTGAGCTACGAGAGCCTTAGACTCTTGGCGCAACAGAATGGGATTGAGGGATGGCTCTCGTTCTTGTGGCCTCTGACGTTGGACGCCGTGATGATCGCTGTCAGCATGAGCATCCTGTACCGTAGCCTGACAGGTCAGGGCAGTTGGTATCAATGGTTCTTAGTTGGGTTCTTTACCGTAGCCAGTGTATCCTACAATGCCATTCATGCGCCTAGCACTTGGCTGGCAAGAAGCGTGTATGCTCTCCCGCCGTCTGTGGTGTTCATCGCGTTTGAGCTTTTGGCCTCACAAGTAAAGTTCTCGGTCAAGAGGCGCGGTACGATTGAGAGTCTTGGGGCAATCCAAGAGGCCAAGACTAGGGCGCAGGCCGAACTTGATGTACTGGAAAAGAAGGCCGACGAACTGGAAAGGCGCAATCAGGAACTTGAGTCTAAAGCGATTCTGCCAGAGCCGCCGTTGAAACTTGCCGAGCCAAGACCTGACAAGCAAGCAAAACAAGACATACTCTTGGCTACTCTAAAAGAGAATCCAGAAACCAGAGTCAAGGACTTGGCGGCGATTCTGGACGTTAGCCGACAGACCGTGTACAGTTACTTGGCAGACTTGGAAGCGGCGGGCAAGTTGCGAAGGAATGGGCATAACACAGTCGTTGAGAAGGAGAAAGCATGAAAACGCTCAAGATTGGCGGCATCACCATCACGGCAGAAAACATCAAGACTGGTAAAATCTACAGGGGCGATGAGAATGTGGTCAATGGCAGAGTAATTCGCAAGAGGAAATCAAGGAAAAAGAAATCGTGAGTGCGATTGCTCAAAAACTGTTCGCGTTCTTTATTAGTAGTAGCACAGCCGAAGGCGTTGTAGCACTTCGCAAACTGACTGAACTTGGCGTCTCTCTTGACGATGTGGCCGAGAGTATAGGCGCTGGCAAGTTTCGCACCAAGTACGGCAACATTGAATTTTCTCTAGCACAAGTAGAGCATGAACAACGGAGAGTTGGAGCAGAACAAGAATGGCAAAAGAGCCAGTGCCGCGCAGAGGAAGCAAGACTGGCCGAAGTAGAACGCCTCAAGCACGAGAGGCAGGAACAGTATCAGCGGGAGTACGCTGAATTTGAGGCGCGAACGAAGGCGTACAATCCACTAGCACGCGCTACCGTTGACTGGATTGAGGGCTTTTTCGTCGGATTGTGGGGGGAGCCGTGAAGTGACACCCTCCCATGACGTTTGTCACTTGTCAGGCGGGGCGGAACGGTAGTAGAATGTAAGGGAAAGGAGAATCAAGGTGTATTATGACTAAGGGGGGGGCAAGGCATGAAGAAGTTGAAAGTCGGTGACAAAGCACGCCTATCAAATGTTGACAAGAAACTTGAGGGTCATCCGTGCAAGGTTCTATCCGTGAACACGGGAATGGAAAGAAAGCACATCTATGCCGAGGTTTTCTTTCTTGAAAAAGGAAAGGCGAGTCAAGAAAGACGCCTCTTTGACCCCGAAAGCGTGGTGAAGGAAACGAACTCTGGCGTTCTGGCCCTGTGGAAAGAACTGGAAACCGCGCAGGAGAAACTCGCAAAGATTGAAAAGGTGTTTGACCATGAAACTTAGTGCAGTTTGTATAACTTCGGCATATATCTTTCTTCTCTCTGGAGTAGCTTTTAACATTCTTTACTCAATTGATGGCGGCGACCCGTCAACGTTCTATGCGGTGTGCGCCGTTGCGATGGCTGCCCTTGCTATCTACCACAGAAAGACGAACGGATGATTGACCTATCTCGTTTTGAAGACCAAGTGTACCTGAAGGTCGGGGCAAGCGTTACCCTGTATGACCCTATCAAGTTTGGCAACAAGCAAGTTGCCGCAAAGGTCGTGTGGTATGAACCTGGCAACGAGTTTATGAAAGTCAGACTTGGAAATGGCGCGAAGTGCTACGTCAATCTTGAGTATGTCATCTTGGAGCATCGGAAACTTCCAGACCTCATCTTGGAGCGGATTCTGTGATTGACCATTTTGACCTCGCCGCCTTCCAATCCGCCTTGCCCAAATCCGCCGAGTCCCTCGAACTGGTGGATGGCGAGTTTGCCTTCCGCGTTCCCGCTGGCGCAGCCTTCATTGAAGTGCGCTCAAGCATCGGAGCGAACGGAAAATCAGCCGACACGGGCGAGGATTCCATTCGCGCTTGGCTGGTCAACGCCGACGGCGACCCGTTGGGCGCGAAACTGTCCAAGTACATCACCAGAGTTTCGGGATGGCAAAACAGGCTCATGGACACGCTGGAAGAACTTTACTCCCGCGCCTTCCGAGCGGGACGCTGCGAGAGATGCGGTAGCCCGAAGTCAATCTTTGTGTCAAAGACCCACAAAAACCCGAATCGCCTGTTTGCCAAGTGTTACCCTTGCGATGACGGGTTTGTGTGGCTGGACAGCCAGCCGCTACCCATGTTCTCTCTATACTCAGAAGCCAATAACAAAGCCGAAGCAAGCAAAAATGGAGAAGGGACTGAGGTTGAGTTGTTGGCTTCTGAGTCAGGGAGAGAGAAAGGAAAAAACGATGGCGACTTTGACGCCACCAGTGTATGCTTACCAGATCAAGAAGGGGCACAAGTATCACCTAGCAAGAGCGGGCCAAGAAGGAGAAGCCTCTTCGGGAATGGCAGTGTGCAACTTCATCATCTGGGAGGGGGCGCTGAGAGCAAAAGTGTCAGAGTTGAAACCAGAGGACATTTGCAAGAAATGTCTGGGAGCAATGAAAGCAACATAGGAGAGAAAAATGGCGACTTTGATACCGCCGACAGTGGCGTACAGAAACTTGATGGGCCTGGGCAAGCAGTGGCATCTCCTGAAACGTCCCGACGAGTTGCCGCTGACCCCATACCGAAGCGGGATGACAGTGTGCCTGCAAGTGATGTGGCCCGAAGCGCAGATGACAGCAGTGTCCCGCTTGGAGTCAAGCGAGGTCTGCCGGGCGTGTCTGGGGGCGCTGATGATAAGGTGAGTTACCTCAAATTTGGAAAGAGAGGCTATGCTAGTCTACCGAAACAAGCAGACCGACAAGAAAGCGAAGTGGCACATTCTGGACACATCGCTACGGGGGGTTCGCCTGACGCTGTGCGGGAAGCCGCTTTACCCAACGGCAGAAACGGCAGACTTGGAAACGGTGAAGGTGTGCCACTGGTGCAGGGTTTCAAGTTCGGGCAACGGGCGAACTTTGAAGTAATAGAAGAACCAGAAGACATCACTGTTGTTGCCCAACCCGTCCAATTCACCGAGCGCAAGCCCAACGCTGAGCAGCAAGCCGTGATTGACCTGCCCGTGAACTGCGCGGCTAGGGTCTTGGCAGGGCCGGGCAGCGGTAAGACTTTCCTGATTGAGCATCGCATCAGGAAACTGATTGACTCTGGTGTCAATCCCGCCAAGATTCTCGTCGTAACCCTGACCAACACGATGGCAACCGCAATGGGTCAGAGAATCGTCAAGCTCAATCCGAGCATGGAGGCCCGCGCCGACCACATTTGCACGATTCACGCGGCCTGCAATCGGATACTCAAAGAGGAAATTGGGCCGCGCCAAGTTGCAAAGTCTTGGCAGGTCAGGAAGTGTCTTGAACAACTGGCGAAGGAACTATGGTCCGAAGACCAGAGGCCGGGCTACGCCGAGATTGACGCTTGGATTCAACTGGCGAAGCGGAATGGGCTATCTAGCGGCGAGGACTTGGTGTTTTTCAATGAGAGACTAGGCAGTTTTCACGGCGACAGGCTACACCAAGCCAGAATCGGGCTTGACACATTCTTGCAAGCCCAGAGGATGACGACCTTTGCCGATATGCTTTTTGAGGTTGACTTGCGGTTGGCGCATGACGCGGCTTTCAGGGCTAGGCAACAGTCTAAATTCTCTCACGTCATCATAGACGAAGGGCAAGATACGGGCGGCCAAGCCATGCGTATCCTGACGACCATCGCGCAACCAGAAAACAACCTGCTGATTGTGGCCGACACAGATCAAACCCTCTTTAGGTTCACAGGCGCTACACCAGAAACCAATGTCTATGACGGGTTCACCGAGCGTTACCCCAACGGCGAAACCCGCAAACTCGTCACCAACTACCGAAGCACAGTTGAAGTGGTGGAGGCCCAGAAGCGCCTCATCGCCCACAACTATTCTGACAAGGGCGGCATTTACCACCAAAGCTACTTCAAGCAACTCTGTGCCAGAGTTGGCGCAGAACAGGGCAAGGCCATCTCGTTCACAATGTACGCAACCGCCGATGAGGAAGCCCGAAGCATCGTCAACCAGATTCTTGGCGACCGCGACAAGCCAGAGGATGTCTTTATCATCACCCGCACACGGGCGCAGGCGGCATGGTTTGAGGGGCCGCTGAGTCGGGCCAACATTCCCTACCTGAACCTGAACGGCGGTTCGTTCTGGTCACTGCGCCACGTCAGGAACATCGTCAACTACGTCAGGCTGGCGAGCCATTACGACTGTGATGAGGCGTTCAAGGATGTCTACAACATCGCCACAAACGACTTTCGTGTTCCGTGGGTAGACGAGCCTTACTGCAATCACCGCTACTTGGGCAACGCTTTTGTGGAAGCCTGCGGCGGGTCGTGGAAGGGCATCGGCAAGGCGATTTACCAGAGACGGTCTTGGGGCATTGGTGCAGAGGACTTGCAGAGTTTTATCTATGACATCCATCTCATTCTCATAGAGAATGGGCTAGTCGTGGCCCTGCAATACGTCATTGACAAGTGCTATCGCAAGTGGCTTATGCACGACGAGGGGCTGGTGGACGAGGACAACGCCGAGGGCGGAAAGTTCGAGGACTTGGGGACGCTCTTGGGCATTGCGGGTGAATACCAAGATCCTGACAAGTTCTTTGCCTTCGTGGACGGGATGCAGAAGGCAGACAAAGCCAAGAACGACAAGGACTGGTCGGGCAAACTCGTTATCTTTACAGCGCACAAGAGCAAGGGGCTGGAGCGCCCAACAGTCTACGCGCCGGGCTGGTGCGAGGGCAAGACCAAGACGGGTCAACCGTTCGGGCTTCTGCCGCACACCTTCAGCCTGACACAACCGCCTCAATTGGGCATCCTGCCGATGAATGGTCAGGGGCGCATTGAGGACGAGCTTGACATCGCCTTCGTGATGGTCAGTCGGGCGATGAGCAAGGTTGTTTTGAGCGGCTACCAAGTTGACAAGCGCGGCGCGATGGAGCCAAGCAGGTTTGTCAAATATATCATGGAAAGGAACATACAATGACCTTTTTTGAACATCTTGAGTCCAACGGTTTCTTCACGTCAACTTGGCTAGAACAGCGCGAGGATGGCGCGTGGGGCTTGTGGCCTGACTACGAGGGCAATCGCGGGTATCAAGACGAGGAGGAGAAATTTGTCCTGTGGCTTGGCGACGACAACAACTTGCGCGAAGTCGCCAAACTGTGCGCGCTGGTTGGGGTCACGAGGGCAAGCATCCAGTACAAGCATTTGGTGATTGAGCCAAATGACGGCGGACATACCAGCGTCCAGATTCGCTATGCCGACAAGCCTGCCCAAGTTGAAAAAGAGGGTTTCAGGTTCTTGGGGCTGCGTTGCGGGACTGACTGCGGCAAGTATGCTGTCATCTGGTACATGGGCAGCCTCATGGGAATGCTGGCAGCCAGTTACGGGAAGTTTGACGAGTGGCAGAAGGAGCACAAACGCAAACGATGTTCCCACTTCGCCGTTCCTGGCGATAATGACTATGACTCAAAGCCAGAACACTACAGCCTTGACCCGTTTGAGTGGAAGTTTGAGGGCGCGACAGAGGATGAGGATGTGGTCACAATAGAATGTCATCACGAGTCTGCCAAAGAGAACAGCTACGTGTGTCCCGCCTGCGGTCAGTTGATTGGCGACCCACCTGTGCGGGACGAGTGATGACTCACTTCCTAATCATCGTCCTTCTCTCTGGCTTCGCCTCCCCATAATGGTAACAACGTGAAAGTGACTTTAGAGGAACTTAGACGGCGACAGTCATTGCCGCTTGATGAAAAGATTGGCATGACCGAGCACGTCATTGAGGAGTGGTGGAAGCATTGGCGGGGTCAAGTCTACCTTTCTTTCAGCGGCGGTAAGGATTCTAGCGTTCTGGCGCATATTCTTGACAACTCTCTCATCGGGGGTGTCCCGAAGGTCTTTAGCGACACTGGATTGGAGTATCCAGAAGTCAAGGAGCACGTCAAGTCACTGACTAGTGTGGTTATTATTCATCCCAAACTAACCTATCGCCAAGTCATTGACAAATATGGCTACGCCGTTGTGAGCAAATCCGTCTCAAGGTTCGTATGGGATGTTCGTAGAGCGTCGGACAAAAACAAGAATGTTGTCAACCTGAGACTGACAGGATACAATCGGAAGGGCGACTATATCCCAACCATGCGAATACCTAAGAAGTGGATGAAACTCATTGATGCGCCATTCATGGTCAGTGACAGGTGTTGCCAGATTCTAAAGAAAAGCCCGATGATGACCTATCAGCGAGAGACAGGCAGATACCCTTACACGGGGATGATGGCTAGTGACTCTATGCTCAGGGAGCGGAGCTATTTGATGTACGGGTGCAGCCTATACGATGCAAAGAGTCCTGTGTGCAACCCGATGTCGTTCTGGACTGACCAAGATGTTCTAGAGTACATTGTCAGATTTGGGGTAAAAATTCCATCGGTCTATGGCGAGATTGTCAAAAATGGTAATGGGAGTTGGACAACAACAGGAGTCAAGAGAACAGGTTGTGTCTGGTGTCTGTTCGGTGTCCATCTTGAGAAGGGCAAGAACAGATTTCAGATGCTAAAGGAAACCCACCCGACAATCTACAACTACTGCATCAACAAATTAGGGATTGGGGAGGTCTTGGACTTCATAGAGGTTGAATACTAGAACGATGTCACACTTTCTTATTGTCGTTCTCTTGTCAGGTTTCGCCTCCCAATACAGCCGCTCCACCTTTGAGCGCGTCATCGCCAACAGGCAGAAGTGGGGGCAACTCGTTGACGCGCCAAAGACCGACGGCTACGTGGCGGTTGAGGATTGCCGAAGGGTAGGCGAGGTTCTCTACCTGCGACCTGTGGGCGGCGAGTGGGAGCGATTCTTGATTGCGGATTGCGCGGGAGGTGAGGCAACGAGACAGTGGATGAGGCGCAACAGAATCGTCGTCGAGGTTGATACCGAGACGGCGAAACGGTGGGGATTCCCAGAGATGAGGGGGATTCCTGTGGAAGCCGGAAAGAGGATAGTTGAAAAATGGAGGGCAGAATGACAGAGTTTGACCAGAACGGCTTTGGCATTGCGCGTGGCGATGCTGCGATAGGCGACTTTCACAAGGTTGCTGTGACCAACCCGATTGTTCATCGGCTTTACACCCTGTTTCGGCTCAGGGAGATGGACTACACCACTATGCTCATCAATTGCGTGGTGTACCTCGCCAAGCAGAATGAGGAACTGAGCAAGAGCCTTGCTGATGCGATTGCCAATAGGCCAACACCGACCATCATTGTAACTGACGAAGAACATTGCGTGACTCTCAAACAGAAGGTGGAACAATGGCAAAAAGACTTGTTCAATTGACATCGGCCCAACTTGACCGACTGGCGCAACAGGCCAACGAAAGGGCCAACGAGGAAGCTAGGCGCTCGATGAAGATGCTCAGTACGGTTCTGTGGCTGGTGCTTCTTGCCTGTTGCGGGGCAAGCGCGGCTGTGGCGGTGGTGGTGATGAGGGTGGTTCAATGAAACTCATCATTGCGGGCGGACGCGACTACCAACTGACCCAAAGCGACTATGACGAACTGGATAAAATTCACGCCAAAGACCCTGTGACGGAAGTCGTCAGCGGCAGAGCGACAGGCGCAGACACCTGCGGCGAGTTGTGGGCAAAGTCTAGGAACATCCCCATTGTACCCTTCTCTGCCAATTGGGGTCGCTACGGCAAGGCGGCTGGCCCGATTCGGAATATGGAGATGGCGCAGTACGCCGATGCGGTTGCGCTGTTTCCGGGCGGCAAGGGAACACAGAGTATGTATGACGAGGCAGAGAAGGCGGGAATCGTCATCTATGATTTCAGGAATAGGGCAAAATGACATTTGATGAGTGGTACAAGGAAAACGAGCGCCGTTTCCACACAGGACAGATGAACGAGAAGGAGATCGCTTGCGCCGCGTGGTATGAGAGCACGGAAAAGGACAAAGACATTGCGGAGTTGCGCCAGCGAGTAGAATTGCTGAAACTTCTATGCGATGAATGGGAGCGCCGCGTTGGAATGGCTCAGTTTGATGACGCATCGTTCTATGAGCCACAGATAGAACAATTACGCGAGTCACTGGACAGTCAAGCGAAAAGTTGGAGGCGATTGTGGGAACTTATGAAAAAGGAGTTCAATCAAGGAAAAGGAAACTCAAAGAAAGTTGACAAGCGTCTGCGCGGGTGGTAGAATGAGACACGTCGAAGGTGCGTTTCGTTTGCCAGCAGACCGCCGCCACTCTGTAACGCTCGCACCTTCGACAAGTCGGGCAAACGACAGGATGGCGGCGGTTTGCTTTTCAAACAGGAGGTAAACTGTGCTACTATGCGACAAGATGATAATGGGATTGCAACAAAGGAACAGTTTAGAAAAATATGACAGGAGTCTGCTAGAGGAACTGAATAAGACAACCGTTATCCTGATTGACAACGTTGCAAGATACTACTATGAGGACTCAGACCAAGAATACTGGGACTTGCAGAGAGACTTTCCTAATGTTGCTCCGCCTCTCAGAAGTTTCTTTATGGAGTTCAGTAGTCCCAAATTCGTGAGGCACGAGGGAATTATAGACGCGGTAACTCGCCCGACCTATAGGACTGGGCTTCTTTTTTCCTATGATGAAACAAAGGATGTGAAAAACGAGTCAGTTGAAAAGTTTTCCAAACAAGTTGGAGCGAAATGGATAGCCACCATTGTGATTTTCTACGATTATGGAGGAAACATTAGTCGTGGCCCGATGTGCAGTCTTCTTATCAAGCCAGATGGTAGAATTGGGGAAATTCCGCCTAGTTTCGTGGTTGGCCTTTACAAGAATTATGTGGACAACATGAGGAAATGTGGGTTCAGCAATGACGAGGTAACTGACTCTGTGGCAATCACAATTGAGCCCGCTTTGCTGGCTATCAGCTTCATGCACTGCAAGAATGTAACAGTTAGGAAAGTGACAATACCCGCTGGCCTTATCAGGAAAGCAAGAAAAAAGCACCACCACGAACTGATACGCTACCACATCCTTGACATTGAGCCGATGAAAAAGGTCTTGCGCTCAGAAGGTAACTCAGAAAAGACAGGACTCAAGCGCGCGCTACACATTTGTCGTGGTCACTTCAAGGACTACAACGATGGAAAGGGATTGTTCGGCAGGATTCACGGGCTATACTGGTGGGAGCAACATTTGAGAGGAAGCGTAGAGGAAGGAATCGTAAACAAAGACTACGAAGTACACTCAGTTGATGAGGAGGCGCAAAATGCCATACACAGTCAAGACGCTTGATGAACTGATGAACGGCCCAATGGAGATAGATTGGGTTGTAGATGGTATCATGGCCCCCAGAACAAGCGGGATGATCGCGGGTGCGCCAGGAATCGGCAAAACATGGTTCACGCTTGACTTTGGTCTATCCTCTGCTCTGCGCGAGACTGGTGTTGACAAGAAGTGGTTGGGATTCTTCAATGTCAAGCCTGGGCGCGTCTTGATTATTGACGAGGAAAGCGCAGACTTGCTTTTGCGTATTCGGATGTACGACTTGTGTCGCGCATTGGGAATCAACTGGAAGGGACTGCCCATCTGGACGATGACAAGTCAGCACGTCAATCTGTCGCCGTCAAAACTTGTCAATGGCGAAGCGACAGAACCCAAGAAGATGAAAGACCTGTACAAAATCATCGAACAGGTAAAACCCAATGTCATCATCTGGGATAGTTACGCGAGGATACATCGGTCAAATGAAAACAGCGCCGACGAGATGGCAGCGGTCTTGGAGCAGTTCAAGCGCATCTGTGACACTTTCGACGTTTGCAATGTCATCAATCACCATCTGACGAAAGCGCCCGGCTTCAAGCAGTCAAACATTCGTGGCTCTGGCGACATTCCAGCTTTTCAAGATTGGGCGTTCACCATATCCGGCGGCGGCAAGGGAAAACTGCGTGTGGAACACGTCAAATCCAGATGGGGCAAGGTCATCCCAACATTTGCCGTTTCCATTGATGAAACTTACGGAATCAAACTCGTTCACGAATCTGCCAGCGAAGAATTGACAACCGATGAACTTGTGTTCAATCTGTGCAAGGACGGGAAAGAGCGCCAAGACCTGCTTGACGAGTGCGTGACTCGCGGCAGAAGTGAATCCACTGTTGACAGAGCCATTATTCGACTTATCAGGAGTGGCAGACTTGAGAAAAGCCGCGAGGGAAAGGTTGTCATGTACTACTCAATTGACGATTCCGTTGTTCCAATGCCATTCTACAATGAAAACCTAAAACTGGTCGTCGGGGTAGGATTAGTGCCAAAAGATTGACGAAAATGGCAAAAATTGGGGGTTGCACTGTGCAGCCCCTTTTTGTTGCCAATTGGTCGTCAAAATCGCCATTTGACAATCTTCACCAAACGGCTTTTGACGACTATACATAACGCCAAAAATACCGCTCTTGACCGTCCGATAGTCGTCAAATCGCAAAAATGACAATCTTCAAATGTTCGATTTGACGACGTATAGACGTTTATCAATTCGTCGTCAAAAGTCGTTTCCTTAAGTATCTTGTGATGAAGATTATCAGACTAGGGAGGGTGCAATGCACCCCTCCCCCATTTTGTCAAAACAGCAAAATGATAATCTTCACGTATGCCCTTTTGACGACTTTGCATAATCCTTTCCCTCTTGACAGATAATATAAAATCATGCTATAATTCTAATCATCACCAATTACAAAATCATCACCAATGACAAAACTAGGTCGCCCACCCTTAGACCCGAAACCAGAGCAAGCCAGAAAAACGGCTTTGCTCAGTTTGCCTATTGCGGTGTGGAACACCGTCAGGCTGATGGCAGATGAGAACGGATTATCGGTGAACAATATGGAGATTGTCTTGCTCCAAGAGGCGCTAGAGGCGAGGAAGAAAAAGAGACTTGAGGAAAGTAAAGTTGAGGTCTTGAGTGTTCAATAACAGGCAACCGCAGACTAATGGCAGCAGCGGCGCTTTCTCCGGCATGATGGAGCCAGGCGAGAGGGTAACAAAAGTAGTTACCCAAGAGAGCGAAAGCTCTCTTCTCGTCACTCAGGCCGACATCTTGGCCCGTGCCTTGTGGCTGATGGAACTGCCCATTGCCCTGGTGGTCTTGGCCTCGCTTGTAGCTTTGCGCCAATACAGCCTCGTCGTCTACGGTGAACTGGCGATTTTGTTTCTGGGAGCCTGCTGGATTCTGCGGAGAAGGAGTCAGGGAGATTGCGAGGTCGGTCTGCCGCTTCTGGTCACAGCGGCTCTGGCTCTCGCCTATTTCTACGGCTGGCCCTACTTGGTCGAGGCGATGGACTGGTACTGGCGGGGAGCCGTCATCGCGTCTCTGACAATTCTCTATTTGTCCATTCCAATCTTCGTCTCAAGGCTGGCCTTGTCCTACTCGGTGTCTAGGGAGCTTCTTGACGCCGAATCAAGCAGCATCGCCCGACGCGGGACGGCTTACATGAAACCTATCTGGCCGTGGACGCCGCAGAGCGAGGTCGAGGCTTGCGACAATCCGCAACTGACCGACGTCGAGGACATCAGGGGGATTTTGACGGAACTGCTACCGAGCCTTCAAAAGCCATCGCCCGTAATCCAGCACGACACTATCATTGTGCCGAGACTGAAGAACGGCAACTTGAGAAAGTCGCCGGAGCCAGGCACGGACGAAAAGTGGTTACAGCAGCCCACTGAGACGATGCAGAGAATGAAGGACGAGTGCGGCACGGTTTCGCTCTACATCTGCAAGGCGGGGCGAAACACGGTCAAAGTCGCCCTGACGGATGCGAGGCGATGGATCAGGCAGGCAAGCGTCGGGAGCGCGACTTTTCGGCATTGGCGGGAGTTGGGCATCCCTGACGAGCAGCAAAAAGTCATCAGGCGGATTTGTGAATTGTTGGGAATCATCGAGGATTCTAAAGGGGAATCGCGGGAGACGGTCAAGTGGATTCTTGGGCCGAATGAGGCGCTGGCGGAGTTCGAGAGAGTGTTTAGCGCGGGGAATACAGAAAATGAGACGGAAGCCGCCTGACGAGAGGCAGCTTTTGATCTAGCCGCCAAAGACAAGTTTCGCACCAGCCTCATGGCGCTCGTCGCACGTATCCTTCGCCTGACAATCAGTGCAAAGCCCTTTCCTGACACACATCACGGGAAGTGCCTCAAGAACGGCTTGGATTCCATATTCGTTGACGATTGACAACATGGCGAGATTCTTCTCAAGAGACATATTTGTCAACTTAGGAAAGTGCGAATGAAGTTCCTCTAATGTCATTTTCTCTCCTTTTCGCGCTATCACGGAGCGCACCCGCCATAATTATGAAAGTGGCTCAAACTCCTCGCCAAGCCGCTTGCAGACAAACTCCGCAACAGTGTTGACCCAGAACTTCCTCATCGGTGTTGGCGGATTTTGGAAAATTGACATGATTCCCGCCTTCCAGTGCGGTACGATGACCTTGTTGTACTGGTCAAGCCCGTACTTGGCGATGAAGACTTTGCGCGCCATTATTCGTTCTGAGCGCGTGACGTTGAAAACTGCGAAATATGCGTTCATGGATTTTTCCTTTCATTTGACGTAACTCTGTCTGTCTGTCCCCCCACCCGCGTTTTCGACCCATCCTGACGAGCCAAAAGTGGGGTAGGGGGCTTTTTTATTGCGTTGGTGACGGAAATAAATCACGCATTGTACTTACCCAGAGCAAAGCGCAATCTGCTGATTGGCTCTAGGGATACTCTGGCAAACATGGACGAGTACATCCCCTCGTACAGACGAGGATAGCCAACAACCATGTGGCTACTCCCGCCATCAGAACTGCTAGAGTAATCAAAGAAGTAAATGTGACTTGTATCAGCCGCAGGTGGCATAGTTGTACCCATATAGACCACTTGACGCTTGGAAACGTCAAAGTTCTCCTCTTTGCACCAAACCTCTACAGAATGGTATGGGAAAAACTTGTGAAGCAAACCAATTGTCTCTGTGGTCTTGAGGCCATCGTCAGGCATCGGGACATCTTTGGGCCATGACCTCTTGTAGCCGAGCAACAGCCTTATGGTTGAGACTGCTGTCATAACACAGCCATTTTCCCTTACTATCAGTTCCACTTTGCCCCCATCTCGGAATACCTGCGGATACACACAAGTCATCCGTTTTTGCTACTCCCATCGTTTTTATTGCCTATTGCGCCTTCGGCTGGCCTTTGCGGTCTTGCGTTTCTTGAAGTAGCGGCAGTAGCCGCAAAACGCGCATTTCATGCCATAGGGTTGCCAGACCAGAGCCTCGCCGCAACTCTTGCATCGCTCAGTTTTTGTCTTGGTCATCGGTTCCTCTTTCGGCTGGCGTATTCGGTCTTGCGCCTCGCCTTACGCGCAATCTTCCAGTTTCTCGGCTTGCGCCTTGCCCGATTGTGCTTGGATGCGCCAATCGGAGTGTCTTTGCCGAATTGCGCCACGAGCCGTTGTAACCAGTTCATTTTTCAGCCTTTCTAACCCAACCAAAAGTAGTCGGGCTGTACCATTTGTGACGGCAAGACTTTGACATCTCCCGCTCTCAAGTCTTGCCCATTGAGTGCGGAAGGATGGACAAAGCACACCTCGGCGGCCCGTCCGAACTTGGCGGCGTACACTTCGGCGGCATGGGCGACTTTGGCGGCTAGGGAGCGGTCAGAGTCGTCAAGCCAGAGCCAATGAGGATGGGTCATCGTGCTTCCCACAGTCTCTCTTGCGCGTCACGCATTGCTCGCCAACTGTCGCCATTTTGATTGTCCGTCATAGTCCAGACGAAGTGCAAAGGTTGACCATAGCCATTCTTGGTTTCGGCATGGACTGAGCGCAAGTCGGGGTCAATCTCCCAATGCTCCGCGCCCGTCATCACGCCGTAGGTATCACACAACGCGACAACACACGAGCCGTCTTGGTGCTGCACATAGTACGCCTTCTCAAACTTCTGGTTGGTGCGAACTCGTACACCGATTGGGTCAATTGAAACTGACACCAATTCTTTATCGGTCAAGAGGCCAGTCAACTCTTTGACCCACGCTTCGGCTTGGTTCTTGTTCATCTCTCTTGTCCTTTCACACCCCATTGTAGGTCTGAACGGCTACGTCAAGGTACTCGCCAGTGTACCGCCGCTCGCCGTGACCCTCAACCGCAAAGCGGGACTCAATATGGGTGCTGTTGGTGATGCGAGACTCAACAAACAGGTCTTTGTGTTCACCCGCCCCATGAGACGACGCGATGGTCAATGCCCTGAACCACTCGCCAACTCTGGCGACTTCTTCAACCGTTATCGTGTGTTTCATTTTTTATCCTTCCTTCGCCAGTTCCGCCTGAATCTCTTTTACGAGTGCAATGTACTCATCATAGTTCATGAGCGCACTCATTGCCGTAAGCACGCTCATGGTTGGCAGAGCACGGCGCAACAGTTCACGCAGTCGGGCGCAAATCGCCTGAATCTCTTGGGACTTCCGATATTGGAAGTTGCCCTCTTCGCGCAGTCGGGCAGCTTCGGCCTCACGGCTCTCATTCTGTTTGATGACTCCCTGCCACAATTCGTCAAAATCGCCCGTGCGGTACGCCTCCCGCACCTGCTTTAGACTCACGCCACACAACAGAGCAATTTGTTTCTGTTCCATTCTTTATGCCCCTTTCTCGATTTTCGTTTCCCTTGCTGCCCTGACGATCTGGGCGGCCCATTTCTTCATCGTCTTTGACCCTGGCGACTTGGCGTAACTCTCCCTGACCTCGGCCAGCACCGCCAAGAGACGCGCCAAGTAGTCGGCTCGAACAGGGTCAACTTGGCGCAGAGCCTCAAGGGATTGGGTGATGTCGGTCATTCAGTCTCCTTCACAGAATCTCGCCTTTCCCGCATTTTCTCCAGCGAAAGGTCACGGATAAACTTGTGAACAGCCATCTCGCACTCATGGCATAGCCACACGCCCTCACTACCAAAGACGTAAAGGGAAAAGTGATTGCACTGTTTAGGCCCGTGGCAGATTGAGCAAGGCGCAAGTTTCATGGTTCACCTAAAGAATCTCGCCCTTGCCGCGATTGGCAAAGGCGGATTCAACCCAGTCCTTCGCGGCCACAAGGTGAATGCTAGAATACTTGCCTGCATCTGGGTTAGCAAGTCTCAAGTCTGGAAAATGCTCCTGCCCAAGTTGGCGCACTGCCTTGATGCGCTCAATAACAGATTCGGAGTAATTGCAAGTTTGCAACACCAACCGAGCCAGCGCCCGACGTTTCTCAATCGGGTCGTTGGCAGTCTTGGTGATTGTCACGGTGTAGCCCAAGATGTTGTATTTCATTTGGTTTACTCCCTTACGCCAGGTTGTGCCTTTCATTGACAACGGCCTGCAAAGCCTTGACCACAGCCACGACTTCTGGCGCATCACGCAAGTTAGCGTAGACTTCGGCCATCTCGCACCAGCAACCGCACTTGTCGGGCAAGTCCCAATAGCCGAGATGAAATACGCCGCCCTCGTTCGGGTTGGTCACGGCATAGACTTTGTACGCCTTGATTTTGTCGCTCATTGTTTGCCTCTCTTGGCCGGTTTTGCGGGTCGGCCTGCCCGACTTTGTGATTTGAGATTCGCCCCAGCGTTTGCGGGTAAGTCCTGCATCTAGTATATCACATTTGCGCGGTGCAAATGTGAACTGCTGGCACATTGGCCCGTCTCACTTTTCCGTGACAAAGTAAACACGTTTGCGCGGGATTCTTTTTACAAGGCGCATGGCTGGCTTTTCCTGCCATATCTCCCACGCCTTGTTTGTCGCGCAAAAGAATTGATCTGGTGCAAGCTCGATGACTTGTGTCATGGTGTACAGCCTGATAACGTCGCGCATTTCCTTTCTTGTCGTGTTCATTTCGTTTTTCCTTTCACTTCTAGTCTGTCCACTCATCATGGATCCAGTTTGTGTTGGCGGCTTCTTCCAGTGTGGCAAGTCGCGCCTTGACATCCCGCAAGTCGAACGAGTGGTAACGCGCCCAACCAGCGGCTTTGTCCTGCGCTTGCTTGTCGTCCTCGGCGTGAAAGGTGAACTCGTAAAAGAAATGAGCGCCATCGCCAATCAGGTCATGTGTCATCGTGTAGACCTGTTCCGTGATGACGCGAATGTAAAACGGATGCGTAGCCGTCACGTCGCACTTGATACCAGCGGCGATCAACTGAGTTTTCTTGGCGTATGCTTGCGCCCGATTAGCGTAAGTGACCGCGCTCGGTTTGCCGTGATAGAGTTTCGCCAGAACGGTGATGCCATTGTTGAGTTTGACTGTCAAAAGTTCCATCGCTTACCCCTTTTTCGAGTTGAGATGATCTGCCGTCTTGGTGGCGGCCGACTTGCGCTTGAACACCAGATAATCTTTGCCGTCCTTGACAATGTTTCCAGATTCATCAATGACCGCAAAGCCGCTCAAAAGCATACCGAGATTGCCGTCTCGATGTAACTTGTGGACTTTGGAAACCGTGTACATTCTACTTCGCCTCGTTTAGCCGCTTGTACAACTTGACGCGGCGCATCTTGCCATTACCGTCGGTTCTGTAGCCCATCAGGTTCCCGTCAGGTTGCCAGTCTTGCATAGTGGCAATGCCGGTTTCGCGGTAATGAACCAGGCAAGCCATGTCGCCATCATGCAGGCGCTTGAGTTCTGCATAGCGGGTTTCGCAATACTGCCTGGCGCGGCGCTCGGAATGGCACTCAGACACGCCGCATTCATAAGCGTCCACCCAGGGATTAGCCGCGTCAAAGATGCGGTAGTTCGCCATCCAGGTTGAGCCGACCGGCACAACTTCCGTGATTTCAAGCTGGACATCGGCTGGTTGCGCCATAGCCGCAAAGTTCTTGGCCCAAGCCACAGTTTCCGGGCCGTACCAGTCCGGGCCATCACTCTTGCCCGTCCAGTGGCCGACCTGATCCCAGTTCAGAATGTCAACAATCCAATTGCAGCATAACTTAGGTGTTTCGTTCGCGTCAAACATTTTCGTTTTTCCTTTCATGCTTGCCGCCCCTGCAATGGGGCGTATGCGCTATGCTTTGACGGGCGACTCGCTAACCTCGTCCTGGTCTGCTAGGGTAGTTTGCCCATCGTCAAAGCGTACAACGTAGTCGTCGGGCAGCTTGACCGGAATGCCTAGCCGCTTCCCGCTTAGTGCATGGGTGATTACGCGGTTAGTTCTGACTTTGACAATCTGCACTCGCTCACCATTGCGAAAAGTAACAAAGTCGCCTGCATTGAACATGGTTACACCCCCTTGACTGATACCTTGACTGTTACAGGCAGGTCAACAGGCGGCACATCCTTACGGCGCTTCTTGAGTGGTGCGCCATCTACGATGACCGCGCCGCAATCACAACAGCCGACGTACAACAGCGGCGATTCATCCAAGTCTGGCACGACCAACGCAAAATGCCTTGACGGCGGGTGTGTGCAAGTATTGTTCATTTTACCTTGCCTTTCCGTTGCGCGGGCAATCCTTGATTTGAGGCATTGCCTGATAGTCGAATAGGAGCACATGACCGTCTGTGCTCCACAATTCAAGATACTGCCCGTCTTGCGAGTGTTGCGTCCACTCGCAGTGGCACAGGTCTTTATGGCAAACTGGGCAAGCCATTGTCACACTCATACTACCTCCCATTGCCATCCTCAGTTACCGCCACTCTGCGGTAAGACTGCCCTAGAGGGCAGTTTCGGCCTAAGTGATGTCGTCTAATTCACATTCTTTTATGTACCGCGATGACGCCATTCTTGGAATGTGAATGTGATCCACTCCCGTTGCGACTATGCTTTCCACAATAGGGCGCAAGTCATCGCGGTACATTTGCCAACAGGTCATGGCTTGAGGATAACTGCATCCACGCTTCACGTCATGGTCAATGACCATTCTAACAGCGCTGGTGATAAGCCCAGCCACTTTACGCGCTTCATACCTTTCGCGCTTTTCTTGTCAAGTCATTCTCTTAGGCATTGTCTGTGTCCTCTCGTTATCGTCATCCCCTCGCCCGCGCCGTTACCTGATTGGCCTTGAACTAGCACGCGGGCAGAGAGGAGTGAAACGATTATGCCACTTCCGATAGTTTTGACCGCGCAATTCTGATAAGGCGCTCCGCGCCACTTTCAGAACCGCAAAGCGCAATGAGTCGGTCATACATTGCCCGTGACTGTTCCACACTACATGGTAACGAGACGTAAAGCATAGCCAGAATAGACGGGCTTTCCGTTTTCTCGATTGTAACCACGATTCGAGTGCTTTTCATTGTCTGTGTCCTTTCCTAGAACAAAGTCACCAGCCCCGCATACCACGCCGAGCCAATGACGACGATTGAAATAAACAGGATTGAAAAGAATAACTCCTTCACGTTGCCCCCTCTACTTTCCCGCCATAGCCGAGCCAGCTTTTTGAAGCGTCGAACCGTCTACACTCTTGACGGCCTTCTCATTCGCTTTGTCAACAGCCGAATCATAGGCATTCTGCGCCTTGCCTACCAATTCAATTTTTTGACCAAGCTCCACACTTGCATTGTTCCCGTCTTTGACAGAATCACTGCAAGCCAATTGCGCCACGGCCATCATTCCAAGCGCAAACAAAACCGCCAGTTTCGCTTTGCCACTCAGTTTGTTTGACATTTGATTTTGTCCTTTTGATTTGGGTTTGTGCTATCCTTGCCACTCTCAATTCCCTTAGTCGCCCTAGCCTAAGTTATCCGGCCTTCTTTGACCGCTGTCGTTTACGCCAGGTCGGGCATTCAAGAATTGAGAGCGCCAAGCGTAGCACAAAACCAGTTTATGCTACAATTTCAGTCATCAATCTTTGGTGTTATCTGCCTTATCATCCTATATTCTAGGGGAAGTGGCACAAACTCCGATTGATTCCTGAAAGCGTAGCACAAACCACGCTTACCAGCCTGTGTCACCATCATTGCCCAGTCTGACTTTGCACTTTCAATCGTCTAACCATATAGGTGTAGGCTCTTTACTTGCCTCTATCAGTCTGTCTTACTCTAGCTGGTTGGGCATTACCTTTGTCCGTTTCGCCTTCCTGACAATCTCAGGCAGTGTTGCTGCGACTCGTATTTTACCTGATGCCCATTTTCTGTCTGTTATTTGGTGCTTCAACAAAGTCGCTGACTTTGGAGTTGCACCGGGCTTTGGTCTGTTCGGTTTTGCCCTAACCGCTTGGAACTGTAAATATCATAGCAGAAAACCACACCTATGTCACTAACCGAATGTCACCCGTTTACAGTGACAAATGTCATATTTGACGTTTGTCACCTAATCGCGTATAATAACTACACTAAACCACAAGGAGAACAGTATAATGCCACACACTCATAAGTATGACTATTCAAAGGTTGACCAAATGCTATTAGGCGGCATGAGTAACTCAGAGATAATAAAGGCTACTGGTGTTGGCCGTCAAGCCGTATATAGTAGAAGGATAAAGAACAAGATCAGCCCCACTACGCAATGGAAACGCTTCGAGCATCTATTAGGAACAATGACAGATACAGAACTGGCTACTATCATAGGTAAAAACAAAAACACGATAACTGCTAAAAGAATGAGAGATGGTATACCTCCATTCGCTAGCAGCAGAGAGGCCAAACTACAATCTCAATTTGTGAAAACCTTGCACAATGTAAGAGAACAAGTATACACTCCTGTTGGTTATGCAGATGTCGTAGATGATGACACAATCTATGAACTGAAGTTCTCGCTAAATATCAGTTCTCTGCATACCGCAATTGGTCAATTATTCTGCTACTCCCGTTTCATACCAAATAGGAAACTGTGCATAGTAACAACAAAGATATTTGACCAGAGATATACTGAGGTATGCAAACCACTCGGAATATCAATACTCATTGTATCTGCGAGCTAGAACAGCGGCCCTAAGCACAAAAATCACTAAGTTCCTAACTGGTTTATATGCCAACAAGCGTAGTTCGGCGCGATGGTCGAGTACAGCGGATCGGACTACTAGGCAAGTGGCAGAGTGATAATCGTCACGTGTTATGTGTCACGTGGTAGGAATTGAGGCAATTTGACTAGAAGGACGCTTCTAGTCATACGTTATGCAATGGGGGGGCATAGATGTATACATAGTACATCGGCCACCCGTGTTATATCTTGTCTGTATTCTACCTCAATTTCCTTGAGATTCCTCGATGTCACATTACATTGTCACATCTTCTCTGGGCCTATTGACTTTGCACCGATTCCGATGTATCATCATTGCAGAACGAAACACTTTTCTAGCCCGACAGGAGGCGCGATGGCAGACCTAATGATAATTGAGCCAACAGAACTTGAGTCCAGCGTAGTGGTAGAGTACCTGACCAGCATCTCGGACGGAAGCAGGCCGACGATGAAGGGAGCATTGATTGAAACGGTGTCTATCCTGACAGGTGTAGAGCCTGAAAGGGTGAACATCTACGAGTTCAACTGGTCGAATGTCAAGGCGGTACACGTTGCGCTGGTCAAGGAGAAGATGTGGAAGAACGGGAACGCGGCGGGAACGGTCAACAAGAAATTGGCGGCGATTCGCGGGGTCATGGGGATGCTGTTTGAGCGCGGGGCGGTGAAGGCAGAGGACTACTTGCGGATTACGCGGGTCAAGAACATCAAGGGAAGCGCCTTGCCGGCGGGCCGAAGGCTTGGAGTGGATGAAATCAAGGCTCTGGTTGGAGCGTGCGAGGCCGACAAGACTGTGTTTGGGGTGCGGGACGCGGCTATCATCGCGGTGTTGCGGAAAACGGGCCTGAGGCGGGAAGAAGTAGCGAGTTTGGACTTGTCAAGTTGCGTGTCAGGCTACTTGCGATTCGTGGGCAAGGGCAACAAGGAAAGGGAAGTACCGTTGTCTGGGCAAGCGAGAGAAGCCATTGAGAACTGGCTCAAGGTGCGCGGGAGCGGGGTGGGTGCATTGTTCTGCGGCGTGAACGGGTACGGCGAGGTCAAGACAGAAAAGCACCTGGCGCTGCGCTCCATCAACGTCATCTTGGCGAAGCGGGCAGCAGAAGCGGGAATCAAGGATTTTACCCCGCATGATTTTCGTCGTACTTTCGCCACAGACTTGCTGGACAGCGGGACAGACATAGGAATTGTCAAGGGTCTGATGGGTCATTCCGATGTGCAGACCACGCTGAGGTATGACCATCGAGACGATAAGGGAAAGCGAGAGGCGGTTGAGTTTCTGGACAAACTGGATGGAGGCAATCATGGACATTGAGTTCACGGAGTCGGTTGGCAAGGTGCTGGAATCCTATCACACTGAACTTACCATCACAAGGCTTGCTACAGATGCAATCAACGGATACGGAAGAAAAGTGATGTGGCAGGTTGGCATTCGCGTCTTGGATAGCGAGTGCAAGTTGTGTGGAGCGAGGGCGTTGTTGACTTCAGCGGTTGACCAATGTATGCCGCCCAGAGGTCACAATCACAAGTGGGTAGACGGGTTTCTGGAATCGGTGTGTGGGTACGGAGAGACTTTGGACTTGGCTATGGAGTCAGCAGAACGGGACGCGAAGAAGTTTCTGGCTAAGATAAGAAACTGACAAAAAACTAGCCCCCTACCCTATCGTCTACTTCGCCTGTGGCGCGAAGTGGGGCATAGTCACTTCCTCTCCTCCACAATCGCCGCCCACGCGAAGAAGTCCAGCGGGCCAACCGGCTCATCCTCGCCCCGCAAGTGACCCACGACAACAGAGCGGTCAACCCAACCCTGAAAGCCAGCGGCTTTGGCGAGTTTGAAGAAGCGCGTGTCCTCTCCGCCAGAGCTATCCTTGTTCCACAGAAACCAGGGCGGGTGAATTGCCTTGATGACCGTGCGGTGAATGAGGCAGCAGGACAGGCTGGTAAAGACCACTGACCTGAGTGCATCGCTTGGGCAAGGCTCCAAGACAACGGGCAAAGTCGCCATCGCGTCCATGTGGTCTTGAAGCCACTTCATCGTTTCCTCGCCCTCGATGGTGGCGAGGTCTTTTGTCCTGTCTGTCCACCTGCCGTAGACGAAGGGCAGGCAAGGGACGTGTCGGTTGAACGCCAGGGCTGAGATGAGGGGCTTGTCGTGGCTCAGGAGTCTGACGAGGGTCTTGGGCGCAAACACGGTGTCGTCATGGATAGACAGAAGCCACTCATAGCCAGAGTCAAGGAAGGTCTGGGCAGCGTAGTTCCAGGTGTCCTCTGGATTGGCGGGTGGGGTAGGGAGAAGGGCGTAGCCGTCGTTGTTGGGGGTTTCCAAGCCAACGAGGGACTTTACGATAGACCACCCGCGAGGCGGGCCACTGGTGGGAATCCAGAGAAGAACGGTCTTGCGAGTCACGGTGTTGCCTCAACTATTCTATTGGCAATCCACTCGACGACCGGAACCGCAACGGCGTTTCCCAATTGCCTGTAGCGTACACTGTCAGACTGTCCAGCAGTCCAGTCATCCTCAAAACCCTGCAAGCGTTCGCATTCGGTTGGCGTAAGTCGGCGGACACCGACAAGTGGAACTTGGTTGCCGCCCGTTCCCATACGTTGTTGCAAGGTAGGAGCAACGTTACCATTCTCTCTAACGGCTTCGTCTGCGCGAGACATCTCCCATGCAATCGCCGTCAAGTCCGTGCCGCCAACCGTCAATGCGGTATCCGCCTCATTGACGTACATTCCGCCATTCGGTCTGTCTTTGCGCTTGTGGTCGCCGCCGTCGTTCTGCTGAATGGTGTAGGCGATATAGTTCTGCTGGTGCATTCCTGACTCAGATGCAATTGAGCCAGCCACATCGCCCAAGTCACGCACTTCATCGCGTTCGTTCTGTGCAAACACAAGAAAATCAAGGTCTGATGTGTTCTTGTTTAGAGTCGGGCTAGATGTCACGCCGCCCTTTGCACGCAATGGCGGAACAACTACCGCACTGATATGCGGATTGCCCGCTCTCAAGTCTGTCACTAATCCGTTAGCCGTCTTCGGAACTGCATCCCTGCTTACCACAATATGCCTCGCCTGAGCATCGTTGTCATCTGGCCCACCCGTGTAGCCGTTGAAGGCGTTGGCGACAAATTTCTCCGTCTCTGCGACAACAAGGCTTGATTCCAAGTCGCCGTTTCCGTTCCACTTTGTTCCCATTGCCGCAAATAGCGGACGTGTAATTTCTGGAACGCTGACAAGTCCTGTTTCCGCGTCTATTCTTGTTCCGGTATTTGGGCCACGCCCTCTAAGGCTTGCCGCAACATCGGTGGCAAGTCGCGCCCCCGTTTTGCGGCTCGGCGGAGAATCCCCCGACATGCCTTCGGACTCAAATAATACTTTCGCGGCGCGTCCGCTTCCAAGACTTCCGACAATGAACACACGGCGGCGTCTTTGGGCCAATCCGAAATACTGAGCGTCCAATATCCGCCAAGCGATGCCATACCCGCACTCCGCCAACCCGTGAAGGATGATGGCAAAGTCGCGTCCTCGATGAGACGTAAGCAGTTTTCTTGCGGCATGGCAGATAGCGCATGGCTGATGGATTTTGCGCTTACGTCTGAGATATGTGTGGATTCTAAGTAATCTTCGCATGGCTGCACAAGCGGGACATCCACAACTGGATAGTAAACCGGGGACGTTTTCAATGATAACCCATCGCGGCTTAACATCTGCAATAATGCGATGGAACTCAAACCACAATCCGCTCCGCTCTCCAGCCAATCCCTTGCGACGTCCGGCCACCGATAAGTCCTGACACGGGAATCCGCCGCAAATAAGGTCAACTGTTCCTCGCTCATGCGTTTTCGCTCCCACGTCTTTCACATCGCCATAGATTTGCACATCTGGAAAGCGGCGATGCAGGACATCCTGACAATGCTTGTCAATCTCAACCATCCCAACGCAGGTCATTCCCGCTTGACGGAAAGCGATGTCAAACCCGCCGATGCCAGAGAAAAGGGACAGGTAATTCACTCTGCCCCTCTGTTGATAGAGTCCATCGCCCTGTACCCATTCGGGTAACGCTTCTGCAACTTGGCGACGTTGTGTTCCATCACGTCGCCAAGATTCAGGCCAAAGAGAGTGCAGAGTGACGACACGTACCACATCAGGTCGCCCAACTCGTCCTTCAACCTCTCCTTGTCTACTTCCCCAGTGACACAGTATTTGATGACGAGTTCGGCAATCTCTCCCGCTTCCCCGACGAGGCCCGACAAGGCCCACAGGGGCATGACACGGCTTTGCGGGATGCAAACAACATCCCAGTCATCGCGCCACTTCTCGTTCTCTGCATCTTGCGACATCTTGATAATTCTGCCGTAGTTCACTCCATGTTGATGAAAAATTCCTTTTTTCAAATATTCCGTAATGGCGGCGTACTTGCTGGCAACTTTGATGGAACTGACCACGCGGCACAGGTCGTCGTTGGGAATCTCCCTATCGGGTTGGAGAATCAAAGTTCGGTCACTGGCGGATTGGTAGTCGGAGGCGTTCATTGTTCTAATCCCTCTACTTGCATTGCGCCTCTTTCCATATTCAGAGGTGCGGGTTCTATAAATGTCTCTCCGTCCCCAAACTCTGAAAACGGCTTGATATGACTTACATGATTTCCTTTTGATGCGTCAGATGGTTTCCTTCGAGAGACGTCATAGAAATCAGAACCGAGCGCCCTGCATATAGGATGTAGGGCAGTAATGCTAGTCATTGACAGCAGAACTTGTTTGTCGTGCGGAGTCCCAGGAATGTCAATTTGAGACTTGATGCTCCCGTACTTTGTAATATTCCAATGCCGTGAAGTTTGGATTTGACGCCTTTGCTTTCAAGAAACTCTTTGTACTCAGTCAATTCTATCTCCTTTCAACCTCATTATCTCCGCTCTCGTACACTCTGGGCAGATGCACTCCGCACCACAGACTTCTTCAACAATGCCATCGCTGAGAAGTCTGTCCCAAAATTCTTTTGACTTTTCTACCCAACCAAGCGCACATTGTAGCATCTCTCCTTTGGCGAACGAGTAAGTATTTCCCTCGTTCAAGGTAACGCTGTACCCCTCTTTTCTCTGAGCGAACCACAGAGCATTGCTCCGATAAAGGCGGTAGATGGCAAGGTCTATCGCGGCTTGGGTCAACT
>Ga0316628_100000034_pt1 | contig 87013 bp, 79 predicted proteins | sample OWC_Aug_M2_C1_D5_FD_207648 | JGI IMG/M metagenome (GOLD analysis project Ga0316628, IMG submission 207648) | Wetland soil microbial communities from Old Woman Creek delta, Ohio, United States - OWC_Aug_M2_C1_D5_C | ecosystem: Environmental > Terrestrial > Soil > Wetlands | place: USA: Ohio...
ATGAAGGATGATAAAAAAATAAATTGGAAAGGATGGAAATAGAATTGAAAAAGAGCAAAATTATTCTTTTGGTGGAAGACAATCCCGACGATATTACAATGACGCGTCGGGCACTTAAGAAAAACAATATCCTTAACGAACTGGTAGTTGCGGAAGACGGTGCGGAAGCGCTCGATTATCTTTTCGGAACGGGCAAGTATTCGGGTCGCGACGCTGGGATTACACCTCAGGTGGTTATACTCGATTTGAACCTGCCAAAAATGGGAGGACTGGAAGTTTTGAAACGTTTGAGGTCGGATGAGAGGACAAGTATGCTCCCCGTTGTAGTTTTGACCACTTCGAACGAGGACAGAGACCGTATTGAAAGCTACCGGTTAGGCACGAACAGTTATGTGCGTAAACCGGTGGATTTTGACCAGTTTTCGCAAGCGGTCCAGCAACTCGGGCTTTACTGGCTGCTGTTGAATGAAGGGCCTTACAAAAGCAATTAACGGATGGCGCACAGCGTTATCCTTCCGGATACGTTATTTTCGTCCCCTCAACCTTCGCCCATGGGGTAATGGTGTGGGGGTGGACTGAATGTTTTCCTGTAATGTCCATGACGTCGACGCCGCGGACGAGGAGGGCGTCTCCTATAAGGGAACGGTGGCAGCGCCAGGGCACGGCTTCTGCGCACATGATGGCGACTGTCTCCTGTTGAGCGATCTCGATCAATTTCTCAATATTGGTCGCGAATTCCCCGGTTTGCATGTAGTCCGCGAAGCCGCGAAATGACGCATTTCTCCATGCAGTGTTCCGGGAGTCCTTTCTTGCATGACGCAGGCCGCCGAGACCCGGCATATGGAGGTAGCCGATACCTTCGGCCACCAGGCTTTCTTCGAGTTCCTCACGGTTGAACTGGGGGTTGTGACGCGACTTCGGTATCGTCCTTACATCTACAATTCTCTTTATCTCATGGACCTTCAGTGCCTCGATGAACTCCGAAGCAGGATGAGTGGAGTGCCCGATGGTGAATATGGAAATGTGGGAGTTTGCCTGTCCGCCCTTCACGGGAGATACCCTTTCGCCCTAAGTTTGTGGAGAAGAAAATGGAAGTAGATCAGGCCGGCATAGGGATACCATAGCCGCGCAAATGTCTTTATCTCTTCATAATGAGGTCTTTCCTGAAGGTGCAAGAATGACTGCAGGTTTTTTTGTGCGCCGACATCGTCACCCGGGAAAATATCCAGCCTGCCCAGTCCTCTTAAAAGAACGTATTCAGCGGACCAGCGGCCGACGCCTTTGATGCCCAGAAGATGTCCGATCGCCTGTTCATTACTTTTTCGAACCAGGGCCTCCGGGTCGAAATCGTGATTGAGCACGGCGGAGGCGAGTCCTGTGATAGCCTCCCCTTTTTGGCGGCTGAAGCCGAGGGGCCTCAGATCAGCGGATGAAAGCCCCTGAAGGTCCCCGGGGCCGGGGAACCCCTTCATCTCCTTATCATCACCTCTGAAGACACTTCCATAACTGTCTGAGAGCCTGTTAAGCAGGATTATTCCGACATCCAGGGAAATCTGTTGGCATGAGAAGGCATTAACAATAGCCTCGAATACGGTCGGGAACCTCGGCGGCCTAAAACCAATGAAGCGCCGCACGAGCGGCCTGAGATTTCTGTGTTTTTCCGCCATCGCATAGAAGCCGCTCAAGTCGATACTGAGGCCAAACATCCGATCGAGGAGTGAAGAAACCTTTTCCCTGAGATCAATGCCGTTAATTCTCTTCTCACTTTTGACTGTAACCGAAAGCACAGGTTTTTCCACCGTCCCGTCCTGGCGCACGGAGATATTGATGGGTCGATTGCCGATGACCGCCACCCTGGAATACAGGTTCCCGTCCCCACGGTCTATTGCATTAACCGGCCGCCTTCTCAGTGCCCAGACCACGAGGTCAAGCCTGAAGGGTGGAAGGGGACGCATCCTGAAAGATTCGGCCGTCATAGTTCTGTACCTTTCATCAATCAATTAACATGGAACTTAGCGACTGTCAACACATTGCCCCGATATGCAGACGCCACTGAGATGATCCCGTAAAACCGGACTGATTGTAAGGGCTGTAAAGTTGATTAGTTGAGGCCCGGCATGATACATTTTATTAATGGGAAATAAAGAGTTATGGTTTTTTCTCTTCCTCTGCGGGGTACTCCTTTTTAACTGGCCTTTTCTCGAGATCTTCGACCTTTACCTGCCCTACTATCTTTTCGGCGTCTGGGGTGCCTTGATCTTTGGCGTAGGCTTTTTTATCAAAAAGATGAACAAGCAGAGTAGCAAGAGTGTTTAAAGGCTGGCTCCTCTTCATTTTGGTCCTGGGTTATCTGAGCCTTCTGTTTCTTGTCGCATATTATGCCGACAGGAGGGAGAAGGCCGGAAGGAGCATAGTATCCAATCCATATGTATATGCGCTCTCGATGGCCGTATATTGTACTTCGTGGACCTTTTACGGGAGTGTCGGCAAGGCGGCCACGTCCGGTTTGTCCTTCCTCACTATTTATCTCGGGCCCACGCTCATGGCCTCTTTATGGCTGGTCGTCCTGAGAAAGATCATTATCATAGCGAAGGAGAACAGGATCACCACTATTTCGGACTTCGTGGGGTCCCGCTACGGCAATTCCATTTTCCTGTCGGCCCTTGTCGCGATTGTTGCGGTTGTGGGAATAACTCCTTACCTCGGGCTTCAGATCAAGGCCATCATCAAGACCTTCACTATTCTCGCCGGAGAGACGAAAGGGAGTGCCGAGGCCGGATGGTTCTTTACGCTGATCCTCGGCATCTTCGCGATCATTTTCGGGGCGCGAAGACTCGATTCTTCGGAGAGGCATGAAGGTCTTATTTTTGCAATTGCATTTGAATCCATTGTCAAACTCCTCGCCTTCCTGCTGGTTGGGGTCTTCGTTACCTACGGCATGTTCAACGGTTTTTCCGACATTTTCACGAAGATAAAAGACTCGGAATACAGCGAACTGCTTTTTCTCGGCACGACCGTCAGTTACAAGGAGTGGGCCTCGCTTCTCTTTTTGTCGATGATGGCGATCATGTTCCTTCCGCGGCAGTTCCATGTCGCCGTGGTTGAGAACTCCGATGTCTCCCACGTTTCGAAGGCGATGTGGATGTTCCCTCTCTATCTCTTCCTCATAAATATCTTCGTGATCCCTGTCGCCTTCGGCGGGCTTCTCCTTGGAGGAAGTCAGGCGGACGCCGATAATTTCGTCCTTACGATCCCTCTCGGCGAGGGCAGGATGCTGCTCGCGCTTGTGGCCTTTATAGGCGGTTTTTCCGCCGCAACGGGCATGGTGATCGTCGAGTCCCTGGCCTTGAGCACGATGGTGATGAACAATCTGGTTATGCCTGCTATCTACAGGTTCAACACGATGAAAGGGTTCCCGGCCATTATACTGAACCTGAAGAGGGTTATAATCCTTGTCTGCGTTTTTTTGGGCTATTTTTTTGCTGTTTCGATCGGTGAGTTCTATAGTCTTGTCGATATCGGCCTGAAGTCTTTCGAGGCGGTGACCATATTTGCGCCTGCGATGATACTCGGGCTTTTCTGGAAGAGGGGAAACAAGATCGGGGCATCAGCCGGGATCATCGCTGGCTTCGCCGTATGGTTCTATACCCTTTTGATGCCTGCACTCTTAAAATCAGGCGTCATCACCGAAGGGGGCCTGTTCGGCTATTTGCTTCATTCCGAGATGTTTAACCCCCATGCGCTTTTCGGGGTGAAAGGGTTCGATAAGTGGAGCCATTCGCTCTTCTGGGGTCTCTTCTTCAATCTGGCTTTTTACATAGGGATTTCGATTTTCACGCGGCAGAATGAAGAGGAGCAGAAACAGTCTCTGCTGTTCGTTGAATTCTATTCCCCGAAGATGCTTCCTTCAAAAGGCAATTACAGTATCCAGCAGATCACCGATGTCCTCGGGCAGTATATAGGGAGGAGGGAATCGCTGGAGATCGTGGACCATTTTATCACGCGGAACGGCATACAGCGGGACGTCATCTCCCGCCAGGAACTTATTAGACTGAAAGACGAGGCAGAGAGAATTTTGTCGGGTGCTCTGGGCTCGGCGATATCGACGATTATCTTCGAGGATAAGCTGACCCTCACCGAGAGCGAGAGGGGGGAGCTTTCTAGTTCGATAAAGCAGATGACCGAGACGCTGAGATTGTCCAGGCAGGAACTTGCCGAGGCTAACAGGAACCTGGCTTACCTCAAGGAGTTCAGCGAAAACATCATCGAGAGCGCGCCGCTGGGGATCGTCACCATTGATTCCGCATTGATGGTGAAGTATTGGAACAAAGAACTCGGCAATATCACGGGGATAAAGAAGAGGGAGGCCTTCAACCGACCGGTGACTGAACTTATGCCCTGGGTCTCGAAGGAAGCCTTTATGCAGAACGAACAGGGAGAGATGACTGTGCAAACGCCTTCCCTGCAGACGTTCAAGATAAATATCAGCCCCTTCAAGGACCCCTCGGGAGGGTTTGTCGTCATCCTGGAGGACATCACGGAAAAAAAGAAGATGGAGGAACAGCTCCTGCAGGCGTCTAAGCTTGCAAGCATAGGAAAATTGACCGCCGGCATCTCTCACGAAATCGGCAATCCTCTTGCATCGATATCCTCTCTTGTGCAGGAAATCAGGTCGCTAAAGGTGGGGGCTTTATCCCACGGTCTTTACGAAGGCGGCGGGACGGTATCGAATGACGGGCGGACGGGAGCGGCTGCTGAAGACAGCCGGTTTCTTGAGGAGTCGCTTAAGACGATAAACAACCACATAGAACGAATCGCCAAGATTGTGCGCAGTCTGGGCGATTTTGCAAGGACTTCATCCCGTGAAAAGGTCAGGTCGAACATTTCCGAGATCCTGGACAGGACGGTCAATCTCGTGAGATACGACAAGAGGTTTAAGAATATCCGTCTCGTCTCCAACATCGAGCCGATGCCGGCTTTAAGGATAAACCCCGATCGTGTGCAGCAGGTGTTTCTGAACCTTATGCTGAACGCGATAGATGCGATGCCCGAGGGGGGCGAACTCACCGTATCTATGAAACAGAGAGGGGAGTCTGTCGAAATTATCTTTAGCGATACCGGTGCCGGCATCGACGAGGTGATCATGGACAAGATATTCGATCCCTTCTTTACGACAAAGCCCTTCGGCAGGGGTACGGGCCTCGGACTGAGCATATGCTACGGCATTATCAAGGAGCATAACGGCACTATCTCCGTGAAGAGCAAAAAGGGCGAGGGAACGACCTTTGCGATCAACCTTCCGGTGGAAGAATGACGGCATCTTCAAGTCCGGATCCGGTTATAATTAAAGAATCTCAAGCGGAACTAACAGTGTGACAATGTCTGAAAGATTGCTTATCATCGAAGATGAAGAGACCCTGCGGGAGTCTCTGAAGCGCGTTTTTCTCCGGGAAGAGTACGAAGTGGATGTTGCCGACAGCTCGGAGACGGCGCTGAAGATGCTTGACGGCAGGATCTACGACCTGATAATCACCGACATCATCCTTCCGGGGATGAACGGCATCGAGCTTCTAAAAAAGTGCAGGGAGCAGACGCCGGGGCAGATAGTGATTATCGTGACTGCATATGCCTCTCTGGAGACCGCGGTGGAGGCGTTGCGGGCCGGCGCCTACGATTATATCGTTAAGCCTATTATTCATGAGGAAATTAAGCGGATAGTAAGAAATGCCCTCCGGGAGAGGTCACTGCGCACCGAAAACGCTATTTTGAAGAAGCAGATAGAAGAGCGGTATGATTTTGAAAAAATTGTGGGGGAAAGCCGGGTGATCAGTGATTTGATCCATGAGGTAAAGAAGATCGCCGACGCCAGAAGCAATGTGCTTGTCCTGGGTGAGACCGGAACCGGGAAGGAATTGTTTGCAAGGGCCATACACTTCAACGGCTCAAGGAGAGACAATCCTTTCATCCCGATAAATTGCAGTGCCATTCCAGAAAACCTGTTGGAATCGGAGCTTTTCGGATACGTCAAGGGTGCTTTTACAGGTGCGGTCAATTCGAAGAGGGGGCTCTTCGAGGAGGCAGACGGTGGGACTGTTTTTCTGGATGAGATAGGAGACCTTAGTCTCTCCCTCCAGGCGAAATTGCTTAGGGTGATCGACGACCACGAGATCAGGCCGCTGGGCGGGGTGCAGACCAAAAAGGTGGACATAAGGTTCATCACTGCGACCAATAAAGAGATAACCGGTGCCGTCAGGGATGGTTCATTCAGGGAAGACCTCTTCTTCAGGATCAATGTCATGACGCTCAGGCTGCCTCCTTTACGGGACCGCAAAGAGGACATAATCATCCTTGCCAGGCATTTTCTTGACAGATATGCCGCCGAGATAGGCAAGAACGTGAAATTTATCGACGATGCTGCGTTCAAACTCCTTACGGAATACTACTGGCCGGGGAACGTGAGAGAATTGCAAAATATAATAGAGCGGGCGGTGCTTATCACGGAGAGTAATACAATCTTCCCTGAACATCTGCCGGAGGGCATGAAGGGGGCCTCTACTTTTTCGTCGGAATCGATCGAAAAAGCTTTGTCTATCGAGGATTATACGAAAGAATTCATATTGAGGTACCAGCACAGCTACGGGGAACAGAAACTTTCAAACTTACTTGGAATAACAAGAAAGTCTTTGTGGGAGAAGAGGAAGAGATGGGGAATTCCACGAAAATAGAGGCATGTTACTTTATTATACGTTTATTAGATTAATTGTAACCTTTTGTGACACGACTAAAGCCATTGAAAATAGAGCATTATTGCCCCTTAATTCTTCGCGGCGCTACATAAAGTAGCATGGCTTTTTTGGTCTAAAACCCGGGCTTTATTCCACCTTAAGAAGACGGCTTTAATTGCCCTCTTTAACCATTTAGAAATAAAAGACAATCTCACTTTTTACAGTTCCTGCTGACCTTAGGCATAGTGATTGCAATTTCCCAGCTATGTTGATCACAGAAGATGTCGTAGATTTTTTAAAGGATGTGCCGCCTTTTCAGTTTCTGGACGACGGATCATTGCGCAGGATCTCGGAAAACGTCTCGATGGAGTTTTACCCTAAGGGAACGACTATCCTTCACCAGGACGGGCCCCCCAGTGAATATCTCAGGATTATCAAAAAAGGGGGTGTGAAGGTCTATATGACGCCGGATAAAGGGGAGGAGGTCCTGATCGATTACAGGAGTGAAGGCGACTCCTTCGGGCTCCTCTCCCTGGTAGGAGGCGACAAGTCAAGGGCAAACGTGGTTGCTGTAGATGACACCATCTGCTATCTGATCAGCAAGGACGTCATGCTGAGGCTGGTAGATTCTCACGTCTTCTTTACGGAATTTTTTCTAAAGTCTTTCCTGAATAAGTTTATCGACAAGACGTATAAGGAGATGCATAACAAGAGCCTCCTTTATGGCGGAGGCGACAAACCCCTCTTTACGACCCCCGTAGGAGAGGTCGCCACGAGGAAGGTCATGACCGCACCTCAGGAGATCACCATTCGGGAAGGTGCCGAGATGATGTCTCATAACAGGAACAGTTCTCTTGTGTTGGTCGACGGAGAAGGGGTCCCGACCGGGATCGTGACTGACAGAGACCTCAGAGACAAGGTCGTGTCCAAGGGGAGGCCGGTGACAGACGGGATAAGCAGCATTATGAGCGTCTCCCTCATAAAAACTGAGGCGCGTGATTACTGCTTTGAGGCGTTGCTCAAAATGATCCGGTATAACATCCACCATCTTCTTGTGGTCGATGAGGGGAGACTGAAGGGGATCGTAACCAACCACGACCTCATGATGCTTCAGGGGACTTCCCCGATATCGCTGGCAAGGGACATAGAGAGCCAGCAGAGCATCGAGGGACTTATCCCCGCGGCAAGGAAGACGAACGAGATCATAGGTCTTCTTCTTAAGGAGGGGGCCAAGGCAAGCAACATCACCAGAATCATTACCGAGATAAACGACAGACTCCTCAGAAAAATACTGGAGATCGCAGAAAAGGAGATTGGAAGGCCCCCGGTGAGGTACTGCTGGATCATCTTCGGCAGCGAGGGCCGGAAGGAGCAGACATTCAGGACAGACCAGGACAACGCGATCATTTATGAAGACCCGCTGAACGAGGGCAAAGAGGCCGAGGCCAGGACCTATTTTACTGTTTTCTCGGCTTTTGTCAGGGACAGTCTTTTGAAGTGCGGTTTCCCCCGCTGTCCTGCCAATTATATGGCTAGCAACCCGGAATGGTGTCAGCCCCTGAAGGTTTGGAAGAAGTATTTTTCCACGTGGGTTTATTCGCCCACACCCGATGCGGTCCTTAAGTCCCTTATATTTTTCGACTTCAGGCCCCTGTACGGGGATTTAGGTCTTGCCGAATCTCTTCGGGACTCTCTGACCTCCATCCTTGAAGGGCAGATGATATTTCTTGGATACATGGCCAACATGATCATAAAAAACACGCCGCCTGTCGGGTTCTTTAAGTCTTTTATCGTTGAGAAAGGCGGGGAGCATAAGGACGAGCTCAATCTGAAGGTAAAGGCTATAGCGCCTATCGTGGACATGGCGAGACTTTTCAGTCTTGAAAAGGGCCTCAGGGAGACGTCGACTATCGAAAGGCTGATGGCGCTGAGGGAGAGACATACTATCGTGAAGGAATTCGCCGACGAGCTTGAGCATGCCTTCGAGTTCATCATGCTCCTCAGGATCCAGCATCAGTTCGAGCAGATCGAAGCAGGGAAAGAGCCGAATAATTTTATTAATCCTAACAGCCTGAGCAACCTCGAAAAAAAGATGATGAAGGAATCCTTTAACCTCATAACCAGGGTGCAGGACATCATCATCGAGCGGTACAAGCCGCTCATCTGGTGAGGAGACGGAAGATGAGTATTCTGAAGGACCGGGTACGAAGCGAGGGAAAAGGCGGCACCACTGAAGAGGCCCGTTATCTGGTGATCGACACCGAACTTACGGGTCTTAACGGCCGAAAGGACTCGATCGTCTCGATCGGTGCGGTGAGGATGAAAGGCGGAAGGATAGACCTCAGCGACACCTTTTACAGAATGATAAATCCCGAGACCAGCCTTACTGCGGAGAGCGTTATAATCCACGAGATCATGCCCTCGGACGTGCTCCTGAAACCGGACATAAGCTCGGTGCTCAGGGAGTTTCTCGATTATTGCGGGCCTGATATCCTGGTCGGATTTTGCGTAAGTATCGACATGGAATTTCTGAACAGGGAGGCAAAAAGATTGTTCGGCGCCCAGATGGAGAACCGGATCATAGACATTTATCCGCTGTTCGAATGGATGCTGAGAAAAGGGGGTTTGAGGGATAAGGAAGGGGCGGCCTTGCCGCATCACTATCAACTGTATGATATGGCGAGATACTTCGACATCGAAGTGAACGGGGCGCATAACGCAATGATCGACGCCTTCATTACGGCTCAAATATTCCAGCGGCTTATCCCTGTTCTCAGCAGGGCCGGGATAAGAAACGCCGAAGAACTTGTGAGACTGACTAAAAATTTCAAAGGGGGTGATCGGAATACTATATCCTGCAACATAAGTAACTTTTAGGACGCATGCTGCATTTTTGCGGCAAACAAATAAGAGGAGGTAATGGAAATGAGCAGTAAGAAGACTGTCCACGAAATTCTTGAAGACGAGGAGTTTAAATCGTTGTCCGGGCAGAAGAACACCATATCGATTATCCTGACGATATTGGAACTTGTGCTTTATTTCGGCTTCATCGGCCTCATCGCCTTCAACAAGCCGTTCTTGGCGCAGAAACTCTCCGGCGAGGGCGCAACGACAATAGGGATACCTATAGCCGTGGGGACAATCCTCGGCTCCTGGGTGTTCACCGGGATCTACATCTTTTGGGCGAACAGCAAGTACGATGAGCAAGTAAAAAATATTAAAGACAGAATAGGAGGATAACGATGCCACAGGCGGCTCAGACAGCACAGACTATGATAGGGCAGTCGAACCCGACTGCGATAATGTTTTTTGTTCTATTTGTGTTAAGCACCCTCGGGATTACCTGGTGGGCGGCTAAGAGAACGAGGACTACAAAGGATTTTTACGCCGCGGGCAGAAGCATCACCGGATTCCAAAACGGATTGGCCCTTGCCGGAGACTATATGAGCGCTGCATCCTTCCTCGGCATAGCAGGGCTCGTTTCGACAAAAGGGTATGACGGACTCATTTACTCGGTGGGATGGCTGGTCGGATGGCCGATCATCATGTTCCTCATCTCTGAACCGCTGAGGAACCTCGGCAAATACACATTTGCAGACGTCGTGGCCTACCGTCTGAACCAGAGGCCGATAAGGGCTGCGGCTGCGGCCGGCTCCCTCGTCGTCGTGCTAACCTACCTTATCGCACAGATGGTCGGTGCCGGGACCCTGATCAAGCTCATGTTCGGCCTGCCATTTGAGTTAGCCATCGTTATCACGGGTTCGCTGATGATAATGTACGTCCTCTTCGGCGGCATGATCGCGACTACCTGGGTCCAGATAATCAAGGCCGGTTTGCTCTTGAGCGGTGCTACGCTCCTTGTTTTACTGACATTGAACAAATTCAATTTCAGTTACGCCAACCTCTTCAATCAGGCAGAGCAGTTATACACCAATAAGTTCCTGGAGCCGGGAGGTCTTGTAACAAGCCCTGTAGACGCCTTCTCACTCGGCCTCGCACTTATGTTCGGGACCGCGGGACTTCCTCATATCCTAATGAGGTTCTATACGGTGCCCGACGCAAAGGCGGCCAGGAAATCGGTTTTCTATGCAACGGGTTTTATCGGCTATTTCTATATACTTACCGTGACCATCGGCTTTGGCGCCGCGGTACTCGTAGGCCAGAAGGTAATAATGGGCATTGACAAGGGCGGCAATATGGCCGGACCTCTGCTTGCGGAGGCCCTCGGCGGAAACCTCTTCCTCGGGTTCCTGTCGGCGGTGGCATTTGCCACGATACTCGCCGTTGTGTCGGGTCTTACCCTTGCCGGCGCATCGGCCTTTTCGCATGACCTCTTTGTCGGCGTTATCAGGCACGGCAAGGCGTCGGAGAAGGACGAGGTCAAGGTGGCTAAGATAGCTACCGTCGGGCTTGGTGTTACTGCGATACTCCTTGGAATCCTCTTTAAGGGGCAGAACGTCGCCTTCCTCGTGGGACTTACCTTCGCCATAGCCGCCAGTGCGAACTTCCCCGCTCTTCTCATGTCGATTATGTGGAAGAAATTTACGACGGCCGGCGCTGTATGGAGCATCTATACCGGTCTTGCGACAGCTACTATTCTCCTGATCCTCAGCCCCACGGTATGGGTTGACATCGTTCATAAGAGCGAAGTAGATGCGGTAGGAAAGCAGGTGAAGGCCATAGAAGAAGTATCCAAGGCTAAGATAGGAGAGCTCGACAAACAAAAGGTACCGGGCCTCGAAGCAGCGAAGGTTGCTGCGATCGATGCCGCGATCTCAGCCGAAAAGAAGGCGGTTGATGCGCAGACGAAAGAAGCAAAAACGGCCTTGCCGAAGCCCATCTTCCCGCTCAAGAACCCGGGCATTTACTCGATGGCTGCGGCTTTCCTGATTGGAATACTTGCTTCCTTATTTGCACCTGACAAAGAGGCTGAGAAAAAATATGCCGCCCAGAAACTGAGGGAATACATAGGCATAGGTGCTGAAGATTAACCAAATATGTCTATTTGGCGGAATCTTGTTCGGAGCGGAATTCGGAGGTATCATGAATTTCAGGGTGCCTCCGGACCGCTGTTTCAGCTGTAAAGAAAAATCGAAAAGGAGATACAGGAATGTCAAAAAAGAACATTGAAGTTTTAATGGCGGAAAACAGGACATTCCCGCCGGCTAAGGAGTTCAGTGCAAAGGCCCACATAAAGAGTTTCGCCGAGTACGAAAAAATTTATAAGAAATCGGTGGAAGACCCCGAAGGCTTCTGGGGAGAGATGGCGGAGAAGCAGCTGACGTGGTACAAAAAATGGGACAAAGTGCTCGAATACGACTTTATGAAACCCGAGATCAAATGGTTTCAGGGGGGTAAGCTCAACGCGTCCTATAACTGTCTTGACAGGCATATCACAAGCGCTACGAGAAACAAGGCAGCCATCATCTGGGAGGCCGACGACGGCTCCTACAAAACTTACACCTATCAGCAGATGTATTATGAAGTAAACCGTTTTGCCAATGTCCTTAAGAAGCACGGTGTGAAGAAGGGCGACAGGGTCACGATATATCTGCCGATGATACCGGAGCTTGCGATCTCGATGCTCGCATGCGCAAGGATAGGGGCGATTCATAGCATCGTATTCGGCGGATTCAGCGCACAGGCGCTCAAAGACAGGATACAGGACTGCAAGGCTAAGCTTATCGTTACATCGGACAGGGGCGTCAGGGGCGGAAGACAGGTGGCCCTCAAGGCAAATGCCGATGAGGCCCTGCAGGAATGTCCGACAGTGGAGAAGATGATCGTCGTCAAGAGGACCGACGGCATCGACATGGAACCGGGAAGGGACTTCTGGTGGCACGACGAGATGAACGCGGAGGACATCGCGAACTACTGCGAGCCGGAACAGATGGACGCCGAAGACCCGCTCTTCATACTCTATACATCGGGTTCGACGGGAAAGCCCAAAGGGGTGCTTCACACCACCGGCGGATACATGCTTTATACGAACCTTACCTTCAAGTGGATATTCGACTACCACGAGGAAGACATACACTTCTGCACCGCCGACATAGGCTGGGTGACAGGACATAGTTACATCGTCTACGGTCCCCTTTCCTTAGGGGCCACAAGTCTTATGTTCGAAGGCGTTCCGACATATCCGGATGCCGGGAGGTTCTGGTCTATCGTCGACAAACATAAGGTGAATATATTCTATACCGCACCGACCGCCATAAGGGCCTTGATGAGGGAGGGTGAGAGTTTTGTACAAAAGCACGATCTCTCGTCCCTTCGCGTGCTCGGGACGGTCGGCGAGCCGATCAATCCAGAGGCCTGGATGTGGTATCACATAAACGTAGGAAAAGAAAAACTGCCGATTGTCGACACATGGTGGCAGACCGAAACAGGCGGGATCCTCATTACGCCTCTCCCAGGGGCAATGACGCTTAAACCCGGTTCGGCCAACAGACCTTTCCCGGGCGTGGTTCCGAGGGTACTTAAAGAGGATGGCTCCCCGGCAGGAGCCAACGAGGGAGGCTATCTCGTTATAGAAAAACCCTGGCCCGGCATGATCAGGGGCACTTACGGCGACCCGGAGAATAAGCGTGTTAAGGAGGTATATTTCGCGAGGTTTGCCAATAAATACCTTACCGGCGACGGCGCGAGGGTCGACGAAGACGGCGATTACTGGCTGATGGGCAGGATAGACGATGTCATCAACATATCGGGGCATAGGCTCGGGACCGCCGAAGTGGAATCTGCGCTCGTCAGCCACGAGGCGGTGGCTGAGGCCGCGGTCGTAGGGTTCCCGCACGAGATCAAGGGTGAGGGAATTTATGTTTACGTGACTCTGAAAGATGGCCTGAAGCCTACCGACGAGCTCAAAAAGATTCTTATCGGTCATGTAAGGACTGTCATCGGGCCGATTGCGACGCCGGACAAACTGCAGTTTGCGCCCGGCCTTCCGAAGACGAGGAGCGGCAAGATCATGAGAAGGATATTGCGGAAGATCGCGTGGGGACAGGTCGATGAACTGGGTGACACATCGACGCTGGCCGATCCTACGGTGGTCGCTAATCTTGTGAAAGAGAGATTATAGTTTTTCAGGTTGTTTTTCTAAAGGGGGGCAGGGTGAAAAACTTGCTCCCCTTTCTTTTATGTTGTCCGATTAGCCAAAAATGCACTTGATGCAGGAACACGCTCCGAAAGACTTTATAATGTCGCAACTTGAATATCAACCGTATGAAGGCCTCCGTCCTGAAATGATAAGCGCCCACGAAAGTTTAGGATGTCCTTACAAAGGTGGCGCAGATAAAGATTTTTCTCCGCATGTTCCTGCATTGTTTGTCTGGAACTGCATTTTTTTTGTTAATATTGTGTCTTGCAGCGATAGGGAAAGTCGGGTGTCTGAGCGTGAGACATGTGGTTGGCATGAGCGGCATCATGCCCGACTTGCTGTTAGGCTATTATTTTACAGCTAGTAAGGCTAAATAAAGGGGTGACTATGGACAAATATTTTCTTGAGAAGAATGAAGCTGTTTTGGTGATCGTCGATATTCAGGAGAAGCTTGCCGCTGTGATGAGCGAGAGGAAGAAGGTTGTCGACAACTGTCTTCACCTGATCGAGCTGGCGAAGCTCCTAGACATCCCCGTTATCCTTAATGAGCAGTATCCGAAGGGACTCGGTCCTACCGTGAGCGAGATAAAGGAGGCTCTTCAACCGTATGAGCCGCTTGAGAAACTTACCTTTAGCTGCTGCAAGGGGCCGGCCTTTCCGGAAAGACTCGCTGCTACCGGAAGAAAAAAAATCGTCCTTGCCGGAATGGAGACCCACGTCTGTGTCCTTCAAACCTGCATAGGACTTTTGAAGGAGGGTAAAGCGGTCCACGCAGTCAGCGATGCGATCTGTTCCAGGACGGGCGAAAACTTTCGCATCGCCATCGAGTTCATGCGTGACGCAGGGGCCGTGATCACGTGTACCGAAACGGTTCTCTTTCAGTTGCTCGAGAAGGCAGGGACCGAAGAATTCAAGATAATATCGAAGAGGATTAAGTAGGATTTACCAGAGGGCTTTATTTGTATTGTTTCTTCTTCGAAAGCATCTGAAGCGCCTTGCCTATGTCGCGCTTCAGCCAAAATACGCAGAAAGCCGCTGATGCAAGGACCAAAGAGGCGAGGGCCTTGTCCCCCTTTGTCATCATTGCGATTCCGCCTCCGAGCAAAAATAACATGAAGAGCAGGGGAACGATGATCCTGGAAATTATTTCTCTTGCGGGGTCAAGATTCCTGAAGCTTGCCCGGGCTTCGGTGCGGTTGCCCAATTTTTCATAGATGAGCCCCCTGTTAAACCAGACCATGTTGTTATGCGGGTCCATCTGGGCAAGTTTGTCATAATATATTAGGGCCCTTTTGGCGTCTGCGTCCTGAAGCTGAAGTGCAAGGCGGAACATGAGCGTAAAAACATTTCCAGCCTTCTGCATGTATTTTTCCGCTTCCTCAGTGCGGCCGGTCTCTTCTAGAATTATGCCCTTTAGAAACCATCCCCGGTGAAAATTGGGGTTCCCCTCAAGGAGTTGATCGACAAGCTTCTCCGCTTCGCCATACTCCTTCTTTTCGTAGTGCTCCAGGGCTGATTCAAGCAGCTTCCCGATTGATTCCATAGACGTATACTATAGCATTTCCGGGCAAAATCCGTCGGGAAACAAGGGTCTTACTTTATAGGAAGTACCTGCCTTTCACGAGATATTCATATTATATTGCTACGCTAAATCGTGGTATATAGTAGTTATGTTTCGGCCTTGACAGCAATATCCCTTGGACTGGCCTTGGGGTTTGTCCTTCAGCGGGGACGCTTCTGTCTCAACTCGGCCTTCAGGGATATCATATTTATAAAGGATTTTACGCTTTTTAGGTCGTATCTCCTGTGTGTAGTGGTAGCCCTCGTAGGCACGAACGTGCTTGAAGATGCCGGTCTCATCATGTCTTTCGATCACGAAACCGGCCTACGATCCGCGCGTATTAATCAAGCAGTAAATGAGAGCTCGAACCGATGGCTTATTCTTTAAACCCTTGTATCACCCAGCCTTTAATCCTGTATAATATACGCATGTGTATAGCTATTCCTTCGAAGATCGTCAGGATCGATAACATGGTCGCCACGGTCGATGTCTACGGCGCGCGGCGGGACGTGAACCTAATGCTTCTGCCGGAGGAGGTCGGCATCGGCGATTATGTCCTTGTGCACGCGGGTTTCGCCCTTCAAAAGGTCGAGCAGGACATTGCCGAGGAGTCGCTCAAACTGATCAAAGAGACCTTCGAACAATCACCCGATGAGTCATTTCTGTGATATATGGTTAAGAACGACCGTTGGATAATAGAGATGGCAGAGAAGGGTATGATCGAACCCTTCAATAGCGAGCAGGTCAGGAAGGGCGTGATATCTTTCGGCGTCAGCTCTTACGGCTACGATATACGGATATCCGACGAATTCAAGATGCCCAACCCCGGGGGCGGCATTATCGACCCGAAGAACTTCAACGACTCACACTTCCGCGATTACAGAGGCGATATCTGTGAGATGCCGGCGAATTCATATGTGATCTGCAGATCTCTCGAATATCTCAGGATACCAAGGGAGACGCTTGTGCTCTGTTTCGGAAAATCCACCTACGCAAGGTCGGGGGTCCTGGTAAATATTACGCCGCTTGAGCCTGAGTGGGAAGGCCATATCACAATTTCGGTCTCGAACACATCTCCTTTTCCTGTCAGGTTATACGCGAACGAGGGGATTGCTCAGATCGTCTTCATCGAGGCAAAAGACCTCTGTGAGGTCTCATACGCCGATAAGAAGGGAAAATATCAGGCGCAGAAGGGGATCGTGCTCCCCAAGGTATGAATGGCTTCCATCTGACCTGCGACTTGCTTTTAGGGCTAGTTGCCTTCTTAATTAGGGTTTTATGTTTTAAGCTTATGCGTTTCATGAGGGATGACAAAGATGGAGATCAATGAAAAATTAATACTGGCCCTGGATGTCTCTGAAGCAGATTGCGCTCTGGAATTAGTCGATAGATTCAGTAGTTATATAGGTATATTTAAAGTAGGACTTGAGCTATTTACGGCGGCTGGTCCGTCCATTCTGCATGAGATACAAAAGAGGGACAGAAGGGTTTTCCTAGATCTGAAGTTCCATGACATACCCAATACCGTGTCGAAGGCCGGCATATCTGCTGCCAGGTTGGGGGTCTTTATGTTTAATGTACACGCATCGGGTGGACTGGACATGATGAAAAAATGCCGTGACGATGTCGTAAACGTCTGCCTCAGGGAGAACATCAACAGGCCGAGGATACTTGCGGTGACTGTCTTGACCAGCATGTCCCAGCATGTCCTCAGGGACGAAGTCGGTATTCAGCATAGTCTTAATACGCATGTCAGGCATCTTTCCGGGCTTGCCCTAAAGGCAGGTCTAGACGGTGTGGTTGCATCGGGCCGGGAGGCCGCCATGGTGAGGGGCCACTGCGGAAGAGGTTTTCTCGTTGTTACGCCAGGGATCAGGACATCTTGGACACCCGTGGATGACCAGATGAGGACCATGACGCCGAGGGACGCTTTAAGACAAGGCGCTGACTATATCGTCATGGGCCGATCTATATTGAACCAGCCCGATCCGATAAGAGCCATTGAGCTGATCGGCGCGGAAATGCAGTCAGCCTAAGACTCACCTCCTGTTATGGCTACAGATATTTTTACTCCTCTTTATAAGGAAATACCCTTCGAAAGGCCTGACATTGTCTACCGTAAACTGAGGGCAAAGAACAGCTTTCTCCTCGAAAGCGTCAAAGGGTCAGGGAAGACTGCCGGATACTCCTTTATCGGCTTACAACCTTATCTGACACTCAAGGTCAAGGACGGCGTAGTCCAGATCGAGCTGGATGGTAAGAAAACAATGTCTTCGAGAAAACCCCTGTCCAGGATGAGGGAACTGCTTCAGGCTTACAAACAGCGCCCTGCAACAGGCCTGCCCCCTTTTCAGGGCGGGGCGGTGGGGATGCTTGCCTACGATTTTGTTCACTATATCGAGAGGCTCCCGAAAGGCGCAGCAGACGATCTCGGGCTGCCCGAGGCGCATTTCTTTATGATCGACAGGCTCGTTGCTTTTGACCACGTGAGCTCGAGAAGCTGGATAATTGTCTGTCCCGGCGCGAGAAAAACCGCCCTGGGATATTCAGAAATCGATGCGGACAAAGACGTATGCATAAAAGAAGCTGAAGAAGAGTTGGAAAAGATAGCCCTGCAGATTGAAGAGAATAACCCTTCTCTTGGCGAGGAACGCGTCACATCTCTTTGCGGGGGGGCCTCTGCAATTGAAATCAAGCAGGATACCGGTAAAGAGCGATATATTGATATGGTGAAGAAGGCCAAGGAATACATTGCGGGCGGGGACATCTTTCAGGCCAACCTGTCGCTTCGGCTGAGTGCTGAAATAGGTGACAACGACCCCTGGCAGCTATACTCGGTTCTCCGTAAGATCAACCCCTCACCTTTTTCTTCATTCATGGATTTTGGCGATTATCAGATTGTCAGTTCTTCGCCTGAACGGCTTGTGCGGGTGAGAGACGGAGTGGTCGATACGCGGCCGATAGCGGGAACAAGGCCGCGCGGGGGCAATCGCATCGAAGACGAATTGATGCGCTCGGAACTTCTGCTCAATGAAAAAGAGAGGGCTGAGCATATAATGCTGATTGACCTCGAAAGGAATGACATCGGCAAGGTCTCCGATTACGGCACCGTCGGCGTAGATGAGCTTATGGTTACAGAGGACTATTCGCATGTAATACATATAGTCTCAAACGTCAGGGGGCAGCTTGCAAAGGGCAAGGATTGTTTCGATGTTTTAAGGGCGACTTTTCCCGGCGGAACGATAACCGGCGTTCCGAAGGTCAGATGCATGGAGATTATCGATGAGCTCGAACCTGTGAGGAGGGGGCCTTATACGGGCTCGATCGGCTATGTGGGCTTTAGCGGGAACATGGACCTCAATATCATCATAAGGACCTTTCTCATCAAAGACCGCCGTGCTTATATACAGGCCGGCGCCGGCATTGTTGCAGATTCCGACCCTGAGCGCGAGTACTCCGAGAGTTTGAAAAAGGCCGAGGCCCTGATGAGGGCGCTGCAACAGATGTAACATGATCTAATCAGGGTCTCTGTTATAATGGAGCAGAAATCGAGGATTATGGCTGATTTCTCTTATGAGAGGAAATGCCTGCGCCGAAATCTAACCAGTAACCCATTGTGTTCCGCAGATGTACTGGAAGTCGCACTTCGGGCAACTGTTCTTTCTGTTCGAGGTGGCGGAAAATGGGACCGTCGGGTCGACTATCTCTTCCAGAAGACGCAGGATCACCATTCTTAATCCGTCGAACCTCGAAATCTCATCATCTGTATCGAACAAAGGAAGTTCAATCTCTTTATTTATCAAAGACCGGCCGAGGAGCAAAAAAATTCCTCTCAGGTCCTCGATTTTTATGCCGTGGCGCCGGGAATATAGGATGAGATAAAAAGGAAGCTGGAGGCTGCCAACCGCTTCATCCCAGGAACCTCTGTCGTCAGGATCAAGCTTGCTGAAGTTGATCTTCAAGTTCTTTGCATAGGAACCGCTTTTATAATCCATAATGCAGATCTTGCCGTCCCTTTTTTCGACTATGTCCAGCCGACCCTTGAGTTTGTAAGAGTTGAGATTCGCTTCGACAGGCTCTTCCACCCCGATAATCGTAACTTTATTCTCTTTGATGAGAGGAATGCGGTACTTACTGAGATAGTCTCTCAAATGTGCTTTGACCTGGGCTTTCAGAAGGTAAACTGCCCCGGTAGGGTTAGTGCCGTATTCCCGGGCGAAAAGATCCTCGATCAAAATGTCCATCTCCTCTATATCGATATCCGTTTCTTTTAGAATTCTATTCAGCCTTCTTGAGAAATATGATGAAAGGACGCGGTGGACGAACTTGCCGACATCGGCTCTTTCGATTTCCCCTGTGATCTCCTGCTTTTTCCCGAGATCAAGCACATAGCTGTAGTAGAACTGAAGCGGGCAATCGAGATATGTGTCAAGGGCTGTGGCACTGTATGTGAAATCCCTCAAGAAGCTTACTACCCTGTCGGTCTTAGTAATGGCGGCCGGGGTATCATTCCCGAGCTTTACTTTGTACTGGACGGGCTGCACATAGTCACTTGCCCCGGTAGATCTGTCCCTCTTCTGTCTTTCCCACAGGAGACTTTCTACAAAGCGCGATCTCTCCCTGGTATCATTTTCTACAAAGAAAATATGGACTTCCCTCGCGCCTCTTACGAGATTATAGAAATAGTAGGCCGACAGCTTGTCCCTGTCCAAATAGGTCGGCAGTTTCAGTATTTCTCGTGCCTTGAAAGGCAGAAGCGTATCTTCTTTAGAGGTGCCGGGAATCACATCTTCATTCGCATCGAGAACAAAAACAGTGTCAAACCCGATGTTTCTCGTTTCAAGAAAACCGAGGACCTGGACACCCTTAAGCGGAGTGCCGGGAAAGGGCACGTGACCCGTTGTAATGTATTTTCTAAAAAACGTGAAATAGCCTGTCCTGTCCGCGAACGCCATGTCCTTCATCAAGGATTTGGAGATTGTGTCCAGGGCCCTCACTAAGGACTCCGAAAAAGGGTAGAAGAGGGGATGCAGGCGTGCCGTACTGTTTTTTAAGACAAATGTGAGAAGTTCGGTGCATTTTCCGGCTAAGTCCCCGATGTCCCTGAAGGAGACAAATTTCTCAATTGTGTTGAGGTGGACCATCCTTAAGTGTTCTCTGATCTCAGTCACGGTCACGTCTTCATCTTCCTGCCGCAGCTTTCCGGCGATGCCGTTAAGTATCCTTTCGCTGTTCTCTATCTCCGACAGGGTTGCGAACATCCTGGTCCTGGATTTTTGGAGTATCTCCTCTATGGTGTGGAACATAATCCTCGTGATCTCGGCGTTTCCCTTGCAGTAAATATTCTTCATGTACGGGTGCAGAATGAACTTCATATAATCAGGGACGTAAAACCGGTCATCTTCCATGGAACCGATCAATTCCATGAGATTATTAAGAAAGCCGAAGACCGGCGTCCTGTGCAATGGATATCCGAGAGATATGTTGAAGTCGTCTTTGTCTATGCAGGTCATCCCCTGCCGGAGAAGGGGAAAAAGGGTCTCTGAGGCCGGCAGTACTATTGTAGTTTTTTCGGTGAGCGGTCCTTCCCTCTCAGATTTTTCCCTGAGGATGCTTCCAAGGGCGAAGACCTGGCCGTGTGTATCGGGGCTGCTGTAAAAGCGGATTTCCGGTTGAGTATGGGAGGGTTGAACATCGCCGGTCTTTATGCCTAGTTCCGCCAATCGCTCTCCAAGACCCGGGCCGTTCTGGAATATGAAGATTGCTTTTTCGCCCGGCAACAGCTTACTGAAGAGGTCCGTCTCGCTCCTGGTAAACGCATAGAATCCCGAGAATATCGCCTTCTCAAACCTTTCAATGCCGCATTCGAGGACCCTCTCCGCCGCCATGCGGTATCTCATGGACCTCGTCGCCATCCCCAGTTGGGAAACCTTATCGTAAAAGGTCGTGTAGAAGAAATGGAGTGACTGAAGCCTCGCCAGTGCATGCTTGGGTATCATTTCGTCAGTGAAGGGCTGGATTTCCTTTACCGCGGCAGGAGGCACCCCTTCGATATAGAGTTCCTCAATGTCCGTGAAAAGCTTTATTCCAAGAGAGAAGAAACTATCGAGGGTGAGGAAGTTCTCTCCACCGAGGGGTTCCGGGGCGCTCCTGTGGATCTGGTAGAGGATGGCAATGGCGTCGACTGTCTCCACATTCCTCACGGGATGTACGGCTTCCATAATGTAATCCACGAATTCGTCCATGGACAGAATCAATGGAGGTATGAAACTGCTCTTCCCTCTTTGTGCCAACTCCCTTCGAAGGAAATGCGCCGGTCTTCTGCCCGGAAATACGACAAGGTTGTGAGAGTAGTCTTTCCCTGAAGGGCCTATGAGGCCTGCCGTCCTTTTGATGAGGTTTTCCTGCGGGCCTATGATCAGCTTGTCGCTCATAATGTCCTGATCTCTCCGAGATCTATATAGACGATCCTGCCTTCCAGGCTTTTGCCGGGATAAATCTCCTTAGCGATCTTCATATAGTTTCTCATTTGTGCCCTGTGTTTCTCCTCAGCCCGGCCTCCTCCCCCGGTCTTGAAATCGAGGATCGTGACTCTGTCCGGGTCGATCACGACTCTGTCCATTCTGAAGAGATGTCCCTCTTCATCCGAGAATTCCTGCTCCCTTTTCACCTCTCTCCCGGGACGGGGCCGGAAGTAGGTCTCTGTCTCCCTGCGTCCGAAGAGGCGAAGAAGAAGCTCTTTCACTCCCTGCTCGTCCGGCTCCGAAGCTGTTTCGACGTTCACTCTTCTGATGACGTCTTCAAGCATGCTCTCCATGTCATCGTGCAGATATTCGATGTGAAAAAGGACCCTGTGGATGAATTCTCCCCTCGCTCTCTCTCCGATGCTGATTATATCATCCGTCCTGACCTCTGCTTCTATCTGTTTAGGGCGATGTTTTACACTGAAGACCGCGGAAGATTTTGCGGCAGGAATGTCACATCTTGCGGGTTTTGCGGTCGCTGCAAAGTCGCTTGCAGGAAGAAGATCGAAGGGAAACGTGTCGCTTCTGCCCTTTACTCCGATTACGTAGAGCTCTTCTTTCGCCCGCGTGAAGCCAACATACAGGCTATTGAGCCTGTTCACATTTTCCTTTGTCGCTTCCTCTTCATAAAGCTTCTCGAAAGTGGGATCGCTGACCATGGTCTTCTTGTTGATCTTGAGCAGCCGTACCCCATCTTCTTCCTCCTCTATGATGTAGTCAAACCCCCTGTTTTTGCCTTCATAGAGAAGGACAATGACCGCAGGGAATCCGAGGCCTTTTGCCTTGTGGATCGTCATCACTTTGACTGCGTCCAGAGCCTTCGGGACATCCATATTCCACTCCGACTCGCCGCTGTCGCTGTCGCTGTCGCCTGCGAATTCAAGGAAGTCCCTGATGCTGTTGTAGCCGGCCCCCTCGAACTCCTTGACTGCCTCCAGAATCTTCACAAGCGCTGCCTCCTCGTCCCCCGACGTCTCAAAGACCCTGAACACAGCGTAGGCCTCCGTCACAAGGTCGTAGATCGGGAAATATCCGGAGGCCCTGAAAAGGCCTGCGAAGTATTTCTCCCATAAAGGAGGGAACTCTTTCTGGAATGACTTGTAGAGTGGAGGGCTCTCTCTATACCCGAAGAGAAACTCCCCGAGTCTCTCCGGAGTAATATCCGGATGCTCCGTACGCAGCAAGGCACCGAAGATCTCTCCATTTATGAAGGTAGAAAAAGATAGGTCATCCATGGGCGAATCGAGGAAGTTGAGGAGCGCAACGATCTCGCCGGTTATCTTCCTGCGCCGTATGTCGAGGTTGCTGTAAGAAATGAAGTCGATGTTTTTTTCATTCAGCCAAAGGGTGGTCTTCACGACGTCTTCATTTCTCCGGGTCAGTATGGCTATATCACCATAACTGAACCCCCGTGATTTAAGTTCTGCGACGAGGTCCTGTATGATGCCGCGTTCCGGAATGGTCTCGTCATCCCTTGCCTGCAGCACCACTTCACAGTATCCCTGTGAACTGCCATCTCTGGCGCATTGGACATAGTCGGTCAGCCCGCTTCTGGTCCCCGCCTCCTTGTATTTATCATTTCCGGTCACGTTTTCCTTAAACACCTTCTCATTGAAGTCGAGGACCTTCTTGAGGCTTCTGTAATTTGTCTTAAGTTCCTTTACGTAATGCCGGGCGGAAGGGAAGGGGTTGTCCCGCTCAGACTCTCTCATAATCGTATAATCGGCGTTGCGGAAGCCATAGATCGCCTGCTTGGTGTCGCCTACGACGAAGAGGCTTCCGCCCTGAGATAGAGCATTTTCGAAAAGGGGGAAAAGGTTGTGCCATTGAATCAGGGAAGTGTCCTGGAATTCGTCGATCAGGAAGTGGTAGATCGTCTCTCCGATCCTGAAATAGATGTCCGGGACGAGCTCGTCATTAAGGTATTCGGCAAGATTTCTGCTTATGTCTTCGATAAATATCTTTCCTTGACGTCTCTTTACGGATTCGACGATTTCCCTAAATGATTCATATACCTTGAGATACGGCATGGAACGGGACCGGACGCGGAGGGCAATGTATTGGTTGATAAGGCCGCAGGCGTTCTCCCACTGCCCGACAATCTGATCGAATGAGTTCTGAAGGTTTGATTGGCCTCTTCCCGGCTTGTTGACAGGCGGGTTCTTAAGCCCCTTTCCGATCAGGTCCGCGAACCTTCCCTCTCTGACAAGATCTCGGACAGTGTCGAAAGAAGAGTTTCCCCGTTTTGCCAGTCCTGACTCGAGGACCATTTTTTCGAGGCCATCGATGGAAGTTATTATTTCATTATTCATAGCATCAAAGGCCCCTGAGTAGTCCTCTATCATAGGGATCTTGCCGGTCGCCGAGAGCTTTCCGTAGAGGTTTTTCACCTCTTCGAGGAGTGCCGAAGAAGGGTCCCACATATAGGTTTCCTGGCCCTGTTTCCCTTCCTGGATCGCCGAGATTATGCTGAGAAGGAGTTCCGCCTCTTTTGTGCCCTCCCTGACGCCCCTCAAGAACAGATCAAAAGAGTATTCCATGAGCGCGTCATTGTTCATAAGGATATCGAACTCTGTGTTGAATCCAAAGTCTATGGCGGAAGTCTTGAAGATCGATGTCATGAAGCTGTCTATAGTCCTCACTTCGAAATCAGCGTAATTCCATAGTATCTCCTCTACCATCTGCCCGGCCCGTTCGGATAGTTTCTCCCGGTCCATGGAGACCGCCTCAAGCATCTGCTCCGTCAATTCAGGGTCTCCGAAATGAAGTAATTTGAGCCAGTGCAGGATCCTCCCCTTCATCTCCTTGGAGGCATTGTTCGAGAAGGTGATGGCAAGAATATTCCGCAGGTTGTTCCTTGATATTTTTTCGGAAAGAATGAACTGTACGAATCTCTTGGTGAGCATGTGGGTCTTGCCTGATCCTGCGGAGGCCTTCAGCATTGTAAAATGAGGGAAGTTCAGATCGGAGTCTTTTTCTATGATGGGGATTTCCACGCTACTCAATAGTACGCTCAAGAGATTTCATTTTTCAACCCTGAGGTGCTGTGCGGGCGAGCGGCATTCAAATAGGAATAATTCTCAAAAAAGAGCGCGAGAGTCAGCGCACGGGCGTGAGCGCAAGTTTCGTCGCGGGGGAGTCATTGAGTGTAACGCCGGAACTTTCCGCGATGAGGTCGGCCAGCACGGAGATACCCTCCTGGATATAAGGGTCTTCTCTCACTTCATCGAGCCATTTACTGCGTCTATCTTCATCCGAGAGATTCGAGGTATCGGGGTCATCTCCCTTGTCATCTTTGCCTTTTGATTTCTTTGTATCGTGTTTGTCTTTTAGCGCCGTCATTACCTTGCGTTCCTTCTCGGCTTTTTCGATATTCAGGGGCTGAAGGGTTTTTTTCTGTCTTGCGAGCAACTCCTTGGTTTGCTCGGCGATGTCGATGAACTCCTGTTTTGCGCTTACCCGCTTGGCGCTTCTTGCCCTCAGCTCTCGGAGGTCCAGCGGATATTGCTGCCATTTCGAATACGGGACGGACTGTATGGTATCCCAGGGAAGGGCAAAATCGAGAAACTGCTCGCCACTCTTCAGGCCCTGGAACAGGTCCGGCAGAACGATGTCGGGAGTAACTCCGCGATACTGGGTTGACTCCCCTGTGATTCTGTAAAATTTCTGCGTTGTGAGTCTCAATGCGCCCATGAATTCGTCTTTCTTTGCTTCGTCGTCCTGTTCACGACCGTGATATGTAAAGAAGTTATTAAGGTCGATTATCGACTGGACCGTACCCTTGCCGTGGGTATGCTCGCCGCCCAGTACCATAGCACGGCCATAGTCCTGGAGCGCTCCCGCAAGTATCTCGGAAGCCGATGCGCTGAACTTGTTTACGAGAATAACTAAAGGGCCGCCATAGCTGAGGGAAGGGTCATCGTCGGAAAGGACGGAGATCTTGCCGTCGCTGGACTTCACCTGGACCACGGGGCCGGTCTTGATAAAAAGTCCCGCCGTTTTTATCGCATCCGTGAGAGCCCCTCCGCCGTTGTTCCTCAGGTCGAGAACAAGACCGCTCACCTTTTCGGAGGCCATCTTTTTCAGCTCCCTGAGCAAATCGTCAGTAACGTTTCGCCCGGTCCCTCCGTTTCTTGTCTTTTCGAAGTCCCTGTAGAACGAAGGTATTTTTATATATCCGAAGGTCTTGCCGTTTTTTTCATCTCTCAGTACGGCACCCTTCACAAATGAATCTTCGAGCTTAATGACATCACGTATAATGGAAATCACGAATTGGGTGCCGTCGGGTTTCTTAACAGATAGTTTTACTTCGGTGCCCTTCTTTCCCCTGATCAGTTTTATAGCTTCCCTGATACTCATATAGGTAATGTCGACGGGCTCTTTGTCTTTCTCGCCGACCTTCAGGATAATGTCTTCCGCATGAATGCCTCCTTGTTTGGCGGCCGGGCTGCCGGGTACCACGGACGTCACTTTAATATATCCGTCTTCCTCCTTCAAAGTGGCTCCGATGCCTTCTAGTGTCCCTCTCATCCCGATATCAAAATCCTCCTTGCTCGCCGGAGGCATATATTCCGTATGTGGGTCGAAGGTCCTGGTGATGGAGTTGAAAAAACGTTCATAATTTTCCATCTCCTTCCTCTCCCGGATCCTCGAGAAAAATATCTTGTGGTTACGCAGTACTTTTTCCCGGGCGGTCTGCTGGAGCGTCCCGGTATGCTGCGGTCCTTTCTTTCCGCCCTTGTCCCGCGCAGAGGCATCTTCCTTCAGGGTGAGATACTGTCCAAGCACCTGCAGTCTGAGATATTTCCTCCATCGTTCTCTTAGGTCCTTTTCCGTCTCGCAATAAGCCGTTTTTTCCGGGTCTGTTTCGTAGTATTCATCGGTCGAAAAGTCAAAATCCTTCGCAAGGATGTCACCGGCCATCTTCTCAGCATCGGCGGCCCTGCGTGCGAGGATATCTGCCGCAAGCAACGGGAGGTCGAAGGTGCCGCTCTTTACCTCGTCATCTATCATGGCGGAATAGACCGAAAGCTTCTCTACGTCTTCTTTCAAAAACAGAAGCTTTTGCCCGTCGAGCTGCTTAAGGTACTGAGAAAATGCCTCTTTCGAAAGAGTATCGTCGATCTTCTTGTGGCTGAAATGCAGGTTGCTCAATTCCTGGCGGAGGACGAAGGCCAGGACCTTAGCTCTCAGATAGTCGGGGCTTTGCGCCTCGTCTCCGTAAACGAATGAGCCGCCGGAGCAGAGCGAAAAAATAATGGCAAGGAGGACAACTCCCCTGAAGAGCACTGAAGTTCTTCCGGCTCTCATAGTTGTTGTACGTGTAAAGCTGTAAGGGGAGTTCTTATTTCCGACATACTTACCGTGCTGCATAATCTTTTTTATGTTACAGGTTTATGGTTCGTATTTGCAAGCAGGGTTGTAGTGCCCTGGCAGGTGAGAGGGATTTCCGATGGATTTCCATTGACAACGAAAAGCCCATTGTCCTATAGTAAAATGTAAGTAAGCGCTAACATTAATAGAGAGATGACGAAGGACACGAAAGAGAAGATATTGGACGCCGGCCTGAGCCTTTTTTCGAAGAAGGGCTATCTCGGCGCTACCACGAAAGAGATCGCTAAAAAAGCTGGGGTGGCCGAACTGACGCTCTTCAGGCATTTCTCTTCTAAGGAGAGACTTTTCGAAGAGGCTATCAAAAGGCGGTCTTTCCTCCCCACACTTAAGAGCCTTTTACCTGAGTTGAAGGACCTTGCGTATACTGACGCCCTGATCGAGATTGCGAACCGCTATCTGGAGAGGTTGTCGGAGAGAAGGGACCTTATAAAGATAATGCATTCGGAGATACATTTATATCCTTCAAAAGTGAGGGAGATCCAGCAGAAATTCGTAGGGGAGATAGTCGGTACGCTGGCCTCCTATTTCAGGGGCCTTCAGGAAAGGCATACGTTGAAGGACTTTGATCCCGAACTCGGGGCCCGTGCCTTTCTGAGCATGTTCTTTGCCTATTTTACCTCTCAGGAGTTCATGGGGGACAAGAAACACAGGTTTTCCGACAAGGATGAAGTGGTCGGTGAATTCGTGAAGATATTTGTTTCGGGGACGACGGTGAAAGGCACGGGCGTTGAAGCCGGCCGGAATGGTAGACATGAACATTGACACTCTCTTATTTCAAGAAAGATTACTCAGGAAAGGGTCGGGTCGACTGCAATGAAAAAGATTCTTATCGGAATTGCTGTTTTGGCGATTATAGGGACAGGGGTCTTCCTCGCGTTCCGTAACAAGGGGAACGTTCCGCAATTCAGGACGGAAAAGGTGACCAAAGGGGACATCGTCTCGACAGTGACGGCAACCGGCACGGTAAACGCGGTGACTACGGTATTGGTGGGGACCCAGGTTTCAGGGACGATAAAGGCGATCTATGCCGACTTCAATTCGAAGGTCAAGAAAGGGCAGCTTATTGCCCAGATCGACCCCTCGCTCTTCGAGGCCCAGGTGGACCAGGCAAGGGCGAATCTCGTTACCTCAAAGGCCAACCTGGCGAAGTCGGAGGTCTCCGTCGTGGACACCCAACGTACGCTGGAGCGCAACCGCCAGCTTTTTTCAAAAAACCTTATCGCCCGATCGGACCTTGATGCTGCCGAGACTAATTATGATTCGGCACGCGCCCAGGTCAATGCCAGCAAGGCGCAGGTGGAGCAGGCGGCTGCCGCGCTGAGGACGGCCGAGACGAACCTCAGGTACACGCGCATCCTGTCTCCAGTGGACGGCATCGTAGTATCCAGGAGCGTCGACGTCGGCCAGACCGTCGCGGCGAGTTTTCAGACTCCTACGCTCTTCAATATAGCTCAGGACCTGACCAAGATGCAGATAGACAGCAGTGTTGCCGAAGCCGACATAGGAAAGATTATAGTCGGTCAGCCGGTTGAATTCACGGTTGATGCTTACCCGGACAGTCCGTTTCACGGCGGTGTCTCTGAAATCAGGAACGCGCCAATCACCGTCCAGAACGTGGTCACCTATGACGTGGTGATAAAGGTGGACAACCCTGAGCTTAAACTGAAGCCGGGCATGACCGCCAACGTATCCATCATAGTTTCAAGCAAGAAAGACGTTCTCAGGATATCCAATGCAGCCCTGCGGTTTCGTCCTTCTGAAAGACGTGGCAAGGGTGAACAGAAGGAGAAGGCAAGCGGAAGCGGTGTGTGGATACTTGAGAACGACAAGCCTAAGCGCATCAGCGTAAGCACAGGCATCAGCGATGGAAATTATACCGAGCTGATTTCGGACAGCCTGAAGGAAGGCCAGGAATTGATTGTGGAATCCCTCGCAAAACCAAAGAGCGAGGCGGCAGCCCCGCGAATGCGTTTCTAATATGGCACTTCTCGAAACACATGATATAAATAAGACCTACAGTCTGGGAGATGTAGAGGTGCACGCGCTGAAAAATGTCTCTATTAGCATAGGGAAGGGAGAATTCATCGCGATCATGGGGCCTTCGGGCTCGGGGAAATCGACATTCATGAACGTACTTGGCTGTCTCGACAAGCCCACGAGCGGGCGTTATCTGTTGGAAGGGATTGATGTGGCGCATATGAAGAGGGATGAGCTTGCCGCCATACGGAACAGGAAGTTGGGCTTTGTCTTTCAGGGATTTAACCTCCTGTCAAGGACTTCCGCGCTTGAGAACGTTGAGCTGCCGATGCTCTATGACGGATTTTCGGCAGTTGAGAGGAAAGAAAAGGCCAGGGCGGCCTTGGCGATAGTGGGGCTTGCAGGCCGGGAAGACCACCACCCGAACCAGCTCTCAGGCGGACAGCAACAGCGGGTGGCAATAGCAAGGGCACTCGTGAACAACGCGCCTATAATCCTTGCCGATGAACCTACAGGGAATCTCGACACAAAGACCAGCGTTGAGATCATGGAGCTCTTCGTGAGATTAAACGAAGAGTCTCATATCACGATCATATTGGTAACGCATGAAAAGGACATCGCGGAATTCAGCAGGAGGAAGATATTCTTCAGGGACGGCGTCGTCGTCGGTGATGAAACGGTGAGGATGTCATGATCAACATACCTTCGACAATTCGCATTTCCCTCAGGGCGCTTAGGGTAAACAAGATGAGGTCGGCCCTTACAATGCTCGGCATCATCATAGGTGTCGGCGCTGTGATTGCCATGCTTGCAGTGGGCACCGGAGCGAGACAGAAGATAGGAGAACAGATGGCCAGTATCGGGTCGAACCTTATCATGGTGCTTCCCGGATCGACCAGTGCCGGCGGGGTGAGGATGGGTGCAGGGACGCAGCCTACGCTTTCCATGGGAGATGCAGAGGCGATACTCAAGGAATGTCCGGCGATAGCCGAGGTTGCACCTGTTCTGGGAGGTGTTGCCCAGGTCGTATACGGAAATCAAAACTGGTCGACAAACATAACAGGAACGACACCCGGCATGCTGGTGGTGAGGGAATGGGCGCTTTCTTCCGGAAGGGCTTTCACGTCTGATGATGTAAGAAGTGCTACGAAGGTCTGTTTGGTCGGACAGACTATCGTCGACAACCTCTTCGGGAGCATAAACCCTCTCGGCCAGATCATAAGGATAAAGAATATTCCGTTTACGGTCATCGGCGTCCTTGAGGCCAAAGGCCAGGACCCCAGTGGGCGCGACCAGGACGACGCGATATATGTGCCTGTCACGACGGCGCAAAAGAAACTTTTCGGCACCTCATTCCCCGGCATGGTAAGAACGATCATGGTTAAGGCAAAGAGTGCCGAAGACCTCGGTCCGGCGGAAAAGCAGATCAATGAGCTTCTGAGACAGAGACACCATATCGGCCAGAAGCAGGACAATGACTTTACGGTTCGCAATCTCACGCAGATGATGCAGGCGGCAGAGGAGTCTACGAAGGTGATGACACTTTTGCTTGGGGCGATCGCCTCTGTCTCCCTGCTCGTAGGCGGCATCGGCATCATGAACATCATGCTGGTTTCGGTCACGGAGCGTACGAGGGAGATCGGCATAAGGATGGCGATTGGGGCAAAAACCTGGGACATACGGCTGCAGTTTATAATCGAGGCCCTCATACTCTCCCTGATCGGCGGAGTGGTCGGTATCATCATCGGGATATCTGGCTCTGAGATATTGTCGATGGTCATGGATTGGCCGACGATAGTTTCCCCTCTGTCGATATTCCTCTCCTTCGGCTTTTCAGGTCTTGTGGGAATATTCTTCGGTTTTTATCCGGCATATAAGGCATCGCTTCTCGACCCGATAGAGGCATTGAGATATGAATAACAACATGAATTTAAAAAAATCACCTATTATTCTCCTCTTGCTGAGTATTGTCGGTGTATTTTTTTCAGTGGAGATGGCATACGCCGAGGTGTTGACGCTGTCCGAAGGGTTGAGGCTTGTCACCCAAAACAGCAGACTTATCAGGATATCTCTTGGCGATGAAAAAATATTCGAGGCCGATTCGTGGATTGAAAAGTCAAGGCTCTTCCCCACTGTGAACGCAGCCGCAAGCGGCACAATGCTCGCTCACCAGCCGGGCGCGATATTCGGCGACGTTTCGGTCCCGGTGTCACAGAAGGACTTTTATGCATACAGCCTGAACATACGTCAGACCCTCTACGATTTCAGGGAGAACGCATCCAGATATGGATCGGCGAAGATGAAGGTCGAGGCGAGGAAACTCGATACGCGCAGGGTCAGAAACATTGCGGCGATTGAGTTTGCTGTAATATATTTCGACATCCTCGAATCAGAGAAGATGGTTTATGTCGCAGAGAAAGAGGTCGAGAGGCTCGAATCCCATCTGCGCGATGCGAACAACCTATATGAAGAGGGCGTTATTACGAAGAACGACCTGCTTCAGGCGGAGGTGAGGCTTTCGGATGCAAAGCAGAGGCTGTTGACCGCAAAGACCGGCAGGGAGATAAACGCCTCCCGCCTGAACAATTCACTTGCCAGGCCGCTTAAGACCAAGGTCGATGTGGTCGACGTGAAGGAAATTCCGCGGGAGATCCTCGATATCCATATGGACATGGAGAAGGCCTGGGAGGCCGCCGAAAGGCAGAGGCCGGAGATACAGATCGTAGACGCCACGCTAAAATCCCTCGACCTCGACGAAGAGGCGAAGAAGGCAGAATTCTACCCAAAGCTGTTGGCAGAGGGCTCGTATGATTATACCCAAAACCGCTATCAGACGGCCCAGGGTAACTGGGCTGCCACACTCGGTCTGGGCATCAACCTCTTCAGCGGCGGAAAGACAAAGGCCGAGGTTGCAAAGATCAAATTTCAAAAGGAGAAGTTGCTAGAGCAGAGGAACCAGCTTGCGGATGAGATAAAACTTGAAGTGGAAAGATATGTCCTGGACTCAAAGACCGCTCGGGAGAGGGTGCAGGTCACAAAGAACGCGGTCCGCCAGGCAGAGGAAAATCTGAGGATAAACAGGGTGAGGTACACCGAAGGGGTCGGCACAGCGACTGAAGTCCTTGACGCGGTGACTTTGCTCAGTGTTGCTGAGACGAATTACTTTAGATCGGTATATGATCTAGGGAAGTCTGAGATATCGGTGCTCTATGCGATCGGGAAAGACCTGGTGGAGGTGTATTAGTAGCTGACAACGGATAGCTATCAGCAATCGGCTGCTAATAAATATTCGTATTGGAGACTGGCGGCATATAGCTGCCTAATTAGTAATGAATTAATAACTCGTGGCATTTCGCAGGCAAATCTCTGATAGCTGATCGCTGAGAGCTTAAAAGGTGAGGACAAAATGGACGAAATAAAACAGAACGAGGGTAATCAGCCCGTCAACAACAACCAAAATAGAAAGAAGACCGCCTTGATTGTCTTTGCCGTCCTTGCGGTGATCGGCGCTGTCGTAGTTTATTTCTATTTGCAGTATAAGAGTGCCCATATCTCTACAGACGACGCATTTATAGACGGGCACATCCATACAATAGCGGCAAAGATAAACGGTACTGTGAGGAAGGTCTACGTAGAACATAATCAGTTGGTCAAACAGGGTGACATCCTTGTCGATGTAGACCCGATTGATTACGATGTGAAGGTAAACGAGGCAGCAGCGGCAGTCAATGCGGAAAAGGCGAAGCTTACCGAGAGGGAGGCGGGGATTGAAGCCTCGAAGAAATTACTGGTTGAACTGGGCGCAAGACTTGAAGCCGCGAGGGCGAACCTGCAACTCCAGGAGGCCAATTTTAAGCAGGCGGAGGTTGATTTGCGTCGGGCCGAGGGGCTCTTCAAAAAAGATGCAATCTCGAAAGAAAAGCTCGAAAGGATGCAGACCGCATTCGATGTCTCAAAGGCGCAGGTCAAGTCAGCCAGGGAACTCCTGAAGCAGGCGGATGTTGCGCTCGAAACCCAACGGGCGAGGGTAAAGCAATCCGAGGCAGCAAAGGCGACGCAATCGGCGACTGTGAAGCAAAAGGAGGCGACCTTAGAAACCGCAAAACTGAATTCCAGCTATACAAAGGTTGTCGCACCGATAGATGGTTATGTGACGAAGAAGTCCGTAGAGGTGGGCAACCAAATACAGGCGGGGCAGCCTATAATGGCAATCGTACCCCTTAGTGATATTTATGTGACTGCGAATTATAAAGAGACCCAACTTGAGAAAGTGAGACCGGGTCAAAAGGTGGACATCAAAGTCGATACGTATCCGGGGAAGACATTTAAAGGCAGAGTTGAAAGTATTATGGCCGGCACCGGCGCTGTGTTTTCTTTATTCCCGCCTGAGAATGCTACAGGGAATTTTGTGAAGGTTGTCCAGAGGATACCGGTCAAGATAGTGTTTGATAAGGAGACAGATCCCGAACACGTACTTAGGATGGGGATGTCGGTTGAACCGACGGTTATTATAGAGAAGTAGCGGAATAGCGGAGACTGCTGCGAATCGGATCGCATGAGGTAGTTCATGAACGACTGGAAGAAAAACGTCTATTTTGTCCTTGTGGAACCGAAGGAGCCCGGAAATATCGGAGCCTCTGCGAGGGCGATAAAGAATATGGGGTTCAGAAACCTCTGCCTTGTTAAGCCGCCTCCTGAGATGTCGGAAGAGGGGAGATGGTTTGCCCGCAACGCCCATGATGTGCTCGACTCAGCAGAGGTCTATGATTCAGTAGGGGAGGCGATAAGGGACAAGGCGCTTGTCGTGGGGACGACGAGGAGGAAGGGGAAGAAGCGAGGTGTGATATTGCCGGTCGAAAAAGGGGCAACAAGGGTCTGTGACATAGCGGCAGGCAATAAGGTCGCCATCCTCTTTGGGAGGGAGGCGAGGGGTCTTTTTAACGAGGAGGTCGAGGAGTGCGGCTTTATGCTCATTATACCCAGCAGCAAGATTCAGCCTTCTTTGAACCTTGCCCAGGCAGTCTTGCTCACTGCATACGAACTATCGAAATGCGGATATGGGCATGATGATGTCGGAGAGATCGGAAAAAAGAAATTAAACAACTGGTCTCTTAGAGGCGACCTTGCGGGCCATGGAGAGGTCGATCCCTTATACGCGAGGATATCCGGCGTGCTGGAACTACTTGATTACATCCCGCGAGGCGACAGGAACCTCAGGGAAAAGATCATCACTAATCTCAAACACTTCATAGGAAGGGCAGGGCTGACGGAGTGGGAGCTTAACATGCTCCACGGCATATGCACCCAGATCGAAAAAAAGGTGCCGAAAAGGCCGCAACAAAGATAATAGAGTACCTTCATGAATAAGTGGAGTAAATGGATTATAGCCCTGACAGTTATGCTCCCGACGCTGATCGAGATCATCGACACGTCCGTGGTGAACGTCTCGCTCGACCATATCAGGGGCAGCCTGTCGGCCGGCATCGACGAGTCGACCTGGACGATCACCTCCTATCTTGTTTCTAACGCTATCATTATCCCCATGACAGGCTGGCTGAGCAGGCTCTTCGGAAGAAAAAGGTACCTTGTCTTTTCTGTGACGCTCTTCACGCTTAGTTCGCTTCTCTGCGGCTCTGCCTGGAACCTTCAGAGTCTGGTTTTTTTCAGGATACTTCAGGGGGTAGGAGGCGGCGCCCTCCAGCCGATATCACAATCCATATTGCTCGAGACCTTTCCCCGAAAACAGCACGGCATGGCGATGGCCCTTTTTGGGGTCGGTATAATGTTCGGCCCCATAGTAGGACCGGTCCTCGGGGGATGGATCACCGACAACTGGTCCTGGCATTGGATATTTTTCATAAATATCCCGATCGGCATCGTCTCTGTTCTTATGATACTCTTATTCATTCAGGATCCCCCCTATATGCAGCGTATGAGGATGAAGATAGATTACTGGGGCCTTGCGCTTCTGAGTGTCGGGCTTGGCTGTCTGCAGATAGTTCTCGACAAAGGCCAGAGGGACGACTGGTTCTCTTCGGAATATATTACGGTGCTGACCCTTATTTCTGTTATCTCCCTATTCCTCTTTGTGATTGTAGAGCGCTTCTTCGCCGAGCATCCCATCGTGAACTTCAAGACCTTCAGAAACCTCTCGTTCAGCGCCGGCAACGTCGTGATGTTCTTTGCTTTTTTCAACCTGTTCGGCAGCATCGTTCTGCTTCCGATATACCTGCAGACCCTTATGGGATATAGCGCTACGCTGGCGGGAATGGTTCTGGGCCCAGGCGGTATTGCTACATTGATCGCAATGCCGATCGCCGGCAGGCTTGTGACGAAGGTGAACCCCAAGGCCCTCCTTGCCTTCGGCAATATAGTGGCAGCGTATTCTACGCACATCATGTCTCAGTTCAGTCTCCAGGCAGATTTCAGCACGGTCATCTGGCCGAGAATAGTCCTCGGCGTCGGCATGGGTTTTCTCTTTATTCCACTAACGACGATGACGATGTCTAGCATCAAAAAGGAGGACATGGGAAATGCGTCGGCCATCTATAACCTCCTGAGGAACCTCGGGGGGAGTTTCGGCGTCGCCTTTGTCACGACGATTATCGCCAGAGGCGCCCAGACGCACCAGACTCACCTGGTGGAGCATGTGACACCCTTTGACAGGGGCTACCAGATAGCGGTTTCGCAGGCGGAGCATGCACTGACGCACTCCGGAATGAATCCTGCGATTGCGGGCAGTGCCGCACCTGCTACGATATACGGGCAGCTCCTGCGGCAGGCATCGATGCTTTCTTTTAACGAAGCTTTCTATCTTCTCAGTATATTCATGATCCTGATACTCCCGCTCGTTATTCTGATGAAGAAAGGGAAGGCCGGAATACATTAGGTACAGTGCGAAATTTCTTTTGACATTTGTCCCGGGAACAGGTATCATCTTATCGAAGTTTAAGGAGTTTTTGTTTCTGACGAGGCCGCAAAGACTTTTAGCTTTGTGGCCTTTTTTGTTGAGGCGGTGCAGTCACATCCCGAGACTTTAGTTTATAAGTAAGGAGGTTACCGATATGGCGAACGGAACAGTGAAGTGGTTCAACGAGTCAAAGGGTTTTGGCTTCATCACCACGGAAGACAGCGGCGATGTATTCGTCCACTACTCCGCCATCCAGAGCAACGGGTTTAAGTCCCTTGCCGAGGGTGATGCGGTCAGCTTCGACATTGAAAAGGGCCCGAAGGGTCCTAAGGCGATAAACGTCGTTAAGGTCTAATAGGCTTTAACTGTAAGGTAGGAAAAATCCCCCTGTGAAAGGGGGGTTTTTTTGTCTCTGCCATCCCTAAGTCCATCATCAAAGATCTCGTATTACACATATGAAGAAGGGGACTGTCTTTTCGCTCATTCTCGGCTCGCCTCCGGCGGGCAATACGAGAAATTGAAGCCGCTCAAAGGCAGTCCCATCCTTCACGCCCGAATTGCATGGTTAGGTGGGGAGGCCCGGTGTCTCGGAGCAGAAAAATGTGAAAGAATGCAGATCCGTTGACTTTTTCCTGACGATTATTCTATAAAAAAATAAGGGCTTGCATCGTTCGTAGCCCGTCGTAGTGAAATCTGGTTAATAATGCAAAGAGGTGCGATATGACTGGTCAAAAATTCGAATTCAAGACTGAAGTGAAAGAACTTCTTAACCTTATGATCCATTCACTCTATTCCCATAAAGAGATTTTCCTCCGGGAGCTTATCTCGAACGCCTCGGACGCCATCGACAAGGCGCGTTACGAGTCCCTCACTAGAAGCGAGATCATCGACGCGGCAGGCCCATGGAAGATCATGATAAAGAAAGACAAGGCAGCGGGGACGCTTACTGTGAGCGATAACGGCATCGGTATGACTATGGATGAGATGGTGGAGGCCCTCGGTACGATAGCCCATTCAGGGACGACGGACTTTCTGAAGGCGCTTCACGACAAGGACATCAAAGACAAGCCCGACCTTATAGGGCAGTTCGGCGTCGGTTTTTATTCCTCTTTTATGGTTGCCGACAGGGTGGCGGTCGTCTCGAGAAAGGCCGGCACAAAGGATAAGAAGGCAGTTCTATGGCAATCCGCTGCAGACGGCTCCTTTACAGTCGATGATACCGAAAAAGAGACGGTCGGCACGGATGTGGTGCTTTACCTTAAAGAGGGGGAAAAGAAATACCTCGAAGAATGGGAGCTGAGGACCGTTATCAAGAAATACTCCGACTACATCGAGTACCCGATCGTCATGGAGGTGGAGAGAGAAAAAGAGGATGAAAAGGATAAGGACAAAAAGGTCAGGGTGACCGAGGAAGAGAGGGTCAACTCAGGGAAGGCTATATGGCTGAAGGACAAGTCCGAGGTGCAGGCAAGTGAATATAATGAGTTTTACAGGCATATCTCTCACGATTTCGGCGACCCAGCGAAGGTCATCCATTATAAGGCTGAAGGGACCTCGGAGTTTACGGCCCTGCTTTACATACCGTCTAAGGCCCCCTTCGGGATGTTTTATAAGGATTACAAGATCGGTCCCGCCCTTTACGTAAAAAGGGTCCAGATTATGGACCATTGTGAACAGCTCGTTCCGGAATACCTCAGGTTTGTGAAGGGGGTGGTCGATTCATCCGATCTTCCCCTGAACGTATCGAGGGAGATACTCCAGAACAACAGGCACGTGGAGATCATCAAAAGAAACGTCGTCAAGAAGGTCCTTGATACCCTTGCTGAAATGAAAAGGAATGAATACGCCCAATATGTCGATTTTTATAAAGAGTTCGGCAGGGTCTTGAAGGAGGGTATTCATTACGATTTATCGAAAAAGGAACAGATATCCGATCTTCTCCTCTTTCCCTCAACAAAGACCGGGGTTGATTCATTTACTACCCTTCAGGATTACGTAAGCGGTATGCCTGAGGGCCAGGAGAGCATCTACTACATAACCGGAAAGACATATGAGGAAGCCTCTAAGTCTCCATATCTCGAGGCATTCAGAGAGAAGGAGTACGAGGTGCTTATCATGTTAGACGAGATCGATGATTTTATTATGGGCGGCCTCTTTGAGTACAAAGGCAAGAAATTAAGGTCCGTGGTCAAAGGCGACATCGATCTCGATAAGGACGGTACGTCCGCGAAGGAAAAGGCAAAAGGCGAATTCGAGAAACTGATCGAGTTCATAAGGGAGATGTTGCGTGACGATGTCAAGGACGTACGACTCTCCGGAAGGCTGAAGGACTCGGCCTGTTGTCTTGTTACGGAAGAGGGCGGGCTCGATCCCAATATGGAAAAAATGCTTAAGGCGATGGGCCAGGACGTCCCTCTGACCAAAAGGGTCCTCGAGATAAACCCTTCACACCCGCTCCTTGAAACCATGAAAGGAGTTTTAGAGAAAGAGGGGAGGGCACCTGTGCTGAAGGAATACGCCGAACTCCTTTATAATCAGGCATTGCTGCTGGAAGGATCGCGGCCGAAAGACCCTGCGGCTTTTGTTAAGTCCGTTGCAAAACTCATGGTCGATAACGCGGAACAAAAGACCGAGTGACGCCGCTCTAAAGCAGGCGAATGCCGAATTTATTGAGGGCCTTCGCCAGCGAGCTTAACGGGAGGCCGATGACGTTGAAATAATCTCCTTCGATCTTTTCGACGATCAGGGAGCCCAAGCCCTGAATTGCGTAAGCGCCGGCTTTATCGAGGGGTTCCCCCGTCCTCACGTAAGATGCCAGCTCTCGTTTCGTCAATTTCCTGAACCACACCTTTGTTTCTACTGACTTAGAAAGACTCTTGCCGGTTACAGTATCGACGATCGTAAATCCTGTGATCACTGAATGGGACCTGCCGTTTAGAATACACAGCATCCGGAGCGCCTCTTTTTCGGTGTGCGGCTTCCCCATCAGATGGTCCCTGTAGACGATGAAGGTGTCGGCCGCAATGATCAGTGCGTTTCTGTGTTTTTTTGCAACGGCCCTTGCCTTTTCAGAAGAAAGACGACACGCAAGAAGACGGGGCTTAACGGCCGGGACCAACTCTTCCTCATAACTACTTGGATCGACGGTAAAAGAAAGTCCTGTCAGGGCAAGTAACTCCCTTCTCCTGGGAGATGCGGACGCAAGGACTATCTTTCTTTTTTCAGACATAGTGTCCTGCTGCAGAACCCGAGGCCCAGGCCCAATGAAGGTTGAATCCACCCAGTTGTCCCGTAACATCGAGGACCTCCCCGATGAAATAGAGACCAGGTACCTTCTTTACTTCGAATGTCTTCGAAGACAGCTCTTTGGTATCGATTCCTCCCACGGTGACCTCGGCCTGGGCATATCCCGCTGTGCCCTCAGGCCTCAGAGACCAGCCATGCAGTTGGCGGGCGATACTTTCGAGTTCTCTCTGGTTGTATTGATAAATAGGTTTCGAAACAAAATAACGGGCAAAAAACATTTTACTGAACCTCTTCGGAAGATATCTCGCGAGCCAGGTATGCGCCTCGATTCTGCTCTTCGATGCGTTCATAAGGAGTTCCAGGGAATCGAGGCCCGGAAGCAAGTCGATAGTAATGAAATCCCCCTTTTTCCAGTAGAGCGAGGTCTGAAGGACTGCCGGACCGCTCATCCCGCTGCGGGTAAAAAGAATGTCTCCGCGCACGCATGTCTTGCCGCATTGTATGGACGCTTCGAGAGAGACGCCGCTCAGCTCACTGAAAAATGCCGCGTCGTCCCTGCCGAAGGTAAGAGGGACCAGGCCGGGGTATAGGGGCGTGATCTTCATGCCGAACTGCCTGGCGATTCGGTATCCCAGGTCGGTCGCCCCCAGCGGCGCATATGACAACCCTCCGGTCGCAACGACGAGCGATTGGGATTCCAGGACTTCCCTGCAGGTCTCTATGATGAAGCTGTGCTCTTTTTTCTCTATGGACCTGACGCTCTGATTAAGAAGTATTTCGGCGCCTGCATTCCTGGATTCGGCCTGGAGCATCCCGACAACATCGCGTGAGGTGTGCCTGCAGAACAATTGACCCTTTTCTTTCTCATAATATTGGATCCCGTATCTGTCGAGAAGACGGGTGAAATCTTCAGGGGTAAAGCGGGAAAGGGCCGATCTGCAGAAATCCGGGTTTTGGGAGAGGTAATTTTCCGGGCCTGCATGAAGATTCGTGAAATTGCAGCGCCCGCCCCCTGAAATGCGAATCTTGGGTGCGGTCTTTGCGGCATGGTCGATAAGCAGCACCGAGCGCTTCCTCTTCCCTGCTTCTCCTGCGCACATGAGACCCGAAGCCCCGGCGCCTATGATAATCACGTCTTTACTGACCAGCATCTCAGACAACTATTGTACAACATCCGGGCTCTCGGGGCCTTTTTAAAGACTTGGCGGAAAATTGTACAATAGATCAGTGAAATTTTTTGACTCCTTTATAGGGATGTACGTTCTTCAGACGATTGCCCATTCAGTCGTTACACTGCTCATTGTCGAGATGTCGCTTCGTATATGGGAGGTAACTATAGCGAGCGAAAGGTTCCGGTACCGGCTTCTTGTGCTCATCCTGCCTTTCTTTATGTTTCCCGTCTTCCAGTTTATCAATCCCGAGAGGGGCTCTTTTTATTTTATGGAAGACACCGCCCTTTTCTGCAGTTCTAGATGGCTTGGGATACAGATACTGGGTCTGAGGCCGCTGCTCTATCTTTTCTATTGCATCGTGGGTATTGTTTCGTCCATTGTTTTTCTGCAGGAGATGCTCCCCATTTTGAGGGACTGGCTCAATAAGCCCCAGGAATACGGTAGCGAAGGCCGGCCGGCCGGGCCTGAGATAGACAGACTGGTGGGAGAGATAAGTAGATTTCTGGAGACACCCAAGCCCTCGGTGCTTATTATCGATGACCCGAACCCGATTATATTTACGACAGGAACTACAAACCATTCGATCGTACTTTCGGAGCCTCTCTTTACCGTTTATAGCGCGAGAGAATTGAAAAGCGCACTCGCCCATGAGATCGCCCACATCGTGCGCAGGAGCAACATCACTACCTTGCTCGTGTTTATCGTCAGAATCTGCATGTTCTTTAATCCAATACCTCTCCTTGAATTCCGTAAGCTTGTACAGGACGACGAACATATCTGTGATGATATCACGGTCTCCGTGACCGGCGATCCCGGGGCCCTCGCCTCTGCTCTTAAGGTCTTCTGTCTGGACATACCGCATAGCGATGCTTTTAAGCTCTCCTTCGTAAGAGAAGCCATTGAGAGTTCCAGCCATAACCTGCTGCTTCAGGAACGGATAGAAAGGCTTGAGAATAACGGTACGTTCCATTATCATGCATATGGGTGGGGAAGGTACGTCCTGACCTTGGCGGTGATACTATTGGTGAATTATTATGTCGTGTGAGAGGGAGTAAGCCGATGTCGTTACGGAAATATCTCGTGTTCGGGATCATGGTGGCTGTTTTTGCCGTAATTTTGAATCTCCTTAACTGGGTCCCTGTCGTCTTCCAAAAAGAAGGGGTGAGAAAATACAAAACGATCGAGGACGTGAGGGGCGAACTCAAACTCGGTAGATTATTCCTCCCTTCCTATTTTCCGCAATATCTGATATGGCCTCCCTCGGAGATTTACGGGCGCAAGAAACCCGCCAAGATGGTCCTGATGCATTTCATAAACTATGACAGGAAGGACGTTGTCCTCTCTGTTATGCAGGCGGAATCGTCCGATCCACATCCTCTTAAGTCAAGGATTGAGCCTGTCAAGACAAGAAAGCGGGATGCGATACTCATCAAGGGCAGGAAAGGCGAGCTTTCCCTTGCCCTCTGTTCCGGAGGAGAACCGTGCAATTCGGTGACCTGGGAGGAGGACGGGTATACTTTCACCATTATCGCCAAAGACTCCGTGCAAGAGCTTCTCAAGATCGCCGAGAGCATGATTCCGGATAACGCTGATCCCGGCAGATAGGCGATTTTATAGAGTAAAATAGGAATTATTCCCGATTGTTTCGGTTTGTCGAATCTGTTAATCTGTACCAAGGAAAAAGGATATAGGTGAACAAGATGGGAAGGGGTAGTGGAAAGAAGAGTCTAAATGTTAACATTAGAGCAGGTAGACAGTAAGATGGCGGGAAGATGTTATCGCTGGAATTTTCTGGCCCGTGAAAAGGTCTCCGCGGTCTATCCGGGCGTCCTCCCGGCGGATTCGGAGCAGACTTGTTCCAGAGTCCCGGCTATTGTGGTTTTTCTGGCCGGGCCGATACTGGGTCTCGGCTATGTTTTTTTTCTTCCCTTTATCGGCATCTCGATGGTTGTCGCCATTGCCTTCGGAAAGATTATTGGAGGAGCGGAAGAGAGCGCATACAAGGGTGCGGCATTCAGTTGGCAACCGGGTGAGGTTTATCTGGCCGGAGAAAATGGGAGAGCCAGAAGGACTATATCAAGAAAGGAAGAGGAAAAAAAGGAATGAATTCAGGGAAGGGACCATATCCGGCGACGTATTTCGGCCCTTTGCACTTAACGCCTGGAGGGCTACATGGTGAACCGTAACACATTCTTGCCATTAATAATCTTCTGCATCTTCTTTTCATTGTCAACCGAAAGCAAAGCGTCCTATCTGGCGGGGGAAGAAGGCTCGGTATGTCTGGGCTGTCATGAGAACAGGGAAATGTCCCTTTCATTTAAAAACGGAGAGAAGATGTCCCTCTACGTGGACGCTCATGCTCTTCTGGGGTCGGCCCATAAGAACCTGGGATGTTCGGCCTGCCACGGCTTTACTGCAGGCGACCATCCGAAGAAGCAGTTTAAGGACAGGAGAAGTTTTACTCTTTCTATCTCTGATGCCTGCAAGAATTGCCACGCATTCAAAAAGGGAATCCACCTCAGGATGGTGAACATGCTGAAGCAGGTGGTCTGCGCCGACTGCCACGGGTCCCATTCCATAAAGCCCGTAAAGGAATCAGGGGACTCCTGTTTCGGCTGCCACAAGTATGGCTTTTCCCTGTCTTTCCAAGACGGCAGCAAACAGTCTCTTGAGATACAGGAGGAGGTCCTTAAGGCTTCGGTACACAACAAATTGAGATGTGCGGACTGCCACTTTGGTTTTTCGTCAAAGGAACATCCTGAGAGGAATTTCCAGGACAAGAGGAACTTCACGATCGTCACTTCCGAGACTTGCAGACGATGCCACTTCGATAAGTACACGAAGACCCTGGAGGGCATCCATTTTAATATGCTTCTCAAGGGCAACCTCAAGGCGCCGGTCTGCGTCGACTGTCATGGCGCCCATGCCATAAACGCGGGGCGGACAGAAAAGATACGGAGTGCCAGAAAGTGCCAGACCTGTCATCAGGACATTTATACGATTTATTCGATGAGCGTTCACGGTAAAGCCCTCTTTTCGACGAACAACCAGGACGTTCCGGTTTGTTCTGATTGTCATAGGGCGCACGACATTTCAGACCCGAGGATGGCTGATTTCAGGAACAATATCCCCCAGATGTGCAGCAATTGTCATGCTAATGAGGAATTGATGAGGCGGTACGGCCTTTCGACTGCGGTGCTGCAGTCATATCTGGAGGATTTCCACGGGGTCACCGTGTCATATTATAAAAAGCAGAAAAACTCGATCAGGCATATTGCGGTCTGCACGGACTGCCACGGGATACATGATATCACGAGGACAAAGGGTCCGGACGCCTCCGTTGTGAAAGCAAATCTCAGCAGGAGGTGCAGGAAATGCCATGCGGGTGCATCTGACAACTTCCCTGACAGCTGGATTTCCCACTACGAGCCTAATTTCAAGAGGGCGCCGCTGGTGTACGCTATAAATCTCATCTACACGATATTTATCCCGTTCATGATCGTCGGGCTTGTTCTGCAGATAATCCTGCATATCTGGCGCTATGCGGTCAACAGATAAAAGGGGGTTTTATGATAGAGGTTGAAAAAAAAGACGGCGAGTATATAAGAAGGTTCCATCCCTTGCGCATCATAGAGCATCAGGCGAATGCTATCGCGTTCATCGTACTTGTTATTACGGGACTTTCTCAGAAGTTCCATGATTCGTCGTGGGCTGAATGGATCATCATAAACCTGGGCGGGATCGACAACGCAAGACTCATCCACCGATATACCGGACTTGTCCTGGGGTTCCTCACGGTCCAGCATATACTGATCTCCTCTTACGGGGTTATCATGAAGAGATGGATGCCGTACATGGTCATTAACATCAAGGACTTTACAGACGCCATAGACAATCTGAAGTACTATTTCGGAATTACCGACAGCCCGGCCAGGTGCGACCGTTACGACTACAAACAGAAGTTCGAGTATTGGGGAGTGGTGGTCGGTGGAATACTGATGGTCCTTACAGGGCTTACCCTCTGGTTTCCGACGAGGGTCTTTCATCTCATCCCGTTCCTTCCCGGACAGATCATTCCTGCGGCGAAGGCCCTGCATACGAACGAGGCCATGCTCGCATTTCTCGTCATAGTCATATGGCACATATACAATTCGGTATTCAGTCCCGACGTTTTTCCGCTGGACACGGCCATCTTTACGGGCAAGATTTCCAAAGAGCGGATGATCCATGAGCATCCCATCGAGTACGAAAGACTGACCGGCGTGAAACTTCAGGGCCATAATGAAGGAGATACCAGGGAAAAGGTCCAGGAAGAAGATGTAAAGAGCGCCCAATAGGGTGTGTCTTGCATTACATACTTGAGACGAACTTTTTCAGTAGCTGATTATGACTGATATAATGCGGCGGGGTCGATGCAGAAAAAAATAATAGTCTCGACATTGTTGAGCGTAATCGTTATTCTCCTGAGCCTGGGGATTATAAGCAATCTCAGTATAAACGACAGCATAGGACACTCCCTTAATGAAAGAACTGATCTGGCCGGCATCCTTGCAAGCTATACGGATTACCGCCTCGAGAACAACCTTACAAGGCTTTACGATATCTCCCTGTCGGGTGCTATAGACCTGAGCGACGACGATTGGGAGACTGAAGACAATGCATTGAGGACCGCATTTCAGTATTCAATATTCACGGACGGCATATTTCTTCTTGACCTCAAGGGGAACGTCGTGCGTTCCTATCCCCCCGGGCTGCAAAAGAGGAACCTCATGGGCATTCCATATGTGAAAAGGACCATTGAGGAGAAAAGGGCGGTCATCTCGAACATCTATACAGAGGAGGGGACAAAAAAGAAGGTGGTTTATGTCCTCGTTCCGCTGAGAGATAAAAACGGCCGGACTATAGGGGCAGTGGGCGGTGAGATCAACCCCACAAACTATGTCCTGACGAACCTCATTAAGTCGGTACCTACCCGGGGGGACACGATCATCGAACTTGTCGATAGTTTCGGCGTCGTGATAGCTTCGAACAATCCGGTGAGGGTCTTTGCCTGCAGCGACCGCAACAAGATCCTGGGCAATCTCATTACCACCAAGAAAAAGGCTGTAATGAAGTGCCACAGATGTCACGAGGGAGAAAACGGCTCGGTCGGAACGGACCGGGAGAGAACCACCGACATGCTTGCGTTCGCACCCCTTTCCGAGGCGCCGTGGGGCATCTCGGTAAGGGAATCCGAAAAAAGTGTCTTTGCCCCGTCGTCACAGCTCAGAAAGAAGTTCCTGATACTTGCCTTGATATCTATCGGGACCGGCCTGGTTTTTTCACTTGGGATAAGCAAGAGCATTGTGACCCCTATAAGGTCTCTTACTGCGGCCACCAAGAAGATAGCGGGCGGCAATCTTAAAGGTCCTGTTACAGTTGTTTCGAGGGACGAGATCGGCGCGCTCGGAATGAGTTTTGAGAAGATGAGGCAGCGGCTTTCAGAATCTCTCAACAAGATCCAGCAATACAACGCTGAACTAGAGGAGCGGGTGGTCGAGAGGACGGAAGAGTTGCAGCAAAGCCGCAAGAGACTCTCTATATTGCTCCATGAAGTGATACGTGCACAAGAAGAGGAGAGAAAGCGTATAGCGAGAGAACTTCATGACGAGACGAGTCAATCCATAGCCGCCCTCGGCATGTCGATCGAAATTGCGGCGATCGCCCTTAAGGAAAACGCTCTTACCCCTGAAAAGATATACGAACTCAGGGGAAAAGTCACCCAATTGCTCGAAGGCATCAGCCGCCTTATTCAGGACCTCAGGCCCCCTGTTCTCGACGACCTGGGCCTGGAATCGGGTGTGCGGTGGCTGCTTGAGAGGCATCTCGCTGTAAAGGGAATAAAATATCAGCTGATCTCCTCTGAAGAATTCGAAAGGCTAATTTCGAGCGAGGAAACCATACTGGATGACAAAACCGTCTTCAGGCTTTTCAGGATAATCCAGGAGGCGGTGATCAATGTCTCGAAACACGCCAAGGCGTCCAATGTTACGGTATCGCTCCTATTTGATGGTCAGGCGGTCAAGGCGTGCATCAAAGATGACGGCGTGGGCTTCGACGTGCAGACGGTGCTGCGAGAGGCCGATTCCGGGGCGCGGTCGGGTTTCGGCCTGATCGGGCTCAAGGAGCGCGCCGCCCTTCTCGAAGGGACTGTGGACATCCGTTCCATCCCCGGCGAAGGGACTGAAATTACGATAATAATACCGTTAAGTTCTCTGGAGGTTCAGAATGTCTAAGATAAGAGTCATGATAGTTGACGACCACTCACTTGTAAGGGAAGGCATAACCGCCCTCCTGAAGTTTCATGATGATGTTGAAGTCGTTGGAGAGGCATCGGACGGCAGAGAGGCGATCGAGGCCGCCTCAAGGCTGAAACCCGATGTCATACTCATGGATATCGCCATGCCCGGACTCGGAGGACTCGAGGCCACTCTGGAGATAAAAAAGCATCATCCGGAGATTAAGGTACTTGTCCTCAGCCAGTACGACGACAGGGAATACGTGAGCAGATTTCTTAAAGCCAATGTCTCGGGTTATATCCTAAAGAGGGCCGTCGGCGGGGAACTCATTACCGCGATCAGGGCGGTTGCTAAAGGAGAATGCTATCTTCACCCTTCAATAGCAGCAAAGGTTGTCGACGGCTATATAGGGAAGACCGTAGAAGTTTCCGACCCGTATGAGTCTCTGACGGACAGGGAGAAACAGATTCTAAAACTTATCGGCGAGGGCAATACCCATAAGGAAATGGCCACTACGCTCGGTATTAGTGTGAAGACAGCGATCGCTCATCATACTAATATATGCGACAAATTAGGTCTCCGGTCGAAGGCGGAACTCATTAAGTTTGCGATACAGAAAGGCATAATCCGGCTCGAAACATAGGCAATTCCTTTTATCTGGTAGGCATCCCTTATTCCCTCCGCTTGTCCGCCAAGGACCCTGGAACGCGGCATTCCCGGCGACGTGCTCGATAAGATATTCGATCCTGTTTACAGCGCGGATTTCTACAGGTTCGGGATGGGTCTGCCCCTTGTTAAGCAGATAATATCGGAACATCTTGGGGAGATCCATGTGAGAGCCGGGCAGGAATGGGCACGACGTTCAGGATCTCTTTTCCTGTAAGATGGAAGGAAAAGACGGCTCATGCCGGCTGAACGGATACGCATCTTTTTCAGTGCTCATAAAGAGTCGGGTTAATTTGCATTAAGGGATATTATTGCCTAAAATATTAGATCTAGTGCAGGACATGAGTTTCATGGCCATAAAATTTTTATTTTCAGAAAGGAGTTCGCATGAGACGTTTTTTGGCAGTTGTTGTGGCAGGTACGCTTTTCTTGGCGGTGCAGGTATACGGGGAGGAGATTTCGTTGAAGGACAAGAAAGACAAGGTGAGCTATGCAATCGGACTGGACGTCGGCAACGCAATGAAAAAGCAGTCCATCGATATCAACACCGATATCTTTATGAAGGGGTTGAAGGACGCGTTGGCAGGCGACAAGAAGTTGATGACCGATGATGAAATACGCGAAACCATGACCGCTTTTTCACGTGAAATGGCGGACAAACAGAAAGAGAATATGAAAAAAATTGCCGAAAAGAACAAACAGGAAGGCGATGCTTTCCTGGCTGAAAACAAGAAAAAAGAAGGTGTAAAGACGCTTGAGAGCGGCCTCCAGTACAAGATAATCGCTGAGGGCGCGGGCAAGGCGCCGAAGGCTGCAGATACGGTGACGGTCAATTACAAGGGGACCCTCGTCGACGGGACCGAGTTTGACAGTTCTTTCAAGCGGGGCCAGCCGGCAACGTTTCCCGTAAACGGAGTAATCAAGGGATGGACCGAGGCACTGCAGCTTATGAAGGAAGGGGCAAAGTGGCAGATCTTCATACCTTCGAATCTGGCGTATGGCGACAAAGGGGCGGGAGGCATGATAGGACCGAATGCCGTCCTCATCTTTGAGGTTGAGTTGATCTCGATCAAGGAAGCCGAGAAGAAATAGATATAAATAGAAAGGCCGATGTGATCACATCGGCCTTTCTATTTCATTCGGCTGCTGCCTGCTTTTATTTTTTTATGCTCGCTTTTTCCATGATCACTTTATATTTATAATTACTGCCAAAGTCTTTGTCCTTTGCTATGGTGCCGGTGGCGGTAATGACGTCTCCGGCGGCTGCGGATTCTCCGGTCGTGACGACCAGATCATGGGTACCTGTCTTCGGGTCACCGGTGCCGTCCTGTAAGTGTATCCAGGTCATATTCATGATCCCTGTCGAGACCTTTACCACCTTTCCCTTTACCGAAACTTTTTTCTTGTCGAGACTTCCTATGTTCTTGTATATCTCTTCAACCGTATAGGCATCCTCTCCCGATGCCTTATCGACCTTTATCTTTTCGGCCGGGACGACGATGGCTCCCTTGCTGGCGGGGCCTTCTGAATCATCCTTTGAAGATGGACCCTCTGCCACTCCCGCTGAAAAAATGATTGTGTCGAAAGTACGGTTTAGTGTTTTGCTCCTAAAATTCGCCATCTCAGCTCCGGGGAGGAACGTTATCGTCTGTCCCTTCGTTATCTTGGTCTGGGGTACGGCGACCCATGTCTTTTTATTGTCTTTTTCGATGAGCGCATACGTGTAACCACCGCTGGTCATTGTTTTCACGACCTTGCCCGAAAGATTGTCTGCGGCAGAAGCCCTCCCTATAAACATTGTCAGAAGGATTACTATTAAACCAAGACCCGTTGCTGCTGAAAACTTCTTCATGTGTGTGCCCCTTTCAATAATCTTGATCTCATCGGCATAATGTCCCTCCATTCCGTATGCTCTTATTATAAAGAAGTCATGTCTTTTTTTCCTCAATTAATGCTGGGGGGTTATAATAATCGGTAGATGATTGAGAGAAGCAAAATAATGGTCAGTTGTCCCAAGGGACTGTCGCCTTTTCTGGCAAGGGAGATCCTTTCACTGGGATTCCCTGTTGGTGCCGAAACAGCTTCGGGGGTTATGACGGCGGGGACTTTAGAAGACACGCTGAAGCTTAACCTGTTCTTAAGGACAGGCCACCGGGTGCTTTACTTTCTGGAGGGTTTTATAGCGCAGAGCCCCGAGGACCTGTACCATGGCATGTCCGGTATACACTGGGAGGATTATATCCCCTCCGATGGTTATATCTGCATATCGTCCAGCGTTAAACATGAAACCATCAGGGATTCACGTTATGCGAATATGAAGTGTAAGGACGCTATAGTCGACCGGATCAGGGCGAAATGCGGCCGTCGCCCCGACTCCGGGCCCTCCAGGGAGGGTGCGGTAATATTTTTCCACTGGGCGGAAGAGCGGTGTTCCGTATATCTGGACACGTCGGGTGAGCCGCTGTCAAAGAGAGGATATAGAAAAACGCCGTTGAAGGCGCCGCTTCAGGAGACACTTGCGGCTGCGGTCGTTATGGCGACCGGATGGGACGGAGGCAGCCATTTCATAAACCCGATGTGCGGGAGCGGGACGCTGGCGATAGAGGCCGCCCTCATTGGACTTAATAAGGCGCCCGGCCTGATAAGAGACAATTACTCCTTTATGCACATCAGCGGGTTTAATGCTCCGCTGTGGGAGCGGCTTAAGGAGACTGCATGGGCCGAAGCTAAGAAGGAATTGCGGACCAGAATCATAGCGACAGATGTAAATCATGCAGCCATTGGGGCTGCGAAGCGGAACGCGGCTAATGCCGGAGTCGAGGACCTGATCGAATTCAAGACCTGCGACTTCGCAGATACACCGGTCCCCGACGGTGGCGGGGTGGTCGTTCTAAATCCGGAATACGGCCAGAGGATGGGCGAAGAAAAGGATCTGGCGGAACTTTACAAGAGGGTGGGAGATTTTTTCAAGCAGAGGTGCAGGGGCTATTCAGGGTATGTATTTACGGGAAATCCTTCTCTTGCCAAGAGAGTGGGGTTGCGGGCCAAGCGCAGGGTCCAGTTTTTCAACAGCACGATAGAATGCAGATTGCTCGAATACGAACTGTATGAAGGCAGCAAAAAGAAGAGAGGGATTGAAGATTATGCCGGGAGTGAATAAAGCAGGCAAAGCGGTTTGGGACCTCACTAAGCTTTTCCGTGGGGACAAAGATCCGCGGATCGCAGAAGCAGTCCGGGAGGTCGAGAGAGAAAGTTATCGTTTTATCCGCAAATGGAGGCAGCGCAGGGATTATCTTTCTGACCCGGCCGCACTTCGCAATGCCCTGAGCGAGTATGAAAAGTGGAAGAGACGCTTTGGCTTTGATGGAGACGCGGGGTACTACTTCTGGCTCAGGACGGAGCAGGACCAGAACAACCCTGACCTCAAGGCAATGTTCAACAGGATCGAAGAGTTCGGCCGCAGGATAGAAAACGACATCCAGTTCTTCTATTTGAGGCTGGCCAAGGTCCCGCCGGCCCGACAGAAAAGATTTCTCGCATATAAAGGACTCAGAGATTACAGGCATTTTCTGGAGCGGATATGGGTCGAATCAAAGTATCTGCTCAGCGAGCCGGAAGAGAAGATACTGAACCTCAAAACGTCGACTTCTTATTCCAACTGGATAAGAATGACGTTCGGTCTCCTCGCAAAGGAGGAGCGGAAGGTCATTCTGGAAAAAGGGGGCGCAGGCATGAGGTCTTTTTCCGAAATAACAAGCCTGATGAACAGCAGGGACAGGAAGGTGAGAGATTCCGCGGCAAAGGCATTCAACGACGTATTGTTGCGAAACGTGGAGGTGGCGGAGGCTGAAATCAACTCGGTCCTCGCGCACAAGAAGACGGAGGATGAGCTGCGGGCGTTCCCGAGGCCGGACCTCTCAAGGCATCTTGCAGACGACATAGACAGCGGCGTTGTTGATTCTCTGATGAAATCCGTCTCAAAAAGATTCGATATCCCCTCCCGTTTTTACAGGCTGAAGGCCCGGTTGATGGGTGTAAAGAAACTTAAATATCATGAGCGGAATGTTACATATGGAGACATCAACACTAAATACTCGTTCGAGTCCTCCTGTAAACTTTTACGTAAGACCCTCTCAGGACTCGACGGGGAGTTCTTACGGATCTTTGAAGGGTTCATTGATAACCGTCAAATCGACGTCTTCCCTAAAAAGGGAAAGGCCGGCGGTGCGTTCTGTGCGCACCACCTTATCTCCCAGCCGACATATATCCTTCTTAACCACACGGATGAACTGACCGATGTGCTTACGCTCGCCCATGAGGTCGGACACGGCATCAATAATGAACTTATACGGATGAGCCAGAACGCCCTTAATTTCGGGACTCCGACCTCGACGGCCGAAGTGGCCAGCACGTTTATGGAAGACTTCGTACTTCAGGAGATCCTTAAGAAGGCCGGCGGGGAACTGAAGCTTGCGATAATGATGAAGAAACTGGATGACGACGTCTCGACCATTTTCAGGCAGGTCGCATGTTACAGGTTTGAGGCCGCCCTCCACGAGCTGTTCAGAAGGAAGGGGTATCTCTCGAAAGAGGAGATAGGAAGGCTGTTCAGTCGTTACATGGCGGAATACATGGGTGATTGTGTCGAACTGACAAGAGGGGCTGAAAACTGGTGGGTCTACTGGAACCACATCCGCTATTTCTTTTATGTCTACTCGTATGCAAGCGGTCTTCTCATCTCGAAGTCCCTCCAAAACTCGGTAAAAAAAGACCCGGCCTTTATAGCCAAGGTCAAGGATTTCTTGTCGTCCGGTCTTTCTGAATCTCCGAAAGATATCTTTCTCAGGCTCGGCGTAAACATAGAAGACGAAGGGTTTTGGGAGGACGGGCTGGACGAAGTCGAGCGCCTTCTCGTTGAGACGGTCAGCCTGGCGAAGAGTCTAGGCAAACTGCAGTAACCTCTCTTACCTGCAGGGGCTTTCTATATCTGATATACTTTTTTTATGAGCGGCTCGTTTACCATCGGCGTGAAGAGGTATCAGTGTGGACGATAGATTCCAAGAGATAATGAGGGCCTACCCGGAAAAGTTTGCCGCGGAAGAAGAGGTTTTTGCCCATATACACCCCGGAGACAGGATATTCGTTGGTACCGGCTGCGGGGAACCGCAGTGTCTTGTGCGGGCGCTTATAAAATATGTCCAGTCACACCCAAAGGCATTTTTTGATGCTGAGGTGCTCCAGGTTTGGAACCTCGGAGTTTCGCCTTACGCGGATGAGAAATTTAAGGACAATTTCCGGTACAACTCCTTCTTCATCGGTAAAAACTCGAGGGAGACAGTCAATCAGGGCACCGCGGATTACACGCCGATCTTTCTTTCGGCGGTGCCGGCCCTTTTCTACAATAAGAGGATCCCCATAGATGTCGCGCTGATACAGACTTCTGCGCCCGATGTCCATGGCTTCATGAGCCTGGGGATAAGCGTCGACATCGTCAAGGCGGCTGCGGAAAGCGCGACGCTGGTAATTGTCCAGGTCAATTCCAGGATGCCGCGGGTCCACGGCGACACCTTCATACACGTGAGAGATGTCGATTTCATTATCCCATGCGACGAGCCGCTGCTTGTATTCGAAACGTCGGTGCCGGATGAGATCGCGGAGAAAATCGGCAGGTACGTGTCAAGGATAGTGCGGGACGGGGACACGATACAGGTGGGCTACGGAAGCATACCTAACGCGATACTCGGGCATCTGCGTGAAAAACGTCACCTTGGGGTGCATACGGAACTTCTCAGCGACGGGATCGCGGACCTCATGAAAAGGGGCGTCATAGACAATACCAGGAAGGCCCTGAACAGGGACAAGACCGTGGCCGCCTTTTGCATGGGAATGCCCGATACTTACGAATTCATCAACGACAACCCAAGCATAGAATTCAGGCCCGTAAGTTATACGAACAACCCTCTTAACATCGCGAGGAACGAAAATGTTACGGCGATAAACAGCGCGCTCGAGATAGACCTCACTGGCCAGGCAACGGCCGAGTCTCTAGGAAAATATTTTTTCAGTGGGATAGGGGGACAGGCTGATTTCATGAGGGGGGCGATCCTTTCTAAGGGCGGCAAGACGATCCTTGCACTCCAAGCGACAGCCGAGGAGGGTGAGGTATCCAGGATCGTGCCTTTCCTCAAGGAAGGGGCGGGAGTCACCCTTACGAGAGGGGATGTCCATTATGTAGTTACCGAGTTCGGCATCGCCTATCTTCATGGGAAAAACATCAGGGAAAGGGCGATGGACCTGATCGCCATAGCCCACCCGAAGTTCAGGCAGCGGCTCATAGAGGAGGCGAAGGAGCTTTCCCTTATCTATAAGGACCAGGCATTTATACCCGGTAAAAAGGGCGAGTACCCGGAGACGCTCGAGACATACCGCACGACAAAGGGCGAGATGAAGATATTCCTCCGGCCGGTAAAGATAACAGACGAACACTTGCTGAAGGATTTCTTCTATTCGCTTTCAGGCGACAGCATGTATCACAGGTTCATCTCGATCCGCTCCGACATGCATCATGACCGCATCCAGCAGTTTGTGGTCATAGATTACACAAAGGAAATGGTCATCCTGGCGGTGGTTCAAGAGGGCGACCAGGAGGTGATCGCTGGCATGGGGCAGTATTTTATCGACGAGAAAACTCATACTGCGGAAGTCGCCTTTTTGGTCCGTGATGAATATCACGGCCGGGGAATAGGCACCGAACTCCTCTTATACCTCACGTACCTCGCGAAGAAGAACGGGTTGCACGGTTTTTCAGCGGAGGTGCTGGTGGACAACAAGCCGATGCTCCAGATCTTCGAAAACGCGGGTTTCGAGATCGAAAAACATGTTGAAGCGGGGCTGTATGAGCTGACAATGTCCTTCAGGGACTAGAGCGCAAAGTCAGGTGGGGGATTTACTTCTTCTGAGACCTCTTATCTATAAAAGCCTCGATCGCCTCTTTTGAGGCAGGCTGCAGCCCTACATATCGCACGCCATAACGAAGCATACCATTGTCGTTTTTGACGACCCTCATGACCTCGGCGTCTGTGACGATTTTCGCCGCGCCCGGAAGGAAGAAAGAACAGTTCATGCTATCCCCCTTTTCCAGGGCCTTGTCCGTCTCGATCAGCATGCCCGTTGCGCTAATGTCCTGAGAGGAACAGAAGAAAGGTTCGTTATCGAATTTTCCGTTGATCTTGGCCTTGAGGAGTACCCGGTAGCTCTTTCTCTCTGGAATATCCAGTATCCCACCGACACTCTCAAGAAACTGCAGCGGCCGGATGGGCTTCGTGACATGTATATTAGCCCCGCACCTCGATACCCGGCGAAGATCCGATTCACTGCCTCTGCATACAATGATGAAAGAGACATATTTTAGTTCCTTATCTTCCCTAATTGCGCTGCAGAGCTTGTCGCCGCTTATTCCAGGCATGTCGAGATCGGCAATAATTAGATCTACTTTTTCCTTCCTGTGGACGGCAAGTGCTTCCTCGCCGGATGCGGCCGTAAATATTATGATATCCGCCCTGTTAAGGATAGTGCGTTCCTTTTCGACCAGGGTCTTAAGGTCGTTTACGAGCAACACTTTTTTCATCGCGTACTGTTTATACTTAAATCACATCCTGTTTGTCAAGGAAACCGACTTAGACAATGTTAAATAGGACGGTCTAGTCCGCGGAACGAAAAATTAATCATCGGGACGCTCTGGCTTATTCCGTTGCCCTGTTTACCTTGACAGCAAAGAGAAAATATACGGCCGTCAGCGGGATGCTTGTGAGCCACCAGAATGGAAGAACAATCCCCGCAATATTAAGGACGGCGCCAATGACCATCGCAGGCGTCATCGATACGGCTGCCAGCCGCATATTTTTTCGATAGTCCGAGGGCCCGCCCGGAGTTCGCGGGAGAAAATAGGCGATTGCAGCAAAAATGACCACTTCTATAAGGCGGGAGACGAAAAAAAATAGCGCCACAGCAGGGTACAGGATAAAGGCGAGAGAGCCTTCCAAATCGTCTATCCATTCATAAAGAATCCGCCTGTCCAGGGAAAAACCGTCGATCCCAGACAGGTCGATGGTCCTGGTCTCCCCGGTACTGTTCCTGACAGTCAGTGAGGACTGTGAAACGAGTACTGCCGCCTTGGAACCCGTCAAGGTGCGTATCTGTCCTGTCGTGTCGAAGATGATGAGGGGATCCCCGGATTTGTCGTCCTTTATATAAAAAGGTTCTGGTTTGTCTATCGACACCTTTCCCTTGATGATCCTGACAGCCGGCATCTGTGTCACTATTTTCGGCGCTTCTTCATTCAGCAAGGTTGAGAGTTCCGATTGAGCCAGAAGCACGAAAGGGATCGTGCAGAGGGCAACTACGGAGAAAAGGAAGACAAGTCCGGGACCCTTCCAGTTCCTGCCGACATCCTGGTATAGGGACCTTGAAAAGAAGGCCATAAAGAGCGGGTGGATCAAAGAGTAGCGCTTTGGATTATGCTCGTGAGATGTCAAAGGCTTTCCTCTCCTTCTAGGCCCGCGGCCAGACCGTCTCAATCATAAGCAGCAAAATCCCTATAGTGAGGGCTGAATCCGCCACGTTGAACGCAGGCCAGTAGAAATCTCGGACATAGACCTCCAGAAAATCGATCACGTATCCGTGGACTACCCTGTCCGCCAGATTTCCGGCCGCACCGCCAAGAATGAGCGAAAGGCCGATCCTGTTGCCTCCGTCCATTACGATCATGACGGAGACCGCCGCTATTGCGGCAGCCGATACTAAAATAAAAAAAAGATTCCCCAGGCTCTTGAACATGCCGAAGGCCGAGCCTATATTCCGGTAATAAACGAGGTTGAAAAAGGGGAGCGCCTTAATAACCTGATGGAGGTTGAGATTATTCGTGATGATGCATTTCGTCGCCTGGTCGAGCACGAAAACAAAAAGGGCGACTCCAAAGTAAACGTAGGCCCTTGTTTTCATTCAGCCGGGCTTCCTGTTAGACAATGTAGATCAGTGCGAATTCGTCGCATTCCGGGAATTTGGGGCATCTGATGCAGTCACCCCATATTTTTTGGGGGAGGTCCGATTTATCAATATCGACAAACCCCAATTTCTTAAAGAAAAGAGGCTGATAAGTCAGGGCAAAGACCCTTTTTACTCCGAGTGCCTTTGCCTCGTCAAGGCACCGCTTTACCATCTTTCTCCCTATGCCCCTCCGCTGGGACTCCTTTTTTACCGCAAGAGAACGTATTTCGGCTAGGTCTTCCCACAGGATATGCAGGGCGCAGACGCCCTGGATTTTTCCCTTCTCCTCGCTGACGACAAAATCCCTGATGTTTTCGTAAAGCTCATTGATCGACCGGGGAATCATCTCTTCCCTCCGTGCGAATTCGTTTACGAGCTTCTGGATCTCCTTTATATCAGCTATCCCTGCTTTTCGTATCCTCAATGTACTGTATCCCTTTTAAGATTGAATTTGTGTTTACTTTAATCCCATTTCCGACGACCGACTTTGATGGCCCCTCGACGATCTTCAGTATTGAAGACTTACTGAGAAGCGCGGTTTCAGCGATGAGAGCACCGAGCATTACCATGTTGGCTGCTTTCGTGTTCCCGACCGAGCTTGCTATCTCAGTTGCAGGAACAGGGATCCCTCTTACACCTTCCCGGATGACAGGGTCCTTTATCAGAGAGCTGTCGTAGAAGATAAGCCCATGCCGCTTCAGTCTGGGCTGAAATTTTTCGAAAGATGCCCTGCTCATTATAACAAGGACATCGGGACTCAGTACTACCGGCGAGCCGATCATTTCTTCCGAAATAATGACCGTACAATTTGCTGTGCCGCCGCGCATTTCTGCGCCGTATGATGGAAACCATGTAACTTCCCTGCTTTCCGCCATCGCAGCATACGAAAGCACCTTGCCGAGGAACAAAATCCCCTGCCCCCCGGAGCCGGCTATGATCACCCTTTTTTCCATTTAGGTTGCCTCCGCGTATTTATCCTTCAATATACCCGGAGGGTATGCTTTCAGCATTTCAGCCCTTATCCATTCCAGTGACGCCCTCGGCGACAACCCCCAATCCGTGGGGCAGGGAGATAGGATCTCGATAAAGGCAAAGCCTTTTCCTTCTATCTGATATCTGAAGCATTTTTCTATCGCTGACCTTGCAGCAACGAGATTCTTGTGGGAATCGAGTGAGACCCTCTGGATAAAAGCTACACCTTCAATAGTGGCAAGGAGTTCGGATACATGCAAAGGGTACCCTTCTGAGGCCGCACTTCTTCCCGCGGGTGTCGTAGTCGTGCGCTGTCCCAACAGAGTTGTGGGCGCCATCTGCCCGCCTGTCATGCCGTAGTTTGCATTGTTCACGAAGAAAACGGATATGTTTTCTCCACGGGCAGCAGCATGCACGATTTCGGAAGTGCCGATTGCGGCCAGATCGCCGTCTCCCTGATAAGAAAATATTATCCTGCCCGGCATAACCCTTTTCAGAGCTGTGGCGACGGCAGGCGGCCTTCCATGGGCCGATTCGAGGATGTCAAAATTAAAATAGTCGTAAGAAAAGACTGCACATCCGACAGGCGCTATCCCGATGACTTTTTCACGAATTGCGAGGGCATCGATGCATTCCGCGATCAGCCGGTGAGACAGACTATGGCCGCAGCCGGGACAGTACCGGAACGGGGCAGATTTCAAGCTTTTTGGTCTACTGAATATTTTTTCCATCTGTTCTTTCATTGAAACATAGAGACTTGTACTGCACGGCTGATCGCATCCGATTCAGCCGCATACGAGAGGATGGTTGTTAATTCCTCACCAAGTATCTTACCACGATGCCGGCCCTCGGCGAAACCTCATTGACGGGGTTGCAGTTTATTTTAATCGATATATAATGAGTTTAAATGAATGGACCCGGGACCAGAACCAATAAACGGCTTGGAGTAAAAAGGATATGAATTCGGGGCTGAAATGGGGCCTTGCCGCAAGTGTTGCAGCAATCTGTGCGTTTATTTTTCTGTTTACACAGGGTTCGCCCGACGGCGGCGAACTTTTCAAGAATCAGGGATGCATCAATTGCCACAGCTTTAAGGGCAAAGGCGGGGATGTCTGTCCGGACCTTACCGGCGTCGCCGGTCGAAGGGGTGAAAAGTGGATACGTGACCAGATTAAGGATTCGAAGAAGCACTATCCTGACTCGCGAATGCCCGGCTTCGGACATCTTTCCTACAGAGAAATCAGCGCAATAATCCGTTATTTGAAGTCGTGATGATTAGAAAGGTTTTGAATAATATAATTATGATTTTGGGAAGGCTCATGATTTCATTTATATCAAGGTTACCCAAGGTAACATGTTAAGTCAAATTTTGCCAATTAAGTATTTCCATTTGGCAAGCCGTCAAGCTGAGAGCCATTTAAAATTATGGCACCGTTTCTGCAACTTATCAATAATTATATTTTATGGGTTAATAAAATAAATATTGAATTAGACAGAATTCTAAAATAAGCTGTAACTAACGACAACCGTTAAGGGGGTGCTGTATGAAGGATTTTTTGGATAGTCTTCCCGAAGAGTCAGGAGAATCCCTTGAAAGGATTATAAAGGGAGGGGTGTCCCGCAGGGATTTCCTTAAATTCTGCACGGGCGTTGCAGTACTGCTTGGACTGCCTATGGGCATGGGCTCAAAAATCGCGGAGGCAGTGACAAACCCCAAAAGGCCACCTGTCCTTTGGCTTTCTGCTCAGGAGTGCACCGGCTGTACCGAGAGCCTCTTAAGGACAAACCATCCGACCCTCGAAAAACTGATCCTCGAACTTATATCCCTTGATTATCACGAGACCCTTAATGCGGGGGCAGGGCATCAGGCCGAGGCTGCACGCGTTAAGTCAATGCAAGAGAATAAGGGGAAATATATTTTAGTGGTGGACGGTTCAATCCCTGTTAAAGACAATGGAATATACTGCAAGATCGGTGGAAAAACCGCTCTTTCGCTCCTTGAAGAGATGGGGTCACAGGCGGCAGCAGTTGTAGCCATCGGTTCCTGCGCCTCCTGGGGCGGCATCCCTTCTGCAGATCCTAACCCGACCGGAGCCACGCCTGTGCACGCAATCTTTAAGAGTAAAGGTATAAAAACCCCTGTGGTAAATATCCCGGGCTGTCCCCCGAACGGATATAATTTTCTGTCCACTGTCCTGTACCTTGTGACCTTCAAGAAACTCCCGGACCTGGATGATGAGGGCAGACCCAAGTTTGCCTATGGAAGGATTATTCACGAAAACTGCGAACGCCGTCCTCACTTCGATGCCGGAAGGTTCGCGGTGGAATTCGGAGATGAAGGACACAGGAAAGGATACTGTTTATACAAACTGGGATGCAAAGGGCCTGAGACGTACAACAACTGTCCGACATTACTTTTTGGAGACGTGGGGTCCGGTGCATGGCCTGTTGGCACGGGACATCCGTGTTTCGGATGCTCGGAAAAGGGGGTAGGGTTTACCATGCCCCTTCATTCACCCTCAAGGCCGCAATATCTAACACCCCCGGCATTATTTACGGAAGTTTACCCCGGTAAGGAAGGTGTTACCCCCGGAGTCAAGGCACTGGCTGCCGGCTTTGCGGGAGCAGCGATAGGGGCTGCAGGAGCGGCAATGCTTTCTGGTCTCGGTAAGAAAGACGAAGAGACAGAGGACAAAAAAGACAAGGAGGTATAGGTCATGAGCATGAGCATGAAAAGGCGAGACTTCCTAAAGATAGCAGCCGGAAGCGGATTACTCCTTGCCTCTAACGTTACCCCGGCCTTTGGCAGTATGCCGAGGGAACTGCCTCCTGAAGCCGTCGGTATTCTTTACGACGCTACGCTCTGCATCGGCTGCAAGTCCTGCATGGTTAATTGCAAAATATACAATAGCGTACCGGGCGGCGCGCTTTATTTGAAGGGTCGGACGATATCGTATGAAGTAAATCCTGCTGAGCCTTTCTGGGATGCCGCGAACAATCTTTCATCGAAAACAGTCAATGTTATCAAGGTCAATAAAAGCGGGACGGCGGTGAACAAGGACAGCGTTGAAAACGGCTTTTCCTTTATAAAACAACACTGCCTTCACTGCATAACTCCGGCCTGCGTATCAGTATGCCCGGTCGGTGCTCTTAGAAAAAATCCTGTGAACGGAGTGGTCTATTATGTTGAAAGCCGGTGCATCGGGTGCCGATATTGTATGATTGCATGTCCTTTCAATATCCCAAAGTATGAGTATGAAAGCGCAACTCCTCAGGTCAGAAAATGCCAGCTTTGCTACCACAGGTATGAGGAAGGAAAGTATTCGGCCTGTTGTGAGTTCTGCCCGACAGGGGCATCAATCTTCGGAAAGGTCGTCGATCTCAGGAAAGAGGCCCAAAAAAGGCTTACGCTGAAACCCGGAACGGATTATGACTTCCCCGTTCAGAGGGTAGATTCGACACAAAAAATGCGGCGCCCCGTTTCAAAGTACCTAAACCATGTTTACGGTTCGTCGGAGGCAGGGGGCACTCAGTATCTATTACTTGCCGGAGTGCCGTTTGATTGGCTGGGATTTAACAAGAAAATCACGGACTCCGTCTTCCCGGATCTCACTTGGGCGTATATATCCAAGATTCCGGCTGTAATCGCCGGTGTAATCCTCGCCGGTACCGCCACCTGGGCCTTTACCAGGAACAAAAACAAGGATAAGGAGGGATGACCATATGAACCAGCGAGACATCAAACTGTTCACTCCGACCACCGTGGTACTGCTTCTTATCATGGCAGCGGGCGGTCTCGCCGCGCTCTACCGTCTGTTCTTCGGGCTTGGGGCCTCAACCCATCTCAATGACACATGGCCCTGGGGCTTATGGATAACGTTCGACGTTCTTGGCGGTGTTGCCCTTGCAGCCGGAGGTTTTGTTATAGGCGGAGCGGTCTACATTTTGAACTGGAAGAAATACAGGCCGATTGTGAGACCGGCGCTCCTGAACGCCTTTTTCGGCTACGCCCTTGCTGCTACCTCCATTACTCTCGACGTCGGAGTCCCCTGGCGAATCTGGCACCCCATGATCATGTGGCAGGTCAATTCTATTATGTTTATTGTGGGCATACATGTGGTTCTTTATACTACCACTCTTGCTACAGAGTCCAGCCCGCTGATCTTTGAGAAGCTGAACATGAGAAAAGCCTTCTATTTTGTGGAAAAGATCATGGTAGGCATCGTTTTATTCGGTGTCCTTCTCTCCCTCTTGCATCAATCGTCACTGGGAGCGGTCTTTCTTATCGCCCCCGAAAAAGTTTCGCCTCTCTGGTACAGCAGCAAGCTCCCTTACATGTTTCTCGTTTCTGCGGTGATGCTTGCGCTTTCAATGGTGAGCTTTGAGACGATTTTGAGCAGTAGGGTCTTTAAGCATAAGCCTCCCATGGATATCCTTCAGGGTCTGGCAAGGGGTTCCTTGATTGTTATCGGCCTTTATTTGTTCCTTAAAATATGGGACTTGGTTACAGGCCCTGGCGTATCACTGGCGTTTAACGGAAGTACGACTTCCAATATGTACCTCCTTGAAATGGTCATAGGGATTATTCTTCCCTTTGCATTACTTCTGAGTGGGGACATAAGGACTCGGCTGAACGGCATTTTTTGCGTCAATATACTCGTGATAATCGGGACCGTGCTGAATCGTATGAACGTCGGCATCATCAGTATGGCCGAATACAACAGCTTGCTGGGACGTGATTATTTCCCTTCGTGGATGGAATTTTTGGTCACGATGGCCATGATAGCTTTTGCAATTGTCGGATTCAAGATTTCAGTAAAATACTTGAATGTTCTTAAGCTGGAGCACTGAACATGTGTCGTCAATATAATAGGAATATTAATTTTAAGAGGAGGTCGACATGTCAAAGAGGATAACAGTTGATCCCGTAACCAGAATAGAGGGACACCTGAGGATAGACTGCGAGGTTGACGGCGGCAAGGTCACAAATGCCTGGTCTTCCGGGCAGATGTGGCGAGGGATAGAGGTTATCCTCAAGGGGCGTGACCCGCGCGATGCGTGGTTGTTCACCCAGCGCTTCTGCGGGGTCTGAACGTCGGTCCACGCACTGGCTTCAGTGCGTTCGGTAGAAAACGCCCTCGGTATGGAGATACCGTTGAATGCGCAGTACATAAGAAACATGATCATGGGCGCTCACGCGACACACGACCACATAGTCCATTTTTATCACCTTGCTGCCCTCGACTGGGTGGATATAGTCTCGGCCCTTAAGGCCGATGCCAGAGCGGTTTCGAACCTTGGTCAGAAGCTTTCGCCATGGACGGGGAACAGTTACGCCGAGGTCAAGGCATCTCAGGACAGGCTGAAGACTTTTGTGGGTTCAGGTCAGCTCGGTGTGTATGGCAGCGGCTACTGGGGCCATCCCGCAATGAAGCTCGCGCCCGAGGTGAACATGCTTGCGGCCCATCATTATCTTCAGGCGCTTGAGTACCAAAGGGAGATCAATAAGGTCGTAGGCATCCTCGGTTCTAAGACGCCCCATATACAAAATGTGGCCGTTGGTGGAGTTTCCAATGCCATCAATCTGGACAGCCCTTCGACCCTTAATATGGAAAGACTGTACTATATTAAGACGCTGATCGATAAGGTCGGTGACTTTGTCGAAAATGTACTCCTTGTCGATACTGCTGCAGTCGCTGCCTTCTACGCAGAATGGACCAAATACGGTTCGGGGGTGACAAACTACCTTTCGGTTCCTGATATGCCCATGGACACCAAGGGTACGACTTTTGCGCTTCCCGGCGGCTACATCCCAGGCGGAGATGTGGGTAAATTCCAGGCGATAAAGAGTTATCAGGACCCGTTCTTCCGCGATAATGTCAAGGAGAGTATCAAACATTCCTGGTACGACGGCAACTGGGACCGCCATCCATTCGAGGAGGACACCGTACCGAAATATACCGACTTCCAGGACAAAGGCAAATATTCGTGGGTCAAGTCGCCAACATTTAAGGGTAAGCCTGCGCAGGTAGGACCATTGGCGAATGTACTTTGTATGTTTGCAGCGGGGCACGAACCCACGAAGAAATATGCAACAAAGATGCTCGATACCATAAGTGCTCTTGCGGGGGCAAAAGTCGGCATTTCCGCGCTCCATTCGACGATCGGCAGGATCGGAGCCCGGTCGATAAGGTGTGCGGTTCTCTTTGATACACTTAAATCTCAATGGCAGGCGCTTGTGGAGAACATCTCGAAGGGAGATGTAAAGACCTTTAACCGGCCGACTTTTCCTGCCGGGGAACAGAGGGGCTATGGCTTTCACGAGGCTCCGAGAGGTGCTCTCTCTCACTGGATCGTAATTAAGGACGGGACGATAAAGAATTATCAGGCTGTAGTCCCTTCGACCTGGAACGCCGGCCCCAGGAACAGTGAAGACGCACTGGGGCCGTATGAGGCGGCACTTATCGGGAACCCGGTGATAGATGCAGAAAAACCTCTCGAAGTTTTGCGGACCGTGCATTCATTTGACCCCTGCCTTGCATGCGCGATACATATGGTCGACAAGACCAATAATGAAATCGTGAAGGTCAAGGCGGTCTGATAAGAGCGTGAACGTTCTTGTGCTCGGGATAGGCAATGTCCTTATGATGGACGACAGTGTCGGAGTGCGTGTTATCGAGGAACTCGAGAAGAGATACTGTTTCCCGCAGGGCGTGGAGCTTCTCGACGGCGGTACTTCGGGCATCGAACTTCTCTCATATATCGGCGACCGTGATCATTTGATCATAATTGACGCGTTGAAATCCGGCCTTCTCCCGGGTACGGTGGTGAGAGCAGAAGGCGAGGACGTTCCGGCGAGGTTCATGACGAGAATTTCACCCCACCAACTTGGTCTGTCCGACGTACTTGCTGCAGCCACGATTTCCGGGAGGCTCCCGAGAAATTTGGTGCTCTTCGGGGTCGAACCGAAAACAGTCAGGCTTGGCCTTGGCCTCTCGGAAGAGGTCAGGGCCAGCCTTGACAAGTTGGTGAGCACGGTGATCGATGAGCTTGGACGCATCGGATGCACGGTGGAGCCTGCTGAGATCGTGTCGACCAGGAGGACACTCTGGGAGACACAGGGATAATGATAATCCACACAGAGTCTAACCTGCTTATGCTTAATAAATTCCTGCCCTTGAAAAAAGAAGGCAGGGCTTCTGATTCGGCTGCCAAAGGGTGTTGACAGATAAAATAACCTTGCTTCAGGCAAAACATGTTGACAAACATTATCACCAGCGTGATTTTTCGGCGACAATCGCGATATAATAAGCCATGAGAATTTTATTGGTTGAAGACGAGCAGAATGTGGCTTCTTTTTTGAAGAAGGGGCTCGAAGAGGAGTTTTATACGGTAGATGTTGCAGAGGATGGGGCGGACGGTCTTTCCATGGCAACATCAAAAGAGTATGACTGCATTGTTCTGGACGTCATGCTCCCCGAGATCAGCGGCATCGAGATATGCAAGAAATTGAGAAGCTCGAACGTGAAGACGCCGATACTCATGCTCACCGCCCTCGATTCGGTGGGCAGCAAGGTCGAAGGGCTTGAAAGCGGGGCCGATGATTATCTTACAAAACCATTCGCCTTTTCAGAGCTTCTTGCGCGGATAAGGGCCTTGTTGAGGAGAGCACCGGACTCGCTGAGCGAGCTTACGCTGAATGATTTGCGTATGGATCTCTTATCTAGAAGGGTTTTCAGGGGAGAACAGGAGATCATTCTTACCCAAAAGGGTTTCGCTATTCTGGAATATTTCTTGAGGAATAAGGGAAGGGTGTTATCGAGAACCCAGATAATCGAAAACATTTGGGGGTACAATTTTGATCCGAATACCAATGTAGTGGACGTACATATCAAGTTTCTTAGAGAAAAGGTAGACAAGGGATTCGACAAGAAATTGATTCATACAGTGAGGGGATCGGGGTATGTACTGAAGGCCGAAGATGATAATCAGGACCTTTAGGTTACGGCTGACCGTAATCTATACACTAGTCGTGGCTGGGATACTTTCGGCTTTTGCAACTGCAATATATTTTCAATACAGGCACGGCCTTTCGAAGACGATCGATAATTACCTGCTGAAGGAAGCAAGAGAAGAAATACTTGTCGAGACCAACCCTAAACTACCGGCAAAAAACCGGCAGGTTATAAAAAGGTTCGGCGATGAATATTTTGAGGTTATAGACAATAAAGGCCAGGTTCTTATTTCTTCCCTGAATGCGGAGAGTCAGAAGTGGCCGCTTAACAGCGGGCCGATGCTGAAGGCGTTCAAGGGGCTGCCCCAGTTTATTACGGTCAATTACAGAGATCTGAATTACAGAATCCTCTACTTTCCGATCAGCGGGGAAAAGATATTGAGGATAGTCCTGTCTCTGGGAGAGATCGAGGAAAGCAACAGAAGCCTGAGGAATCTCTTCCTCCTCTCTCTCCCGTTTGTCGTTTCTATATCTTTTGCCGCCAGTTGGTTTCTCTCCGGCAAGGCCCTTGCCCCCATTGTAAAAATCAAGTCGCTTGCGAGTCAGGTAAGAGAGGGAAGGCTGGGCAAGAGAATAGAAATGGAGACAAAAGGCAAGGAAATTCAGGACCTGGTGGTCATATTCAATGAGATGCTCGACGGCATCCAGCACTCCGTCGAGGCGCAGAAGCGATTCACCTCGGCGGTGTCGCACGAGGTGAGATCGCCCCTTACCTCCTTAAGGGGGAACATAGAAGTAGCATTGAGGAAGAAAAGGACCCCTGAAGAGTATGAGGATCTCTTAAATACCAATCTTTCAGATATTATAAGGCTTTCGAGGATTACGGACAACCTTCTTTTCTTTACAAAGGCAGACAATAATATACTCGAGTTGAGGAAACAATGGTTTGAAGTTTCACATCTGCTTCAAAATATTGTGGAGCGCCTAAAATATAGGGCTACAGCCGCGGGGATCACAATCTTTGAGTCTTACAAGGACGGGATCGAGATGCGCGGCGATCATGACCTCCTTGAACAGGCATTTTCCAATATAGTCGAGAACGCAATAAACTATACGCCCTCCGGCGGCATTGTATCAGTAACTTCGAAGAAAGAGGATGATAAGATCATCATTTCGATCAGCGATACGGGGATCGGGATCCCTGAAGACGAAATACCTCATTTGTTTGAAAGGTTTTATAGAGTCAATAAGGAGCGTTCGAGAAAGTCAGGGGGGACGGGGCTCGGGCTCTCCATAACAGAGTGGGTCCTCAACGCCCATGACGGAAAGATTGAGGTAAAGAGTACCCCGGGGGCGGGCAGCGAGTTCATTACCACATTTCCGGTCGCTAAGGATTAAACTGACACGCTTTTTTCTCTTCTCTACCGTCGACGGGGGATAATCGTAGCTCGCCGATGATGTCAAGCATCTGTTCCTTTGTTACTGCGTGAAACGCCTTTTCTCTGAGAGGTTTCGATCCGGAAATGGATCTCGTGTACCATGCATAAAATTTTCTGAAGAGCTTGGTCCCCGTCATTTCACCCTGGAAATCGCAACACTTGCCAAGATGATCAGCCATGGTATCCATTATGTTTCGTATATTGGGTCTCCCGGAGATATTTCCCTTTTCCAGAAATTCCTCAGTCTCTCTGAATATCCAAGGGTTTCCAAGAGCCCCCCTTGCGATTGTAACACCGTCACACCCGGTCTCATCGAACAACTTCTTTATCAACAGGGGGGAGAGGGCGTCGCCGCTGGCTATCACCGGAATGTCGAGTGCAGATTTCACCCCTGCGATGATTCCGTAATCTACGCTGCCGCCATACCGCTGCGAGCGTGTCCGTCCGTGGATGAAGAGTGCCCTGATACCGGCCTCACGCGCATACAGTGCCACGTCCTTTGCATTGACGGAGTCCTCGTCCCAACCGGACCGGATCTTAAGAGTAACTGGCAGCGGAGAGCTGTTTACCAATGTCCTCAGGATGTCACGCAGTCTTGCCGGGTCTCTCATAAGGGCGGCGCCTTCACCCTTGCGGATTACCTTTTCGACAGGGCAGGCGGCGTTTACATTCAGAAGGTCGAAATCTGGTATGCGCAGAAATTCCAGCGCCTGCTTCATAACCTCTTTATCGTTTCCAACTAGCTGGACCCCGAGGGGCCTGTCGGCAGCATTCGTTGATAGCATTTTCCTCGTGTTTTCGCTTTGGTAAACGAGAGAACGGGCGCTGATCATCTCTGCGAAGGCGAAGCCGCATCCGAATGACCGGTTCAACATCCTGAAGGGGAGGTCACTTACTCCCGCCAGCGGAGCTAGCATCAGGGAAGGATATTCTTTGCCGTCTATTAATAATGCCATACTATTATTGTACAGGAATGCGTCTCCTTCATGTAAGTTCGAAAGGTGCGCGCCACCCGCCACCAAGGCACTGCAAGGTGTTCTTATTCCTGAAAAGGTGTTATAATGAAACTTAAATTCTGCATAACGGAAAGGGGGATGTTATGGCAAAGGTAATTACTTATGAATGCAAAGAGTGCGGTTGCGAGATCGTCGTAAGTGGATCACACGAGTCCCATCTGCGGCCCATTTACTGTTGCGGGATCGAGGTTGCGAAAATCTCTACTTCTAAGAAGAAAACTACAAAGAAACCGGCCGCGAAGGCCGTAAGTAAAGTGGCGAAGAAAAAGGCAGCAGGCAAGCCGGCCCCAAAAAAGGCTCCTGTAAAGAAGAAGGCGTCTCGAAAGTAAGACACAATATGTGCACAGGGTGTTTCCCCGATAATATCATTGTATGTCCGGTGTGCAAGAGGGACGATGAGGGGTACAAGGGCGGCCCGATTCGCCGTTTGTTAATGTCGGACATGGCTGGTTGAGGTGTCTCTGCGGACACTCATTCAACCCCGTTTAAGGAGCAGATTATGCCTTCTAGCATGAGTGAAATAGAAAGGTTACTTTCCGCCTATCGTTTTTGGGGGCTCGCTGCCGTGACTTTTTTTGCGCTGTTTCTTCTGTCGGTCCTCTCGGTAGTGTCAATCGCAGGGATCAACTACCTGCTGATTGCTTCGCCGCTTTTTTTCGGCTTTCTCTGGATAGGGACGACATCTCTCAGCCGCCATTCACTTGTCCAACTCAAACAATCCATAGGCAAAGAGGTGGGCCTGCTAGAGTTTGTTTCGACGCAGTTTGTTTTTGCTCTCTTTCCCTTTACTTACAGGGAGTTAAAGAAAGAAGTTGCACTGTATGAAAACTCCTCCCGTTAGAGGAAGATTCGATCCAGTGAAAATCATCTGGTGTTGAAAATTTCTTCTATCGTGATCACTACGGATTCTCCGAGCGACACAAGGTTATACCCGCCCTCGAGGCAAAAGATGTAGGGCACGTCTGTCCGGCAACTTATGATCGACTTGACGATATTCCTGACACCTTCGTTAGTGACCCTGATACCAGCAAGCGGATCCTGCACGTGAAGGTCATATCCAGCGGAAACGAGGACGATATCGGGGGAGAATTTGCTCACCAAAGGAGGAAGAAAGTCATGAAAGGCGGCAAAATAGTCCTTGTCGCCGGAGCCATGGTGCATCGGGACGTTGTAGGTAAAGCCTTTCCCCTTACCCTTCCCGCGCTCTGAGTCGCTCCCGGTTCCGGGATAATGTGGATACTGGTGAGTGCTGAAATAGAAAACAGAGTCGTCCTCTTCAAATATATGTTGTGTGCCGTTGCCATGATGAACGTCGAAATCTATCACGAAGACCTTGTTATAGCCGATCTTCTGGGCATATCGGGCGCCTATGGCTACATTGTTGAATATGCAGAACCCCATGGCCCGATCTGCCTCAGCATGGTGGCCAGGCGGTCTCACTGCGCAAAAAGCCCGGTCCAGATAACCCTCTCTGCATTTGTCGACAGCACTTGTCACAGCGCCAGCCGCAAAAAGGGCCGCTTCCACGGAATTGGGTGAGATGTAGGTGTCGGCGTCGTAATAGCCGGTAAAAGCGACTATCTGCTCATAATACGGGGCCGTATGGACCAACAGGATATCTTCCCTTGTGGCCTTATGGGGTGAAATATGAATAAGTCCTTCCCATAGGTCCACTTTTTTGAGGGCATCTGTAATTGCTATGAGCCTGTCCTTCGATTCGGGATGGCCGGGAGGGGTATCGTGACGCAGGAACACATCGTCATAAATGAATCCTATCTTTTTCATTGCTACACAATTTTATCACGCACCATGAAAAAATTGAAGATCGGTGAAGACGCGGAGTTGCAAGCCTGAGGGAAGCATATTATGATGGAATCAACCAGGTAGAATTTAAAATTGCCTGAAGGAGGGGGTAACGGTGCCAGGAGAAGAAATGAGGACATGAAAATCCTTGCGGCCTTTCCGGGAGTTCTGTGCTCATAGTTTTATGGGATGCCTTTGAAACTATTATCCTGCCCCGTCGGGTGACCCGTAAATATCGTCTCACCCGTCTTTTTTATCGATATACATGGTTTTTCTGGAAGTCGGCAGGGAGTGTTTTTTCGTCATTCAGACAGAAAGAAACCTATATGGCCTTCTATGGCCCTCTGTCGATCATCCTTCTTCTTAGCGTATGGGCGCTACCTTCATCTTTCTATGCCCCACTGGATACCGAAAGAAAGTCTTACGGACAACTGGCAGACAAGCGCTTGGGAGAAAAGGCCGGGTACTGAAAAAGACGGCGACCAGGAAAAAGGAGACAGCTTGCATTTTTCCTGACAATGTTGCTGAACCGATTGGCCAGAAAAAAGGGCAGGGGAGACCCTGCCCTTCTGCATCTGCTATAGTTTAATTCTTAGAATAATCCGCTCACCTTTCCGGTATTAACATCTACGTCGACCCTTCTAAAGGCCGGATTTGAGCTCGTTCCCGGCATGAGGCTGATCGTGCCGGCGCAAGGGCAGAGGAATTTGGCCCCGGAGTAAATCAGAACGTCCCTGATCGGCAGGGTCCAGCCCTTGGGCACTCCCTTGAGGACCGGGTCGTGCGTGAGGCTCAGGTGCGTCTTCACCATCATGGTGGCGAAGTCGGCATACTTGGGATCATCTTCAAGCATCTTGGCCTTTGCTTCTGCCTCCGGCAGCCAGGAGACCCCGTCTGCGCCATACACTTCTTTTGCTATAAGCGCCACACGGTCGCGCAGCTTCATCTCCAGCGGATAGAGGTACTTGAAGTCGTTTTTCTCGTTGCAGGCGTCGATGACTGCATCTGCCAGTTCAAGGGCTCCATCGCCGCCCTTAAGCCAGTGCTGGGATTCAGCACAACGGGCGCCTGCTGCCTCAGCAGCTTTCTTGACAACGGCCACTTCGGCGTTCGTATCGGTATAGAAACGGTTGATGCAGACCACCGGGTTTATGCCGGATTTCCGAATGACGTTGATCATATGGACCATGTTTGCGCAGCCCTTTTCGACGAGGGCTATGTTTTCTTTCGTATATTCTTCCGGCAGTGCCTTGCCGGCGACTACTTTAGGACCTCCGCCATGCATCTTGAGCGCCCGGACAGTGGTCGTCAGCACGGACACGTGCGGTTTCAGTCCGCTGAATCGGCACTTTACGTTCCAAAATTTTTCGAAACCTATGTCGGCGGCGAAACCGGACTCTGTCACATGGTAATCGAACAACTTCAGGCCGACACGGTCGGCGATGATAGAGGACTGGCCGACCGCTATGTTCGCAAAAGGTCCTGCATGGACAAAACAGGGATTGTATTCGGCTGTGCACATGAGGGTAGGGTTGATCGTATTGCGCATAAAGGCCGCCATGGCGTTGCCGACTTCAAGGTCGCCTGTGGTGACAGGGTTGCCGCTCTTGTCAAAGGCAACGGTGATATTATTCAGTCGCTTTTTCAGGTCGGCCAGGTCATTCGCAACAGAAAGGATGGCCATGCACTCGGAACCGACGGCGATACCGAACTTCGACTGCATCATGTATCCATCCTGTCTGCCGCCGATACCTATAATGATATTACGGAGGCTCTGGGCGCAGAAGTCCATGATCCATCCCATCTCCACGCGTGTGGAATCGATGTCGAGTCGCCTCATCTTGGTCAAGCGCGCCAACTGCTCATCGTTATAATTGCGCTCATGCTGCATCCTGGCTGTCATTGCTACCATAGCCAGGTTATGTGCGTTCATAATGTCGTTGATATCTCCCGTGAGGCCCAGTGAAAACTCGGTCATGGGGATCAGCAGGGAGTTGCCGCCCCCGGCTGCGGTGCCCTTTACATTCATTGTGGGACCGCCGGAGGGCTGACGCAACGCCCCTCCTACGTTTACGCCCCGCTTACCGAGACCTTCCATCAGGCCGCAGGAGGTCGTACTCTTACCTTCGCCCAGTGGTGTAGGGGTAATGGCCGTCACCTCGATATACTTGCCGTCGGTCTTGTTCTTGAGTCGATTGATCACTTTGAGAAAGTCGATTTTGGACAGGCGGCCCATGGGCAGCATCTCGTCCTTTTGCAGTCCCAGCTTTTCACGCCAGTGTTCAGGGGTAGGCATGTTCTTTTCCGCTTCTTCAGAAATCTGCCAATCGGCTAATTTCGTTGCATCATACGGCATAGTAATTCCTCCTTTTTCGTGCATGATATTTTTTGCCCGCAGGCCCGGCCTGTACAGGGCAAGATAGTAAACACTATTACTTATGAAATGATAAGAAATATTTATGCTTAATGCAAGAAGAAAATTACCGGAAATTCCCGGATGACTAATAACTGATAAGCGCGTTCAAAAACTTATCGTTCATCCGCCTAAGGTTCTTGCACATGACAAGGGCCATCTTTTTCATGACCTTAAATGCGAGTTCAGGGTCTTCCCTTTCCATTTTTTCAAAGTCCTTCTTGCTGAGCAGGAGTATGTCCGTATTTTCCACGGCGGCGGCAGATGCCTCATGCTTTCTCTTTTCGAGTATCGAAAGCTCTCCGAAAAAATGCCCCTTTGAAAATGCGGCCAACGTCTGTTTCCAGCCGTCAGAAGTCACTTTTGTTATCTCGATCTTCCCAGAGTGTATGAGGTACAATCCTTTTGTATCGTCTTTCTCCTTAAAAATAGGTTCGCCCTTCTTGAAATGAAGTTTCTCGATTAACTTTGATATCCTGGCCAGTTCCTGGTTGTCGAGGTCCTCAAGAAGAACCTGCTGTTTCAATATCTTATTCATAACCTTCTCCTTATCTCTCAGTCATTGACTAGGGCATGCACGGGCAATTCTTCCCGATATTTTACCTATTTTGAGAAAAAATAAGAAACAAAAAAGAAATTACATACCCGATTCATCAGGGCACATCATATGCTAATTTTCGGTCTCTATGCGGACGGCACAGACCTTAAATTCCGGTATCTTGCAAATCGGGTCGAGTTCTGCCAACGTCAAGACGTTGGCAGCAGCCTCCTTATAATGGAAAGGAATAAACACCATGCCTTTCGAAGGCCTGTCAGATAACAAGACCTTTATATTGATGCTCCCCCTCCTGGATGAAACCCTGACCATCTTTCCATCTGAGAGACCAAGTCTTTCTGCGTCTGCAGGGTTGACCTCAACATATGCCTCGGGAGCCACTAAATTCAACTCCTTCACTTTCCTCGTCATTGAGCCTGTATGGTATTGAAACAGCTGCCTTCCCGTAGATAGTATGAAAGGGTATTCTTCATTCGGAAGCTCTTTTGATGACTCATACTTAACCGGCGTGAAAGCCGCCTTTCCGCGGGGGAACCCTCCCTTAAAAAGATATGGCGTCCCAGGGTGCTCGAGGGTAGGACATGGCCACTGGAGTCCCCATTTTTCAATCCTGCTGTATGTTATTCCCGCTACGGCGGGCCAGAGACCCCCTATCTCCTCCATGATCTCCTCGACGAGGGTATATTTCATTTCATATCCCATGCGTCGTGAGAGTTCCATTACGATCATGGAATCCTCCCGTGCCTCCCCGGGAGGTGTGATTGCCTTCTTTACCCGCTGCACTCTTCTCTCGGTGTTTGTGAAGGTTCCATCCTTTTCCGCAAAACAAGATGAAGGAAGTACGACGTCGGCAAGTTCCGCCGTTTCCGTCATAAATATATCCTGAACAACAAGGAAGTCAAGACTCTTTAACGACTTCACCGTATGGTGCGTGTCAGGATCGCTCATCACAGGGTTCTCTCCCATGATATATAATGCCCTGAGCTTCCCTTCCAGCGCAGCATGCGTCATTTCAGTTGCAGTAAGTCCGGCCTTGTCGGAAAGTTTTATATCCCACGCGGTTTCAAACTTGTTACGTATGCTCGGCAGATCCACTCTTTGATAGCCGGGATACTGGTTTGGAATGCATCCCATGTCAGTAGCGCCCTGCACGTTGTTTTGTCCTCTCAAGGGGTTTACACCGGTGCTTTCCTTCCCCAGGTTACCGGTCATGAGGGCCAGGTTGGCGATTGCAAAGACGTTTTGAGTGCCGTGGGAATGCTGGGTGATGCCCATGGTATAGTAGATCGCCGGCCTTTCCGCCTTGCCGTACAATAAGGCCGCATTTACTATATTATTCTTGGGTACGCCGGTAATCTTCTCGGACTTTTCCGGAGAAAAGTCATCGAGAGTCTTCTTAAATGCATCAAAACCTTCTGTCCGGTCCTTTATGAAACCCTTGTCGATCAGGTTTTCTTTCAAAAGTACATGCATTATCCCGTTGAGCAACGCCACGTCGGTCCCCGGCTTATGCTGCAACCATACAGTAGAAAATCGCACCAGGTTGATCTTTCTCGGGTCGGCAACGATGATTCTGGCCCCTTTCCTCAGTGCCTTTTTCATCCTCAGTCCTATGATAGGGTGGGTTTCGGTGGTATTTGATCCTATTACAAATATCACGTCATTATTCTCGATCTCCGGGATGGAATTTGTCATGGCACCAGAGCCGAATACTGTGGCCAGACCGGCCACGGTGGCACTGTGTCAGAGGCGGGCGCAGTGGTCGACATTGTTTGTTCCCACAGCGGCCCTTATGAATTTCTGGAAGAGATAATTCTCTTCATTCGTGCATCGGGCAGAGGACAGGCCTCCAATAGAGTCGGCCCCGTACTTGCCCTTGATCTTCTTGAGTCGGCTCACGATGACATCGAGGGCCTCGTCCCATGATGCCTCCCTGAACTTCCCTTTCTCTTTGATCAGAGGCGTCTTCAACCTCTCGGGGCTGTTGATAAAACTATACCCGAAACGGCCCTTGGGGCAGAGCCACCCCTCATTGATGCTGTCCTCCCTGGATGAGACGCGGATAACTTCATTTCGTCTTACGTGCAGGGTTATACTGCAGCCGCAGCCGCAGTACGGACAAGTCGTATCGACTTCTTTGATGTCTTTCTGCCGCCCTTTGTATGACCAGGCCTTTCCGGTCAACGCACCCGTGGGACACACCGAAACGCATTGACCGCAAAACTCGCAGCTGAGATCCTTTTCAAAGGGTGGACAGACCTTTGCTGTGAACCCCCTATATGCGATGTCTATAGCGCCCACACCCTGTATCTCGTCGCAGACGCGCACACACTTGCCGCAGAGTATGCATTTCTCCATATTTCTTTCGATAAATGGATTGCCGTCCTTCTTGGCATATATCCTTCTTTCGCCCTCGAATCGGTTCTCCCTGATGCCGTAGAAGTATGCAAGCTCCTGGAGCGTACAGTCACCCGCTTTTTCACAAACCATGCAGTCGTTTGGATGATCAGAAAGAATGAGTTCAAGAATAGTCTTTCTGAGTTTCTCGATAGAGGGCGTGGTCGTAGTGACCTCCATCCCTTCCGAAACCGGAGTGGTGCAAGAGGTGACAGGTCTGCCGATGCCCTTTACCTCGACAATGCAGAGCCTGCAGCCGCCGTAGGGCGTGAGCTTGGGGTGGTGACAAAGAGTAGGAATGGGAATGTCTGCAAACCTTGCCGCATCCAAAATAGTAGTCCCTGCAGGGACCGAAACGGGAAGGCCGTTAATTTTCAGATCTATCATGACTATCCCTTGCCTATCGCTTTGAATTTGCATGCCTCGAAGCAGGCGCCGCATTTGACGCATACATCGGGATCAATCTTGTGCGGCTGTTTTTTCTCTCCGCTTATCGCTCCAGCCGGGCAGACCCTCTTGCACGCCCCGCAACCCTTGCAGAATTCGGTGAGAACAAGATATGACAGGAGGTCCTTGCATACGCCCGCCGGGCACTTCTTCTTCATTATGTGTGCCTCGTATTCATCTCTGAAATACCTTATGGTGCTCAGTATAGGATTGGGGGCGGTCTGTCCGAGACCGCAGAGAGATGTGGCCTTTACGTCGCTCGCAAGGTCTTCGAGAAGCTGGATATCGCCTTCCCTCCCCTGTCCCGATGTTATCCTTTCGAGTATCTCCAGAAGGCGCTTCGTGCCTATTCTGCAGGGCACGCATTTTCCGCAGGATTCCGACTGAGTGAACTGAAGAAAAAACTTTGCTATATTGACCATACAGTCGCTTTCGTCGAGTACGACCATCCCGCCGGACCCGACAATGGACCCGACGCTCGCGAGGGATTCGAAGTCTACCTTAATGTCGAGAAGGCTGGCTGGAACACAGCCGCCGGAAGGACCGCCTGTCTGGACCGCCTTGAACGCCTTGTTGTGTTCGATCCCGCCGCCGATATCGTATATGATCTCTCTCAGGGGGATCCCCATCGGGACCTCGATGAGTCCGGAGTTCTTTATCTTGCCCGTCAGCGCAAAAACCTTGGTCCCCTTGCTTTTTTCCGTACCGAATGAAGCATACCAATCGGCGCCCTTTCTTATGATATAGGGGACGTTGGCCAGCGTCTCGACGTTATTGATGACGGTGGGCTTTGCCCATAACCCTTTAAAGACAGGGAAGGGCGGCTTAGCCCGGGGCATTCCCCTCTGGCCCTCTATTGATGCGATAAGCGCCGTTTCCTCGCCGCAGACAAAAGCACCCGCACCGAGTTTAATCTTTATATCGAAATTAAACTTTGTCCCCAGGATATTCTTCCCCAAAAGCTTGTTCTGTCTCGCCTGCTTTAAAGCGTTCTTGAGACGCTCTACGGCAAGTGGATATTCGGCCCTGATGTACACGTACCCCTTGTCAGCTCCGATTGCATAGGCCCCGATGGTCATCCCCTCTACGACTGCGTGAGGATTTCCCTCAATTACGGAACGGTCCATAAAGGCACCCGGGTCTCCTTCGTCGGCATTGCATATCAAGTATTTTTGCTTGGAGTTTTCCTTTCTGCATATCTCCCACTTTGTAGCAGTTGGAAATCCAGCGCCTCCACGGCCCCTCAGACCGGACTTTTTTATTATATCTATAGTTTCCGCAGGCGACATCTTCGTAACTACCTCTTTGAGCGCTTCATACCCCTTTACATTTATGTACGACTCGATCTCTTCAGGATCAACAGAACCGCAATCTGAAAGAACAACCTTCACCTGTTTGCTGTGGAAGGAATGATAATCCTCGGAGACCGTCCATTCCTCGACTGGATAGCCGTTGAGGATATGCTCATCGACTATCCTCTCGACCATATCCGGCCTAATAAACTGGTAGGTAGTTTTTACATCTTTAACAATAATATCGACGAGAACATCCCTGGCGCACAAACCTCTGCAGCCCACCCTGTGCATAGTACAGTTCTTCTTTATCTCGGCCTTGATGCCTTTGGACCCGAGATGTTTCTTGAACGTATCCATGACTTCTGCCCCGCCGGCGGCGATGCCTCCCGTCCCCATACATACCTTTATGGTAAGGTCATGCTTCACTTTCTTTTTCCTTGAGTTTCTTGATCTCTTTCATCAAATTGTCCGCGGTCATCTTACCGTGGACCTTGTTGTTAACGATGACGACAGGCGCGATACTGCAGGCGCCGACGCAGTTGACTTTTTCGAGTGTAATCTCACGATCGGCGGTCGTATTTTCGCCCGAGGAAAGATTCAATTCCTTGACAAGTCCGTTCAGGAGTCTCTCTGAGCCCTTAACATGGCACGCGGTGCCGCAGCATGTCGTAACGATATTCTTCCCCCGGGGCTGCAGGTGGAACTGTGCATAAAAAGTGACTATACCGAAAAAGCGGCTCGCGGGGATGTCTAGGCGGCGGGAAAACCAATTAACCACGTCCTCCGGGATATAGCCAAACTCATTTTGGATATCCTGCAGCAGGGAAATTATATTGCCCTCGTGCTCCCTATGCTCCTCATATATCTTTTCTAAGACTTTTTCCATCACAATCCATTAATATAGAAACATGGATTTGAAAATTATCATATAAGAAGAAACACTGTCAAGGTAAACAGGGGTTTTAGTTCATTAATAATATTAATAGAAATATTGCACCTGCATGGTAGACTCTCTGTTATTATATTGGCACAAATTCCGTAGTAAGAGCAATGAATCCGGAGGAAACAAAAATGCTGAAAAAAACGTCTTCACTGGCCGTTATTTTTTTCGTCTTTATTTCTTTACCCAGCCAGGCGAGCGTGATCCTCGACAAGGTGGTGGCCGTTGTAAACCAGGAAGTCATAACATGGAGCGAGTTATACAAGTCCATGGAAGCCGACGCGGCCCCTCAGCTCAAGGAGATGAAGGAGAATGAGAGACGGCAGGTCTTCAAGGAAAATGAGGCGTCTTTTCTCGACAGTCTGATCAACGTAAAATTACAGCTTCAGGAGGCCCGGGGTCTGGGCGTCAGCGTGACTGACGACGAACTGAAAGAGGGTATCGATAACATCAAAAAGAAATACTCCATGACAGATTCAGATTTCATAGACTCACTTAAGAAGGAAGGGTACACGTTCGATGAATACAAAAAGAGACTCCGTGAGCAGATCATGATAAGCAAAGTAGTAAATATTCAGATCCGGAGCAAAATAGTCGCACCTGAAGGGGATATCAGTAAGTTTACGGAAGAGAACAAGGAATTATTCGAATCGGGTGAAGGGTACAGGATAAGTCAGATATTCTTTAAACGCCCTAAGGATGACAGAGAAAAAGGCGTTGTCGAAGAGAAGGCAGCCGCAGTACTTAGGAAGATGAAAGAGGGGATGAACTTTCCTGATCTGGCAAGGCAGTATTCTGAAGACCCCTCGGCCCCATCAGGTGGAGATCTCGGGTTGATAAAAAAGAATCAGATAGCCAAGGAGTTCTTCGAGGCTGTTTCGGTTATGCAGCCAGGGGAGGTGAGCAGTCCTTTCTGGACAGCGAGAGGCCTGCACATCATCAGACTTAACGAAAAAATCGAGGCGAAAAGCTCCCATGAGATCAAAGAGGATGCGAAGGCCGCTCTGATCAGTAAAACCTTTACAGAACGGTACAACGCCTGGATAAAAAGTCTGCGGGAGAAATCCTATATAGAAATCAGACTGTAGGCGTGGTTATTCGACAGCACATGCAGGCAGCAGCTCTTTAATTTCTTTAGGAGGGTCTCGAGACGCTCCTAGATTGACGGAGGAAGGACGTATGGACAATCTCAGGATAGGGGTTCTTGCATCGGGACGGGGCTCCAATTTCCAATCGATCATTGACGCGGTCGAGGCTGGATGTTTAAAGGCTGAGCTGAAAGTCCTCATCACCGATAACCCCGAGGCGTTTGCTGTTGAAAGGGCGAAGAAGCACGGAATAGAGCACATAATAATGAGGCCTAAGCAGTTTACTTCAAAAAACGACTACTTTGGTGCAATCGCCAAAGAACTGGAAAGCAGGAAAGTGGGACTTGTAGTGCTAGCCGGCTTCATGCGAATAGCCGGAAAGCCTCTGATCGATGCGTATCGTAACCGGATAATGAATATACACCCGGCCCTATTGCCTTCCTTTCCGGGGTTACATGGTCAACAACAGGCCCATCACTATTGTGTAAAGATATCAGGTTGCACGGTTCATTTTGTCGACGAGGGGATGGATACGGGTCCGATAATCATTCAGGCCGCTGTCCCGGTAAGAGACGACGATACAGAAGAAACTTTATCGGAAAGGATTTTGAAGTTCGAACACAGGATATATCCTGAGGCGATAAGGCTTTTCTCGCAGGGTAGACTCCGGGTAGTAGGTCGCAAGGTTATGATAGAAGGGGCATGCGCAGACGAAGACGGCTTTATAAATCCCTCGCTTCCGAAATAATATCCATACCCCTTTTTACCTCCTTATTCATTTCCTGCCCGGCCCCTTCCGCAGTAAAGACCGTATCATCGTGCATTAATCTTTTCTTGCCGTCCAATTTTTTTTTTAAGAAGGAGTCTGGCCTTTGTGAATAACGCAAGAAAATGATCGTCTCTGTAGTCAAAATATGTATAGGGAAGAGGATTATACCTCCCTTCCTGATAAAAAAGCTCAAGTTCGCAGAACACGCCCCTGCCAAGGTAAATGCGGTGGGAATAGTTTTTTCTCGACGCGAGAACGACTTTCGCAAGAGACATGTAGCCTGGATCGAGATTAATCCGTCTATTCCCGCCTGTTGAAAATTCTTTCTCGATCTCGCACAGTGCGAGCTTCGCATCGACGAGAAAAACAGGGTCCACGATGTTCTCGAAAAACATGAAATGACGGTAGAGTGGGGCGCCCAATTCTCCATTATAATAAGCGCTGAAATTCCAGGGCATGGGGGTGCTTTCATAATAGACACGTCCGAACAGGTCCCGGAGCCTCGGGGCGGCGTTGTTAAATACTTCCTGTGAGGAAAAAAGTGATGCTATGAATATTACGGCTTCCTCGGGATAGTTCCGGCGCATGTCTGCTGCTTTCAGAACATCGCTTTAATCTGACTCTTCTCGTCCGGAGAGTTCCAGTCCGCCCCGCCTATTACTCGCCTGACCAGCATACCCCTCTTGTCGACAATATACGTCTCCGGAACACCCGTTACGCCATATTTTCGTGCAGCACTACCGTCGGGGTCGACGTACACCGGAAAAGTGTAACCGTTTGATTTCAAATAACCGATGGCGCTTTCCGGACTGTCCTTATAAAGAATCGTAATCATTACGAAATCTTCTTTGCCTTTCATCTCCCGGTAAAGGGCCTCGATGGACGGCATCTCTTCCTTACATGGCTGACACCAAGACGCCCAAAAATTGACAAAAATTATCTTGTTCTTAAGGTCAGACGAAGAAAGCCGATTACCGTTCACGGCATCTCTTACTTCAAAACCAGGTGCCCCCGGGTCGTTCGCGATATTGCCGCTTCGGGGCGAGTTAAAAAAAAGAAAGGCCGCGCCTGCCACAAAGAGGACGGCCAAAATTATGATCTTGTGTTTCACGAAAGCTTAGTTTACCCCGGTAAGGAGGGATGCCTCTTCCGCAGAAATGAATATAGGCCCATCCGCTTCAAGAAGGACTTTAATTTTACTGGCACCTTTGAATCTGCCCTTGAGAATCTCTTCCGAAAGCGGATCCTCGATGACCTTCTGGACAGCCCTGCGCATCGGCCTGGCACCGTAAGCAGGTTTGTAATAATGGTCCAAGATCCATTCCTTGACCTCCGGCGCTACCTCGATGACAAGTTCCTGCTCGATCAACTGTTTGTTCGTCTCCTCTATGAGAAGGTTGATAATCGAAATGAGATGCCCTTTGTCAAGAGGATGAAAAACCACGATCTCATCTATACGGTTGAGAAATTCCGGATTAAAGGCTTTTCTTAACTCGCTCAGAACGTTGTCTTTCATATTTTCGTAAACTTCTCCGGCCTCGCTCCGCTGGAAACCCAGCGGAGTGGACTTCTCGATGATCCTTGCGCCAACGTTGGAAGTCATGATGATAACCGTGTTCCTGAAGTCTACCCTTCTGCCGAAACTGTCGGTGAGAACGCCCTCATCAAGAACTTGCAATAGTACATTGAAGACATCCGGATGCGCCTTTTCTATCTCATCGAAGAGGATGACCGAATAGGGTTTCTTGCGCACCTTTTCAGTGAGCTGTCCGCCTTCTTCATAACCCACGTAACCCGGAGGTGCGCCGGTCAGCTTCGAAACATTAAACCGTTCCATGTATTCAGACATATCGATCTTGATGATAGAGCTCTCGTCATTAAAGAGGAAGGCGGCGAGCGCCTTTGCCAACTCCGTCTTTCCCACTCCAGTAGGTCCGAGGAAGAAGAATGAACCGATCGGTTTCTTGCTGCTTTTCAGGCCTGCTCTGGACCGGCGTAGAGCCTTTGAAACGACCCTAACGGCCTCCTCCTGCGCTATAATGCGCCTATGGAGTTCTTCTTCCATCCTGAGCAGTTTCTCCGACTCTTTCTCTTCGATTTTTATAATCGGGATGCCTGTCATTTTCGAAACGGTGTAGGCGACGTCCTCTTCATCAATTACAGGGACTTCCTTATTCAGATCGTCCCTCCATTTTTTCTGCATCTGTTCATATATCTTCTTGGTTTTTTCTTCCTCGGTCCTGACGGAAGAAGCCTTGTCCAGGTCATGCAGCTTCACATACAAGTTCTTTTCCTTGGTGAGTCTGTTCATCCTGTATTCCAATTCCTTCAATTCCATGGGCGGGGTAAACCTTTTCAGCTTGATCCGGGAGCCTGTTTCATCCAAAACGTCTATCGCCTTATCAGGAAGGAATCTGTCCGGGATATAACGGTCCGAGAGTTTGGCCGACGCCGTTATCGCCGACGGACTGATCTTGACCCTGTGATGCGCCTCATACCTCGAACGCAGGCCGGTAAGAATCTCGACTGTATCGCTCACGTCCGGGGGCTGAATAGTGATGGGCTGGAACCTTCTCTCAAGCGCTCTGTCTTTTTCGATATATTTCCGGTATTCATCAGGCGTCGTAGCGCCAATACACTGAATTTCTCCACGGGATAGGGCCGGCTTCAGCATGCTCGAAGCGTCGATTGACCCCTCGGCCGCTCCGGCGCCTATGAGAGTGTGCAACTCATCGATAAAAAGTATAACGTTGTCTATCTGGACTATCTCCTTCATTACGACCTTAAGCCGCTCCTCGAATTGCCCGCGGTACTTGGTCCCCGCTATGAGCGCGCCGAGATCAAGTGATATGATCCTCTTGCCTAAGAGGCTTTCCGGAACGTCGCCCGCCACGATCCTCTGGCAAAGACCTTCAACGATTGCTGTTTTCCCGACGCCGGGCTCTCCGACGATAGCCGGGTTGTTCTTTATCCTCCTGCCCAACACCTGGAGTACTCTTTCTATTTCATCCTCTCTGCCGATCACGGGGTCGAGACGATTCTCCTTCGCCATATGGGTCAAGTCCCTTCCGAACTCATCAAGGGCAGGAGTGGCACTGCGTTTTTCACGCATATTTGTATATGACTTCATCGAAAGGTTTATGGTCAACTGCCTGGCACCCAGGAGGTTGGCTCCCAGATTCCTCAGTATCTTGCCCGCAATACCTTCGTCTTCCCTGATAAGACCCAACAAAAGATGTTCACTCCCTATATAATTATGCCCCAGGAGCCTCGCCTCCTCGACGGCTAATTCCAGAACCTTCTTGGCCCTTGGAGTAAAAGGGATATCCCCGAATGTCAACAAGTTCATACCGGCCGGGAGGTTTCTTTCAATTTCCATCCTGAGTTCTTCAACGGTAAGACCCATTTTTTTCAATATCGCAACGGGAAGACCGTCATCCTCCCGCAAAATAGCCAGCAGAAGATGTTCTGTGCCAAGATAATCGTTCTGGCGTTTTTCGGCCTCTTCCTTTGCGAAAATTATGACTTTCCTGCCTCGCTCGGTAAATTTCTCAAACATATCTAACTCCTTCTCAGAACCTCATAGTTCCTAATAAAATAATACTGTCTTTGAGGTGTCAAAGTCAACAAATGGAATGCGTTTCAGTCATGTTTCAGGTGAGGGCAGGTTGCAGACGATGGATGGGGTCGAGAGGCATGCTTAACGAAGCAGTATGCCCCTAAGTTTTCTCCTGATTTGCATTTATGAGATACTTGGCAGCCACCGCCTGAAGAGAACAGGGAGCGGGGATTCCCTGATAGATCAGGCGAAGGGCCTCCAAGTCGGAATTCCAGGCAATGTCACCCGGAGCGAGCAAAGAGACACTTCCCGGCTCATGGGTCATATGCAGGCTGTTATCCTTATAATAAAAATGCTCCCTGTTTATCTCAGTGGGGTATGCACGCATAGACGGAGGAATATCAACGGGCTGGAACCATAGTTTTATCTCACGTTCGGCTTCGCTGTCAGTAGCTGAGGCATGTATCAGATTATCCATCCGGTCACCAATTATTTTCCCCCCCGCATCTTTGATAGGAACAATAGTGCCCAGAGATCGAACACAACCCGGTCTGGTATCACGGGCGACGTGAGGGTTGGTTGGTCCGCATATGTCCCGCATCTTTTTTGTAGCATCAGGGCCCTGATACACAAAAGCGATCACTCTGCGCTTATGGGGCTGGTCGGAATAGTGAAGGCAGCCCATAATGTAGTCTATCAGCGAAGGATAAAATACTTTTCCTCGATGCTCGGAATAGTGTTCTTCTGCAAGCATTCGGCTCACATGCACTATCTTTGCCCCTGCGAAACGCAGACCCGTATGAAATTCTGAAAGCAGCGAAAGCACATATCCCGTCAATGAATTCTTGAGGGCATCGGGTTTAATTAATACAAGTGTCTGTTCAAATTCTTCTACCGCCATACGAAAAATCCCTTTCTGTCGCAGTTCATTAAAGCAGTGCCCTATCCAACAAGCCCTTCACCGACGCGGCCGATTTATCGAACTCCTTCTTTTCCTCATCCGTGAGTTTCAATTCTATTATCTTCTCTACTCCTTTTTTGCCCAGAATGACCGGCACGCCAACAAAAAAGCCGGAAATCCCATATTCTCCGTCCAGATACGCTGCGCACGGAAGAACCCTTTTTTCGTCGAGAAGAATAGCCTTTGTCATTTCAAAAACCGACGCGGCCGGGGCATAATAAGCGCTGCCGGTTTTGAGCAATGCTACTATTTCAGCTCCTCCGTTCCTCGTCCTTTGTATTATTTCTTCGATCCGCTGGCGGCCGAGCAGTTCGGGCAGCGTTATCCCCTTAACGGTGGTAAAACGCGGCATAGGGACCATAAGGTCGCCGTGCCCTCCCAGCACAACAGCCTCGACATCTTTAGCAGAAACCCCCAGTTCCATGGAGATGAACGTGCGGAACCTTGAAGAGTCGAGAATTCCGCCCATACCTAGCACCCTTTGCGCCGGGAACCCTGAAACCTTCCACGCGACCTGGGTCATGACATCCATCGGATTGGTCACAATGATAAAAATGCTTGCGGGCGACAGTTTCGAAGTCTCCCCCACAACCTTCGTAATTATTTCCTTGTTTGCAAAGAGAAGATCGTCCCTGCTCATCCCGGGCTTCCTCGGAAGGCCTGCGGTAATGATGATGATGTCGGATCCCGCCGTGTCGGCCAGGTCATTTGTGCCATTACTAATGGAAGATCCCCCCGATAAAGGAGTAGCCTCTGCCAGATCAAGCGCCTTTCCCTGAGGAACACCTTCCATGATGTCGTAGAGGACTATATCAGCGAGTCCTGACTGCAGAATCAGATGGGCTGTCGTCGCTCCGACATGACCTGCCCCGATTATCGAAACCTTGGCTTTCATGAGAGCGTAATTATAAATAAAGAGATCCAGCAATGGCAAGCTATTTATGGATCGTGTTATTTGTTCTTGACATAAAAGGTAATCTTTGCTATAAAAATTTTGGCAGTATTCCCGCTTAAATACAGAGATAGAGAAGAAGGATAACGTAATGAAACAAATACGCATTGCAATCGCCGGTGTCGGAAATTGCGCAAGCTCACTGGTTCAGGGCATCGATTATTATAGAAGCATAAAGGGGAATGGTGCCGATCGTTCTCTTGGTTTGATGCACTATAACCTTGGTGGCTATACCCCGGGCGATATTAAGGTAGTCGCCGCTTTTGATATAGATAAAAGAAAGGTCGGCAAGTCTCTCGGTGAAGCGATAGGCAGCGCGCCTAATTGCACGAAAAAGTTCCATCCGGTTTCCCGCCGGACCCCCGTAAAGGTCCATATGGGAAATGTGCTGGACGGCGTTGCCGAACACCTCAGCAATTACCCTGAGGAAAGAAGGTTTATGGTCGCAGACAGAAAACCTGCGAATGTTTCCAAGATACTGAAAGAAACAGGTGCGGAGATTCTTTTGAATTACCTGCCCGTCGGTTCCGAAAAGGCGGCCGCCTATTATGCCGAGGAATGCCTCAAATCTGGAGTGAGCCTTATTAACTGTATGCCTGTATTCATCGTCTCGAACAAGGCGTGGGCTAAAAGGTTCAAGGATAAGGGGATACCCGCAATAGGAGATGACGTGAAGAGTCAGGTGGGAGCAACTATCATTCACCGGTGTCTGGCAAAACTTTTCGAAGATAGGGGAGTCAAAATCGACAGTACGTACCAGCTTAATGTCGGCGGCAATACTGACTTCCTGAATATGCTGAACAGGACCCGCCTGAAGATGAAAAAGATATCTAAGACGGAGGCGGTGCAGTCGCAACTTCAGGTGCCGCTTGGTCGTGAAAATATCCACATAGGTCCGTCAGATTACATCCCGTGGCTAAATGATAATAAAATCTGCTTTCTCCGGTTGGAGGGCAGGGGGTTCGGCAATGTTCCGATGCATCTCGAAATGAGATTGTCCGTCGAAGATTCTCCTAATAGCGCGGGAGTGGTTATCGATGCCATACGCTGCTGCAAGATTGCACGCAAGAGAAAAATCGGAGGTGCGCTTGTCTCCCCGTCAGCTTATTTTATGAAACACCCCCTAACACAATTTCCGGACGAAGCGGCGAAGGCGATGGTTGAAGACTTCATTCAAGGAAAGATAGAAAGATAAAAATTGTTCGGCGCGAAGTTAGGGCACTTTCTGGACGGGCCGCTTGAGAATCTTGCGAAGAAGATACCCTTTCATCCGAATACCTTAACAATCGCGGGTTTCCTTGTTACAGTTGTCGCGTCGCTGGCGCTTGCATCGAATCTCGTGCTTGGAGGGATCCTTGTAATTATCGGCGGGCTTTTCGATGTGCTCGATGGCGTAGTCGCCCGCGTCAACGGAAAGAGATCGAAGTTCGGCGCATTTCTCGATTCGGTACTGGATCGTTTTTCCGACGCCTTTATTCTTCTGGCAGTAGGTTGGAATCTCTTTAATCGCGGCAATCTTACGGGTCTAGTGCTAAGTCTTTTTACCCTGGTCGGAGCTTTTTTGATAAGCTATACAAGGGCGAGGGCGGAAGGGTTGGGGGAAAACTGCACCCAGGGTCTTATGGAAAGGCCGGAAAGAATTATCTTACTTTCGTTGGGGGCCGTGACGGGAATGATCGTTCCCGTATTATGGGTGATGGTTTTATTAACGCAGTTTACCGTATTTCAACGTATTTACCATGTCTGGAAGATCACGGAACATAAATAACCAAGCCTCGCTGTATCAGAATTCTATGCCTTTTCTGGCCGACATATTTTTATCAAAAGGGTGTTTCACGTTTTTCATGAATGTTAC
>Ga0316628_100000035_pt1 | contig 86865 bp, 74 predicted proteins | sample OWC_Aug_M2_C1_D5_FD_207648 | JGI IMG/M metagenome (GOLD analysis project Ga0316628, IMG submission 207648) | Wetland soil microbial communities from Old Woman Creek delta, Ohio, United States - OWC_Aug_M2_C1_D5_C | ecosystem: Environmental > Terrestrial > Soil > Wetlands | place: USA: Ohio...
TCAACCATTTGGTCTCCCTGGCTTCGCATGACTGGGTCGTCTACATGAACGACGACATGGTCGCCTGTCCTGGGTGGGACACCGCCTTCGCCAAGGCCATTGCGTCCTCGGGGACCGATCTGGCCCTGTACTTTGCCACGCTGATCGAGCCGAATACCACGAATCCCGGCATGATCGCCCAGGATTTCGGGCGCACCCCGCAGGACTTCAGCCCGGAGCGTCTGCTCAGGGAATACATGCTCACCCAGCGCGAGGACATCGAGGGACGCGGCTCCCAGCCGACCCTCGTTTCCCGCAAGTGGTGGCAGATGGTGGGGGGCTACAGCCTGGAGTTCAGTCCGGGGATGAGCAGCGACGATGATCTGTTGATGAAATTCTGGGTCGCCGGTTGCAGGAACTTCCGCATAGTCGGAGCGAGCCGCTTCTATCACTTTGGGTGCAAGAGCACGGGACGCATCCGGCACAACCTTGGTGGCCGCGTATTCGTCATGAAGTGGGGCATCACCCAAAAGGAGTTTTACAGCCAATACCTGGCAAAGGTGGGCCAGAAGGACGCGCCGGGTTTCCCCCGTGCCACGCTCATCGGGAAACTGCGGCGGGCCGGATACGGCCTTTTTGGCGATTATCCGCTCGAAGGGATCGGATATTGGGATCCCGCTCCGGGGCAGACGACGTGGCGCGAAGAAGGCTGAGAGCGCGATTGCGACCGGACTCGATTTTGGGATGACTCAGCTCATGGGCGGTTATAGCAAAGTCCTGATTGTCTGTCCTGGCAACGCAATGACCGCGGGGCCGGAAGCCTTGCACCAGCTCGGGGCGGACCTGATCCGCCTTGGCCAGCCGGCCGCCATGGTGTATTACCCGTTCGACCGCGCCTTCGAGACGCCGGGCCCCTACCAAAAATACCGGGTTCCGGTCGAGCCGTTCCGGGACGAAGCGGGTGCGATGATTGTCTTCCCGGAAATATTCCCGACCTTTGCACTGAAGGTGAGGCGCGCGCAGGCGGCCATCTGGTGGATGTCCGTCAACAACTATACCTGCGTGCGCTATGGCAACCCCCTCCGGGACAAGTTCAGGTATTTCAAGCAGCTGGTCAAGGGGCTCCGCCCATGGGGTGGCATCGGTGCGCTCGGGCATCTGGTCCATTTGGCGCAGAGCCACTACGCGACCGCGTTTCTTGAGCGTCACGGTATCCGCTCCTTGCCGCTCTCCGACGCCATTCCTGTCTACACGGCCCCGGACTACCTTGCGGCTTTGCCCGCGCGTCTGGCCGCCGCACATCGACAGCCTGTCATCCTCTACAACCCGACCAAGGGGGCGAAAATCACCGCCAGGCTGATGGCGGCCTATCCCGAATGGCAGTTCAAGCCATTGCGGGGCCTGAACCGTGAGCAGCTGGCGGAGGCCTTTCTTGCAGCCATGATCTACATGGACTTCGGCCACCACCCCGGCAAGGACAGGCTGCCGCGGGAGGCGGCGATGCACGGGTGCTGCATCATCACCGGGCTGTATGGCTCCGCCGCCGATCCTGTGGATGTCCCCATCCCGCCGCGCTACAAGCTGGATGACCGGGCGAGCAGCTTCGTTGGGGAGTTTGGCGCGGTGGTCACGGATGTATTCGCGCATTTTGACGCGCGCTCGCGCGAATTCGATGCCTATCGTGCAGTCATCCACCAGGAACAAATCCGGTTCGACCGGCAAATCCGGGACGCCTTTGGTCTCGGCGACGCGCACTAACAGATTGCCTGAGTGCAAAAGCCAGGCTTTCTAGGGGGCGCCTTTGCCGGAAGGCTTCGTCAGCGCGGGACTCTGGCAGGCCGCGCCACGGCATAGCAGGTAGATTTCATCGGCGCCGAGCCGGATCCGCTCGACCAGCCGGCCCTTGCGCTCGTCGGTATCCTGGCTCAACAGGAAGCCGTTGTCCCAGTTGGCCGGCGGCGTCCTCACCGTCGCCTGCGGCCAGCGGTCGATATTGATCTGGGTCACCACGCTCTCCGCCACGTCACGGCAGTCGTAGGAATCATAGACCGGGTAGCCGGAGGTCTTTTTCACCAGCTCGTGTCCTGCGATGGAATAATTTTCCCCGCGGTAGTGGCTCTGATAGTAAGGGAATACGATCAGTGCGAGCACGAATTTCAGCGCGATCATCCCCCCGAACCACTTCAGCGCCAGAGATTGCGTAGACGCGCCTGCTCGCCAGATTAAGCTGGCGCATACCAGCGCGACAAAGGGGAATGCCGGCAATATGTAGCGGATGCCCCCGTGCGGCACCAGCCAATACGGCAGAATCGAAAGCGCTGCGATCAACCAGGCCGTCCTGAAGTTACGAGGCGCGCCGTCTGGCTGAAGCTGGTGCCTGCGCCGCAGCAGCAGGTACAGTGCAATAAGCGACGCCGGGGCGAGCCGCAATGCGGTTTCGAACGGATAGATGACCAGGCGAGTGAAGTAATCTGCGAGGTCGACATCGGACAGTTTGTGCTGGATTTCGGCCACCAGAGAGGTGCCTTGCCCGCTCAGCTGAGGAATGCTGGTGAGCCAGACTATTGGCGCGACCACGATCAAGGCCAGCGCGAGCAGGGAGGCGGGCGACAGCAGGAACCTGCGCTGCGTGGGGTGCAACAACAGGACAAAAGCCGCCGTGCCGTAGAACACATAGGCGGTCAGCGCCTTGGTGAGCAGCGCGCAGCTGATCAGGACGACAGAGGCCAGCAGCAACTTCCTGCGCTGCTCCACGCTGCCCACCCACAGCGTGGCCATGGCGCCGAAGATGAAAAACGAAAACAGCGGGTCGGTATAGGCCAGCCAGCCGCGGTACAGGAGTAGATCGGCCAGCGACAGGCAGGCAAGCGCCGTGAACAAGGCAAACGCCCGATCGTACATCAGCCTCCTGCACAGCCAGTACAGCCAGCCGATCATGCCGAGGGTTGCGGCCGCGCTGACCGCACGGGTGGCTAGCTGCACGTGGGACCATCCGATCAGGTTGGCGATCCCAATCACCAGCCAACTCATGAGTGGCGGGCGCTGCTGGTTCACTCCATACACCGTCTGGATCAGCCAGTCCTTGCTTTGCCACATCTCCATGGAGCCCAGGGTGTAGATCCCTTCCTCGCCGACAGTGTAGAACCAGAGCGTGGGAAAGAAGCTGAGGGCGCCGAGCAGTATCAGCAGCTTAGTGCGTTGCATTGCGGTCTCGCGATGTCGTAGATTCGGGTTCAAACGGGCGGCCGGGGTATCTGCCCACCTGCCAGCGGCGGGACGGCGTGCCATTCTACAGCCAAACAAGGGGGACGGGATGGGTGCGCGGTGCCCCGCCTATCGCTTCAGCACGAACCGGCTGGCCACAAAGGTCACCGGTATGGTGATGACCAGCACCCCGGCCATGGCCAGCCTGGGATCAAGCCCCGCCCCCACCAGCAAGCGCAGCAGCAACGCTCCTAGCCCATACTGGATGAGATAGACAAAGGGGAACCTGAAGAATGTGGAGAGGCTGGCCCGCTTTCTGAATACGAAGCGGACATTGAGAAAATACGACAGGACGATGCCCGCCGCATAGGCCAGGGTATAGGCGCCCATATAGGGCATGACGGTCAGCAGCAACAGATAGACAAGGTAGCTGAACAGCGTATTGGTGGCCCCGACCAGCAGGAACCGCACGAACTCGGCGCGCATCCCGACTAATCCAATACCGCGCCGGAAAAGCAGGGCGCCAAGACACGATCCTGGAAATTCAGGGGGATAAGGCGGCATGGTGGCATCGCTGGGCACTCGGCGGACATCGTGTCATCAACAGCTAATCGAATTCTGTTACTGTTCCGGTTGGAAGGGCATATTGTACAGGCTTGGGACGGGAACGGTGCATGGCGACTTATGCGGTAGGCGACATACAGGGGTGCGGGCTCGAACTCCAGCAATTGCTGGACCATATGCACTTTGACCCGATGCAGGACAAGCTATGGCTGGTGGGAGATCTTGTCAACCGCGGACCGGACTCGCTGCAGGTCCTGCGGCTGATCAAGTCGCTTGGCGACAGCGCCATCACGGTGCTGGGCAATCACGACCTGCATCTGCTTGCGGTGGCCGCGGGCACCGCCGAACTGCACCACACCGACACCCTGGATGAGGTGCTGAATGCCCCCGACCGCGACGAATTGCTGTTCTGGCTGCGCCAGCAGCGTATCCTGCATGCCGAAAACGGCCACGTACTGGTGCATGCCGGGCTTCTGCCCCAGTGGAGTGTGGAGCAGGCGGCCGTGCTCGCAGGCGAAGTGGAGGCTGCCTTGCGCGGCGACGACTATGCTACCTTTCTCGCCCGGATGTACGGCAACGCCCCCCACGGCTGGGACGACGGACTCGTGGGCCACAAGCGGCTGCGCGTCATCGTCAACGCCTTCACCCGCATGCGCATCTGTACCCCGCAAGGCGAGATGGAATTCAGATTCAAGGGCGAGGTGGAACACATCCCGCCCGGCTATGTGCCGTGGTATGAAGCGCCAGGGCGCAATAGCCGGGACGCAACCATCATCTTTGGCCACTGGTCGGCCTTGGGGCTCAAGGTTGAGCCGCGCGTGATCGCATTGGACACGGGCTGCCTGTGGGGTGGCCCAATGACCGCGATTCGGCTGGAAGACCGTACGTTGTTTCGGGTGCCGTGCAAGAATCCGGTGGCGAAGCACTGGTAGCACGCCGGGGACCGGGAGCAAAGATGCCAACGATCATTTCTCATGCGGCGGTGCCGCTGGCGCTGGGCTTGGGTTTGGGGAGCGGCATGATACCTGGGCGCCTGCTGCTGGCAGGCGTCGCTGCAGCCATGCTCCCCGATCTGGACGTGCTGGCATTCAAGGTCGGCATCGCTTATGCGGACGACATGGGCCATCGCGGCATAACACATTCCCTGCTTTTTTCGATGCTTCTGGGCCTGCTTGCCTGCCACTTCGCGCCCATGCTGAACTCGCACCGTAAAAAAGCGGCCGTGTTTGTATTCGCAGCGGGCATATCGCACGGCATTCTGGACATGTTCACGAACGGCGGTTTGGGTATTGCATTTTTCTGGCCCCTCTCGCACGAACGCTACTTCTTGCCGTGCCGTTTCATAGAGGTGTCGCCCCTTACGCCGGACAAGGTGTTGAGCACCCGAGGGCTGGTGGTGCTCTACTCCGAACTCAAGTGGGTCTGGCTACCCAGCATTTCGCTCGGGCTGGTACTGGCGGCGGTTCGCCTCAGGGGCAAAGGGGTCCGCGCCGAAGCGAACCGCCCTTGAACATATGGTCGGATCGAAAGAGAAGCCGCCGGGGCGCGGTGTTTAAAATCGCCGCCGTTGCGGCGCAGGGGCTGAACCCCGGCTCTCGATGTGGCGGAACGTGATGCGCCCCTTGCTCATATCGTAAGGGGACAGCTCAAGGGACACTTTGTCTCCCGCGATAATGCGGATATGATTCTTGCGCATCTTCCCGGCGCTGTATGCGATGAGAATGTGGCCATTTTCCAGCGTCACCCGGAAGCGCGAATCCGGCAAAACCTCATCCACCACGCCATTCATTTCAAGCAGTTCTTCCTTGGCCATGGCCATCCTCCGATAGTTGAAAAGAAAAAGCCCGGCGGGTGCCGGGCTTTTCCGGTAGAGGCCGGCCGGGACCGAAGTCCAGCGGCGACGCTCTGGCAGAACCGAGTCGCTTAGTCGGCGGCGCGTATGTTCGACGCCTGCTGACCTTTGGGGCCGGTGGTGATGTCGAAGCTGACGCGCTGACCTTCAGTCAGGGTCTTGAAACCCGAACTCTGGATCGCGGAAAAATGGGCAAACAGATCATTGCCGCCATTTTCCGGGGTAATGAACCCGAAGCCTTTGGAATCGTTAAACCACTTTACAGTACCAGTTGACATGTCTTGAATCTCCGTAAACAAACAAAAGGGGCCTTGGGCTTGAACTACAAAAAAGCTGGCCCCATAGGGGCGAAAGTCAAGACGACAACGTGATGAAGGGAAGAATACCGCGAAGCGCGGGTACAGAACCAGACAGCTATGACAGAACTTGAGAATCGCTGAAGCGCACTATGCGCTATATCCGACATAAAAGCAAGGGAAATCTTTCCTGTCGGCAACACTTGGAAGAGTGGGGCAAAACTGCCGCTTTGGCGGTTGCCGGGCCTTTTCAGGGCTGCCTTCTTGCGGTACCGCCGGGAGCCGTAAGTTTTTCCGCTTCATCCAGCAGGAACTGCTTGAAAGCCCGGGCCGCGCCAGATAGACGCTTGTTCTTGCGGTGCACGATGTACCAATGCCGCACAATCGGAAAGTGCTCCGCGTCCAGGATTGCGAGCCGCCCTGTTTCCAGCTCCAACTCGATGCTGTGGCGCGAGATGATGCTGAGCCCCATGCCCGCGTGAACCGACTGCTTGATGGACTCGTTGGTATCCATTTCCATGCTTGAGGGGAGGCGGATGCGGTAGTTGGCAAAGAAGCGCTCCACCACGCCCCGTGTGCCGGAGCCAGGCTCGCGCAGCAAGAATGTCTCCTGCGCCAGCTGGGCCGGCTTGATGTGGTGCTTACGCACCAGCGGGTGCGCCGGGGGGGCGATGACCACCAGCGGGTTCTGCAGGAACGATTCCGCCTGCATCTCGGTTCCTTCCGGGGGCTGCCCCATGATGGCGAGATCCACGCGGTTTTCGTCCAGCTGCCGGATTACTGCATCCCGGTTGGCAACATGCAGGCTGGCCTGGATGCCGGGGTACTGCTGGAAGAACTTCGCCAGCAGGTGCGGCATGAAATAGTTGGCCGAGCTCACCACCGCAATGGTCAGGCGCCCGCGGGATAATCCCTTCATTTCGCCGAACACGCCCTCCATTTCTTCCAGCTGCTGCAGTATGTTCCGGCTGTAGCGCAGCAGTTCCCGCCCCGCTTCGGTGAGGTACAGCTTCTTGCCTACCTGCTCGAACAGGGGCAGGCCCACCGCCTCCTCCGTTTGCCTGATCTGCATGGAAACCGCTGGCTGCGACAGATAAAGCTCTTCCGCCGCGCGGGAATGGCTAAGATGACGGGCGACGCTTTCGAATACCTGAAGCTGGCGCAGGGTGAGGGGGAGCATGCGGTCATTTTATACCATAAGCATTGCTTATGGTCTCGATAAAAATATTTGACTGTTGTTTATGTGTGGCGGCGCGTAGAGTGCGCACTGTAGCAATACATTCAATCAACGACGAGAGAGTACCGACATGGATCAATCAGCACGTTATGCAGACCTGAGCCTCAAGGAAGACGACCTGATCAAGGGCGGCAAGCACATCCTGGTGGCTTACAAGATGAAGCCCAAGGCCGGCACCGGTTACCTGGAAGCGGCTGCGCACTTCGCCGCCGAATCTTCCACCGGCACCAACGTGGAAGTGAGCACCACCGACGAGTTCACCAAGGGCGTTGACGCGCTGGTTTATCACATCGACGAAGCCACCGAAGACATGCGCATCGCGTATCCGCTGGAATTGTTCGACCGCAACGTGACCGACGGCCGCTTCATGATCGTGTCGTTCCTGACGCTGGCGATCGGCAACAACCAGGGCATGGGCGACATCGATCACGCCAAGATGATCGACTTCTACGTGCCCGAGCGCGCGATCCAGATGTTCGACGGCCCCGCCACCGACATCTCCAACCTGTGGCGTATCCTGGGCCGTCCGGTTGTGAACGGCGGTTACATCTCCGGCACCATCATCAAGCCGAAGCTGGGTCTGCGCCCCGAGCCGTTTGCCAAGGCAGCCTACCAGTTCTGGCTGGGCGGCGACTTCATCAAGAACGACGAGCCGCAAGGCAACCAGGTGTTCGCGCCGATCAAGAAGACCCTGCCGCTGGTCTACGACGCGATGAAGCGCGCGCAGGACGAAACCGGCCAGGCCAAGCTGTTCTCCATGAATATCACTGCCGACGACCACTACGAAATGTGCGCCCGCGCCGACTTCGCGCTGGAAGTGTTCGGTCCGGACGCAGACAAGCTGGCCTTCCTGGTGGACGGCTACGTGGGCGGCCCCGGCATGGTGACCACCGCCCGCCGTCAATATCCCGGCCAGTACCTGCACTACCACCGTGCTGGCCACGGCGCCGTGACTTCGCCCTCCTCCAAGCGCGGCTACACCGCCTTCGTGCTGGCCAAGATGAGCCGCCTGCAGGGTGCGTCCGGCATCCACGTCGGCACCATGGGCTTCGGCAAGATGGAAGGTGAAGGCGACGACAAGATCATCGCCTACATGATCGAGCGCGACGAGTGCCAGGGCCCGGTCTATTTCCAGAAGTGGTACGGCATGAAGCCCACCACCCCGATCATCTCCGGCGGCATGAACGCGCTGCGCCTGCCCGGCTTCTTCGAGAACCTGGGCCACGGCAACGTGATCAACACCGCAGGCGGCGGCTCCTACGGCCACATCGACAGCCCGGCTGCTGGTGCGATCTCCCTGCGCCAGTCGTACGAGTGCTGGAAGGCCGGTGCCGACCCGATCGAGTGGGCGAAGACGCACAAGGAATTTGCCCGCGCGTTCGAGTCCTTCCCCAAGGATGCGGACAAGCTGTATCCGGGCTGGCGTCAGAAGCTGGGCGTTCACAAGTAAGCGTTGGCGAACGTCAGCACAAAAAGCCCCTGCAGCAACCCTTCAGGGGCTTTTTTGACCGGGGCATCCCGACTTAATTTGTCAAGTAATGCAGCAAGCGAGGAACTGAATGAGCACTTCATTCGACATCAAGCAATACCTGATCAGCGAGGAACCGTTCTATCAGCCGCATGGCAACGAGGTTGCGCTATACGAGGCGGCTTACGCAGCGCGCCTGCCGGTGATGCTGAAAGGTCCGACCGGTTGCGGAAAATCGCGCTTTGTTGAGCACATGGCCTGGAAGCTCAAGAAACCGCTCGTCACCGTGGCCTGCAACGAGGACATGACTGCCTCCGACCTGGTGGGGCGCTATTTGCTCGATGCCAACGGCACGCGCTGGCTGGACGGCCCGCTGACCATCGCCGCCCGTCACGGCGCCATCTGCTACCTGGATGAAATCGTCGAAGCGCGCCAGGACACCACCGTCGTCATCCACCCGTTGACCGATTATCGCCGCACGCTGCCATTGGACAAGAAGGGCGAGCTGGTGCAGGCACACCCGGATTTCCAGCTGGTCATCTCGTACAATCCCGGCTACCAGTCGCTGATGAAGGATCTGAAGCAGTCCACCAAGCAGCGTTTTGCCGCAATGGAGTTCGTCTATGCGGATGCCGACGTGGAAGCCGGCATCGTGGTGAAGGAAACAGGAGTGAACGCCGACACGGCAAAGAGCCTCGTGAAGATCGGCTTGGCTGCCCGTAACCTCAAGGGGCACGGCCTGGACGAAGGCATTTCCACGCGGCTGCTGGTGTACGCGGCGACGCTGATCAAGCGCGGCATTGCGCCTCGCGACGCATGCCGCATGGCGCTGGTGCGCCCGATCACCGACGATGCGGACATCCGCGATACGCTGGACCACGCCATAGACGCGGTGTTCGCATAGCCGGGGCGGCGCAGGAGTGAGCCAAGTGGCCGAGGCAATCGATTACCGCCAGATGCTGGACTGCAAGTTCGCGCGGGTGCAGAACGTGTTTGACGACTGCGTGGCTGTGGCGCAGCGCAGACTGTCGGCCGCGGGTGTCCTTGGCTACGTCGAAGGTGCGCGCGCGATCTGCAAGATGGGGCGCGGCGAAGAACCTGTCCTCATGTACCTGGAAGCCATGCCCTATCTTGCCGAGAGCGCAGGGGAGGACATCGTCCCGCGCGTGATCGAGTTCACGGCAAAGCTGGGCAAAACCCCGAATGCCAAGGCCATTGCGCCGTTCCTGCAAACCCTGGGCGCTGCCGCCCGTGCCCTGGAGAGCCGGGAGCTGGTGGAGGAATATCTGGATCTGGTGTGGGACTTGCTTGCGCGCACCACGCCCAAGGTGCACGGCATCGACTCGATGTACGCCAGCGAGTGCCTGCCGGAATTCCTGAACAGCGTGCCGCGCGTCCTGGCGCAGGTGTCGCTCGGGGGCATGAAGAACTGGGCCGATTACGGCATCAAGGCCTACCCCAACGACCCGGATCGGCAGCGCGGCTATTTCCTGCTGCAGTCGGCGGACAGCCGCGCCGTGCTGCAACGCGAGCGGCATGGCACCCTGTTCGCCGATCATGAGCGCAAGCTGGATCTGTATCTGCGGGGACTGTGGCGGGGCGAAACGGCGCTGGTTCCATACTCCCTGGCGTACGACGAACTGCGCAAGCCGATGCCTTATCTCGACGACAACGGCATCCATTTGCCCGACGTTTACGACGACGGCCCGAATGGCGTGCCCGGCATCAACCGCTACCGCGCCTTGCTGGCCCATCTCATGGCGCACCGGCGCTGGACCTCGCCGCTGATGGCCGACAATTTCAGCCCGTTCCAACGCATCGCGATCGAAGTGTTCGAGGACTCGCGCGTGGAATGGCTGGCGATGCAGGAATTTCCCGGCCTGCGCAACATGTGGCTGGCACTGCATCCAATTCCAAAAGAGGGCGCCTGTCCGGAGGGCTGGTCATCCATCCGCCACCGCCTGTTCATGCTGTCGCGCGCCCTGCTCGATCCCGCCCACGGCTACGGCAGCCCGGCCATCCTCAAGTATGTCGAGCAGTTCCACCAGGTTATGCAGCGCGGCAACGCGCGCACCCAGGACATGGTGGACCTCGGCGTGGGGTATATCAGCGAGACCCGGATGGCCAGCGATCTTGCCGCCAATATCTTCTTCGACGACACCGAGGTCACCTATCGCGACGATAACCGGCTGATGTGGCGATTTTTCGAGGACGGCGACGAGGAGGTGTATGAAAACCGCCCGCAACAGAAGCAACCCGCCGAGGACAAGGAGGACGAATCGCTTCCGCCGCGCCTGTACCCGGAGTGGGACTACAGCACCCAGGTCTACCGTCCGGACTGGGTGAGCGTTTACGAGCACCTGCATCCCAGTGGCGACGCGTCCGTGATCGAGAAGCTGCTGGCCAAGCACGGCGCGCTGGCCAAGCGCCTGAAACGGATCATCGACATGCTCAAGCCGCAGCAGAAGGTACGGGTGCGCTACCAGGAAGAAGGGGCGGAGCTGGATCTCGATGTCGCCCTGCGCTCGCTGATCGATTTCAGGAGCGGCGCGCAGCCAGACCCGCGCATCAACATGAGCCACAAGCACGACGGCCGGAGCGTGGCGGTGTCGCTGCTGGTGGATCTCTCGGCTTCGCTCAACGACGTACCTGAAGGCTGTGCCCAGACCAAGCTTGAGTTGTCTCAGGAAGCGGTGTCGCTGCTCGGCTGGGCGGTGGAACAGATGCACGACGCCTTCGCCATTGGCGGCTTTCATTCCGACACGCGCCATGACGTGCGCTTCATGCATCTCAAGGGCTACAAGGAGCACTGGGGGCATGACGTGATGGCGCGCCTCGCGGCCATGCAGGCCGATTATTCCACGCGCATGGGTGCGGCGCTGCGCCACGCGGGAGAGCACCTATCGCACCAGCCCGCAGACAAGCGCCTGCTGCTGGTGCTGACCGACGGCGAGCCCGCCGACATCGATGTGACCGACAACCGGATGCTGATCGAGGATGCCCGCATGGCCGTGCGTGAGCTGGGCCAGAAGGGGGTTTACACCTATTGCATCAACCTCGATCCCAAGGCGGACGACTATGTGGCTGACATATTCGGCAACCACTACACCGTGATCGACAACATCGCACGCCTGCCCGAGCGTCTGCCCCAGCTTTTCATGGCGCTGACCCGCTAAACGGGTAGGGTAATGGAGCCGCACGCAGAAAACGGGTAAAATTCCGGATTCCGGCATTTATTTTGAACCAATTGATAGGAAGGTCAGCATGAGCAAGAGTTTGGTGCAGTTCATCATCGAAGAACAAAGGCAGATCAAGGGTGCTACCGGCGATTTCACCGGCTTGCTCAGCGACATCGTTTCCGCCTGCAAGCAGATTGCACACGACGTGAACAAGGGCGCGCTGATCGGGGTGCTGGGCAGCGCGGGCAGCGAGAACGTTCAGGGCGAGACCCAGAAGAAACTCGACGTGATCACCAACGAGGTCTTCATCAAGGCCAACGAGTGGGGCGGACATCTGGCGGCAATGGCCTCGGAGGAGATGGATGACATCTATCCGATCCCGGCCAAGTACCCAAAGGGCAAGTACCTGATCTGCTTCGACCCCCTGGACGGGTCCTCCAACATCGACGTGAACATCTCCGTTGGCACGATATTCTCCATCCTGCGCGCGCCGGAAGGCGTCGAGAACCCGACCGCCCAGGACTTCCTGCAACCCGGCACCAAACAGGTGTGCGCGGGCTACGCCTTGTACGGCCCGGCCACCATGATCGTACTGACCACAGGCCACGGCGTGAACGGTTTTACGCTGGACCGCGACGTGGGCGATTTCTTCCTGACTCACCCCAACATGACCATTCCCGCCGACACCGCCGAGTTCGCGATCAACATGTCCAACCAGCGCTTCTGGGAAAAGCCCGTGCAGCGCTATGTCGAGGAATGCGTGAAGGGCAAGGACGGCGGGCGCGAGAAGAACTTCAACATGCGCTGGGTCGCCTCCATGGTTGCCGAAGTGCACCGCATCCTGACGCGCGGCGGCATCTTCATGTACCCCTTCGACACCAAGGATCCCACCAAGCCGGGCAAGCTGCGCCTGATGTATGAAGCCAATCCGATGTCCTTCATTGTGGAACAGGCCGGCGGCGCCAGCTCCACCGGGCGCGAGCGCATCATGGACGTGAAGCCCACAGGCCTGCATCAGCGCGTGCCCGTGATCCTCGGCTCGAAGAACGAAGTCGAGCGCGTGGTGAGCTACCACAAGGGAGTCTAAGGCCATGTCCAAGGCGCTCGTTTCCCCTGGGCCGCTCGTTTCCATCGTCATGGGCAGCGCCAATGACTGGGACATCATGCAGCAGGCCGCCCAGCAACTGAGGGACTTCGGCGTGGCGTTCGATGCGCGCGTCATTTCTGCGCACCGCTCGCCCGACCTGCTGTTCGACTACATCAAGGAAATGAGCGCGCAGGGCGTGCAATGCTTCATTGCCGGCGCGGGTGGCGCGGCGCATCTCGCCGGCGTGATTGCCGGCAAGACCACGCTGCCGGTGCTGGGCGTCCCCATCCCCTCGAAATACCTGAAGGGCATGGATTCGCTGCTGTCCATCGTGCAGATGCCCAAGGGCATTCCGGTCGCGACCTTTGCCATCGGCGAAGCCGGCGCAGCAAATGCCGGGCTGTTCGCAGTGTCCATGCTCGCGCTGAGCGACGCGGCGCTGGCGCAGAAGCTGGCCGCCTACCGCAAGAAGCAGGCGGAACAAATCGCCTCCACCACTTTGCCCGCGCTGGGCTGATTTTTGGGTTTGATATGGCTGCTTTGCACGAATCGAATCTCACCAGTCTCGGATTCCTGCACCGGGGCAAGGTGCGCGACATCTACGAAGTGGACGATCAGCATCTGCTGATCGTGCAGACCGACCGCCTGTCCGCGTTCGACGTCATCCTGCCCACGCCAGTACCCGGCAAGGGCGAGGTGCTCACCGCGCTTTCGAATTTCTGGTTTGCCAAACTGGCGCACGTCATCCCCAATCATCTCTCCGGCATTGCGCCGGAAGATGTGGTGAAAACGGACGCCGACCGCGCCCAGGTGAAGGGGCGGGCGTTTGTCGTCAAACGCCTGAAGCCCCTGCCCATCGAGGCCATCGTACGCGGCTATCTCGTTGGCTCTGGCTGGAAGGACTACAAGAAGTCCGGGGCGGTGTGCGGCATCGAACTGCCCGCCGGCCTGCAGGAAGCGCAGAAGCTGCCCCAGCCGCTGTTTACGCCCTCCACCAAGGCGGCGGTGGGCGAGCACGACGAGAACATCTCCTTTGATCAGGCCAGGAAGCTGCTGGGCGACGCGCGCGCCGAGGAGGTGAAGACGGCGACCCTTGCGCTTTACACCGAGGCCGCCGACTATGCGGCCACCCGGGGCATTATCATCGCCGACACCAAGTTTGAGTTCGGCGTTGATGCCGCTGGCAAGCTGTATCTCATCGACGAGGCGCTCACGCCCGATTCGTCGCGCTTCTGGCCGGCAGACCAGTACAAGGTCGGGGCCAACCCGCCCAGCTACGACAAGCAGTTCGTGCGCGACTGGCTGGAGGCGTCGGGGTGGGACAAGAAGCCGCCCGCGCCGCAAGTGCCCGCCGACGTGCTGCAAAAAACCTCCGACAAATATCGCGAAGCCCTGCGGCGGCTGACGGGCGCATGACTTCGCCAACGCGGCTTATCGAAGGATTTCGCCGGTTTCGCGAGCAGCATTTTACCGAAGACGACGCGCTTTACCGGCAACTGGCAACCGAGGGGCAGGCGCCCAAGACCATGGTGGTGGCCTGCTGCGATGCGCGGGTGGATCCGGCGATTGTGCTGGATTGCGCGCCGGGGGACCTTTTCGTCATCCGCAACGTGGCCAACCTGGTGCCGCCGGCCGAAAGCCGCAACAGCGGGCGCCACGGCACCAGCGCCGCGCTGGAATTCGGCGTGCGCAACCTGGCGGTCGAGCACATCATCGTCCTGGGGCATGCGCAATGCGGCGGCATCCGCTCCCTGTTCAGCGGGAGCGGCGAGAGCGGTTCCTACATCAACAGCTGGATGCGGATGGCCGAGGGAGTGCACGCCGAAGTACTGCGGGATCTGTCCGGCGCGTCACCCCAGCAGCAGCTGACGGCCTGCGAACAGCGCGCCATTCTGGTGTCGCTGGACAACCTGATGACGTTTCCCTGGGTACGCGAACGCGTAGAAGAAGGCAAATTGGCGTTGCATGGATGGTACTTCGACATCGAGCACGGCCAAATGCTGCAATACGTGCCGGCCAGCCGCACGTTCGAGGCGATGTAAGCCTGCGCGGCATGCGGCTCTGGGCACCGCCAGGGGGGGCCTTAGCGGTGCCCATGGGCTGACGCCTCAGTTGGTTATGCCCTTCAGTTCGCGGAAACGCTTCTTGTCCGCATCGTAGCGGGCCTTTATGGTCGCGGCGTCGGCTTCGGTCTTGGCGTGCTCATCCTGCAGCTTGGCAAGCTTGGTCTGAGCCTGGTCAAGTTGCTCCTGCAGGCCCCTGTCCACCGGCTTCCCGGCTTTCACCAGCGCATCCTTCTCCTTTTGGAGGTCATCCACATTGGCCTGCGCGCTCTTGAGGCGCATTTCCACCCCGTTGAGGTGCGCATTGACCTGCTGCAGGTTGCGGTCGCGCGCCAGGTCGATCTCGGCTTCACTGGTGAACGTGCCCAGCAGGGCCGCGTCATGCCGCTTCTGCTCGATTTCCTCCGGCGTGTCGACGTGCTTTGCGGCCTTGGTGCTTTCCTGCTTCTGGACTTCGTGCCCCTTCTCGATCTGTTTCTGTTCCTTATTGGCATATTCGGGCGGCACCACCTCGCCGTAGTGGGTCACGCCTTGGTCGTCCACCCATTTGAAAAGCTTCGCCTCGGCTCCCAGGCTGAAAGTGGCCACCAGCGCCGTCAGCCCAACCAGAATTCTCTTCTTAACCATGCCTGACTCCAAATTGATCTCGATAGGATTGCACCGCGCGCAAATTTTGCATCAAGTCGGGATGGCCCTGCAAATACCCGAGCAAATCGTCCAGTGCGGCAATGGATATTACCCGAATTCCAAGCCGCCTTTCCACCTCCTGCACCGCCGACAGCGCGCTCAGCCCGTCACCCGCCTGGCCCCGCTCCATGCGATCCAGCGCAATCACGACGCCGCAGGGTGTTGCGCCCGCGCCACGGATGAGTTCGACCGACTCGCGAACCGAGGTCCCCGCGGAAATCACGTCATCGATGATCAGCACCTTGCCTTGCAGTGGCGCGCCCACCGTGTTGCCGCCCTCGCCGTGATCCTTGGCTTCCTTCCGGTTGAAACAATAGGGCACATTCCGTCCCTGCTCGGAGAGCGCGATGGAAGTCCCCGCCACCAGCGGTATTCCCTTATAGGCGGGCCCAAACAGCATATCGAACTCAATGCCCGAGGCGAGTATCGCCTGGGCATAGAACTGGCACAGTTCGCGCAGCGCTTTGCCGTCCTGAAACAGGCCTGAATTGAAAAAATAAGGCGACAGCCGCCCGGCCTTGGTTTGGAATTCGCCGAAGCGCAACACGCCATGCTTGATGGCGAACCGAATGAAATCCTGGCGGAACTGGGACATGATCTGCGGCATCGTTAAAATGAACATCCTGCAATTATAATGGCAGACTTTAGCTCCGGAAAAACATTCATGCGCGTCATCAGCCTCAACCTCAACGGCATTCGTTCCGCGGCCAGCAAAGGCTTCTTCCCGTGGATGCACCAGCAGCAGGCGGATGTCGTCTGCGTGCAGGAACTGAAGGCGCAAGCTCCCGACATGAACCCGGAGATGGCGGCTCCGTCCGGCTACCACGGCTATTTCCACTACGCCGAAAAAAAGGGCTACAGCGGGGTCGGCATCTATTCGCGCCGCAAACCGGATGCCGTCGTGGAGGGGCTGGGGATTGCCGCGTTCGACATGGAAGGACGCTATCTAGAGGCGCAATTCGGCAACCTCAGCGTGGTATCGCTCTACCTTCCGTCCGGTTCCAGCGGCGAGGAAAGGCAAGCAGTCAAGTTCAGGTTCATGGCGGCTTTCATGCCGCACCTGATTGAACTGCGCAACAGCGGGCGCGAAGTCATCCTCTGCGGTGACTGGAACATCGCGCACAAGGAAATCGACCTGAAGAACTGGCGCGGAAACCGGAAGAATTCCGGCTTCTTGCCGGAAGAGCGTGCCTGGCTCACCGAAGTCTTCGAGAACGTGGGCTTTGTGGACGTGTTCCGTCATCTGCATCCGGACCTCGAGGCCTACACATGGTGGTCAAACCGAGGCCAGGCATGGGCCAAGAACGTCGGCTGGCGCATCGACTATCAGATCGCAACGCCGGGAGTGGGAGCAAAAGCGCGGGCAGCAGGAATCTATACCGAACGTCGCTTCAGCGATCATGCGCCGTTGATGGTGGAATACGACCTGTAACCGTAACGTAAAGGCAGCCCTGCCTCCCCCTAGTCTGCAAGAGGCGCCTGGCTACGCTTGCTGCCGGGGCAAACCCCCTCGATGAGCAACATGACGCCGCTGTCGAGTTTGGCCGGCTCCAGCTCATTCGGGTTCGGGTTTTGGTGAAAAGAGCCAACGGACTTGTTTTTGTAGAATACGGTGAGCTCCAGCACCTGGTATTTGCGGCTGCTGCAAACCAGATAATACTGGTTGACCGAGCTATCGAAAGGGCTGCCACGGCTGATGGTTTGGGGCGCCTGCGTCTTGCTGTAAACGTATTTCAGGCGGGCCATGACTTCGTCCCCCATGGCTTCCACGCTTTCCTTGTCGAGCAAGACCCGTGCTTCCGAAATCGTACCCAGCTCGACCCAGTCAGCCGCACCGGCAACGTGGGGGAGCAGCATGGCCGCCAGAAATAAGTTTCGCATCTTCATATCCTGTTTCATGTAATGCAGTCGAGACCCCGGTCTACGCTTGCGACGGGAATTGTGCTCCCAACACGGCACCGAATGCAATGGACGATATGCTGCCGTTGGGGCTGGGACGTTTGCGGCTCGCGGCCTGCTAGAAGAACGAAGGGCTCACGCTGGCAGGTGAGCCCTTCGCATTTGTTAATGGGGCGGCGGGAATTGGCTATCCTAGCCCGCTAGCGCCTGCATGCGCGCTGTCGTTCGCGGGCTCGCAGCAGTGTGCTCGAATTCCCCGCTCACCCCGCGTCCGTGCAGGATGGGGGGTCAACCCCGAAGCGTCATGATTCAAAACAAAAAGCCCATCCTTTGGGGGATGAGCTTTTCGTAGTGATGGTGGGGCGGCGGATACCGAATTGCGCTCGGGACGCGGCGCCAATGCTGGGGGCGGATAAATCCGCATCTTGATGTTGCCCCCAATGTTGCCCCCAGGCACACCAGGTAAGTGCAGACGTCTTGACCGGTATTCCGCGTCTCCGGACCCCAGTTCTCCCTACAGAGTTGACTGAGTTGACCAAGTATTTAAATTCACAACCTAGCGGTTTCCCGCGCCTTTTAGTACCCGCAAGGGTTGTTTCATGGAAGGACCCGTTGACTTAAGTCAACCATGGCAGCGCGAATATATATTTCCTGCCCGCACATCACACGCGCGATGCAAACACTTTTCCGTCCGGTGTATATTAAAAACACTTGGGGCAAGTTGGGGCAGTTGGGGCATAGCGTCTTTATTGGGTTTGCGCTGCCCCAGCTTTTCAAAAGCGAGTTGGGGCAGTTGGGGCAGGTTGTCCGATAGCGTTCTAGGCCGTTCCGCATTCCCACACTCTGTGGGTGATCCGGTAGCAACGCACGTTGCCCTCGCCACCCGGCAGACGCTCTTTTCGTGTGAAGGAAGCTCCGTCGGTCATCAGGACACCCCTGGGCTCTAATATCTTGCACACCGCCCTATAGTCGAAGCCGTTGCATATCTCATGCTTGAATGTTTCCGGCAAAACGTAATACTCGGTATGGGTTGCGCGGTCGCCACTGTCCAGATAGATCGCCTTGCCCTCATCATCCACAGCGGGAATATGCTTTCGATATCCTGCGCGCTGGATCGTGCGAGGCGGGTGCGAGTCGGTATTGCTGACAGGCCTGTCCCAATCGGTAAACCGTGCCTCGCCGTGCAGCTCGAAGAAGCGGCGTACCTGCGCCAGCATGTTCATCTCTTCCAGGTTGACTGCGCCGCCACGCTGCGTGAGCCATGCCTTGAAGCATGCCTCGGCTGCAGCCATAGCTGCACCAGGTTCCCACCCGGTGATCTCCCATTGCGTTGCCATCTCGCCAGCTGCACCGATCAACGCAAAACGCAATGCGGCACGGTGAACCTGTCCGCCCGACCCTTCCTCAACATGTGTGTGCGAAAACTCGCGCTGGGCCTTCTTTATCCAGTCGGATACTTTATCGCCGTGTTCTACCAACTTTGCGAGAAAAACTGGCGCTGGGGTTCCGTGGTGCTTGCTGGCTGCCTCCGTGATCGCTTTCGAGAATGTTGCGCCATTGGCGTACTGGTGCAGGTATTCAAACATGCCCATGCCTGAGCCCGCATCAGCCGGAATATCCAGAAGCCGTACTTCCTGCCCGGCCTTTGGTTTCTTTCCGGCCATCGCCATATGTTCAGCGAGGCCTGCCTCACCACTGGATAAGAACAGCACGCGCCAGCTCGCGGGATCGCGCAACCCGCCGTTCCGGTTCGCTCGTGCCTTTCCGCTGCCATTGGCGAGCATGTAGGCTGCCTCGCCTGCGGCCTTCGGGTCTACTTGGCTTAGCTCATCCAAAACGAGCAGGCAGTCCGAATGTTGCGACGCCAAGGCTTCTAACCCGTTGTCCGTTGCCCGCCAGCGTTGCAGGTATTCCATGCCACCCCAGACCGACGCCGCGGCACGCAGTGCGGTGGTTTTGCCGGTGCTTGAATCGCCCCGCAAATGCACGCCCCCGCTTTCCATTCCAGAAACATGCAGCAACGGGGCAGCGAATGCGGTAGAAACAGCAAACAGCAAACGGGAATTTCCTGCGCACATCGAGGCGACATTCATGCGCCAGGTTGCCAGCTTCCCCTTTTGTCGGAATGCGCCAGGCGTGGCCGTTGCAGATTGAAACAATACGCGCTCATCTTCCTCTCCTATCGTCGCGTCTGGCAGCACGAAAACGCCGCCATGCCAGCCGGTGCGCTCGACGCAGCGGGCGCGCTTGTCCACCTTCGCAGTCTGAATGTACTGCGTCAGCAAATTGCGCGCCTTGCCAGACGATGAAATCTGTAGGCCCATGGAGAGCAACGCGCCCCGATACTCGGCACCATCCCCCTTGAGCATCTCCATCGGCATGGCCCAGGCATGGCGGTTGCCGTCTAGGTCGTCAAACTCAAGCAAGCGCCCCCAGCTTTCATTTTTCGCGTCGCGGGTAGTGGCGGATATCTCCAGCCTTGAGCATATCCATATGGGCGGCATGTTGTCGCCTTCTGCGTTCTTGCCGTAGTAGTACACGCCATCGTCCTTAACGCCAAAGGGCGAAGGTGGCGACGTGAGCGCGGGTGCATGTCCATCCGCCGCGACTGTCTGCCCCTCAAGCGGCGGTGCGGACTGCAGGAAATCTGGCGATACCGCGAGTTTGGCAAAATGCTCGCTCGTCCAGCCGCGCGCCAGCAGGTCGGCGGCATCGTCACCTTTTTCAAGTGATGTGCATGCGTCTGCACCGGGCAGCCTCTCAAACAGGGAAAGGTTCAGCATCTGTACCGAATGCGCACCCACAGCAGCTAGCAGGGTGGCCAGCTTTTGCATCGCATTGCGCCCAGGATCGTCATAATCCGGCCAGAGCCACACCACGCGCCCGGCGAGCGGCCTCCAGTCTGCCTTGTCGACGGCCTGCGCACCGCCTTGCCAGGTTACTATTGCGCACCGTGGCAACAGCTGCGCAGCAGCATCGGCCGCTTTCTCTCCCTCCACAATGCAGACCGGTTCGCCGTCGCGCGCGGCCATTTCAAATAGCCCAAATAGGGGGCGAGGACTGGGTGGCGCCTTCCATTCCCAGGACAAGTTGCCGCGCGCGTCGCGCCATAAAGTCAATGGCGCGAACTGTTTACGGTCCCCAATACGCTTCGGATCAAAGCGCCAGTGGTAGAACATAACCGCGCCATCGGGCGCTCGATACGCCCATCGCGCCGATGATCGGCCATGTTTCGGATGCGCTGTGGGAGCAGGAGGCGCGTCGTTGCCAGAAATCGGCATAATGCATTGCGCCTTAGGCTGGCTATCGGGCGCAGCATTGGATGCGCTTTTGCGCTGTTTCGGGGGCTCTGCGATACCCAGGTGTTTGCCAAGCCTTGCGGCAGCTTCGCCTTGTTTCAGGTCCCACACCCAGGCAGCAAGTGACACCAGATCGCCGCCCTTGTCGCCCGTCGCGCCATCCATCCACGCGCCCTTGTTGCGGTTGATTGCGAAGCTCCCGGGTTTGTTATCGTTTCGCTTCGGATTGAGGGGCAAATATTCTGTTCCCTGGTTTATTCCGCCGCCGAGGCCCAGAATGCTCATAACATCATCAAAACTGGAAAGTGCAGCAGCGGCCACCCGCCTGATAAATTCTGCGCTCATGCGGTCCCTTTTGTATCAGACACGGCCAGCAGCAGTTCTTTGCACGCCTTCTCAGCCTCGATGCGCAAGGAATTAGGCACCCCATTTCCACATTTCTGTGCCTCCCTGGTGCATTTGCGGCACAGCTTCCAGCTGAACAACACGACGATGTCGCCGCCGTACGTTAGCCGTGCTAAACCCTGCCACTTGCGAACGATATTGAATGGCCTGCCGCAGACCCCACATTGCTTGCCGGTATGTTCGACTTCCATGTCCACCGCTATTTGTTCCCCGACTTCCTTGAGTGGCGCGAGCGCCAGGTGCAGCGTGCTGACTGTTCCCCGGACGTATTCGAGCTTTTTGCTTTTCATGATTTCGTTCGCCTTCGCTTAAAGGGATGAGACATATTTGGTAGGTAAGGTGACAGACTCTGTGCTCTTGCGCTCGTCTCGTAACGCGATGCACTCCCTGTCTGTCTCCCACTGTCCGGCGTGACAGCGGGGGGATGCGTTCCCATCGTTATGGATCGGCCTCTGGGGTGGCCGAGGATTGCTTGCTATGGGACGCTCTCTCGCCAGCTATCCCTTTATAGTGAAAACCGTCGTCTCCTCAACATTTCAGCAACCCGATTTCGCTCATCCTCTTTCGCCCTTTCGCGGCTTATTACGAGAGGTTTTATGTCGAGCAGAAGGGGCAAGCCGCCTTCCTGGATTTTTAGCAGCGCGTCTACGACGTCTATACCACGCATCGCCATTAATTCTCGGCGCGCTTCTTCAATCGCTGGCGCCAGGTCCGGATTAATGTCTTCGCGGTTCCTCTTGGCCATTTCTGCGCTTACGACCAAACGAACAATCTTAATTTTCCTGGTAAGTTCCATGGCCTATCCTTATAAAGAAATCCCGTTCTCCGCAGCCTCGCGCCGCAACTCGTCACGCTCGGAAATCAGGTTGGCGAGGTTGCTTGTTGCTTTTTCGATCAGGGCGCTCCGCTCAGCTAGCGAAGGCCCGGTGCCGCCAGGAACTGTCTTCACGCGTTTTCTGATAGCTGCCTTTATGTCTTCCGCGAAGAGGGCGAGAATGGCTACCTCCATAGTGAGAACCGAAGGCGATACACCGGGTGGCGTCGCGGTGATGATGCCGAGGTGATGTATGTTGTCCATGCCAAGCGGATCGCGCTTCAGCAACTCGATGGTGGCATCCCAAGCCTGCCCAAACTGCGCCGCCCGTTTGTCGATTACCTTTTCAAGGTGAGCAATGATGTCTTCATTCGGCAGCGGTAATGACTTGAGCGCGTTAAGCTCACGCTCCTTTTCCGCGATTTTTCTATTCTTATCGTCCAATGCGGCGCGCACGCCGCCCAATATTTTCTTAAAATCGAACATCGCTATCCCTTTCGTATGACGTTTATGAATTTGCCGGTGTCCCGGCCCACCAGCGCAGCAATCGGGAGATTAAATCTGCTCCGCATACAGCCCTCCGCTGATCACCTGGCTGCCCACCATCAGCCTCCCATAGCACACCGGAACCGGGCTACCCTGAGCGGTTGTATTCACCGGCCCGGAAAATGCGTAGCTAGGCTGATTATTCGGCGCGTTGTTCGGCTCATGCTTCGGGGGCGAAAAAAGCATCTGAGAGACGCCGCCGACCATCATGGCGATGCCGACCTGTGCGATAAAGGAACCGCCGTATATCGAGGTGTATGTGCCGACGGCGAACAGCACCGCGCCCAGGATGAACTGTCCAACGCCCTGACCGGCGCCAGCCACCACCGGCACGATCTTGACGCTCCTGCCGCAAATCGGGTCCTGCAGCTGGTCCACCCTGTGCGCGCCCAGGTCGGTGATGACGCGGTAGCCAGGCGCGCTGTGTTCACTGAGATACTGGCGAAAATCCTTGAAATTCGCCCCGAGCGCACGCACCGCCTCACCGGGGGTGCTGATCGCAAGACGGTGAATCCTGCCGAAGCGCTTGCCGAGGTGGCCGTATAGCTTGACGGTAACGAGCCTGCCGATCATGCGTCCACCTTTTGGCATAGGGCGTTGCGCTCGGCCATCATGCTCAATACGAGTTGCTTGATTTCTTCGTCGCTCTTTCCCGCGATGCGCGCAGCTACCAGTCGGGAAATTTCGTGCTCAGGCCATGCTACTGAATGAACCCCCAAGGAAACCGGGGCGGTCATCAGGCCGTCTTTGATAAGTGCGTAATGCGTAGTTCGAGATGTTGCGGTAAGACCCAGTACACTGGGGAGTTTGAGGAGCTTCATTGTGTTTCCCATCCTTTCTGTATGCGATGTAATTCCCCCGAATTCCGGGGGACGGATTGGATTGTGCATATATCGGATGCGCGGTTTCAGGGGAAACCGCGCATCCGCACAGATTCCACGGAATAATCCGTGGTTCGATTGGAATTGTGCTTAAGAGGGGTGCGCGTTCCTACGCGTTATTTATTCCGGTGGCAGGTGGAAAATAGTATCGGGCCTGCTATTCGTTGACTGTGCGCAACGCTGCCTGGACAGATTCTCTTGATATGGCTTCACCGATCATGGCGTGAACAAGGGCGACCCAGTGCTTCTCGCGCAACTGGAAGTCTCCAGGACAGATTCTCAGCATGCCCTGCAGGTTGGCATGGGCCTCGCGCAGCCAGTCGCGCCAGCTGCTTTTTTGGCTTTTCATGCCGGGGACAGTGCTGAATAGGTCCTTGGTCTCCGGCCAGTCCCTAAGCTTCTTTTCGAGGTCGTAAACGACGTCAGATGAGAGCATTTCGGGGCGCAGGCGCGTCGTTTCTTCGAGTTCGCGCAGCGTGTCGGCAAGGTCGGCAGCCAAGTCCGCTGCTTTGTTTATCAGGTCGTCAGCCTTAAGTTGCCGCTCCCATATCCCGGTCTTTTTCGAGGGGCTATCCTTGGTTCCTGGTTCGAAGTGCAACTGCAAAGGCGCAATGATCGAACCGATTAGCCACCCGCCCAGGTCGTCGTTTGGGCCCTGATACCGCGATACATAGCAGTCTGCTGCCGCCCAAAAATCCGTTAGGTTCTCACTGGTGAACAGCCGGCGCTCCTGATCAGACAGGGTTCCCGCGGCCTCCATGCCGTGAAAGCTATTTCTTGCCCACACAGGCAGCCATGGGTAATCCATTGCGCACTCCTTCAAAGTGCAGCCTTCAAAAGGTGCCACCCCAGGCGGTGAAGGTTTCCGCCTTTCGCCCCGTCGGGCTAGGGGTGGCAAACTCGTTATGCTTTTGCTCTCGCCTTATTCCGCCCCTTCTTTGGGAGGCTGTTATCTGGGGTAGTGGTGTTAACCTGGCCCAAGAGGCGATTCTCGGCAAAGGAGAATGCCTCAACGCCCGCGACGATGAAGTGATCCAGCACCTGCACATCGACCAGGTCGAGCGCTCGCCTCAGCACCTGCGTTAATTCTATGTCCGCATCGCTTGGACGGAGGGACCCGCTTGGGTGGTTATGGGCGAATATCACAGCCGCAGCGTTGTGATGGAGGCATCGCCTTACAACCTCTCTGGGATAGACCGATGTCTGCGTAAGCGTACCCGCAAACAAGTGTTCTGCGGCAATCATCCGGTACTGAGCATCTACCCACAATGCTGAAAACACCTCTCGTTCATATCCAGCCAGGCTTAGCACGAGGAACTGCCGCACAGCATTTGTCCCGTTCATTGCCTCGCCAGGCGCTCGCAATCGGCCTTCCAGCACTCGCGTTGCCCTATAGATCGCCCGATCCTCGCGAGCTCGTTGGGTTGTGATGCTAGAATTCAAAACAGCCATGATGCTTACCTCCTGATAGGTTGCGTTGTGGTCAGGGGTTGCCGGGTGTTGACGCACCTTGCAGCCCCGATATTTTCCATGATCCGCATGGATACGGTGATACTCCTTCGCCGTCGCACAGTCCGCCCCCGCGTTGTGGGAACGGCGGCAGGGAATTACCTTCGCGCGCGAGCTTTACCGCATCGGACGGTGGCGGACAGATTGCCCCAACTGCCCCAACTTTGCTTTAAAAAGTTGGGGCGGCGCAAACCCAATAAATACGCCATGCCCCAACTGCCCCAGCTTGCCCCAAGTGTTTTTGATGTGCACCGGGCAAAAAACAAGTATTACGCGGCTTCCCCGTGCAGACGTATGACTTCCGCTCCCGCTTTCAATTTGTCCAGGTAGTCAGCCCACAGCTGCATCATCTTGCGGCGCTCGGCGAGGTGCGCAGTGCGGTTGTATGCCCTCCCGTTTGGATCTCTCACGGCGTGGGCCAGCTGGTGCTCGATGTAGTCCGGGCGCACGTGCAATTCTTCATCCAGGATCGTGCGGGCCATTGCCCGGAAACCGTGCCCGCTCATTTCATCCTTGGCAAAGCCCATGCGCCGCAGCGCGGCCAATACCGCGTTGTCGCTCATCGGGCGTCCATTGGTGCGCGCTCCAGGGAATACAAACCGGCCGTTGCCGGTGACCGCATGGAGCTCCTGCAGGATCGCAACCGCTTGACTGCACAATGGCACCAGGTGTGGTTCCCGCATCTTCATTCGTTCGGCGGGTATGTTCCACTCCGCTTTGTCCAAATCGAACTCCGCCCACTCGGCCTTGCGCAGTTCGCCCGGGCGCACGAAGAACAGGGGAGCGAGGCGTAGCGCGCATCTGGTGACAAACTGTCCCTTGTAGTCATCGATCGCACGCATCAGCGCGCCGATTTCCTTTGGCGTGGTGATCGCGGCATGGTGAGTTTCCTTGACTGGCGGCAGCGCCCCCTTAAGGTCGGGTGAAGGGTCCCGCTCTGCGCGGCCGGTGGCGATTGCATAGCGGAACACCTGGCCACAGTTTTGTAGCGCCCGATGTGCTGTCTCGACGGCGCCTCGATCCTCGATCCGGCGCAATACCTTCAGCAGCTCAGGGGCCGAGATCTCTGCAATGGGCCGGCCGCCCAACCACGGGAAAATGTCGCGTTCCAGTCGTTGAATGATCCTCATTCCGTGATTCTCGGCCCAGGTGGGCGCGTTCTTCGCGTACCACTCGCGAGCAACCACCTCGAAGCTATTGCCGGCGCGCTCGATCCTGGCAGATTTTGCCGCCTTGCGGTTTTCCGATGGGTCCACTCCATTCGCAATCAGTTTGCGGGCCTCGTCGCGCCGCTCCCTGGCGTCTTTAAGGGAAATGTCCGGGTAGACGCCAAGCGAAAGGCGCTTTTCTTTTCCATCGAGCCGATATTTGAGCCGCCACCACTTGCCCCCGGTGGGAGCAACTTCCAGATACAGGCCGCCACCATCAAACATGCGGACGGGCTTTTCTCCAGGCTTGGCGTTTCGTATGGCGGTGTCCGTTAGCGGCATTTTGGGGGCAGCTCCTTGTTCAGGAAAGTCAGTTGCCCCGAATGTTGCCCCCAGTTGCCCCCGGTTGTCAATGGATGGTATAGGACATAAACGGACGCATACAAACAAAAAAGCCCGTGTAATCACGGGCTTTTAGTACTTCTCCGAATTTCTTCGGACGTTCAAATGGTGGAGGCGGCGGGAATTGAACCCGCGTCCGCAAGCACTCTACAGGCAGTTCTACATACTTAGTCTGGTTGTTTGATTTGATCCGGCAGTCGCCAACCGACAGGCTGCTGACGGACGAGTCACCTTAGTTCTAGCTTCGTGCAAAGTAACCCTGCACGACACGATTCCGTGTAAATGACCTCACTCATCGCGGCCTTGCGGCCTTGAGCCCCTCCACGGACAGCAGGGTGTGAGGTCTAGCCGGTTAAGCGGCTAAAGCGTACTTTTCGTCGTTTGCGACTATTGGTTTCCAGCGGATTTACGAGGTAACTGGGCCTCGGTATGCCCTACACTGCTTTGCAACCCACGTCGAAGCCAGGTCGCCCCCGGTTTCGGTCTGCTACAAACCATGCAGATTGTACTGCATGAGAGCGGCTTTATGCCGGAAAAGTTCCGGCTGTGCTCAGACCCGGGTGGCGCGCGGCTGGGAGGTCGTGGCCTTCAATACCGGGGGCGTAGGGGGCGCGACCGCTTGGGCTGCGGCGGCCTGCTTGGCGCTCTGGATATAACGCCCGGCATGCCGGTCGAGTTTGGCGATATGGCCGGAAAACCAGTCCAGCAGCAGGAGTTGGGTCCGGAAGGAAAGGTAAGGCAGGTCGCAGTTGCCGGCATCGGCTTCTTCCTGGAGCTCCAGAAAATTCTTTATGAAGCGCCTGTGCTCCCGCAAGTGGCTGTCGATGAACGGATAGCGATACTGGCGCATCAGTTCTTCTTCGTCTCGCTCGCTCTCCTCGTGGTGGCTGATCAGGTAGGCGAACAGCATGCGGACTGTCTGGACGTCGCGGGACGCAAATGCGCCGATCATATCGTTTACCTTGGCGAAAAGCTGCCGGTGCGCCTGGTCTACCGCATCGATGTTGATCTGGAACGATTCCTTCCATTCCAGATGGTTGTTCAGCTCGCCGGTCGTAATATGCTGCCCCGTGGCACGGTATTGCTCGCAGCGCGTGAGGTAGATCCGGGCCGGGATGTCCTTGGGTGCAGCCTCCAGGCATTCGCTCAGGAGCTGCATTGCGCGTGGGATTTCCTTCAGGTGGTAGTAGGCGATCGCCGCCTCGAATTTGCCCTTGGTCGCACGCTTGCCATCCCTCAGCTTGACCGGGTCGTTATCGAAGACTTCATAGATGGACAGCGGCTGCCTTTTCCCCTTGACGCGAATCCGATCCAGAAACCGAATATCGTATTTTTCGGGGGCCTCAAGGTCGTAAAGGGTGCTTTGGCTGATCAGCAAGGGAGAATGGTAGGCCTTGGTGGCCTCCTCAATGCGGGCCGTAAGGTTGACCGCATCCCCGATGACCGTGCTTTCCATGCGGCTTGCCCCGCCCACCGTGCCGATCATGGTCAGACCGGTGTTCAGGCCAAATCCGATCTGGATGGGGGGGTATCCGGCGCGGGCCCGCCCGAAATTGTACTGGTCGAGCTTCTCGAGCATGTGGACTGCGCTGCCTACCGCATCGTCTGCGCCCTGCGCGAACAGGGCAAGGATCGAGTCGCCCATGTATTTGTCAATGATTCCGCGGTGAGTGCTTACAATCGGCTCCATCTCCTTGAGATAGGAGTTCAGGAAATTGAAGTTTTCCTGGGGCGTCATGTTTTCGGAAAGCGGGGTGAAATTGCGGATGTCCGAGACCATCAGCGTCAACTTGCGCTCGATATGGTCGCCCAAGTTGACATCCAGGATACTTTCCTTCCCAAGCAGCTTGAGAAATTGCCGGGGCACCAGCCGGCCGAAGGCGTGCTCCGTTTGCTGCAGCCGAGTAAGCGCTTGCTGATGGCTCTCGGTAATCTTCTTGCGCAGGTAAACCTCCTCGTCAAGCTTCTCCTTGAGAGCGGACACCTGCGCGGTGCGGCGGGCAATGATCCATTCCGCGCGGGACGCGCGGCTCGCCATGCCGATGATGGACGCGATCAGTATCCCCGACAGGAATGTGATCCACTGCAGATCGAGCGCCGCAAAGTAGATGGCGAAGACCAGCATGCCTACAATTGCAATGACGAGCACTGCAGTGATGTATGGTCGAATTCGCCGAAATATTGTTGCCGCGCGCATCTTGTTCCTCAAATCCTCGCCTGCTTCCCCGGGGGCAGGGCTCTTGCCCGATGATAGGTTGGCCCGCCAAAAACCCCGGGCAGCTAAGCCTCTTGGGGTTGCCGTATGCTGCCCGCATTATTGCGGCAGCGCCATGGCGCCGAAAGTGGCGACTTAAACAGAATTCCCCAAATACTGCAATAGCTCAGATGGAGTCTCCACGCTGCCATGTGACGGCCAACTGTCCACGGAGGCGTTGCTATGGTCGATGTAGCCGTATCTAGCGACGATGCCGGGCATGCCGGCCGCCTGGGCCGCCTGCATATCGCGAAGGTCATCGCCGAGGTAAATGCACTCCGCTGCCGGGACATCCATGATCTTGCATGCATGAAGCAAGGGATCAGGATGAGGCTTGGCGCGGGCGCAGGTGTCGCCGCTTACCATGCAGGCCGCGCCTTCGGCATAGCCCAAGGCCTCCATCAGGGGCAGCGTGAAGCGGTGCGGCTTATTCGTGACGATGCCCCACGGCACCCCGCGCCGGTCCAGTTCGCCGAGGAGCGCAGCCATGTCCCCAAACAGCCGCGTATATACGCAGATGTGGCGCGCGTAATAATCGAGGAAGACGTCGCGCAGGGCGTCAAATTCGGGATGCCCAGGCTCGATATTGAAGCCGATCTTGAACAGGCCGCGCGTCCCGTGCGACGCTTGCGGGCGGATCTCGGTAATCGGCAAGGGCGGAAGCCCGCGCGCGGCGCGCGTGTAATTCAGCGCAGCGGCCAGGTCTGGTGCAGTATCCGCGAAGGTGCCATCCAGGTCGAACAGGACTGCTTTAGTCATGGTGGCTTACGGATGGCTCGGACGACGGACGATGGCGGAAGGGGTCAGCCGCGCCGGCAGGCGACGAGGTAATTCACGTCCGTGTCGCGGCCAAGCGAATATGTCTTGGAGAGCGGGTTGTAGCTCATGCCGACAATGTCGGCAATATCAAGCCCGGCATTGCGGCAAAACTGCGCCAGTTCGGACGGCTTGATGAACTTGGCATAGTCGTGCGTGCCGCGGGGCAGCAAATTCAGGACGTATTCTGCGCCGATCACCGCGAACAGATAGGACTTGGGATTCCGGTTGAGCGTGGAGAAGAAAACATGGCCGCCCGGCCGTGCGAGTTGCGCGCAGGCGCGCACGATGCTGCCCGGATCGGGCACATGTTCCAGCATTTCCATGCAGGTGACTACGTCGAAGCTCTGGGGCCGTCCTTCGGCCAGCGCTTCCACGGCAATCTTCCGGTACTCGACCTGCCTGCCGCTTTCCAGCAAGTGCAGCTTTGCGACCTGAAGCGCCTTGTCGCCGAGGTCTATTCCGGTGACGCTTGCGCCCAACTCCGCCATGCTTTCAGCGAGGATGCCGCCGCCGCAGCCGACGTCCAGAACCGCCTTGCCGGACAGGGGCGCGATCCTGTTGATATAACCCAGGCGCAGCGGGTTGATGTCATGCAGGGGCTTGAATTCGCTGTTGGGATCCCACCAGCGGTGAGCTAACTGACTGAATTTATCCAGTTCTATCGGGTCGGCGTTGGTCATGACGTGCTTGGCGTGGAGGCATGCGCGGACTGTAACAAAACTGAGGCGGCTTCGCCAGTGCAGGGTTGGAAAGGGCGGCCATTATGCATTGGTTGGCGGTGGGCGGGCATGGTAAAATCGCGAGCTGTTTTCACAGCTTTGTTTGGGTATAGCGCTAGATGGAACAATTCGCCAAAGAAACCCTGCCGGTAAGCCTTGAAGAGGAGATGCGCAAGTCGTATCTGGACTACGCGATGAGCGTCATCGTGGGCCGCGCGCTGCCCGATGCGCGCGACGGCCTCAAGCCGGTGCACCGCCGGGTGCTGTTCGCCATGCATGAGCTGTCCAACGACTGGAACCGGCCCTACAAGAAATCGGCGCGCATCGTCGGCGACGTGATCGGTAAATACCACCCGCACGGCGACACCGCGGTGTACGACACCATCGTGCGCATGGCGCAGGATTTCAGCCTGCGCTATCCCCTGGTGGACGGCCAGGGCAACTTCGGCTCGGTGGATGGCGACAACGCGGCGGCGATGCGTTACACCGAAATCCGCATGGCGCGCATCGCGCACGAATTGCTGGCCGACCTCGACAAGGAGACGGTGGACTTCGGCCCGAACTACGACGGCTCCGAGCAGGAGCCGCTGGTGTTCCCGGCGCGCTTCCCCAACCTGCTGGTGAACGGCTCTTCCGGCATCGCCGTGGGCATGGCGACCAACATTCCGCCGCACAACCTCACCGAGGTGGTGGATGCTTGCATGGCGCTCTTGAGCGACCCGGAACTGGACATCGAGAAGCTGATCGAAATCCTGCCTGCGCCGGACTTCCCCACCGCCGCGCTGATCTACGGCACGGCAGGCATCAAGGAAGGCTACCGCACCGGGCGCGGCCGCGTGGTGATGCGCGCGCGCTGCCATTTTGAGGACATAGGCAAAGGGGATCGGCAGGCCATCATCATCGACGAACTGCCGTACCAGGTGAACAAGGCGAATCTGCTGATGAAGATCGGCGAGATGGTGCGCGAAAAGCGGATCGAGGGCATTTCCGAGATCCGCGACGAGTCGGACAAGTCCGGCATGCGCGCGGTGATCGAGCTGAAGCGCGGCGAAAACGCCGACGTGATCCTCAACCAGCTCTACAAAGACACGCAGATGCAGGACAGCTTCGGCATGAACATGGTCGCCCTGCTCGACGGCCAGCCCAAGCTGCTCAACCTGAAGCAATTCCTCGACGCCTTCCTGCGTCACCGCCGCGAGGTGGTGACGCGCCGCACGATATTCGAGCTGCGCAAGGCGCGCGAGCGCGGGCATATCCTGGAAGGCTTGGCGGTGGCGCTCTCCAACGTGGATGAGATCATCGCCCTGATCAAGGCCTCGGCGACGCCGCCGGATGCCAAGCGCGAGCTGATGGCGCGCCCCTGGCGTTCCAGCCTGGTTGAGGACATGTTGTCCCGCGTGAGCGAGGGTGCTCGCCCGGAAGGCCTGCTGCCCGAATTCGGGCTGGTCGAAAGGAACGGCCAGCGCGGCTACATGTTGTCCGAAGTGCAGGCGCAGGCCATCCTGGACCTGCGCCTGCAGCGCCTGACCGGCCTGGAGCAGGAAAAGATCGTCGGCGAATACCGCGAGGTGATGGACAAGATCACCGACCTGCTGGACATTCTGGCGAAGCCTGCGCGCGTCACCAAGATCATCGGGGACGAGCTGATCGCCATCAAGGCGCAGTACGGCGACAAGCGCCGCAGCGAGATTATCACCCACACTCAGGACATGAGCATGGAGGATCTCATCGCGCCGGAGGATGTGGTGGTCACGTTGTCGCATGGCGGCTACATGAAGGCGCAGAAGCTGGACGAGTACCGCGCGCAGAAGCGCGGCGGGCGCGGCAAGCAGGCGGCGGCGACCAAGGAAGACGATTTCATCGACAATCTGTTCATCGCCAATACGCATGACTACATCCTGTGCTTCTCCAGCCGCGGCCGCGTATACTGGCTGAAGGTATATGACGTGCCGCAGGGCGGGCGCACTTCGCGCGGCAAGCCTATAATCAACCTGGTGCCCCTGGAGCAGGGGGAGAAGATCAATGCCATCCTGCCGGTGAAGGAATTCAGCGACGACCATTTCGTGTTCTTCGCCACGGCCGACGGCACGGTGAAGAAGACCCCGCTGTCTGACTTCGCCAACCCGCGCAAGGCCGGCATCATTGCGATCAACCTGGACGAGGGTGACTACCTGATCGGCGTGGCGATCACCGACGGCAGGCACGACGTGATGCTGTTCTCGGACGAGGGCAAGGCGGTGCGCTTCGACGAGAACGACGTGCGCCCCATGGGCCGCGCGTCGCGCGGCGTGCGTGGCATGAACCTGGCCAAGGGCGGCAAGGTCATCGCGCTGCTGGTGGCCGAGAACGAGCAGCAGAGCGTGCTGACCGCCACCGAGAACGGTTACGGCAAGCGCACTCCCATCGCCGAATACACGCGGCACGGGCGTGGCACGCAGGGCATGATCGCGATCCAGACTTCCGAGCGCAACGGCAAGGTGGTGGCGGCCACGCTGGTGAACCCGGAAGACGAAATCATGCTGATCGGCACCAACGGCGTGCTGATCCGTACCCGGGTCAATGAGATTCGCGAGATGGGCCGTTCCACCCAGGGCGTCACCCTGATGAACCTGGGCGAGGGCGACAAGCTGGCGGGGCTGAGCCGCATTGCCGAACCGGAAGAAGAATCGGAATAAACCACACCAAGGGGAGCATCATGACGATATACAACTTCAGCGCAGGACCGGCGGTATTGCCGAAGGCGGTGTTGCAGCAGGCGCAGGCCGAACTGCCGGATTGGCACGGCAGCGGCATGTCGGTGATGGAAATGTCGCACCGCGGTAAGGAATACATGGGTATCCACGCCCAGGCCGAGGCCGATCTGCGCGAAGTGATGGGCATTCCCGCCAACTACAAGGTGCTGTTCCTGCAGGGAGGGGGGCACCTGCAGTTCTCGATGGTTCCCCTGAACCTGCTGCGCGGCAAGGGCTCCGCCGATTACGTCAACACCGGGGAGTGGGCGAAGAAGGCCATCGGCGAGGCGAAGAAGTTTTGCCAGGTCAACGTCGCCGCGGACAATTCCGACAGGAATTGCACCTATGTTCCGCCGTTCGATACCTGGAAACTGGACAAGAATGCCGCCTACGTGCATTACACGCCGAACGAAACGATAGGGGGCGTCGAGTTCGACTGGGTGCCGGATACGGGCAAGGTGCCGCTGGTGGCAGACATGTCATCCAACATCCTGTCGCGGCCGGTCGATGTTTCGAAGTTCGGCCTGATCTACGCGGGCGCGCAGAAGAACATCGGTCCCGCCGGGCTGACAGTGGTGATCGTGCGCGAGGACCTGGTTGGCCACGCCGACCCGCGCTTGCCGACCATGCTCGACTACAAGACGCACGCCGACAACGACTCCATGTACAACACGCCGCCCACCTACGCGATCTACATCGCGGGCCTGGTGTTCCAGTGGCTCAAGAAGAACGGCGGCGTGGCCGCGATGGAGAAGATCAATATCGCCAAAGCCGAACTGCTGTATGACGCGATTGATGCCAGTAACGGGTTCTACCGGTGTCCCGTGAACAAGGCGGACCGCTCGCGCATGAACGTGCCGTTCACGCTCAAGGATTCCGGCCTGGACGGCGAGTTCCTCAAGCAGGCCGACGCGCGTGGGCTGCTGCAGTTGAAGGGGCACCGTTCCGTGGGCGGCATGCGCGCGTCGATCTACAATGCCATGCCGCTGGAAGGCGCACAGGCTTTGGTGAGCTTCATGAACGAGTTCGCCCGGAGCCGTGGCTGAGCCTCATCATGGCTAGGAATTTCCAGGTTCTGACGCTGAACAAGATCTCTGCCGTCGGGCTGGGCCGCTTGCCGCCCGAGCGCTACGTCACCGGCTCCGAGATTGCGGAGCCGGATGCCATACTGGTGCGCTCGCAGAACATGCTGGAGATGCACATCCCCAGGACCGTGCTGGCCATCGCGCGGGCCGGCGCAGGGACCAACAATATTCCGGTCAAGAAGATGAGCGAACGCGGCGTGCCCGTGTTCAATGCGCCCGGCGCCAACGCCAACGCGGTGAAGGAGCTGGTCATTGCCGGCATGCTGCTCGCGGCGCGCCACATCGTCCCTGCGCTGCATTTCGCCGCGAGCCTGAGGGGCGATGACGAAACGCTCCACAAGCTGGTGGAGGACGGTAAGAAGCACTATGCCGGCACCGAGCTGCGCGGTCGCACCCTGGGCATTGTGGGACTGGGCGCGATAGGACGGCTGGTGGCGGATTCCGCGATCGGGCTCGGCATGCAGGTGATCGGTTTCGATCCGGAGATCACGGTGGAGGCGGCATGGGGCCTGTCCTCGCAGGTCAAGAAGGCCAATAGCCTCGAAGAACTGCTCAAGCACAGCGACTTCGTCACGCTGCATGTGCCTCTGCTGGAGGCCACGCGCAACCTGATCGACGAAAAGCGCGTGCATGCCATGAAGGCGGGAAGCGTACTGCTGAATTTCTCGCGCGAAGCGATAGTCAACGAGGAAGCCGTGCTCGTCGCGCTGGCAAACAAGCACCTGCGCAACTACGTCTGCGATTTCCCGACCAGCAAGACGCAGAACAATCCCGGTGTGATCGCGCTGCCGCACCTTGGCGCCTCCACCCAGGAGGCCGAGGACAACTGCGCGGTGATGGTAGTGGACCAGTTGCGCGACTATCTCGAGCACGGCAACGTCGCGAACACGGTGAATTTCCCCAATGTCAGCATGCCGCGCGAATCGGCTTTCCGGCTTGGCATTGCCAATGCCAACGTGCCCAATATGCTGGGGCAGATCTCGACTACCCTGGCCGATGCAGGAATCAATATCCATAACATGATGAACAAGTCGCGCGGCGACATGGCCTATACCCTGGTGGACACGGACAGCGCCGTGCCGCCCGCCCTGATCCGCGAGATCGCCGGCATTTCCGGGGTGCTGATGGTGCGTGACCTGCCGATCGAAAGCTGATGACTGACAAGCTGAAACACTATCGCATCCAGATCGACGCCATTGACGACGAGCTGTTGCGCCTGTTCAATGAGCGCGCCAAGCTGGCGCAGCAGATTGGCCACGAAAAGAACGGAAGCACGGTGCTGCGCCCGGAGCGCGAAGCGCAGGTGTTGCGGCGCATGTGCGAGGCGAATCGCGGCCCGCTTTCCAAGGATGCCGTGACCCAGCTGTACACGGAGATCATGTCGCAGTGCCGGGCACTGGAAGCGCCACTGAAAGTCGCATACCTGGGGCCGGAAGGCTCGTTCAGCGAGGCGGCAATGCGCAAGCGCTTCGGTCAGGCAGCTGAGGGCTTGCCCTGCGATTCGTTTGACGAGATATTTCGAGCAGCGGAGAGCGGCAGCGCGAGCTATGGCGTGATCCCGGTGGAAAATTCCAGCGAAGGCATGATCGGGCACAACCTCGATTCCTTGCTGCAGACGCCGGTAAGGATCTGCGGCGAGGTCCTGCTGCAGGTGCACCAGTGCCTGATGTCGCGCCAGCAGGATAAGGCGGCCGTGAAGCGGGTATATTCGCATCCGCAATCGCTCGGGCAGTGCCGGAACTGGCTCAACGCCAACCTGCCCACGGCAGAGCGCGTCGCCGTCTCCAGCAATTCCGAGGCTGCGCGGCTGGCGGCCGAGCAGCCGGACAGCGCGGCAGTGGCCGGGAAGCAGGCGGCAGAGCGCTACGGCGTGCCGGTGCTGGCGGAAAACATAGAGGACGACCCGCGCAATACCACGCGTTTCGTCATCATCGGCAACCAGGACGTGGCGCCGTCCGGGAAGGACAAGACCTCCCTGGCCATGTCCGCCGCCAACCGCCCCGGCGCGGTGCACGACTTGCTGGCCCCGCTGGCGAAGCACGGCGTATCCATGACCAAGCTGGAGTCGCGCCCCGCGCGCTCCGGCCTGTGGGAGTACGTGTTCTTCGTGGACATCGAGGGTCACCAGCAAGACGAAAAGGTGGCCACTGCGCTAGCTGAATTGAACAGAGCCGCTACCTTCGTGAAGGTGCTGGGTTCCTACCCGGTCGCTGTTTAGAACATCCTTTTTTGCGGGCCGAGCCCGGCGAGGTCGGTTTCACCCGCACCACAACGAGCGTGTAATTGAACAATGAACTACTCTGATCTGGCACCACCCTACATTCGCGCCATCGCGCCTTACCAGCCCGGCAAGCCAATTGCCGAACTCGAGCGCGAGCTGGGGATAACCGGCATCGTCAAGCTTGCATCCAACGAAAACCCGCTGGGATGCAGTCCCAAGGCCGTGGCGGCCATGCTGGCGGCCATCAAAACCATCGCGCTGTATCCGGACGGCGCGGGCTTTGAGCTCAAGGACGCGCTGCTGCGGCGTTATGGCGTGGCGCATGCGCGCATCGTGCTTGGCAACGGCTCCAACGACATGCTGGAGCTGGCGGCCCGCGCATTTCTGACGGTGGGCGACCGGGCGGTGTATTCGGCGCACGCCTTTGCCGTTTACCCTCTCGCCATCCAATGCGTGGGCGCGACCGCCATCAAGGTGCCGGCGATCAAGTTCGGCCACGACTTGAGTGCCATGCTCAAGGCCACGATCGAGAACAAGGCGAAACTGGTGTTCATCGCCAACCCCAACAACCCGACCGGCACCTTCCTGAGCGCAGCCGATTTGCTCGAGTTTCTGCGCGCCCTGTCGCCGCAGGTGCTGGTGGTTCTGGACGAGGCCTACAACGAATACCTGCCGCAGGAGTGCCGCTACGATTCCGTGGCATGGCTCAAGGATTTCCCGAATCTCATCATCTCGCGCACCTTCTCCAAGGCGTACGGCCTGGCGGGCTTGCGCGTCGGCTACGCCTTCGCCGACGCGCAAGTGGCGGACATGATGAACCGCGTACGCCAGCCATTCAACGTCAACAGCGTGGCGCAGGCGGCTGCCGTGGCGGCCCTTGAAGACGAGGCCTTTGTGGAGCAGACGAACGAAATGAACGGCCGCGGCATGGTGCAGATCACCGCCGGCCTGGACAGGCTGGCTGTGGAATACATTCCGTCGTATGGCAACTTCATCAGCTTCAAAGTGGGCGACGGCATGAAGATCTACCGCCGTCTGCTGGAGTTGGGGGTCATCGTGCGGCCGATCGCCAGTTACGAGATGGCTGAGTATCTGCGCGTCAGCATTGGCACGGAAAGCGAAAACGAAAAATTTTTGGCTGCATTGCAGCAGGCGATTGAGGAAGCAAAATGATCATAGTGATGGGCAAAGAGGTCACCGACGAGCAGATCGGTGCGGTGGTGAAAAAACTGGAGGCTGCCGGCCTGCAGGCCAACATCTCGCGCGGCATCGAGCGTACGGTGATCGGCGCGATAGGCGATGAACGCAGCCTGGATCCGGAGATGTTCACGCCGCTGCCCGGCGTGGAATCGGCCATGCACATTGCCAAACAGTACAAGATCGTCTCGCGCGAGTCACACAAGGCGAGCACGGTCGTCAACATTTCCGGCATTCCGCTGGGCGGCAAGCAGATACAGATCATCGCCGGCCCGTGCTCGGTGGAAACGCAGGAGCAGATGGACTTGTCGGCCAAGTTCGTGCATGAGGCAAACTGCCGCCTGATGCGTGGCGGCGCCTTCAAGCCACGCACCAGCCCCTACACGTTCCAGGGCAAGGGCGTGGAAGGACTGGATATTTTCCGCAAGGCGGCAGACAAGTACAAGCTGCCCATCGTCACCGAATTGATGGATGTGCGTCAGCTCGATGCCTTCATGGAATACGACGTGGACGTGATCCAGATCGGCACCCGCAACATGCAGAACTTCGACCTGCTGAAGGAGGTAGGGAAGATCAACAAGCCGGTTATACTCAAGCGCGGCATGTCGGCCACCATCAGCGAATGGCTGATGGCCGCGGAATACATCGCGGCGGGCGGCAACCACAACATCATCTTCTGCGAGCGCGGCATCCGCACGTTCGAAACCTATTACCGCAACGTGCTGGACGTGACCGCCATCCCGGTGCTGAAGAAGGAAACCCACCTGCCGGTGATCGTCGACCCGTCCCATGCAGGCGGCAAGGCGTGGATGGTCCCCGCGCTATCGCAGGCGGCCGTGGCGGCGGGCGCGGACGGCCTGCTGGTGGAGATGCACCCCAATCCCTGCGAGGCATGGTGCGATGCCGACCAGGCCCTTGCCCCGCAGGAACTGAAAAGCCTGATGGGGACGTTGGGCGCGATTGCCGCGGCGATAGGGCGCACCATCTAGCGGGGCGCCATGAGCGAGCAAAGCGCCGGCGCAAAGATCAGACAGACTTTCAATACGGTCGCCGAGGGCTACGACAAGCCCGCGCTGCGCTTTTTCGTCAACAGCGCAGAGCACCTTGCTGCCAGCCTGCGCTTGCAGGGCAACGAGCGCGTGCTGGACGTGGCCACCGGCACCGGAGCCAACGCACTGGCGCTGGCGCGGCGCCTGCCCGGCGGACATGTCACAGGCATAGATTTCTCGGAGGGCATGCTTAAACTGGCGCGCGCCAAGGCCGAGCGCGCAGCGCTGCGGAATGTCGATTTCGCCGGCATGGACATGCAAGAGATAAGCTTTCCGGACGTCAGCTTCGACATCGCGACCTGCGCCTTCGGCATCTTCTTCGTCGAGGACATGGAAGGGCAGCTTGAGCACATCGCGCGCAAGGTCAGAACCGGCGGCAAGGTCGTGGCGACCGGATTTTACGACGACGCCTTCCATCCCCTGGCGGAGATGCTTTCCCAGCGCCTGGAATCATATGGTGTCGCCAGACCGGCACTGTCCTGGAAAAGGATAGCCACCGAAGAAAAGTTTGCGGCCCTGTTTGCGGGGGCGGGTTTGCAGGATGTCGCCGTCCAGAGACAGAGCGCCGGCTATCACCTGCGCGACGCCAACGAGTGGTGGGAATTGGTATGGAATGCCGGCTTCCGGGGCGCGGTGGCGCAGATCCCGCCGCACCACCTAGAGGAATTCCGGCGCGCGCATCTGGCAGAAATCCAGGCCCTGGCCACGGCCGAAGGCATCCGGCTGAATGTCGACGTGCTGATCGCAACCGGCACCAAGGCCGGTCAGCGCTAGAATATCAGCGCATTTGAACCCTGCCCGGACTTCAGGTACAATGCGCAGCCTTCTTACAGGCGCGTAGCTCAGCTGGTTAGAGCACCACCTTGACATGGTGGGGGTCGTTGGTTCGAGTCCAATCGCGCCTACCAGAATTATTCTGGTTTTTCAACGGGTTACTATGTTTTCCCTGTTTGAAGCGCTCGCTAAGTTGTATTTTTACTTATGAAGTACGCGGTTCTGCGCACGCACGGGGGGCTCGGCAACCAGTTGTTCCAGATTTTATTTGGCCGACTGTTTGCGGAGCGCCATGGCCTGACGCTGTGCGAGGTGCATGATCTGCGTTATCGCCATGCCTTCCCGCGCAGCGAGGCGCTTGTGCGCGGCGGCAGGCCGTCACGATGGCAACGCGTGGTGTCTGCTGCACGTTTCCCCAAGTTGCTTCAACGCTATCTCGGACAGGCGGAAGTCCCTTTCAAGCTGGGGCGTAGCGTCTATCTCGATGGATACTTCCAGCGCGCGGAGTGCTATGCGCAGTTTCCGAACGAAGCGATCGCGCGTCAATTGCAACGCTTGGCCGACGAGTTGAATATCATTCCGGCCTACCTAGAAACTCGTTTGGCTCACCTGAGGGTGGGCGATTTCTTTGCTAACCGTGATAAGGCCAGGGCGCACGTGATCGAGAGACTTCAGAAGATGTCTGCCGGTGCGAGCGTAATGACCAACGACGAATCGCTGCTGCGTGAACCCGATGTTGCCAGTGTCATGTCATCGCGAGGTGTCAAATTGATCGGTACCGAGGCCATGGCGGCCGAGGAGGTGCTGCGCACCATGGCGCAATATGCGGGGGTGGATGCAAACGGGAGTACACTTGCATTTTGGGCGTCTGTGTTGGGTGGTGCTAGGGTGGCGTTCGCGAACGCTGCGCTACGTGAAACTAACGAAATGCTGAAGAAATGCCTATGGACATAGTGTTTCATAGCGTTCTCAATAGAACTGGAGCAGCGCGTTATTTGCGTGAAGAGATACTTAGGGGGCGTGAGGGGCTTCTTGTAACATGGACTGCGGAAAATGATGTCCCAGAAGGTTGGCATAATGTTGCTTTGAGCCATGGCCCGCGCGGGCGCGGGAAAGTCGCTGGAATGCTGTGGCGAATTTGGGTATGGAGCAAGCAAGTTGTTTTCGTCTTTACCCGTTGTCGCAGCGCTGATACGGTTCATGTCAATTCGATTGCAAATGTCGGCGCTATCGCTGCCATAGCAATGCGACAACGCTCCCTCAATGTTGTTCTTTACGCTCACGAAAGCCCTGTTGGGAAATGGCTCTTTGTCTATCGTCTTATCCGGTCTATATATCGTGGAAGAGTGATCACTGTCAGCCCCTATATGCAAGCGGAGCTCTCTGCGATAGGTATACGATCGACTTGGCGTTATCCTCGCGCCTTCTCTACGATTACTCCGCTACATGGTGCGCTGCCCTTAAGTGATGTTGTTATGGTCGCCCACCCAGATGAGTCCAAAGGGTTCGGGTTGGTAAGTCAGTTTCTCCAAGAGTTGCCACAAGCAATTTCGGTCCGTCTATACTTGTCGAGACAGCCTGACAAGGATGTGCGGTTCTCACCCAATGTAACGGTTATCATAGGCAAGCCGTTGGAATCGGAAGACTACAACGCGCGGATTTGCGTCCTCGCGACAAACCCGGTAAGTACTCGGGAGACATTTAGTTATATTACTGCAGAAAGTCTGAGTGCGGGTGTCCCGGTTGTGTGTGCGCCTAGCGGAGGGGTCAGTGAGCAGCTTATCCATCTTGTGAATGGATACTTTGTTCCGGAATATAGCTCAAGGGCCTTTGTTGACGCGGTGCAATTGGTGTTGACAGACGTCGCGCTTTGCGCCGCTCTGTCCAAAGGGGCAAGGATGTGCAACGCCCTGAAGGTGCTCCCTGGTGATGCGGCTTGAACGTTTGCTGCCAATTCTGATTTGTGTCGCGCTGCTAACAGAGCGCTATTTCATGACCTACGTGGCCTCATGGGTTGTTGGGGTAATCTCGATAGTGTTTCTCGTGTGGCGCCGTGATGTGACGTCGTTGTTCGCAATCCTGGTTCTTGGTGCGCTCTCCCTCCTTGCGCCGCCTGAATTGACCCCCACGGGTTTCAGATATATCGTTTTTTTATCTATATATTTGGTTCTTGCAAATCATTTAACTCTTGATCCTAAGGTTCATGTTTGCCTTCAGGGGGTTTTTCTGGGATTGTCATTCCTGTCAGCCGATGCCACATTTGAGCGCTTTTCTTTCGGTACAAGTGTGATGTTATTGATGGTGGGTATGACGAAGATGCACCCTGGGGAATCATCGAATGTCGCGCGGATTGAGAGAGCGAAAGGCGCGTTGTTCATCGTCATATCGCTGGCGGTGTCGGTAATCGGGTATGGCTCGCGATCCGCGCTATTTGTATGGCTGTTTGCACAAATCCGAGAGAAAATATGGCCTCTGGCATTGGTGTCAGTGATGGGCATGGGCGTCGTGATGTTTAGCCCGCTAGGCGATTCGCCATTCATGCGTAAGCTTGGTTCTTCATTCGTGGAGTTGAGTGAACCCACATCTCTGCATTCAGGGGAGTTTAATTTGCGTGCCTATGAATTGGCGCTTTTTTATGGGCTCGTAGAACGTGAAACAATTGGAGAATTGCTGGCGGGTTCCGATTCCGCATTATTCCTGCCATCCGAGTATTTTTCTGAGGACGCAAATGGAAACGTTCCATATATTCCGCACAACCAGATCGCTGGCATCTTGTACCAGTTTGGGCTCATTGGTCTTATAACAGTCGTTGTGATGTTTTGGCGAACGTTCAATTCATTCAAAAGAAATAAATTTTCCAGATCGCTCTTTCTAGCACTCCTGTTGCCATTCTTTCTTTTTAAACATGGCTTCCTTGACACTGACTTGGCGTTGATTGTGTCTTCGTTGAATTGGCTACGGAAGAATAGAACATGATTTATTTGGTGACGATCGGCACCTCTGCGTTTCACGGTAGCGAATTAGCGGTCGGATGGCAGTGGTATCAAAGGCTACGAGTGCGGGGCCCGGTTACAGTGCTAACTCACGTATGTTTCGATTCCCCTAGCTTCATTCCATCCAATTGCAGGGGCGATTTTGTCTTCTTGGGCAAAAAGCTAGAGGATATAAATGACATAAATCGCTATCACTTTTTTTATGCATATCGTTTCTGGTGGTGGGTTATAGAGTACCTTGGGGGGCGCCTCACATCAGATGATCGTGTGTTAATTGTGTCGCCTGCAGCTCTGTGGTTCTTGCCGGTCATTTTGGGCAAGAATTTAAGGAGGTCTCAGTTCAGCTATGGCCCACTGGGTGCTGACCTCGCGGATCTCGGCGCGTGTGGGACGCGGAAATTGCGGACTATAATGTGGTTCAGGAACCAGGCCGTTAATCTGTTGATATTGGCCTGGAGATGTCTGCAATTCATCCTCCCGAAAAGAATTTCATTTAGGTCGAAGGCGGGGGCAAGATTTCGGATCGGGCATTCGTTTGACATATTGGGCTGTTCCCCTGAAGTTGAGGCGAAGAGCAGCCTGCCGGCGAACGTCGATGATTCGATGTATCATCCACGTGAAACTTCTACGTTGCTAGTGCTTCTTGATGGTAGGGCAAGGAAGAACATCGAGGGGACTCTGCGATTCTGCGATCAAGTTGCAAGGCTGAAGGGTGCCAAGATCCATTTGCTCGGTGAGCGTACGTTGTTTGATGCATATTTTTCGCTGTTTGATTCCCAAACAAGGCCTACATTTCTTCCCTGGATGGATCGGCCGGAATTTCAGCAATATCTATGTGAGCAGCGCCCCACTATTGTGTCCTTGTCAGTTAGTGAAGGCGTGCCCTCATTATTTCTCGATGCCTTATCTCGTGGTTGCGAAGTGTGCTGTTTAGATGTCGGTGGTGTCTCGTGGCTATGCGATGCTGCCTCAAGTGTAACAGCGCAGGATTTCGGTTTGATGAGGGTCCTGTCGATCCGATGGAATAGAGGGAGCATCGACGCGTTTTCGTCACTATCGCTGCGTACACTCAATGAGCTTGCGGATGGCGCGATTCGATGATTACGTTCGTAATTTGTATTAAGGTCGCATCAGAGGTTTCACTCGAAATATTGAGTACTCAGTTGGCATCTTGTATGGCTGTCCAAGGTGCACGTGTTTTCATTGGATTGAGCACTAATGATTCGAGGCTGGAGGAGGGGCTTTCAGCGCTTATAGAGGGGCGAGCAAGGGGGCGTTGCACCTTAGCTATTTTACATGATAGGTCACTCTATGACGCGTGGAACATTGCGGTCGCCTCTGCATGTTCTGAGCGCGTTGTGTTTTTGGGGTATGGCGATGTCGTAATTTGCCCGACCTTTTTTAGCGATCAGCGCGATTCCACGTGTGATGTTATGTTTTCGCGTGTGCTAATTCATGGCCTTGGTAAGGCGAGAATGTTTGGGCGGCCATTCCGTCCATGGCGGCACCTGCTTGCTCAGGAGGTCGCCATTGTCGGAGCGATATTCTCAAGAGCATTGCTTCTTAAAAAGCCTTTTGACGCGGATTTTCGCATTGTGGGAGACTATGACTGGCTGCTAAGGAATGGTCGCCATGTGCGCACCGGGTATAGCCGCACGGTCTCCGTCGCAATGCCCGCTGGCGGTCTATCTGAGCGCAATGGAGCAATTAGACGAAACGAGTTGAGGCGCGCTCGGAAACGATTGTTGTTGGGGCGTAAATGATACTGTCCCTTCTTACTGGTGGTATTACGGTTATAAACGCGGCGTCATTTATATTGCTCGCGCCAAATGCTTATCTTGCAACATACATCGGATGTTCGGCAATCTATTCCGTTGGGTGTTGGGTGATCGTTTGGGTGCTGCCGGCCGCAACCGAGTATGATGCTAATCGATTGACACAGCTTCGCGCTGCGCAGTTGCTCGCCTGTCTCGCGACATGCATTTTGCTTCTTGCACTAAGTATCTCATGGATTAGTGTCATCTTCTGCCTCATTTTGGCTTTTGAGATGTATTTTTTTGTTCAGCGCATTTTGCTACTCGATTCCTGCACGCCAGAATATCAACGATTAGAATTGTTTCGTGCCCTAGCTAATTCCGCGGTGCTTGCAATATGCGTATTGGCTTTTTCTGGAAATGCATTCGTTATGGCTTCCGGGATTTTGGTAACAACACTACTAACAGGCTTCGCATCTTTGACGCTCAAGTTGGGAAGGCCGCCCCTTGTGTTCAGTATCGCAGCCTATCGTCTCGATACGTTGCTTGACCTATGCAAGGTGGCGTTGTCGAGTGTACCCGTGCGAATGTTAATTGCTGCACGATGTGTCGAAGTCACTGCGCTTATGACCGCGGTCAGATTCGCGCCACTGGACGTGATTGTTGGCCTAAAATTGGGTATTACGGTTTGCTCTGTTCTTTCCTCCAACGCGCGCAGCCGTAGTTTCTTTCAGATTGCGGCAATTGGGAGCGCGGTTTTCTTACTTATTTTAGTTGGAATTCAATTTATTGTTGACCACAGCCTTTTCGCGTTACCGCGAACCATTTCATCATTGAAAGTGGAAAGTGCATTTTCGGTGGTCCCGGTCATGCTGCTTTTTAGTTTTTTCTTATATAGATCAATGTCGGTGAAGTAATGGCAGGGTGTAAGTCCGCCGAACGAGACCGGGCGGATTAGTTTTACTTTGTTCCTAGGGAAAGTGTTATGCAAATTCTTGTGATCGGTGGGGCAGGATATATCGGCTCCCATATGGTCAAGATGTTGGGGCAGTTGGGCTGCAGTGTGACTACGCTGGATGATTTGTCCTCGGGGCACCGCGATGCTGTTTTGTTTGGTCGCTTTGTGCAAGGCAGCGTTGCTGACTGCGCCTTGCTGGATCGCTTATTGGGCCAAGGGTTTGATGCCGTAATGCACTTTGCTTCCTTCATTCAGGTGGGCGAATCTGTGCAAGACCCGGATAAATACTATCAGAACAACGTCGTTAATACGCTGAATTTACTCAATGCAATGCGTGCGCATGGGGTGATGCGCATTATATATTCCTCCACTGCGGCGATATTCGGTGAGCCACGATATACGCCAGTAGATGAGGGGCACCCCCTGCAGCCCATTAGCCCCTATGGCCGCACCAAGCTCATTGTGGAGCAGGTTTTTGCAGACTATAACAGGGCCTACGGACTAGAGTCCGTTTGCTTGCGATACTTTAATGCTGCGGGCGCTGACCCAGAGGGGGAGTTGGGCGAACGGCATTTTCCGGAGACACATTTAATTCCCCTGGTATTGCAGGCGGCCTCTGGCCGCCTGCAGCACGTCAATGTGTTTGGCCGTGACTACGACACGCCAGATGGCACATGTATTCGCGACTACATTCACATTAATGATCTGTGCTCGGCTCACTGGCTGGCGCTCCAATCCTTGATGAAGGGCGCTGGCAGCCAATCCTACAATTTGGGCAATGGCGATGGTTATTCAGTGCAAGAGGTGATTGACACGGCAATCCGCGTTACCAACTGCAATATCCCCGTGGTGGAGGGCGCGCGCCGTGCAGGTGATCCTGCTCGGTTAGTGGCAGATTCGACATTGGCCCGTAAGAAACTCGGATGGACACCAAGATACTCGGACCTGCAGGCAATCATCGAGCATGCTTGGAGTTGGGAGAAGGCGGTTGTTGGCAAATGAAAGAAAATAGAAGTATCGCCATTATTGGCACCGTAGGCGTTCCTGCGAATTATGGAGGGTTTGAAACGCTGGCGGAGAATCTTGTAAGGTATCACGATGCGTTGGCTTTGAGAAATGAGCTAACGGTGTACTGCAGCAGCAAGAGCTACCAACGTCGCGAAGGGAGGTTCCTTTCCGCCAAGTTGAAATATATTCCGCTGGGTGCGAATGGTTCTCAGAGCGTTCTTTACGACATCATTTCGCTCATTTCAGCGGTCTGGAATCGCAACGATGTAATTTTAGTGCTAGGCGTATCTGGGGCAATTGCACTGCCGTTCGTGCGCACATTGTCGTCCGCCAACATTATTACCAACATTGATGGGCTTGAGTGGCGTAGGGATAAGTGGCGAGGCTTAGCCAAGATGTTCTTGCGTGTTTCGGAGCGTCTGGCGGTAAGGTTTTCGCACGAAGTTATCGCGGACAATGCTGTGATCGCAGACTATGTAATGCGCACCTATGGCGTTGATAGCCACGTAATTGCGTATGGAGGCGATCACGCAATGACCGCGGAGACGTGCGCACTAGATTTGGGCGCGTTACCAACGAAATTCGCATTTTCTGTATGCCGCATTGAGCCGGAAAATAACGTACACATGATTTTGGATGCATTTTCGAGGGTGGGGAATTACGCCCTCGTAATGGTGGGAAATTGGAATAATGGCGAGTATGGGCGCAAGCTACGAGAGCGGTATGCGTCCTGCCCCAATTTGACTCTGCTTGACCCGATTTATGAACTAGGGACGCTTAAGATGTTGCGCTCGTTAGCATCGATCATCGTTCACGGACATTCGGCTGGTGGCACTAACCCCTCGTTGGTAGAGGCTATGCATTTTGGGAAAGCGATTCTGGCGTTTGACTGTGGTTATAACCACAGCACAACTGAAAATCGAGCCCTTTTTTTCAAAACTAGTGAAGACATAGTGCGTGCGGTGAAGGACCTAGAGCCGGCCGCAGCAGAAACGATCGGTTTGGAAATGAGAGAAATTGCCAGACGGCGCTACACATGGCACATTGTGGCGAAGCAGTATTTCGCATTGTTGGCGGCTGCCAATCAAACTGCCCGCTAGCAGGTTGGGGCAATCACGCGTGGAACTCATGTAGCTCGCACTTTGGCAAATCGTTTCCGCCAAGGCTCTATTAGCGTTAGTTCGAGCCACGTGAAAGTTGCTGCAAGGGTCGTAACTAGAATGAGTATCGTCGGGATTCTAAAATCATTGTGAAACTGTCCAAGTAAATCGATGACTGGCTGGTGGACTATGTAAAATGGATAAGATAGTTGGCCAATTAAATAGTCAGCCTTATTCGTTTTGGTTCGTTCATGGAGAATTGGGACAATGACTGCGGTCAGCGCTGGGTAAAAAAATAGGTCTAGGGTATTTAGTGCGTGAACGTCAGCGGCCCCCAAATATATTGCATGAGGGATTGGAAATACGAACATTAGGATGGCGAGCCCATACAACGTCCAAATGGGCAATGCCATAAAGAGCCGAAGTTTGTGGACTATGAATCGGCGGTAGCGTCGCGCAAGAGCGCCAGCTAAGAAAAAAGGAAATGCAAAGAGTAGCGGGGCATGCGAGCCGTAAGGGATGAACTGCAAAATGATCGTTAATGCTGCCAACCAAAGAAGTAGCCCGAGGCGTTTATTGAGGAGGAATGGGGCAACGGCATAGAATCCCACCTCGACACCTATTGACCAGCTCGGGCCGATAACCAAATCGTTTACGGATGGTACATTTAGGAGCATCATTGAAAAATTCAAGACGCCGACAAGTATGCCCCAAGCTGAAAAATTAAGGCCGCCCGGGATCTTCAGTAGAGGTGTAAATTGGGAGGCGACGATTACTGCTACCGCCACGGTGATGTATATCGGGTATAGGCGCCAGAACCGCGCTAGGTAGAAGGCTCTTATATAGCCGCTGCCGATCTTTTCCTGGCTGTATTTCTCACTCAAGATCATTTCAATATAAAAGCCTGAAATGACGAAGAAACAAAACACGGAAACACCGCCGTTTAGCATGCCTGAAGCCTGATTTTCAGACGCATGGAATGCAAGAACGGCGACCGCCAACAATAATCTGTAGAAGCCCATATCTTTGTTAGAAGTGATTCATTGCGGAAATTGCAGATTGACCCGCTTCAGGCAAGCGCGGGGCAGGTCGATATAATCTGGGCGGCATCCGGCGTGTGGTGGGTTGTCGATGTTGTGTGCATGGTTCTGAATGCTGGAAACTTTGGAGCATCTACGGCTGGCTTGCCGGCGGCGCGACCTTCATGATTTCATCCAGCGTGGTCAATCCGGCGGCGGCCTTCATGGCGCCGGAAATGCGCAGCGGTTTCATGCCTTCACGGTAGGCGAGTTCGCGTATTTTGGCGACGTCGGCGCTGGGTCCGATGAGTTTGCGCAGTTCCGGCGACATCAGCATGATCTCATAGATGCCGATACGCCCCTGATAGCCTGTCATGCGACACTCCAGGCAGCCGACGTCGTGGTACAGCTGCTGCGGCCGGCTGGTTTTCCACGGTGCGACCAGCGCATCCCATTGCTGGTTTTCTTCCTCGCGCAGCGGATACGGCTGCTTGCACTTCGGGCACAGGGTGCGCACCAGGCGCTGGGCCATGATGCCGAGCACGGTTGCGCCTATCATGTATGGCGGCACCCCGAGATCGAGCAGCCGCGTCACGGCGGCGGGAGCGTCGTTGGTGTGCAGGGTGGAGAGCACGAGGTGCCCGGTAAGAGCCGCCTGGATCGCCATGTCGGCGGTTTCCAGGTCGCGGATTTCGCCGACCATGATGATGTCGGGGTCCTGGCGCATCAGGGCGCGCACGCCGTCGGCAAATTTGAGGTCGATGGCGGCCTGTACCTGCATTTGGTTGAACGCCGGCTCCACCATTTCTATCGGGTCCTCGATGGTGCAGACGTTGACCTCGGGCGTGGCCAGGGACTTTAGCGTGGAATACAGCGTGGTGGTCTTGCCGGACCCGGTGGGGCCCGTCACGAGGATAATGCCGTTCGGCTGGGAGGTCATCTGCAGCCAGCGTGCCGCATCCTCCTTGGAAAAGCCCAGCTCTGAGAAATCGCGGACCAGCACCTCCGGATCGAAGATGCGCATCACGAGCTTTTCGCCGAAGGCGGTCGGCAAGGTGGACAGGCGCAGCTCGATTTCCATGCCGTCGGGGGTGCGCGTCTTGATGCGGCCGTCCTGCGGACGGCGCTTCTCGATGACGTCCATGCGCCCGAGCAGCTTGATACGGCTGGTCATGGCATTCATGACAGCCATGGGGATCTGATAGACCTGATGCAGCACGCCGTCGATGCGGAAGCGCACGATGCCTTGCTCGCGCCGGGGTTCGATGTGAATATCCGATGCGCGCTGGTCAAACGCATATTGCCACAGCCAGTCCACGATCTGCACGATGTGCTGGTCATTGGCGTCGTACTGCTTGTTGGCCTTGCCCAGTTCGACCAGTTGCTCGAAGGACGACTGCGCCGACCTGTCATGCTGCTTGGTTTGGGAGGCCTTCTTGACCGAGCGGGCCAGATTAAAGAATTCCACCAGATAGCGGCTGATGCTTTCCGGTGTGGCGATCACGCGCCGGATGTTGCGTCGCACCAGTTGCTGGATGACCGACTCCCATTCGCGCAGATAAGGCTCGGAGGTGGCGATCACCACCTCCTTCTGCGTCATCTGAACCGGCAGAATCCCGAAGCGCGCGGCATACTCGTTGGACATGATGTCCGCAACGGCGGAAAAATCGATTTTCAGCGGATCGATATGGAGATATTCCAGCCCGGAGCGCTTGGCCAGCCATTCAGCCAGTACCTCGGCCGTCAGCGCCTTGTGCGGCGGCTGCAGCGATTTCCAGTTTTGCGCGGCGATGATGGTAAGCGGGTGCGAGTCCACCCCGTGGGTGCGCCGCTCGGTGATCAGGCCCTCGGTGCCGGCCTTGCTCACCAACCCGTCGGTGACCAGCATGCCCAGCAATTCCGGCAAGGTCAGCTTGTGTTCCTTGATTTCCTGCTGGGCCATGTTCAGGTCTCCCCAAGCGCTCGTTCTAGGGCTTCCTTCTCGGTGCCATGACGTCGGTGATGGTCCCCTCCGCCATTTCGGCGGCGAAGCACAGGGTCTCGGAAAGCGTCGGGTGCGGATGGATGGTGAGGCCGATGTCTTCCATGTCCGCGCCCATCTCCAGGGCCAGCACCGCTTCCGCGATCAGTTCGCCGGCATTGACGCCCACGATGCCCATGCCGAGTATGCGCCGGGTGGTTGGGTCGAGCAACACCTTGGTTGCCCCTTCTGGGCGGCCCACCGAGCCTGCCCGCCCGGAGGCGGCCCAGGGGAACGAGGCTTTTTCGTACGCCACGCCTTGGGCTTGGGCGGCGGTTTCGGTGAGGCCCATCCAGGCGACCTCCGGATCGGTGTAGGCAACGGAGGGAATGGTCAGTGGTTCGAAGTACGCCTTGTGTCCCGCGATCACCTCGGCAGCGACCTTGCCCTCATGCACCGCCTTGTGGGCCAGCATGGGGTCGCCCACGATGTCGCCGATGGCGAAGATGTGCGGCACGTTGGTGCGCATCTGCTTGTCCGTCGGGATGAAGCCGCGCTCGTTCACGATGAGCCCTGCCGCCTCGGCGTTGATCAGCTTGCCGTTCGGGCGGCGGCCCACGGCCATCAGCACCTTGTCGTAGAGTTGCGGTTCGGCCGGGGCCTGCTCGCCTTCGAAGGTCACCAGCAGTCCGTCCTTCTTCGCTTCGATCTTGGTCACCTTGGTCTTGAGATAAATCGCTTCATAACGCTTGGCGATGCGGGTATGCAGCGGCTTCACCATGTCCTTGTCGGCACCCGGCATCAACTGGTCCATCAGTTCGACCACGGATATTTGGGCGCCGAGCGCATCGTAAACCGTTGCCATTTCCAGGCCGATGATGCCGCCCCCGATGATGAGCATGCGCTTAGGCACATCGGTCAGCGCCAGCGCGCCGGTAGAGTCGATGATGCGCGGATCGTCATAGGGGAAACCGGGAATGCGCGCGACGCTGGAGCCGGCGGCAACGACCGCATGATCGAAGGTCACGATCTTTTTGCCTTCCGCGGTCTGAACCGCGAGGCTGTTGGGCGAGGTGAATTTCGCGACCCCGCGCACGACCTGCACCTTGCGCTGCCTGGCGAGCCCTGCCAGCCCGGCGGTGGACTTGCCGATAACGCTTTCCTTCCATGCGCGCACGCCATCGATGTCTATCGCGGGCTTGCCGAACGTAACGCCGTGGTGCGACACCTCCTCGGCTTCGGTAATCACCCGCGCCACATGCAGCAGCGCCTTGGACGGGATGCAGCCTACGTTGAGGCATACGCCGCCGAGCGATTCATAGCGCTCGATGAGCACCACCTGCTTGCCGAGGTCGGCGGCGCGAAAAGCCGCGGTGTAGCCGCCGGGCCCTGCGCCAAGCACCACCACCTCGCCGTGGATGTCGCCCTTTGCCACCCGTGCCGCGGACGCAGGCGCAACCTGAGGCGCCGGCGCTATCTTGGGCGCCGCTGGGGGTGCGCCATCCTTCCCGCTCCCTGGCTTTGCCGGGGCGGCGGCTTGTCCGGCAGCAGGCTCCAGCATCAGGATCACGGATCCTTCGGAAACCTTGTCGCCCACCTTTACCTTCATCTCGACGACCTTCCCGGCAATCGGGCACGGCACGTCCATGGTCGCCTTGTCGGTTTCCAGCGTGATCAGCGCCTGCTCAACGGCAACGGCATCCCCCGCCTTGACCTGCACTTCGATAATGGCGACGTCCTTGAATCCGCCGATGTCCGGGACCTTGATTTCGGTTGTGCTCATTTTTTTCCTTAAGCGAAGAAACGTATTGTCCGCCGATGCCACAGGTCTTCGCAGATTCGCGCGGCGTTAGACGAGCGGCGGCAACTAGCGGCCGCATGTTGTTATGTCCTGATCTGGCCTTGGCCCAGGACGATGAATTTCTGTGAAGTCAGCCCTTCCAGCCCGACCGGCCCCCGCGCGTGCAGTTTGTCGGTGGAAATGCCAATCTCGGCTCCCAGCCCATACTCGAAGCCATCGGCAAAGCGCGTGGACGCGTTCACCATCACGCTGCTGGAATCCACCTCGCGCAGGAAGCGCATCGCTTTGGTGTAGTTCTCGGTGACGATGCTGTCGGTATGCTGCGAACTGTAGGTGTTGATGTGCGCAATCGCTTCGTCCAGATTCGCTACGATGCGCACGCTCAGGATGGGTGCCAGATATTCGGTGCGCCAGTCTTCCTCGGTGGCCGCCTTCATCTGGGCGACGAGATTCCTCGATGCATCGTCGCCCCGCAGTTCCACGCGCTTGTCGAGATAAATCTTGCACAGCGGCGGCAGCACCCTGGCGGCGATCTCCGCGTTCACCAGCAGCGTCTCCATGGCATTGCACACCCCGTAGCGGTGGGTCTTGGCGTTGTCGGCGATGCGGATCGCCTTGTCGAGGTCGGCCTCGCTGTCTATGTATACATGGCAGATGCCGTCCAGGTGCTTCATGACCGGCACCCGGGCCTCCCCGGAGATGCGCGCGATCAGGCTCTTGCCGCCGCGCGGCACGATCACGTCCACATAGTCCTTCATCGTGATCAGCTCGCCCACGGCGGCGCGGTCCGTGGTGCCGACCACCTGCACGGCCGTTTCCGGCAGGCCCGCCGCCTTCAGGCCAGCATGGACACAGGCGGCGATCGCCTGGTTGGAGTGAATGGCCTCGGAACCGCCGCGGAGGATGGCGGCATTGCCCGACTTCAGGCACAGCCCCGCCGCATCCGCGGTGACATTGGGGCGCGATTCGTAGATGATGCCGATCACGCCGAGCGGCACGCGCATCTTGCCCACCTGAATGCCCGTCGGGCGGTATTTCATCTCGCTGATTTCGCCGATCGGGTCCGGCAACTGCGCAATCTGGCGCAAGCCCTCGGCCATGCCGCGCAGGGTCTGGTCCTTCAGGGTAAGGCGGTCAACGGAGGCTGCGTCCAGGCCGTTTGCCTGCGCGCGCATCACGTCCTTGGCGTTTTCCGCGATCAGCCGGGCACTATCGTCCAGAATCGACTGCGCCATGGCCTCCAGCGCCCGGTTCTTGGCCGCGGTGTCGGCGAGCGCCATCTGGCGCGACGCCGCGCGCGCTTGCTGCCCTACTTGCTGCATGTAAGTTCTTATATTTTCCATCCATCTGCTCCGTCCAGCCGCTATTTTGCCAAATTAATACATCAAGCATGATTCGTCGTTACGGCCGTCGGCACGTTCTAGCGCTGGACGTGATTCTACTGGATTCCCAGTGGCGCGGGAATGCCGGGGGTGGCAAGTTATTCGATGTTGCCCTAAACAGGGCGGTGCGGCATAATTGTTCCCTTTTTTGGTGCAATACCCTTTTCTGGGTAAAACATTTACGCAAGGTTTCTGGAGGCAGAGAAAGATGGCTACGGCTCGTAAGGTAAATCCACCTAAGTACAATGACATAACGGGCGCGATCCGCGCCTTGGCCATGGACGCCGTCCAGAAGGCTAATTCCGGCCACCCCGGCGCGCCCATGGGCATGGCCGAAATCGCCGAAGTGTTGTGGAACCACCATCTGCGCCACAATCCCGCCAACCCGAAGTGGTTCGACCGCGACCGTTTCGTGCAGTCCAACGGCCACGGCTCCATGCTGGTCTATGCGCTGCTGCACCTGACCGGCTACGACCTGCCGATCGACGAACTGAAGCGCTTCCGCCAGATGCACTCCAGGACCCCCGGTCACCCGGAATACGGCTATACCCCGGGCGTGGAGACCACCACCGGCCCGCTGGGGCAGGGCATCACCAACGCCGTCGGCATGGCCATGGCCGAGAAGCTGCTGGCGCACGAGTTCAACAAGCCCGGCCACGATATCGTCAACCACTACACTTATGTATTTATGGGCGATGGCTGCATGATGGAAGGCATCTCGCACGAAGCCTGCGCATTGGCCGGCACCTGGGGGCTGAACAAGCTGATCGCTTTCTGGGATGACAACAACATCTCCATCGACGGCCACATCGACGGCTGGTACACGGACGACACCGCCAAGCGCTTCGAGGCCTATGGCTGGAACGTGATCGCCGACGTGCAGGGCCACGACTCGGCAGCAATCGATGCCGCCATCAAGGCCGCCAAGGCGCGAACCGACAAGCCCACGCTGATTTGCTGCAAGACGATCATCGGCGCCGGGTCCCCCAACAAGGAAGGCACCCACGACGTGCACGGCGCCGCGCTGGGCCAGGACGAAATCAACGCGACCCGCGCGCATATCGGCTGGAACTATCCCCCGTTCGAGATTCCCAAGCATGTCTACGACGCTTGGGACGCGCGCACCAAGGGCGAAGGGCTGGAAAACCTGTGGAACAACAAGTTTGCCGAATACAAGAAGGCCTTCCCCAGGGAGGCCGCCGAGTTCGAGCGCCGCATGAAGGGTGAGCTGCCCGCCAACTGGGCAGAACATGCCGCCAAGGCGATTGCCGCGATCAATGAAAAAGGCGAGACCATCGCCACCCGCAAGGCCTCGCAGAACGCGATCAACGCGCTGGTGCCCGCGCTGCCCGAGTTCCTGGGCGGCTCCGCCGACCTGACGGGCTCCAACCTGACCAACTGGACCGGCGCGCACCACGTGCACGGCAAGAAACCCGGCAATTACATCAGCTACGGCGTGCGCGAATTCGGCATGTCGCACATCATGAACGGCATGGCGCTGCACGGCGGCCTCCTGCCCTATGGCGGCACCTTCCTGATGTTCTCCGAATACGCGCGCAACGCACTGCGTATGTCCGCGCTGATGAAGCAGCGCGTGATCTACGTGTTCACCCACGACTCCATCGGTCTGGGCGAAGACGGTCCGACCCACCAGCCGGTGGAGCAGACGACGACCCTGCGCTACATCCCCAACATGGACACATGGCGTCCGTGCGACACCACCGAATCCATTGTGTCCTGGGTGTGCGCGGTCGAGCGTACGACCGGCCCCTCCACCCTCATTTTCAGCCGCCAGAATCTGCCGTTCATGAAGCGCGACGCCAAGCAGATCGAAGCCATCCGCAAGGGCGGCTATGTCCTTTCCGAAGCGGGCAACGGCAAGCCGCAGGCCGTGATCATTGCCACCGGCTCCGAAGTGGACCTGGCCATGAAGGCGCAGACCGCGCTGGCCGGCGAAGGCATCCACGTGCGCGTGGTGTCGATGCCTTCCACCAACGTATTCGACCGTCAGGATCAGGCCTACAAGGATAGCGTGCTGCCCAAGGGCTTGAAGCGTGTGGCCGTCGAGGCGGGCGTGACCGGTTTCTGGTACAAGTACGTGGGCTTGGAGGGCGCAGTGGTGGGCATGGACAGCTTCGGCGAGTCGGCTCCGGCGCCGGAATTGTTCAAGCACTTCGGCTTCACCGTCGAGAATGTGGTAAAGGCCGTCAAGGGCGTGCTATAAGTTTTTATATATAACGAGGAGTGTTGAAAATGGCAATCAAAATTGGCATTAACGGTTTTGGCCGCATCGGGCGCATGGTGTTCCGCGCCGCCGCCAAGGATTTCCCCGAGATCGAAGTGGTCGCGATCAACGACCTGCTGGAGCCTGACTACCTGGCGTACATGCTGAAGCATGACTCCGTGCACGGCCGCTTCAACGGAGACGTGAAGGTCGACGGCAACAACCTGATCGTCAACGGCAAGAAGATCCGCCTGACTGCGGAGAAGGACCCGGCGAACCTGAAGTGGAACGAAGCGGGCGTGGACATCGTGGTCGAGTCCACCGGCTTCTTCCTGACCGAGGAAACCTGCCAGAAGCACATCGACGCGGGTGCCAAGAAAGTGGTGCAGTCCGCCCCCTCCAAGGACGACACCCCGATGTTCGTGTATGGCGTGAACCACGAGACGTATGCCGGCCAGAAGATCGTGTCCGCCGCTTCCTGCACCACCAATGGCCTGGCTCCGGTTGCCAAGGTGCTGCATGACAACTTTGGCATCAAGCGCGGCCTGATGACCACCGTGCACGCCGCCACCGCCACCCAGAAGACCGTGGACGGCCCCTCCAACAAGGACTGGCGCGGTGGCCGCGGCATCCTGGAAAACATCATCCCTTCCTCCACCGGTGCGGCCAAGGCCGTGGGCAAGGTCATCCCGTCGCTCAACAAGAAGCTCACCGGCATGGCGTTCCGCGTGCCGACCTCCGACGTGTCCGTGGTTGACCTGACCGTCGAGTTGAACAAGGAAACCACCTACGACGCCATCGTCGCCGCGATGAAGGCCGCCTCCGAGAACGGTCCGCTGAAGGGCGTGCTGGGCTTCACCGAGGACAAGGTGGTGGCAACCGATTTCCGCGGCTGCCCGCAGCCTTCCGTGTTCGACGCCGAGGCAGGCATCCAGCTCGACCCGACCTTCGTCAAGGTTGTCGCCTGGTATGACAACGAGTACGGCTATACCTGCAACCTGATGCGCCTGGTGCGCCACATCGCCAAGTAATCGGCATACGGGGTACAGAGGGATCTGTGCCCCGTGTTGTTTGCACGGTCATCGCAAGGACGCAGGAAGACACAACGAGATTCCCCACGCAGCTGCACCAGCGCGGTTGCTGCATCTCCGTGGTTAATTTTATTTTCAGGAGTAGAAATTGGCTCAATTCATACGCATGACAGACCTTGATTTGAAGGGCAAGCGCGTGTTCATCCGCGCCGACCTCAATGTGCCGGTAAAGGACGGCAAGGTGACCTCCGACGCGCGCATCACCGCGTCCATGGCGACCATCAATCACTGCCTCAAGGCAGGGGCGAAGGTGATGGTCACCTCCCATCTGGGCCGCCCGGAAGAGGGGCAATGGAGCGAAGAGAACTCGCTGAAGCCGGTGGCGGACAACATCTCCGCGCGCCTGGGCAAGCCGGTGCGCCTGGTCAAGGACTGGGTGGATGGCGGTTTCGATGTCGCCGCGGGCGAACTCGTAGTGCTGGAGAACTGCCGCATCAACAAGGGCGAAAAGAAAAACGTCGATGAGACTGCAAAGAAGTACGCTGCCCTGTGCGACGTGTTCGTGATGGATGCATTCGGCACGGCGCACCGCGCCGAGGCTTCCACGCATGGCATCGCCAAGTATGCGCCGGTAGCCTGCGCCGGCATTCTGCTGACCGACGAACTCGATGCGCTGGGCAAGGCGCTGGCGAACCCGGCGCGGCCGATGGTCGCCATCGTCGGCGGATCCAAGGTTTCGACCAAGCTCACCGTGCTGGAATCGCTGGCAGAGAAGTGCGACCAGCTGGTCGTCGGCGGCGGCATCGCCAACACCTTCCTCAAGGCTGCCGGCAAAAAGGTCGGCAAGTCGCTGTGCGAGGACGACCTCGTGCCCACCGCCAAGAGCCTGATGGAGAAGATGTCCAAGCGCGGCGCGACCATCCCCATCGCGGTGGACGTGGTGTGCGGCAAGAAATTCGATGCCAACGAGCCGGCGGTGCTGAAGGATGCAGGCGCGGTGGCCGACGACGACATGATTTTCGACATCGGCCCCAAGAGCGCACAGGAGATCGCCGACGTCATCATGAAGGCGGGCACCGTCGTGTGGAATGGCCCGGTGGGCGTGTTCGAATTCGACCAGTTCGGCGCGGGTACCAAGAAGATCGCGGACGCGATTGCCTCAACCAAGGCATTCACCCTGGCAGGCGGCGGTGACACCATCGCGGCGATCCAGAAATACGACATTTATGACAAGGTGAGCTACATCTCCACCGCGGGTGGAGCGTTCCTCGAATACCTCGAGGGCAAGACGCTGCCCGCCGTGGAGATTCTGGAACAGCGCGCCAAAAAATAACCAGCAACAGGGTAAAAAAGAAATCTATGCTTCGCAGAACAAAAATAGTGGCAACCTTGGGCCCGGCCTCCAGCGAACAGAAAGTGCTGGAGGAGATGATCCGCGCCGGGGTGGACGTGGTGCGCATGAATTTTTCGCACGGCAGCGCGCAGGATCATATGGGGCGGGCGGAGAGGGTGCGCGCCGCGGCGCAAGCCGCCGGGCGCACCATCGGCATTCTGGCTGACCTGCAAGGGCCCAAGATCCGCGTGCGCAAGTTCGAACACGACAAGATCGTGCTCAAGAACGGCGACCATTTCATTCTGGATGCCGCCTGGGACAAGCTTGGCAACCAGGAGCGCGTCGGGCTCGACTACAAGGAATTGCCCAACGACGTCAGCAAGGGCTCGGTGCTGCTGCTTAACGACGGCATGCTGGAGTTCGACGTGGTCGAGGTCAAGGGTTCCGAAGTGCATTGTAAGGTGGTGCGGGGCGGCGTGCTCTCCAACAACAAGGGCATCAACCGCAAGGGCGGCGGGCTGACTGCCCCGGCGCTGACCGATAAGGACAAGGAAGACATCAAGACTGCCGCCCTGATCAAGGCCGATTTCCTGGCAGTTTCCTTCCCGCGTTCGGCGGACGACATGAGGCTGGCGCGCGAGCTGATGCACGCGGCCGGCGGCAAAAGCCTGCTGGTGGCCAAGATCGAGCGCGCCGAGGCGATTCCCGTTCTGGAGGAAATCATTGAGGCATCGGACGCCATCATGGTGGCCCGCGGCGATCTCGCAGTCGAGGTGGGCGATGCTTCCGTACCCGGCCTGCAGAAGCGCATGATCAAGATGGCGCGGCTCAAGAACCGCCTGGTGATCACCGCCACCCAGATGATGGAATCCATGATCACCAACCCGATTCCGACACGCGCCGAAGTCTCCGACGTGGCCAACGCCGTGCTGGACGGCACCGATGCGGTCATGCTGTCGGCGGAAACTGCGGTGGGCGACTATCCGGTCGAGACCATCCAGTCCATGGCGCGCATCTGCGTGAAGGCGGAGAAGGAGGTCGAGGACAACGCGATGGACCGCCGCATGATGCAGCAGAAATTCTCGCGCGTGGACCAGTCCATTGCCCTGTCGGCGCTGTTCGCGGCATCGCACCTGAAGGTCAAGGCCATCGTTGCCCTGACCCAGTCGGGTTCGACGGCCCTGTGGATGTCGCGCGTGAACGCGGGCGTACCGATTTTTGCGCTGACACCGATAGAATCCACCCTGAGCAAAGTCACCTTGTTCAGCGGCGTGCATCCGATCGCGTTCAATCCGAGCTCCAAGGATCCGTCAACGGCGCTGTTCGAGGCCGAGAAGGAACTCGAGCGCCTGGGCCTGGTGGCCAACGGCGACCTCATGGTGATGACCATCGGGGAAGCGGTCGGCAAGGCCGGCCACACCAACACCATGAAGATCATGCGGGTTGGCGATCACCACAAAGGATAAGAGGTTGAAGATTGTTCGGGTTTGCCCGTAAACTTCGCAGTAACGTACGGATTCACAAAGTATTAATCTAGTTCAGGAGAAATAGAATGGCACTCGTCTCATTGCGTCAATTGCTGGATCACGCCGCGGAGCACAGCTACGGCTTGCCCGCGTTCAACGTCAACAACCTGGAACAGGTCAAGGCCATTATGGAGGCTGCGGATGAATGCAACAGCCCGGTCATCATGCAAGGCTCCGCCGGCGCGCGCAAATATGCGGGCGAGGCGTTCCTGCGTCACCTGATTGAGGCGGCGGTCGAGGCCTATCCGCACATTCCGGTCGTGATGCACCAGGACCACGGCGCGTCCCCCGCCATCTGTATCCAGGCCATCAAGTCCGGCTTTTCCAGCGTCATGATGGACGGTTCGCTGATGACCGACGGCAAGACCCCGTCTACCTTCGACTACAACGTGAACGTGACCCGTCAGGTGGTGGACATGTCGCACGCCGTGGGCGTTTCCGTTGAGGGCGAGTTGGGCTGCCTGGGCTCTCTGGAATCCGGCCACGGCGAAAAGGAAGACGGCCACGGCGCGGAAGGCGCTCTGAGCCAGGACCAGCTGCTCACCGACCCGAATGAAGCGGCGCAGTTCGTCAAGGCCACCCAGGTGGATGCACTGGCCATCGCCATCGGCACATCGCACGGTGCCTACAAGTTCACCAAGCCGCCCACAGGCGCCGTGCTGCGAATCGATCGCATCAAGGAAATCCATGCACGCATTCCCAACACCCACCTGGTGATGCACGGTTCGTCTTCCGTACCGCAGGAGTGGCTGGAAGTGATCAACCAGTTCGGCGGCAACATGGGCGAAACCTATGGCGTGCCGGTCGAGGAAATCGTCGAGGGCATCAAGCATGGCGTGCGCAAGGTGAACATCGACACCGACCTGCGCATGGCTTCCACCGGCGCGACCCGCCGCTACCTGGCACAAAACCCCAAAGACTTCGATCCGCGCAAGTTCCTCGCCGCCACCACCAAGGCGATGAAGGAAATCTGCAAGGCGCGCTACGAAGCCTTCGGTTCTGCCGGGCAGGCCGCAAAGATCAAGCCGGTCTCGCTGGACTCGATGGCCACCCGTTACAGCAAGGGTGAGCTGAACGCGGTGATCAAGTAAGCGGCGCGTACGCGATAAAAGGGCGGCTCCGGCCGCTCTTTTATTTTGGGTGCGATCCCCCTAAAGACCTTGCGGCAATTTACCAAAGCTGAGAAGTACCGCCAAAAATGGACGAGCAACTCCGACAGAAGTGCAACGATTTCGTCAACCGCCTGCTGAGGCTGATGCTGGAGCGCAAAGCCTCCGACCTGTTCATCACTGCCGGGTATCCTCCTGCCTTCAAGGCATTTGGAAAGATGACCCCGATCGAAGGTGCCAAGCCCTTGTCCCCGGACGAGACCCGCCATCTGGCCCATTCCATCATGAGCCACAAGCAGTGGGACGAATACGTGGCGAACAAGGGCTGCAATTTCGCCATCAGCCCTGAGGGCATCGGCCGCTTCCGCGTCAACATCTTCACCCAGCAGCACCATACCGGAATGGTGCTGCGCACCATCACCACCAAGATCCCGGATTTCGACGAAATGGGGCTGCCGCCGGTCCTGAAAGACGTGGTGATGGCCAAGCGCGGTCTGGTGCTGCTGGTGGGCGGCACGGGCTCGGGAAAATCCACGACGTTGGCCGCGCTCATCAATCATCGCAACAAGAATTCCCACGGCCACATCATCACCATCGAGGATCCGGTGGAGTACGTGCATCCGCACCAGAACTGCATCATCACGCACCGGGAAGTCGGGGTGGACTGCAACAACTGGCACGACGCGCTGAAGGACACGCTGCGCCAGGCGCCGGACGTGATCCTGATCGGCGAAATCCGCGATCACGAAACGATGGAATATGCCATCAACTTTGCCGAGACGGGCCACCTGGCGATGGCGACCCTGCACGCCAACAACGCGAACCAGGCACTGGATCGCATCATCAACTTCTTCGGGCCGGAAAAGCGCGAGCAGCTGCTGATGGATTTGTCCCTCAACCTGCAGGCCATCGTGTCTCAGCGCCTGATTCCCACGGTGGACGGCAAGCGCGCGGCGGCGATCGAAATCCTGCTGGCCTCTTCCACGATCAAGGACCTGATTTTCAAGGGCGAAGTCGGGGCGATCAAGGAGGCGATGGCAAACTCCCGGAATCTGGGGATGCAGACCTTCGACCAGGCCCTGTTCGACCTGCTGATGACGAAGAAGATTACGTACGAGGAAGCGCTCAAGAACGCGGACGCGGTAAACAACCTGCGGCTGCGCATCAAGCTGGAGGGCGGAAAGGGGGCGCCGGACGAGGCGGCGGGCAGTGCCGGCAAGATGCCGGAGCTCAGCCTGACGGAACTCAGCCTGGCGGAACACGCCGAGCCCGAAGCGGAGGCAGAAGCCGCTGCCAAGAAATAGCGCCTGAGCTGCGGGCCGGCCGGCACCGGCCCGGCTTCAACCGGCTTGCCGCTCCCGCTTCCAGAGGCACGCTACCAGCATCAGCCCGGCCAGCGCAACCACCAGCGCGTTGCCGAAACGGACATATGGCGTGCTGCCCGCATAGCCCTGCACGGTGGCGGTCAATATCCCCTCCTCATGCTGCGGCAGCATGCTAAGAATCCTGCCGTCGCGGTCGATCACCGAGGTGACGCCGGTGTTGGTGGCGCGCAGCATCACGCGTCCGCTCTCCAGGGCGCGCACCTGCGCCACCTGGTTGTGCTGGATCGCGGCATAGGAGTTTCCGTACCAGGCGTCATTGGTCACGTTCACCAGCAGGGTTGCCTCGGGCAGGTAGCGAATGATCTCCTCGCCGAATACGTCCTCGTAGCAGATGTCCACGGAGACCGCCTGCCCGGCGACGTGCAACAGTTGTTGCCGTTCGCCGCCCCGCGCCAGGTCCCCCATGGGTATATCCAGCACATCGTTGACGAGCCAACCCAGCACCGGGCGCCAGGGAATGAACTCGCCAAACGGCACCAGGTGGTTCTTGCGGTAGCTTTGGCTCTCGGACGCGCCCAGGGTGAACACGCTGTTGTAGTAAAGGCCGCGGTCGCGCTCAAATGCACCGATCAGCACATCGCCACCGTGCTGGCGCGCGTGCTCGCGCAACGTCGCCGCCAGGCTTTCCGGCACCTCCTCGCGCAGGATCGGAAAGGCCGTCTCGGGCAGCACGATCAGGCGCGCATCCGACCTGAGCACGAGCTGCCGGTAGGTATCCAGCGTACTTGCCAGCTGATCCCGGTTAAACTTCAGCTCTTGCGGAATATTGCCCTGCAACAGGCTGACCTTGAGCGGCTCGCCTTGCGGCTGCGTCCACTCTACCGTGCGCAACAGCGCGCCGAGCATCCAGATTGCGGCCAGCGTGGCTGATCCAATCAACAGCGTCATGCGCCTGCCGGCCCGTGGCGCTGGCGCGCCGGCCGGGATTCTCTGGTAGAGCAAGGCGATCAGTCCGCCGCTGACCGCCGCCATCAGGGAAACACCGTACACCCCCATGATGGGCGCATAGCCCCCGAGGGGGCTTTCCACCTGCGAATAGCCTGCGAGCATGCACGGAAATCCGGTGAAGGCCAAGCCGCGCAGCCACTCGAGCAGCGCCCAGGAGGCCGGCATGGCGAGCACCATGCGCATCCAGAGCGGCGCGCGCAGGCATGCCTGCGCATAGCCGGCCACCGCGGAAAACAGCGCGAGAAAGGCGCCTGCCAGCAGGGTAACGAGCGCGGCAAGCAGAAAGTGCATTTCGCCGTAATCGTGCAATGCCACATAGATGAAGCTGATGCCGGACCCGTATATCCCCAGGCCGAAGGCAAAGCCAAGCCAGGCAGCGTTACGCCGATTATCCGCGCGCGACCAGAGTGCAAACAGCAGCGCGAGCGAAATGACGGTGAGGGGAAACACCCGAAACGGGGCTACGCCAAAAAACGCCAGCAGTCCGGCGCCAAACGCCAGCATGTATCTAGTCGCGGGTAAAATTTTCACGGCGGAGCGAGTAAGATTGATTTGCGGCATTATACGGTGTAACGTGCCGAACATTCTCAGTGCCTTCCCGCTTCGGCGCCATGCTTGAATTTACCGAGTATTCCAAGATCTTCATCAGCCTGTTCGCCATCCTCGACCCGCTCGGGGTCATCCCGGTCATCATCACCTTCACCATCGGCATGGATCCGTTGAAGCGCGCGCGGGTCGGGCGCATGGCATCGCTGTCTGTGGGCGCCATCCTGCTGGTTGCGCTGTTGCTGGGGCACGTGCTGCTGGAATTCTTCGGCATCAGCATCAACTCCTTTCGCACCGCCGGCGGCCTGCTGCTCCTTTTGATGTCCATCACCATGCTCACCGGGCCGCGGCTCGGACCGCAGGATGCCACTGACGGAGAATCCACCTCCGCGCTTGCCATCGTGCCGCTTTCCACCCCGCTGTTGGCCGGCCCCGGCGCGATCAGCACGGTGATTCTGGATGCGCACAAGGGGGTGGGGGTTCCCCATTACCTGGTGATGGCCCTGGTGATCGCGCTGCTCAGCTTCAGCGTGTGGCTCACCTTCCTCGCCGCGCCGTGGGTCGAACGGCGCATGGGGCAAACAGGCATCAATATCTTCACCCGCCTGATGGGGCTGGTATTGGCGTCCATTGCCGTTGAATTCATCGCCGGGGGCCTGCGCGGGCTGTTTCCGGCACTGGGCTGACTCAGGGCGCCGACTGGGAGAATCAGGTTCATGGAAAAGGTACGGCTCTCGAAACTGATGTCGGAGCGAGGGCTGTGCTCGCGCCGCGAAGCCGACAGCTACATCGAGCGCGGCCTGGTGCGGGTGGATGGCGTCGTGGTAAGCGAACTGGGCAGCAAGATATTTCCCAACCAGCGCATCACCCTGGAGCGTGCCGCGCAGACGCAGCAGCAGGGGCGCGTGACCATTTTGCTCAACAAGCCCGTGGGCTATGTGTCGGGGCAGGCGGAGGACGGCTACCAGCCCGCCGTCATGCTCATCAACGCTGCTTCGCGTTGCCGCGACGACGCCGCCCCGCTTCGCTTCAACCCCGCGCACCTGAGAGGGCTGGCCCCGGCGGGCCGGTTGGACATTGACTCGACCGGCTTGCTGGTCCTCACCCAGGACGGCCGCATTGCGAAGCAGTTGATCGGTGAGGATTCGCTGATCGAAAAGGAATACCTGGTGCGGGTGCAAGGCAGACTGGTCGCAAACGGGCTGGCTCTGCTCAACCACGGCCTGTCTCTGGACGGTCGGCAGCTGAAGCCCGCCAAGGTGAGCTGGCAGAACGAGGACCAGTTGCGCTTCGTGCTGCAGGAGGGCCGAAAGCGCCAGATCCGCCGCATGTGCGAACTCGTGGGGCTGCGGGTGACCGGATTGAAGCGTGTGCGCATCGGCCGCGTCAAACTGGGCGGCCTGCCGCCGGGGCAGTGGCGCTATCTACGCGAAGACGAAAGCTTCTAGGTCTCACCGCCGCCCTGCCGGACGAAATAAGTGGTAACATTTTCGGCAACGAGCGCAAAGCAACAGTGTCAGGACTTGTTCGGCAATGATGGTTGTTCCATGCAAGGAGGCGACATGACAACTGTGTACGACTACGTGGTTGTTGGCGGCGGGCTGGCGGGTGCATCGGCGGTACAGGGCATCCGCGAGGTGGACGCCAAAGGCTCGATACTGCTCGCCGGCGAAGAAACCCATCTGCCATACGACCGCCCGCCCCTGTCGAAGAAGCTGTGGTTCGGCCAAAAGACGGTGGAGGAGATATTCCTCCACGACCGCGCGTATTACGACACGCATCGCGTCACCCTGGCGCTGGACTCCCGGGTGGAGCGCCTGGATCCCCAGGAAAGAACGATAACGGCCCGCAACGGTGCCGTGTACGGCTACGGGCGTCTCCTTCTGGCCACCGGCGCGAGGCCGCGCCGGCTTGAGATTCCCGGCGGAAAGCTCGACGGCATCTGCTATTTCCGCACGCTTGACGACTACCTGCGCACGCGCGGCGCGGCAGCGCCGGGGAAGTCGGCGGTCGTGGTCGGGGGCGGATTCATCGGGTCAGAACTTGCCGCCGCGCTGAACATCTGCAAACTGGAAGTCACCATGGTCTACCCCTCGGTGCTGCTATGCGACCGGGTGTTTCCCGAAGACCTCGCGCGTGCCGTCCAGCAGCGCTTCCGGGACAAAGGTGTGAGGCTCCTGGTATCGGACAAGCCGGTCTCTTTCGCCAGGCAAAACGGCAAATTCGTCACCAGCACCGAGCGGGGTGCATCGATCGCGTCGGACATCCTGGTTGTGGGCGTCGGCGTCACCCCGGAGGTGGAGTTGGCGCAAGCGGGCGGATTGGAAGTCGGCAACGGCATCGTCGTCAACGAATACCTGGAGAGTTCCCGGGCCGGCGTTTACGCCGCCGGTGACAATGCCTGCTTCCCTTATCAAGCGCTCGGACAGGCCACCCGCATCGAGCATTGGGACCATGCGCTCAACCAGGGGCGGTGCGCGGGGCGCAATATGGCGGGTGCGCGGGAGCCTTACAGCCATCAGCCGTATTTCTTCTCCGATCTCTTCGAGTTCGGATATGAGGCCACGGGCGAAGTCGATGCGCGGCTCGAGACATTTGCCGACTGGCAGAAGGAGAACGACACCGGCGTCATCTATTACCTGCGCGACGGCAAGGTCAGAGGCGTCATGATGTGCAATGTGTGGGACCAGGTCGAGGCGGCACGGGAACTGGTGAGGAAGGGTGCCGCGATGAAACCTGAAAATCTCCGCGGCCTGATACGCTGACCGGTCAGCCCGTCGCGGCGGCATTCCAAACTGGAGACGGCTCATGGAACCGACGCTGGATCGCATACGCATTTGCGACCTGCTGGTGCGCTGCATCCTCGGCATCAACGAGAGCGAACGTCGCGAGAGGCAGGACGTTGTCATCAACCTGACCCTCTACGCCGATCTGCGCAAGCCGGGAAAGACCGACCGTATCGAGGATACCATCGACTATCGCGCGCTCAAGAAGCGGGTCCTTGCCATGGCTGAAAGCTCGCAATATTTTCTGGAAGAGGCGCTGGCGGAAGCCGTGGCGGAGCTCTGTCTCGAGCACGCAGGCGTGCAGCGGGTCGAGGTGCGGGTCGAGAAGCCAAACGCGCTGCGTTTCGCCAGGACGGTGGCCGTCGAGATAACCAGGCATCGTTGAGCAGGCCATGGTGCGCGCATTCGTCGGCATCGGTTCAAACATCAATCCTCAGCAAAACGTCCGCGCTGCGCTTCAGCGCCTTGCGCAAAGAACCCACGTCGTAGCCATCTCCATGGTCTATCGCACGGCGGCCCTCGGCCGTCCCGAGCAGGCGCCATACTACAATTGCGTCGCGCAGCTGGAGACTTCCGCGCCGCCGCTGGCGGTGAAGCAGGAGATACTGCGCCCGATCGAAGCGCATCTTGGCCGCACCCGCTTCGCGGACAAGTATGCTCCGCGAACCATAGATCTCGACCTGATTGTGTACGGCGATCGTACGGTGGAGGCGGACGGCATCCGGATTCCTGATCCGGAAATCATGGAACGCCCCTTTCTGGCCATTCCCCTGTTCGAGCTGGCACCCAACCTGGTGCTGGCCGGCGTCAACCGGCCGATTGCCGAAATCGCAGCCGCGTTGCAGGCGCGTGGCATGACTCCGCTGCCGGAGTATGCGCAGCTGTTGAAGCGGGACCTCGAGCGCCTGTGAAACGTCCTGCTTCGCCGACGACATTACCTGCTTCCGTGTATTGAACGGCCCCCGCGCCAAAGACATACTGCAACGGGCGTATGAATTCACGGCGGCTTCCCACCCGCGCCGCAATTGGACTACTATGACCGATCAGGGCACAGCACTCCGTCCCGCGGCGCCGGGCAAGCGGCGCATCATTCTCTTGTCCATCGCGGGCATGCTGGGGGTGACGCTGCTCGCAATCCTCATCTGGTGGCTTTTCATGGGGCGGTGGCATACCAGCACGGACGATGCCTACGTGGGCGGCAACATCGTGGCGGTCATGCCGCTCACCAGCGGTACCGTCGTGTCGATCTATGCCGATACCACCCAGGCCGTGCGCGAGGGCCAGCTCCTGGTGCGCCTCGACGATGTCGATGCGCGCCTGCAACTCGATGCGGCCGTAGCCGCCCTGGCCAAGACCGTGCGGGAAGTACGCGGTCTGTATGCGGCCAGCGAGGGCAACCTGCCCCTGATCGAGCGGCGTCGCGCCCAACTGGCGACCGCCCAGGCCGAGCTCGCGAAGGACGATGCCACATTGGCCCAGGCCGAGTCGGAGCTTGAGCGCCGCAAAGCGTTAGTTCGGGAGCGCTTCATCTCGGCCGAAGCGCTGCAGGCCGCGCAGACAGCGCGGGATGCCGCACTGGCGCAGCGCCAGGCGGCTCTAAGCGCAGTGGGGGCCGCCAAGGCGGCGGTGGCCGAAACGCGGGACCAGGCCGCCGTGTCAACCGCGCGCGTGGACCACACCTCCATGGAATCGCATCCGGACGTGCGCGCCGCCGCGACCCGGGTACGCGAGGCCACGCTCGCACTCGAGCGCACCGGGGTGCTGGCCCCCGCCGGCGGGCAGGTCGCCAGGCGCTCGGTTCAGGTCGGCGCGCAGGTCCATCCCGGCGACGCGTTGATGTCGCTGGTTCCCCTCGATGCGGTGTGGGTGGACGCCAATTTCAAGGAAACCGAACTGCCCAACGTGCGCATCGGCCAGCAGGTTGAGCTGACTTCGGACTTCTATGGCAGCCGGGTTGTCTTTCACGGGCGGGTGCTGGGGCTGGCGCCGGGGACCGGATCGGCCTTCGCCCTGTTGCCGCCCCAGAATGCGACCGGCAACTGGGTAAAGATCGTGCAGCGGCTGCCGGTGCGCATCGCACTCGATGCCACGGAGTTAGAGAATCATCCGCTCCGCATCGGGCTGTCCATGAATGTCACCATAGACACGCATGACCGCAGCGGGCTGGCCCTGGCGTTGCTGCCGAACACCGCGCCGATTGCCGCCACATCTGCTTATGCGCAGAACCCGGAGGCGGGCAATGCATTGGTCGCCCAGATCATCGCAGACAATCTCAGAGAAGGGCGGCAGGCCCAAACTCCGGGCCGGCCCGGCCCCCGCAGTTCCGGCCAGGCCGGGGATGTAATGGCCACGACCTGCGCCCGGGACTGCCCCGGCAATCAAAACAAGGGCGCTTCCCGCGAACCCAAATGAACACCGTCCGGCCAGCCCCCCTCAGTGGCGCAAAACTCGCGCTGGCGACCATTGCGCTCGGGCTGGGCTCATTCATGAACGTTCTCGATCTCACCATCGTCAATGTGGCAGTGCCCACAATGTCGGGTGCATTCGCGGTCACCCCGACCGAGGCCACCTGGATCATCACATCCTATTCGGTTGCGGAAGCGATCATGCTTCCGTTAGCCGGCTTCCTCGCCGGGCGCTACGGCGAGGTGCGCATGTTCGTTGTCGCTACCCTCCTGTTCACTTTCGCCTCCCTGTTGTGCGCCGTGTCGCAGAATTTCTCGATGCTGTTGGCGTCGCGTGTGACGCAGGGCGTGTTCGGCGCCTCGATGATCCCGTTGTCCCAGACCCTGCTCACCACCATCTTCCCGGCGCACCAGCGCGGTCTCGCTCTTGGCATCTGGGCCATGACCACGGTAACGGCGCCGATCGTCGGGCCCTTGTCCGGGGGGTGGCTGACCGACAATGTATCGTGGCACTGGATCTTCCTGATCAACCTGCCGGTCGGGCTGCTCGTGAGCAGCGCCGTCGCGTTCCTGCTTGCGGGCCGCGACGTGAGTCGGCCGGAAATGCGCGCCCAGAAAATCGACCTGGTGGGGCTCGCGTTGCTGGTCGTTGGGGTCGGCTCACTGCAGATACTGCTCGACAAGGGCAACGAACTGGACTGGTTTAGCTCCGGCACCATCGTGGCGCTGGCGATTTCGGCTGCGGTTGCGCTGCTGGCGTTCGTCGTTTGGGAGTGGGGCGAGGCCGCCCCGCTCGTGGATCTGCGGCTGTTCAAGGGGCGCAACTTCCTGGTCGGCGCAGTGTGCCTGCTACTGGGCTCGATGGCATTTTTCGCCGTGGTGGTGATCATTCCGTTGTGGCTGCAAACCTACCAGGGCTACACCTCGTTCTGGGCCGGAAAAACCGTTGCGTTCGGCGGCGTGCTGGCGTTCATTCTCGGGCCGATCATCGGTGCCAACATCGACCGGGTGGATGCGCGCGCCATCACTACGTTCGGCTTCCTCGTATTCGCTGCAGTGGGGTATTGGGGAGCCAACTTTACGCCCGATGTCGACTACTGGACGGTGGCTCTGACGCGCTTGTTCATGGGCATCGGAATCAGCTGCTTTTTTCTGCCGTTGGTTGCAATCAGCCTGTCGGGCCTGTTGGCGGACCAGGTTGCGGCGGCCGCGGGCCTGACCAATTTCATGCGCAACCTGGGGGCAAGCTTCGGCACCGCCATCGCCACTTGGCTATGGACCAGCCATGCCGCAGCGTCCCACGCCGTGCTGATGGAAAACATTCGCAGCCAGAATCCCGCCCTCGGCGACTACCTGAACCGCCTGCGCCAGCTCGGTCTGTCCGACGAGGCCGCGCATGCCTATATTGAGCAAATGATCAATGTTCAGTCCTACGCCCTTGCGACGGACCAGATTCAACTGATCGCAGGTGCACTCATGGCGTCGCTGGTCGCGGTCATCTGGTGGGCAAAGCCGCCTTTCGTTGTGAGCCGCGCCGGACATTAGCTGTAACGCCCTGCGCTGCTGAGTCATGTCCGGCGCAGGCGGAAGAAGGCGAGTGTCCCGATGAGTGTCAGCAAGAGCACCCCAAAGCCCGCGCTGATGGTTGTGATGGGCACGTTCATCGCCCTTGCGGCGCCGTACAGGCTCACCAGCAGCAGCATCGAGGAGTTCTCGGAAAAATTCTGCACTGCCAAGGCGTTTCCCGCCCCTATGGTTTTGTGCCCCCGTTCCTGAAGCAGGGCATTGAGCGGAACCACAAACAGCCCTCCACACGCCCCTATCGCCACCATCAGCATCGCTGCGGGCGTCAGGCTGTGCATGAACGCAAGGCCAAGGACGACCGGCCCCAGCAATAGCCCGCCGATCAGGGCGCGGTTCACGTTGGCGAGCGATATCCACAAGCCGGCCACACCTGCGCCCAGGACGATCCCGATGGAAACCGCCCCCATCAGGTTGGCGGGCGTCCGGTTGTCCAGGATCAGCAGGGCTGCCGGAACCCATGCAAACAGCATCGAGCGCAGCGTGATGCCGCTACCCCAGAATATGCTCGTCCCCAGCAGGCTGAAGCGCGCGTCGCGATTCCTAAAGAGCTGCACCACCGATGCAGAAAAGGCCTTTATCAGAAGCCACGGATGAAACCGCCCCCCGGGGCTTTCTGCGGGCAGGCGCGGGATGAACAGGTTGGCCACGGCCGCGAGCGCATAAGCGATCATCACGCCGGCATACGCCCACGGCAGCGAATAGTCGGCTAGCCAGCCGCCTAGCAGGACACCGATCAGTATGGCGGCTATGGTCGAGCTTTCGATCAAGCTGTTGGCGCGAACCAGCGCGGCCGAGCCGAACATCTGCGTGAGGATCCCGTACTTCGCGGGCGAATACAGCATCGCGCCTATGCCGACCAGGCAGTAGGCGGCGATCTCGTTGGCCCCGGCGGCCATGGCGAGCGCGCCGCCGAGTTTCGCGAGATTGGCCGCCAGCATGACGCGCCCCTTTGAAAAACCGTCCGCCACGGGCCCGGCAAACGGCGCAAGCAGGATAAAAGGCAGGATGAAGGCGTCCTGCAGGGGGGCTTCCATGTTGTGTACGCCCGCCAGCTTGAATGAGGCAATCGCTACAATCAGGATGGCATTGTCCGCCATCGCGGAAAGGAATTGGGCCGCCAGCAGCGCCATCATCCCAGGCGACAGCAACGGCATGTTGAGGCCGGTCTTTTCGTTCATCAAGCATTCTCCGCAAGCCGTTTCAGGCTCATATAATCCACTTTCCCGGTGCCCAGCAGCGGCAGCGTATCGACGGGGCAGATTTTACGCGGCACCGCGATTTCAGGAATTCCCAACGTCCTGGCGGCCTCGGACAACGCTTCGCGCGTCAGCGTGCGATCCGTGGTGAACAGCACCAGCGCTTCTCCGCGCAAGTTGTCGGCCTGAGCTGTCGCGCCGTGCAGGCCCGCAGGCGAAGCCTGCACCGCCAGCTTCTCTACGACTTCCAGAGAAACCATTTCACCGGCAACCTTGGCAAAGCGCTTAACGCGCCCCACGATCGAAACGAATCCATCGCTATCCATCGTGACCACGTCACCGGTCTCATACCATCCGTCGCCCGCCTCCGAGGCGGGCGGCTGCAATTGTCCCGGCGCCTCGAACCGGTAGTAGCCGGACATCACGTTGGGCCCGCGCACATGCAGCATGCCCCCCTTTTCGATGCCCGGCACCGGGATCACCCGGGCCTCGATGCCAGGCAGCAACTGCCCAACGCTGCCCGTGCGATAGGCCATGGGCGTATTCATCGCGATCCCCGGCGATGTTTCCGTTGTACCATAGGCTTCCAGTATGCGAATTCCGAATTTCTCGAACCACAGGCTGCGCACCGATTCGGAAAGTTTCTCTGCCCCGGCGGCTACGTAGCGCAAGCGGTAGAAATCATAGGGGTGGGCGAACTTGGCATAGTTGGCGAGGAAGGTGCTGGTGCCGAACAGGATACTGCAACTCCTGTCGTAGGCGATCTCGGGGATCACCCGGTAGTGCAGGGGGCTGGGATAGAGAAAGAGATTCATGCCGGTCAGGACCGGCAGCAGCGCGCCCCCGGTCAGGCCAAAGGAATGGAATACCGGGAGCGCATTGAGCACTTTGTCCTCCGGCGAAAAATCCATCGCCGATCTGAGTTGCGCAACATTTGAGAGCAGCGCGCGGTGCGACAGTACCACGCCCTTGGGCCTGCCTTCCGATCCGGACGTGAACAGCACCACGGCTGGCGCGAAGGGGTCGCGGGCACGTTGCGCCTGCCGCGGGAACAGCATGCCGAACAATACCCACGCCTTGTCGGCCAGACCCATGGCTGGGCGCAGATCTTCGAGATACAGGATGTTCAAGCCCTGGAGCGCGCCTACGGCGGCTTCGAGCTGGGCCTGCTCAATGAAGGCGCGCGAAGCAAACACGGTGCGTATGTTCGCGGCGATGCAGGCATCCTGCATGCCGCCGGCGCCGGCCTTGTAGTTCAGCATCGCAGGCACGCGGCCCTGGGCTCCGGTGCCTATCATCATGCAGACCGTGGCGGCGAGGTTCGGCATCAATATCCCCACACACTCTCCGGGCGCACTGTGCCTGGCGACCAGGCGCCCGAGCGCCAAAGCCATCTTGAGCAGGTCTCCATACGAATATTCGACCTGTTTAACGTCCTCCACCAGCTTGCGGCGGCGCCCATGGATCGACATGGCGTGCAGCAGTTCCGAGTAGAGGGTCCGTTTGGGCTGCGACTCGAACAGCATGTTCTGCATCAGCCGCCGCATTGCTTCTCCCGCCTTCCGTCTGCGCTGGCGTGCGGTTTCCCCGTCCGGCAGCGGCAGGACCGTGGTGGGCAGCACCGTGATGGTCACGCGCGGAAACAAGCGGTGCGGGTGCCTGCTTGGCATGCGGCTGAAATACGTGCGCGCCGGGCCATCCAGCCGAACCGGTAGCAGCGTGGCGCCGGTCTTGGCCGCGACAAAGGCAGGGCCTTCGTACACTTTCATCAGCGAGCCCGTGACCGTGATGCGGCCTTCGGGAAAGATCACCACCGGGCGGCCGGACTCGACCAGCTTCAGCACCTTCTTGATCGCCATCGGGTTGGCTGGATCCACGGTGAGATAATCGGCCAACCGCAGCACCTGCCGGAAAAACCAGAAGCGCGTCGCACCGGAATAGACCACGAAGACCGGATCGAACGGGAGGAACAGCCCGAGCAGCAGGCCATCCAGGAAGGATTCGTGGTTGGCGATGATCAGCAGCCGGTCAGAATCCACGTTGCCGGTGAGCCCTGTCACGCGCACACGAAACAAGAGCGTAAGGACCACCCTAAGCGCGGCCCGAATGATGCCTTTCAAACCTGCTCCCCCTGCCATTTGCCCGCCAACGTTCATATAACTAAGATCGGCTATCTCACGTAGCCGTCGAAGTGCACCTGCAACCTCTCATCCCGCAGCAGGCTCGCCGGAGTCACCGTCTTGCGCTGCCAGGGAATGGCGCCAAGGTACCACAGTCTCCAGAACTTTTGGTCGGCTTGGGGGTTGCGGGCCAGCAGGGTGGAGAAATTTTCCTCCTCCCCCAGCCGGATTCCGGTGGCTTCGTCTAGCACCTCACGCACAAAGCGGGAGCAAAACTGCCTGCGCGAATGCAGATTGAAGCCGGTGTCGTACAGGATGCCATAGCGCTTGCGGGCGGCTCTCGGCAGGCGCCGCCGTGCGCCGCCGGCGAGCGTTCCTTTGAGTCTCGCCACGGCAAGCCGGCCGCCCTCGGAGCGCCGGACAAAGCGGGCCAGTGACGTGGCACCTGACAACGGCACCCGGCTTTCCGCAATCACCGGTTCGCTGCCGGAGACATCGACCACGATCCCCACGTGGTTGGTCCACGAGAGCGTCGTGTCCGCCACTTTCCGGAACGGTAGCAGCGGAATGCGGATGAATACCAGGTCACCAACGTCTAGTTGCAAGCCGAGATCATGAATGTTTGCGTGGGCCATCTTGCTCTTCTCCTCTGGAAATTGGATGAGGGCGAGAATAGAGAAAAGCCGCGTAAAACAAAACAATTGACGCAAACGTCATCGCTAAATAGACTGGCAGGTATCAATAAACGATACTTCCGTGCCATGACCGAGGCCACCCAGCTGATTGCCACAATCAAGAAGCAGCTCAGAAGCCAGGGCAAGACCTACCGGGATGTGGCCCTCGCTCTGGGGCTCTCCGAGCCCAGCGTAAAACGGTTGTTCGCTTCGGGCCGCCTTACCATAGACCGCCTGGTGCAGGTCGCGAGCCTGTTGGGCTACACACTGGCAGAACTTTCACGGGAAGCTCATGCCGCGCGGCCGCGCCTGAGCATGCTGACGGAAATCCAGGAACGCGAAGTCGTTTCCGATCCCAAGCTGTTGGTCGTCGCCGTGTGCGCGCTCAACCACTGGACGATGGAAGAAATCGTGCAAACCTACCGCATCGAGCATGCGGAATGCATCAAGTATCTGTTGCGCATGGACAAGCTGCGCATCATAGACCTGCTTCCGGGCAACCGCATCCGGCTCAACATCGCGCGCGATTTCGACTGGCTGCCTTCCGGGCCGATCAAGCAGTATTTCGACACACGGGGCCTTGGCGATTTCCTGAAAGGCGATTTTTCAATGGGAACCGGAGCCATGGCGTTCGTGAACGGCATGTTAACCGACAAGGCACTGGCGCAGATGCGCGAGGAGCTGCAAAAGCTGCGCAGGACATTCGCCGAGCTGCACGAGCAAAGCGTGACAGCGCCTTTGAGTGGGAGGCACGGCGTGGGGCTGCTGTTTGCGTTGCGCTCCTGGGAGCCGGTGGATTTTGCCGAGCTGCGCAGGTGACGGCTTGGGTGGGCGGGAGCTAGGGACGCGTCTTCCTGGTCGCGGGAGCCGACGTAACAGGTAGAATTCGTCGTTTTGCCCGAGTTTCGACCGTATTGCCATAGTGGAAACATGGTAAACTGCGCGCGCTGCTGTGCCATGAAATAAATCAGCAAGGTAGCCACAGAAGCTGCCCGCGGCTAACTGCGTCGCGCCATCGTAGCGCCGGTGAGTTTACGTCCGATGGTTTGCGCGAGGCCTCCGTTGGCTCCTTGGCGGCACCTCGTGGAACCCGTCGGGCTTCCACGAGCTACAATAACGGCTCGGCCGGCGCCTGGTGTGGACTTCGGCGCCGCCGGCTTGGGGGGCTCGGTGAGCAAGCTGACATTCAAGAAATCCGATCCGTCGAAGACACCGCATGACGCGGGTCCGGAAGAAAAGATCAAAGTCATCATTGCGGACGATGAACCGGAGGTGCATACAGTCACCCGCTTCGTGCTCAAGGATTTCAGGTATCAGGGAAAGAAGATCGAGTTCCTGAGTGCCTATTCCGGCCCCGAGGCCAAGCAGCTGCTGCAAGAGCACCCCGATGCTTCGCTGATACTGCTCGATATCGTGATGGAACGGGACAATTCGGGCCTGGAGGTCGCTGAGTTCATACGTAAGGACCTGGACAACGACCTGATCCGCATCATCGTGCGCACCGGCCAACCGGGTGCCATTTCCGAAGAAGATGTGGTCCAAAAATACCACGTCAACGACTATAAGGACAAGACCGGGCTGACCGACAAGAAGTTCAGGGCAGCCATGACTATGGCGCTGCGGTCCCATGCCGACCTGATCACCCTGAACTCGTTCCGCACCATCCTCGAACACGAGGTGCAAGTGCGCACCGCGGAGCTGCAGAGAAAAAACCGGGAACTAGAGCGGCTGAACAAGGAGCTCGAGCATTATGCCAATCGCGACGCGCTGACCGGCGCCTACAATCGGATGAAGTTCGATGCGATGCTGCAAGCGGAGATCAAGCGCAGCAAGAGACATCAGCGCCCCATGAGTCTGGCCATGATCGACATTGACCATTTCAAGGCGATAAACGACAGGCATGGGCATGCGGGAGGAGATTCCGCCCTGCGCCAGTTCGTGTCGCTTGTGCTCCGGCATGTCAGAGAGTGCGATGTGCTGGCGAGGTGGGGCGGGGAGGAATTCATGATCCTGTTCGTGGAGACGCGCCTGGACGAATCCCTGGTCGCATCAGAAAAGCTCAGACAAAAAATCGAAGGGCACCCCTTCGACGTCATCGGCAATGTCACCTGCAGTGTCGGTCTCACCCAGCTATCGCACGGAGACACACGGGAAAGCCTCAACAAACGAGTGGATGAAGCCCTGTACGAGGCAAAAAGATCCGGCAGAAACCGGGTGGTGTGCAAATAGGAGGGGCGGGATGGCGGGCACGATCACCGGGTTTGAAATCAACGAGCAGATATTCAAAAACGAAAAGACTTTGATCCACCGCGGAACCAGGATCTCTGACGACATTCCGGTCGTCATCAAGCAGGCAGCTTCCCCCTATCCCAGCCAGTTCGACCTGGCCAGGTTGAGGCACGAGCATGAGGTGCTCGCGAAGCTCGACATCGACGGGGTCCTCAAGGCACACTCACTCGAAAAACATCACAACGGCCTCGCTCTGATACTGGAGGCATTCGACGGGGAGTCGCTGGCGCAGGTAATTGCCTCGGCCAGGATGGATGTCACGACATTTCTGGACTTCGCCGTCAAGATGGCTCGCATCATCGGCGAGATCCATCGCTGCGGGGTGATTCACAAGGATATCAACCCGCGCAATTTCTTGCTGAACGCCGGTACCGGCGAGATCAACGTCATCGATTTTGGGCTGGCGTCCTTTTTGCAGCGGCAGGAGCAGGAGGCGATAAACCCCGGGCTGCTGGAGGGCTCGCTTCCCTACATGTCGCCTGAGCAGACTGGCCGAATGAACCGGGGCATCGATTACCGCACGGACTATTATTCGCTCGGCATCACGTTTTACGAGATGCTTACCGCCGCGCATCCCTTCAAGGCGGATGACCCAATCGGGTGGGTACATTGCCATATTGCCAAGACTCCTCCACCAATCAGATTGCAGCGACCGGATGTGCCGCCGGTCATCGAAAAAATCATCTTCAAGCTGATGTCGAAAAAGGCGGAGGATCGGTATAGCAGCGTCGCAGGTCTGGTGTGGGACCTGGAGCAATGCCGGCGGCAGATTGCGGAAGAGGGTGCGGCGGCGGATTTTGTCCTTGGTGCCCGCGACGTTTCCGCGATCTTCCATATTCCGCAAAAACTCTACGGGCGCGCGGCAGAAACCGCGATTCTGGCGGAAAGCTTTGCGCGCGTCGCGGCTGGCGGAGCGGAGATGCTTACGGTCGCGGGCTACTCCGGAATCGGGAAGTCTGCGCTGATCAACGAGATTCATAAACCGCTGGTCGAGAAATTCGGTTTCTTCATCTCCGGTAAATTCGACCAGTTTCAGCGGCATATTCCCTACTCTGCGATCAGCAGCGCGTTCGAGGGATTGCTGAAACACCTGCTGATGAGCCCGCGCGACGAGCTCGCTTCTTGGAAAGACATCCTGTTGGGCGCGCTCGGGCCCAATGCGCAGGTGATCATCGACGTGATTCCGGCCCTGGAAAAGATCACCGGGCCTCAGTTCAACGTTCCAAATCTCGGCACAGAAGAGAACCAGAACCGCTTCAACATGGTGTTCCTCCAGTTTCTCCGCGTGTTCACCCGAGAAGACAGCCCCCTCGTGATCTTTCTGGATGATCTTCAGTGGGCGGACATCGCGACATTGAATCTGATCAAGACGCTCATGCTGTCCGAGGGCAATGAGTACCTGTTGCTGATTGGGGCCTACCGGGACAACGAGGTCGACTTTAGCCATCCGTTCATGCTCACCCTGGACGCAATCGCCAGCAGCGGCATGCGGATCAGCGAGGTCCGCCTGAAGCCGCTGGACCCAGATCACCTCAACGAACTGATCGCCGACACGGTATACCTGGAACTCGGTGCCGTTACGCCTCTGTCGCGGCTGATCATGGACAAGACCGGTGGCAATCCGTTTTTTGTCATCCAGTTTCTGAAGAGCCTCCACCAAGAGGGCCTGCTGACGTTTGATGCGCAACGGCAGCGCTGGGCATGGGATGTGGCGCAGATCGAAGCCCGGGCGATAACCGACAACGTGGTCGAGTTCATGGTCAGGAAGCTGAAGACCTTGCCGGAGGGAACGCAGAACCTGCTTCGGCTGGGCGCGTGCGTCGGCAACAGCTTTGATCTCAAGACTCTGTCCGTTATCGGCGAGCAGCCTGTGGCACAGGTCGCTCGCGACTTGTGGCCGGCGGTTGAGGAGGGCTTGCTGCTGCCGCAAGGAGGCGGGCATCATCAGCTAAGGTTGTTGGATCCGGCCGCGGAACAGGCTGAGGGGGCGTTACAGGAGGCGGTGGACAAGTTCCTGCATGATCGCGTGCAGCAGGCGGCGTATTCGCTCATCGCAGAGGAGCAAAAGCAGGCTACCCATCTCAAGATCGCGCGCCTACTGCTCAGGTCTTCTCATCCTGCCGATTCCGGCTCAGCCAGCTTCACCATAGTCGAACACTACAACAAGAGTACCGCGCTGATCGAAGATGCCGCGGAACGGCGCACCCTGGCGGCGCTCAATCTGGATTCGGGGCGCAGGGCACAAAAGTCCACCGCCTACGCGCCCGCCTTGGAATATTTCACCATAGGTGCGGAACTTCTTGGCGAGCATGCCTGGGACCATGATCACTCGCTGGCGTTTGGAATCCACAAGGGAATTGCCGAATGCCTGTTCCTGACAGGCAAGGCAGAAGACGGGATAGCCTGCGCGCACAGCTTGCTGCGGCACTGCGCCTCCAGGGAGGAGCAGGTGGAGGTCAATAACGTTCTGATTCTCCACTACGGCGGTGCGGGACAGATGGACAAATCGATAGATATTGCGATCGACTCACTGGCTCTGTACCGGGAGAGTATCCCGAGAAAATGCAACCAGGCCCAGCTTCTGGTGGAGCTCGCCTCGACCAAGCTGCGAGAAATCGGCAAAGATACAGACCGCCTGATGGCAATGCCGCAAACCGAGACCGCCGATGTGCTGAGCGTGCTGAGCCTGCTCAAGGAACTGGTGGCGCCCACCTACCTGCAAGGGTTGCTCCTGCTGCCCTTCGTTATCCTGCGGATGTTCAAGCTGACACTCATCCATGGCAACAGCTCGATGTCGTCGTTTATCTTCTCCGGCTACGGGTTGCTCTGGTCCAAGCTCGGGGTGCCTTCGGAAGCGTACAAATACGGCAAGCTTGCCATGGAATATAACAAGCAGGTGGATAATCCCCCGATGGAGGCCCGCACCTATTTCATGGTGACCAGTTTTGCCATGTTCTGGAAGCAGCAGATACGCGACACCATCGAGCCCAGAAGGCGGGGGCTGCAAAAGCTCATCGATACCGGAGAAAACTTCTGGGCTTCCTACATCTACCTGTTCGGGTTCTGGCAGGAGGTGGCACTCTCCCAGTCTGTGACCGAAGTGGCTAGGATGGCGGAGCGGGAGGCGCGGTTTGCCAAAAAAGTAAAGCAGATTGAGCCCTTCTATGTGCACTCGCTCCATCGTGCCCTGTTCCTGAACCTGGCCGGCGAAATGCTGGATCCGGAGTCGCTCGACTGTCCAGATTTTGATGAGAAGCAAGCGGTCGCCTACTTCGACGCGAACACGACCTCGACGTGCGGCACCTTCTATCATGCGACCGCCAGGCTGGTGCTCAACTACTACAACGAAGACTATCAAGCCGCGGTTTCCGCCGCCACCGGCCCGAAGATCACGGCGGAAGTCATCGCCGACCCGACCTACAACGTCACGATCTACACGTTGTTTACGTGCCTTGCGATACTGGCTGCGATGCCGGACATGGGAAGCGCGGAGCGGAAGCGCTTCCGCAAGATCTACGCTTCCGGCAAGAGGAAGCTGCAGAAATGGGCGCGCAGCAGCGAAGCGAATTTCGGCGTGCTCCTGTCGCTGGTCGCAGCTGAGCAGGCGCGCATCGAAGGTCGCCTTGAGGAGGCGATTCGTGCCTATTCTAGCGCGATAGGGGCAGCCACGAATATGCAGTCGCTGTTTCTTGAGAGCCTGTGCAACGAATGTTGCGCAAAGTACTGGCTCGGCCTGGGTGAAGAGTTGATAGCCCAGGCCTATATGCAAAAGGCGCTGTTCCTTTATGACGAGTGGGGGGCGCTGGCCAAGGTCAGGCAGTTGCAGCAGCGCTATCCTAAGCTGGTCGCCGACCGCGGCACGAAACGGCGCGGCCAGGACAGAATGAGCACTTCCGGCACCACCGCCTCTGGGCAACTGGACATGTCAACCGTGCTTAAAGCATCACAGGCCATTTCGAGCGAAATCGTTCTCAAGAAGCTGCTCGAGAAATTGATCGGTATCCTGATCGAGAACGCCGGTGCACGTCGCGGAGCCTTGGTCCTCAAGCAGGAAGGGCGCATGCTAATCGAGGCGGAAGGCGACGCACAAACCGGCGAAGTCCGGGCGCTGCACGCAACCCCGCTTGAGGAGGCAGAGCATCTTCCGGTGTCCATGATCCGTTATGTCATGCGCACCGAGGAGAGCGTCGTGCTCGACGACGCAGCGAAGGAAGGTATGTTCGCCGCAGACTGCCACATCAAAGGCAGGCGACCAAAATCGGTTCTGATCATGCCGATCATGAGCCAGGCAAAGCTTCTTGGGCTGCTCTATCTGGAAAACGACCTGATCGAGGCCGTATTTACGCCGGAGCGCATGGAACTGCTGCGTGTTTTGGCATCGCAAGTGGCGATTTCCATCGAAAATGCGATGTTTTACAACGGCATGGAAAAGAAGGTGGCGGACAGAACGGCTGAGCTGCAGAATGCGCTCGCCGACCTTAAGCTAAGCCAGCAACATCTCGTTGAGTCTGAAAAAATGGCGGCGCTGGGCCAATTGGTGGCGGGCATCGGCCATGAGGTCAACACCCCGCTGGGCGCCATCAAGTCGTCCATCGGCAATATCGAGGGCAGTCTGCAGGGTGTGCTTGGTCAGCTTCCGCAGTTGTACCGGATACTGGGCGATGCGGAGCAGCGGGACTTCATGGCACTGCTGTCTCGTTCCGCGGAAAAGGCCCCCGTGCTGACCACCCGCGAGGAGAGGGAAATACGAAAGTCACTCGAGGCGGAACTCGCTGAGCACGGCATTGCAAACGTACGCACCCTGGCGAATACCTTTATCAAATTGAATATTTACCAGGGAATCACCCCGTTCCTTCGCCTGCTTGCGCACGAGAATGCCGATCTGATCTTCGATACTGCCTACAAGTTGTCCGATCTGAATTCAAGCGCCAACAATATTGCGCTGGCAGTCAACAAAGCGTCAAAGATCATTTTCGCTCTGAAGAACTTCGCGCACTCCGACCAGAGTGGGGAGATGACCAAGGCCAGCTTGAAGGACGGCCTCGAAACGGTGTTGACCATCTATCACAACCAGATCAAGCGCAATACAAAACTGGTGACGCAGTACGAGGATGTGGAGGATATCTACTGCTTCCCTGATGAATTGAACCAGGTATGGACCAATCTGATCCACAACGCGCTGCAAGCCATGGACTACCATGGGACCTTGACCGTTACCCTGTCCAAACAAGGCAATAGCCAGATGGTCGAGATAAAAGACAGCGGTCATGGGATTCCGCATGAGATCATCGGCAGGATCTTTATGCCCTTCTTCACCACCAAGAAGGCGGGTGAAGGCAGCGGGCTGGGCCTGGACATCGTCAAGAAAATTATAGATAAACACGGGGGAAAGATTGAGGTGGCGAGTACCGTGGGAGAGGGTACGACTTTCTCGATCTTTATTCCGGCCGTTACAACGAAGTAAAAAGGGGGCCGACATGTCGAAGTGCGTGATTCTTTGTGTTGACGACGAACAGATGGTGTTGAAGTCTCTAGAAAGCCAGCTCCTGCGCGAATTCGGTACGCAGTACCATGTGGAGCTTGCGGAGGGCGGGGCGGAGGCACTTGAGCTTCTCGATGAACTGAGCGCGGACGAATACCAGGCGCTGGTCATCATATCGGATTGGCTGATGCCCGAGATGAAGGGCGACGAGTTCCTGATAAAAGCTCACCAGAAATTTCCCCACGTGCTGAAACTCATGCTCACCGGCCAAGCCGACCCGGATGCGGTTGAAAGAACCATTACCGAGGCACAGCTCTACAGGTTGATCCATAAGCCCTGGGATGCCAGCGACCTGGTCGATGCCATAAGAACCGGGCTTGAGAAGATTGCCGCCCCCAATGCCTGCGGCGGGGACGAAATACGTGGGTAAAAAAATCATTCTATGCGTGGATGACGAAAAAATCGTCCTGGAAAGCCTGAGAGGCGAACTAGAAGCCAATCTCGGCGAAACCTACGCGCTGGAATTCGCCGAAAGCGGAGACGAGGCGCTGGAGGTGATTGCAGACCTGGGCGCCACGGGCGACGAATTGGCGTTGATTGTGACCGACTACATCATGCCTGGAATGAAGGGCGATGAACTCCTGGTGCGCGTATGTGACGGCTATCCGGATGCGCGGCAAATCATGCTTACCGGCCAAGCGGACCTTGGGGGCATCACCAATGCGATCAACAACGCCAAGCTCTACCGGTATATGTCGAAGCCGTGGGAAAGGAGTGATCTCATCCTTACGATAAAAGAGGCGCTAAAGAGCCACGAGCAGGAAATGGAACTGAGGCGGCACCAATTGATGCTGGAGGACACTGTCCAGGTCAGGACGCGTGAGTTGCAGCACGCGCTGGCAACGCTACAGGAAAGCCAAGCGCAACTGCTGGTGTCGGAAAAAATGGCAGTATTGGGCGGCCTCGTTGCGGGCGTTGCGCATGAAATCAATACGCCGATCGGCATCGGCGTAACGGCGGCATCGCACCTGGAGTCCCGGATCCAGGAGGTGGCGCGGCTATATGCGGATGAGGAATTATCCCAAGAGGAATACGAAGAGTTCCTGAAAGCCGCCAGTGAAGGATCTCAGATCATACTGAGAAACTTGCAGACGGCCGCAAACCTGATTCACAGCTTCAAGCTGGTTGCGGTGGACCAATCCAGCGAGGCGATGCGGACCTTTAATCTCAGGGACTATATCGATACCATTTTATTGAGCCTGCAGCCAGAACTCAAACAGACACCGATAGCGATCGAGCTTGATTGCCCTGACGACATCAAGATGAGCAGCTATCCGGGAGACATTTCCCAGGTCTTCACCAACCTGATCATGAATTCAATTGCCCACGGTTTTAATCAGGGGGTCGCTGCGGGCACCATCAGGATAGAGATCCGGCGCGACGGCGACGATGCGGTGATGCGCTACATGGACACCGGCACGGGCATTCCGGGCAGCATTATCCATAAGATATTCGACCCATTTTTTACCACCAACCGCCAGGCAGGACGCAGCGGTCTGGGTATGCACATCGTGTACAACATCATTACCCAGAAACTCAAAGGGGAGATAAGCTGCAAAGACACGGGGTCGCGGGGGGCGCTGTTCGTCATCAGGGTCCCGCTTGCCATCGGCAATTAGCGCCCGCAAGGGGTCGTGCGCCAGTTCTCGGGTGTCTTCGCTGGTATGCATACCTCCCGCGCTGCCTGCGCCGGCGATTGCGGTGCATAACGGAGGCTGTTCGGGCTGCTCTGGGCCGCCTCCTGTACCTAAGCCGCTTGAACGAGGCGGCTTAGGAACGCGGTTGAACCGCCCAAATTTGGGAGCATTATGAGCAAGCTGAGTTTTAGACAAGCCAACGCATCAAGAAAGGCGGAACAGCAGGCGCCGGAAGGCCGCATCAAGGTCATCATTGCGGACGACGAGCCGGAGGTGCATACCGTCACTCGTTTTGTATTGAAGGACTTCAGGTATCAGGGCAAAAAGATCGAATTTCTTAGCGCTTATTCCGGAGCCGAGGCCAAGCAGCTACTGCAGGAACACCCCGATGCGTCGTTGATACTGCTGGATATTGTTATGGAGCGGGACAACGCGGGGTTGGAGGTGGCGGAGTTTATCCGCAAGGAACTGGACAACGAGTTCATCCGGATCGTGGTGCGAACTGGCCAGCCGGGCACGGTTTCCGAGGAGGCGGTCATCGAGAAGTATGACATCAACGACTACAAGGAAAAGACCGAGCTGACAGACAGGAAGCTCAGGGCGGCAATGTCCATGGCGCTCCGGTCACACTCCGACCTGATCAGCATAGACTCGTTCAGAACCGCGCTTGAACACGAGGTCGAGGCGCGCACCACGGAGCTAAGGGAAAGCAACGCGGCGCTCTCGCGCCTTTCCGGCGATCTGATGCGAGCGAGAGACGAAGCCGAGGCGGCTTTACGTTTCAAGAGCAGTTTCCTGGCCAACATGAGCCACGAGATTCGCACGCCACTGAACACCATCATCGGCATGACCCAATTGGCGTTAAGGAACGAGCCGGACCAAAAGCAGTGCGACTACCTGAACAAGATTTCGGCTTCCGGCGAGCACCTGCTGGGCGTGATAGACGATATTCTGGACTTCTCCAAAATAGAGGCCGGCAAGCTGATTCTGGAAAACAGCAATTTCGACCTCGACCAGATTCGGCAGACGCTGGTCAATCTGGTGGCCTGGAAGGCCGCGGACAAACGTCTTGCAGTGGTCTTCGATTTCGCCCCTGACATTCCGCCCCGCTTATGCGGCGACGCCTTGCGCCTGAACCAGATATTGATCAACTACATCAACAACGCGATCAAATTCACCGAGCAAGGCGAGATAGTGGTACGTGCGCGCAAATTGCACGAGCAGGAGGACAGCGTACTATTGCGATTCGAGGTTCGCGACACCGGCATAGGTATCAGCGACGAACAGAAGAAGACATTGTTCCAGCCGTTTCAGCAGGCCGACACGTCAACCAGTCGGCGCTACGGCGGCACTGGGCTTGGATTGGTGATCAGCAAACGGCTGGCCGGGCTTTTCGGGGGCGAAGTGGGTGTCGACAGCGAGCCGGGCAGGGGTAGCTGCTTCTGGCTTACTGCGCGTCTGGGCAAGGCAGAGCTCCCTCCGGCGGCCGCGCCCGGAGGAGGTGATCACGCGCACCAAGTCACAGGGAATCACGCCGTCGCCGCATTGCAGGGGGCGCGCATTCTCCTGGCGGAGGATCACCCTTTCAATCAGCAAGTGGCCATCGAATTCCTGGAAAGCGCCGGGGCGACCGTGTGCAGTGCGAACAACGGGGAAGAAGCCCTCGACTTGCTGCGCAAGGGGGAGTTCGATTGCGTGTTGATGGATGCGCAGATGCCTGTCATGGACGGCCTGGAGGCGACGCGCATGATTCGAGCTGATGCCATTCTGCGCCACTTGCCCGTGATCGCCATGACCGCCAACGCATCGGGCGAGGAGCGAGACCGCTGCCTTGCCGCCGGCATGGACGATTTCATCAGCAAGCCCTTCAAACCCGCCAATCTCTACACCACGCTAGCCCAATGGGTGCGGACGCGGCGCTGACTCCGGCAGGCACGGCTAGCCGGCCGCATCCTCATGCAGCACCACGGGCTTGCGCTCCACCAGCAGCGAATGCAGCCTTCGGCTATCGGCGCGCAGAACGGTGAAGGTCAGGTCGCCGACCGAGATGTGTTCGCCCCGCTTGGGCAGGCGTCCGGCGGTTTTTAGCACCAGTCCACCTACCGTATCGTAGTCCGCGTCGCCGAATTTGGTGCCTACGGCTTCGTTGAAGTCCTCGATCTCGGTGGCCGCCTTCACCCGCCAGTGGCCGTGGCTGTCCATGATAATGTTGTCTTCGTCCTCGTCGAAATCGTACTCGTCCTCGATTTCACCTACGATCTGTTCCAGCACGTCCTCGATCGTGACCATGCCGCACACGCCGCCGTATTCATCCACCACCAGGGCGATGTGGTTGCGATTGCTGCGAAAGTCCCGCAGCAACACGTTGAGGCGCTTGGTTTCTGGCACGAACACCGCCGGGCGCAGCATGTCGCGCACGTTGAATTCCTCGCCCGCATAATAGCGCAGCAGGTCCTTCGCCAACAGGATGCCGATGATATTGTCCTTGTCGCCGTCTATGACGGGAAAGCGCGAGTGCGCCGTTTCGATGACAAAGGGGATAAATTTTTCGGGCGGCTCGCTGATGTCTATCACGTCCATCTGCGCGCGCGGGATCATGATTTCGCGCACCTGTCGCTCGGAAACCTGAATCACGCCCTCCATCATGGAAAGGGCGTCGGCATCCAGCAGGTTGCGCTCATATGCGGAATGTAACAATTCCACAAGTTGTTCGCGGTCGCCCGGTTCGCGCAGGAGCAGGGCGGAAAGGCGCTCCAGCAGGGTCGGTTTGTCGCTTTGTGATACGTCCATTGTTCTTTTAGCGGTTTACAGCGTAGGGGTCAGCATAACCCAATTTTGCCATTAATGCAGTTTCAAGCTGCTCCATATCGTTCGCCTCCTGGTCTTCCTCGTGCTCGTAGCCCTGCAGATGCAGCATGGCATGGATAACCAGGTGCGCGTAATGGGCGGAAAGTTCCTGGCGCTGCTCGCGCGCCTCTCGTTCCACTACGGGCGCACAGAGCACGACGTCGCCAAACAGGCCGGAGGGCGGCATGTCGTCATAGACAAACGTGAGTACGTTGGTCGGGTAATCCTTGCCGCGATAGCTCTTGTTCAGTTCGCGCCCTTCCACTTCATCCACGATGCGCAGGGTAATGTGCGCGTCGTCCGCCAAAGCGATCCTGGCCCAGCGCCGCAGTTGCGCGC
>Ga0316628_100000036_pt1 | contig 85841 bp, 69 predicted proteins | sample OWC_Aug_M2_C1_D5_FD_207648 | JGI IMG/M metagenome (GOLD analysis project Ga0316628, IMG submission 207648) | Wetland soil microbial communities from Old Woman Creek delta, Ohio, United States - OWC_Aug_M2_C1_D5_C | ecosystem: Environmental > Terrestrial > Soil > Wetlands | place: USA: Ohio...
CACGAACCGGCCCTGCACGAGCCACTGGGCCGTCTGCGCCAGGCTGCCGCGTTGCTGGACCAGCACAAGCGCCGCACGCTGGCTGAATGGCTGGATTCGCTGCGCGAAAGCCTCGCTGTGCTGGGTGTGGATGCAGCACTGCAGAACGACGATGCGGGGGCGCAGTTGCTGCATGCGATGGAAGGGTGGCGCGAGGAGTTGGCCGGGGACGAGGGGCATTACCGCTTTGCCGAATGGCGGCGCTGGCTGGCGCAACAACTGGATGCGCACACCTACCTCGACAGCGGAATGGATAGCCCGGTGCGGTTTACCCATTTGGCGGCCGTGCGCTGGCGCCCGTTTGACGCAGTGCTGCTGCTGGGTTGTGATGCCCAGCACCTGCCGCGCGCGTCGGATGGAGGGCGCTGGTTCAACGATGCGGTGCGCGGCAGCCTGGGCCTCGCCACCCAAGCCGTGCTGGCCGCGCGTCAGCGCGATGATCTTCATGCGCTGCTGACACTCAACGACTGCGTGCTTGCCACCTGGCAGAAAGAGCGGGAAGGCGAGGAGAGGCTGCTCAGCCCCTTCCTCGAAATGCTGCGCGACCTGCATGCGCTGGCCTACGGCGATAGCCTGGCGGAGGCGGACTTACCGCACTACCTCGCAGCGGAGGCGACGCTTGCCGCCACTTTGCCGCGGTCCACCCGCCCCGCCCCCGTGGTGGCAAGGAATCTGGCACCCGCGACAGTATCCATCTCTGCGTATAACAGCCTGGTGGCTTGTCCCTACCAGTTCTATGTGCGCCATGTCCTGCGGTTGAACGAACTCGACGAGGTGCAGGAGGGTATGGAGAAGCGCGATTACGGGGAGCAAGTGCATGACATTCTGCGGCGCTTTCACGAGCGCTATCCTCAAGTCGGCAACCGGTCCGTCGCGGAAATGGAAAGTGCGCTGTACCGCATCAGCGAAGAGGTGTTCGCCGGTCTATTGCAGCGGGATTTCGCGGCGCGCGCCTGGTTGGCCCGCTGGGCCAAGGCCATTCCCGCCTATCTCGCGTGGCAGACCGGGAATGAAGCGCAGGGCTGGCGGCACGCGGAGGCGGAGCGTGCCTTTGCTGTCGAGCTGGAAGGCGTCCGGGTCAAGGGGCGCATAGACCGCATGGACATGAAGGGGCCGGAAAAGCGCGTGCTTGATTACAAAGCCAAGAGCCCGCAGGCGTTAGCTAAGAGCCTGCGTGAGCCGGGCGAAGATGTGCAACTGCCCTGCTACGCATATGCGTTTGGCGCGGCCGCAGCGGAATTCGTCAGCCTTGATGGCGGCGACGTGAAGTCCGTTGCCCCCGCGCATGACATCCGGCAGCTGGCCGAACTCAACGCCGCGCGCCTCGCGCAGGTAATGGCGCGGGTGCGCGCCGGTGCGGGTTTGCCTGCCAATGGCGTGAGTGCTGTTTGCGGGCACTGCGAAATGCGCGGCGTGTGCCGCAGGGGGGAGTGGAATTGAGCAGCGGTATTGCGCTTGACCCCAGGCACAGCGTCGTCGTAGAGGCCTGCGCGGGCAGCGGCAAGACTTGGCTGCTGGTGTCGCGCATGGTGCGCCTGCTACTGGATGGAGCGGAGCCGTCGCAGATACTCGCCATCACCTTCACGCGCAAGGCAGCGCAGGAAATGCAGGCGCGCCTGCAGCTTTGGCTGCGCGAACTGGCGGCAGGGGATGATGCCTCCGTCCGCGCCTTCTTTGCCGAGCGCGGGCTGGGTGGCCTGACCGATGTTCAGCTGCGGCGCGCGCGCAGCCTGCATGGGCTGGTGCTGCTGGCGCAGCCCGGAATCACCATAAGCACTTTCCACGGCTGGTTCATGCAGGTGATGCAGCGCGCGCCCATGAACGCGGACGTGATGCTGGGCATGAGCCTGCTTGAGCGCGCCGGCAGCCTGCAGGAAGAGGCCTGGGAGGAAATGCTCGATCACTTGCGCGCGCGCCCGGATTGCGCGGAGGCGCGCCACATGCAGTGGCTGTTCGAGGAATGCGGCTTGCACAATGCCCGCAAGCTTCTGTACAGCTTCCTCGGCAGGCGTGCGGAGTGGTGGGCCTATGTTTCTGCCTTCGCGCCCGGGGCGGCCGCCTTGTCGGAAGGCGAGGATGGCGGTGGCGATAGCCACGAGAATGCCGTGCATTTTGCCAAGCAGAACTTGTTGGCAAGCCTGGCCGTGGACATGAATTTCGACCCGGTGGCCGATTGGGGCATGTGCGGCAACAGCGAGGAGGTAATGTTCGCCTTCGTTCGGCTGCTGGCGGCCGACGGCACGGCCGCGCAGCAGGGCAAGGCGGCCGAGCTGGAGTGCGCATGGACAGATGCTGAGCCGGAAGCGCGCTTCGACAAGGTGTGGCCGCTGCTCTTCCGGGAAGACGGCGAGCCGCGTAAATTGTCCGCGACCAAAAAGCAAGACGAGACGCGGTTCACCGTTGCCCTGCAGAACCTCCAGGCCGCCCTACGGGCCGTGCGCGATGCCGAAGTCGAACAACGCGCCTACCGTCTGAATGAGGCGGCGCTTCATTGCGGGGCGGCCTTGCTCGCGCGCTACCAGGCGCTCAAGCGCCAGAGGCAACAGATGGACTTTCCCGACCTCGAATGGCAACTATGCCGCCTGCTCCAGCAGGGCGATCACGCCGAGACCATGCAGTACAAGCTGGACTGCCGCTACCGCCACGTGCTGCTCGACGAATTTCAGGACACCAACCCGCTGCAGTGGCAGACTCTGCGTGCGTGGTTCGACGCGGCGGCGGCGGCAGATACCCGGCCCACCGTGTTCATTGTGGGCGACCCCAAGCAGTCCATCTACCGTTTTCGCCGCGCCGATGCGCGTCTGTTCGGCGTGGCGCGCGGATACCTGCAGGAGCATTTCGCGGCACACCATCTGCGCAACAACCATACCCGGCGCAACGCCCCAGCTGTGCTGGATGCGGTGAACGCCGTGTTCAGGGATCATCCGGACGGTTTCGACGATTTCGAGCCACATACCGCGGAGCACATGGAACTGCCGGGGTACGTGGCCGTCTTGCCGCTGCAACATGCCCCCGCTACGCCGGGAGAGGAAGGTGGAACGGGCGGGGCACTCGCCCTGCGTGACCCGATTACGACCCCGCGCGCAGAGCAGGAAGAGGGGGCGCGGCATCTGGAAGCGACGCTGTTCGCTGATAAACTGCTAGCCATCGTCCGCGACTGGCGGGTAATGGAAGACGGAAAACTACGGGCTGCACGCTATGGCGACGTCATGGTGCTGGTGCGCAGCCGCATTCATCTAGCGACTTATGAGGAGGCTCTGCGCGCGAAACACATTCCCTTCATCAGTTCGCGCCGTGGGGGCCTGCTCGACACGCTGGAAGCGGAAGATGTGCAGGTGCTGTTGATGTTCCTGATCACTCCATTCGCCGATTTGGCGCTGGCGCAGGTGCTGCGCACGCCGATATTTTCGTGCACAGACGAGGATTTGATGATGCTTGCGGACTACCGCTCCAGTCCCGATCTTGCCGGGAGGGAGGCGGGCGCCGGCGTTGCGGAAAGAGGGCAGGAGGCTCCGGCTGGCTCTGCAGTCGAGAAAGAAGAACGGATCAGCTGGTGGCGCCGACTTCAAGCACTGCCCAATTCCTCGCCCGCATTGCAGCGGGCCGCGGTGCTGCTGCGGCGCTGGCTCGCGCTGGCGGACAAGCTTCCGGTGCACGACCTGCTCGACCGCATCTATTTCGAGGGCGACGTGCTGGCGCGCTATGTCGCCGCGCAGTTGCCCGAGATGCGCGCCAAGGTGGCCGCCAATCTGCATGCGTTCATGGAAATTGCGCTGAACGTGGACTCCGGGCGCTATCCAAGCCTGCCGCGCTTCTTGCAGGAGTTGCGCGAATTGCGCGACAGCCGTGACGATGCACCAGACGAAGGCAAGCTCGGCGTGGCGGGGGACGCGGTGCGCATCTACACCGTGCATGAATCGAAAGGGCTGGAAGCGCCCATTGTCTGGTTGTTGGACGCCAACGCCGAAAGGAAGAACGGCGAGGGCTACGATGTCCTGCTCGACTGGCCAGCCCAGGAGCAGCGGCCGTTACACTTCTCGCTATATGCGGATGCCGCCTCTCGCGGCAGGAAGCGCGCCGCGATTTTCGCGCACGAGGCGGCGCAGCAGGCGCGTGAGGAAATGAACCTGCTTTATGTCGCCATGACGCGTGCGCGACAGGCGCTGATCGTGAGTGGCAACGGCCGGGGCGTGGAAAAGGAGCAAAAGAAAAGATCTCCGTCATGGTATGACCGTATCGCCGCCGCTACAGTGGAGCGCGACAATCCGCTCGTTGCCGCAGGTGTCGCGGAGTCTGGTGCGGGGTTGGCGGCGGGCGGGGCGCTGACGGCGTCGGCATCTGCCACGGTCTTGGTCCCTCCCATCGTTCCAGCGGGAAAAGCACGGGCGCGCACGACCCGGGAGCAACAACGCGGGATCTGGCTGCATGCCCTGCTCCAGCATATGACTTCCTCCGCAGCCGATCCGGTGGCACAGGCGCAGGCACTGCAGCGCCGCCTCGCCATCCCCGGTTCCGAAATGGATGCTCTCTGGCGACGGGCGCAGGCCCTGCTCTCTGCCCCCCGGCTCGCACGCTTCTACGATGCGCAACTATACCGCAGCGCCTGCAACGAAATGCCTTACGTCAACCCGCGCGGCGAGATCAGGCGCATAGACCGGCTGGTGGAGTTCGACCACGAGGTGTGGGTGCTCGATTACAAGCTGGGCGGAAGCGAAGACCCTGCCCGCTACCGCGCGCAAATGCAGGAGTACCGTACGGCAATGCAGGCTGTGTACCGCGGCAAAACGGTGCACTGCGCGCTGGTGTTCGCGGATGGGTTACTGGCAGAGGTTTAGGGAACGCCAGGCGGACGCTGGTTGGCTAGCTCCAGGGAGGATTGCGCGTCGCCTTGATTCTGGCCTTGATGCTGCGAAATCCGGTCGAAGTGCCCCCGTGCATGCCCGAAATATCGGTCACCACCCAGGAGACAGATGGCTGGTGGACGCCGCCTTCGTAGAGGTCGGCGTCAAGCCGGCGCACGGCCTTATCCAACGCGTCCTGCAAGCTGCCACCCCAGGATTCGCCTTCATACACCCGTTCCGCGCTCATTCGGCCTCCCGTGTCGCAAATCTGCCGGCATCGCCATCAGCGGCGCTGTGCCCGCTGGCCAGCGCTTAACATACTCTCAGGGCCCTGGCGGGCACAATAAGGTGTATTGCCCAGCAAGCGAACGCCGGTAGCCGCGGCGTTCTTGCGCAGACGCAGGCGGTGTCTAGCGCTGGGTCATCACGGTTTTTGCGGTGCTCGCGTTGTAGCTCAGCACCTCCTCTACATCATCGTGAAAGCTTTTCATGCGGGCCAATGCGTCGGCGGGCAGGCGGAGGCCGCTGGCGGGGTCGAGATAGGAGTCCACCGGAAGTATGTGGAAATTCCGCCGGTTGTTCTCGTGCGAGATGTATATCCACACCAGTTTGTGGTGGACATCGGTGATGTCTATGGCGGGCTTACCCGCAGCGTCCTGTTTTTTCACCAGCGTGAAATAGAGCACCATGCCGCCATCGGTATAGCGGTCGCGCTGCGCGGAGACGAAATTACCCAGGGAATATGCGACCAGGCGCGGTTTCTCCTGGCCTGGGTAGCGCAGCAGTTCGTAGGGCTGGACATGGTGCGGATGGCCGCCCAGCACGATGTCTGCGCCGCTCGCCAGGGCATGCGCGACGATGTCACGCTGGTAGGCATCGGGCTTGTTCAGGTACTCCTTGCCGAAGTGAAACAGCACGATGACGGCGTCCACGTGCAGTTCGCGCGCGCGCGCAATGTCTATGCTGATCTGGCTTTTGTCGATTCTGTTGACGACCACGCCGTCCGGGGTGGGGATGCCGTTGGTGCCGTAGGTATAATCCAGCATAGCCACCGTAATGCCATTCCTGCTTAGCAGGAAGATGCGCTGGTTTTCTTGATCCTTGGCGGAAGCGTAGGTGCCCAGGTGCGGTATGCCCTTTTCATCCAGCACGCGCAGGGTCCGGATGAGGCCGTCTTTGCCCTTGTCCAGGCAATGATTGTTGGCGGTAGTGAGCAGGTTGATGCCCGCTGATGTTACGGCATCGACCAGGCTGTCGGGCGAGCCGAATGCGGGGTAGCCAGAATAATTCTTGCCTGGCAGCGTGGTTTCCAGGTTGGCGATGGCGACATCCACATCCTTGAACAGGGGGGCCGCCGTTGCGAATACCGGCTTAAAGTCGTAACAGTCGCATTTCTCGTCGTGGGCGCCATCCAGCTGCCAGCCATGCGCCATCACGTCGCCGGCGACGGCGAACTTGATTTCCTGTGGTGAAGTGGCGGGCTGGGCCGGGCTTGCCGGAACGGCCGAGGCAGCCTGTGGCAAAGGCGGTCGCGGCTGGCTGGCGGGGTCCTCGGCACTTGCCCCGGCGGGCAGCAGCAAAGCGATGGCAAGAGTTGCCGCCCAAGCGTTCATGATGGGGCCTATTGACATCATGTTTTTCCCCAAAGTCTCTTTAACCATGTGAATTCTGTTTCGTTCTTCCGTAGCGGAACGATCCGGGGCATACTGCCGATGCTGCGAACGGCGCACACTTTAAACACTCCTTGGCGTCAGCGCAATGCCTGCAGCAGCATTTTTGGAGGCCGGGGAGGCACGGCAACGCTACTGGGCATCCGGCTCGGAGTCGCTCTCATTCATGACCAGGGCGGTCACTTCATATATTGAAACGGAGGGGACCAATTTGAAGAAGATCATAAGCATCAGGCAGAAAAATCCGAAGCTGCCGGCGACGATGCCCCACTGGACGAAGCCGGGCCATTGATCGTGATCCCATACCCAGGGGTAGAGGTCGTGGGAAAGAGGTGGCGTTACGATCATCCACCGCTCTAGCCACATGCCGAGGTTGAGCAGTAGCGACACGGCGAACATTACCGGGATGCTGGTTTGCCAGCGTTTGACGATGAGCGCGAACGGCACGACGGAGCCGCAGAAGATCATGCTCCACCAGAACGGCGCATAGACACCGGTTGCCTTCTGTATCAGTACATCCTTCGCGGCCTGGTCCTGGCTGTACCATACCGACGCGAATTCGATGCAGTTCAGGTAAGTCCACACCATTGCGATGGCGAACGTCAGCCGCACCGTTTTCCTGAGAAGTGGCCGCGTCAGGTATTCCTCGAACTTGAACAGATAACGCAAGATCACGAACAGCGTGATGATCGCGGCGCAGCCGGAATAGAGCGCGCCCGCCACGAAGTAAGGCGGGAAGGAGGTGATGTGCCACCCAGGCTGCTGCGATACCGCGAAATCCGTGGCCACGATCGAATGCACCGATACCGCCAGCGGTATCAGGAAGCAGGCGAGGGTGAGATAGGTGACGCGGAAATTCCGCCACTGGCGATCCGTGCCGCTCCAGTCCATGGCGAGACCGGCATAGAAGCGGGCGCGCCAGCCAGTTGTGTTGTCCCGGCAAATTGCGAAGTCCGGGATGCAGCCGATGTACAGGAACAGGATGGAAGACAGGAAATACGTGATGATCGCCATCGCATCCCAGATCAGGGGCGATTGCCAACTTGGCCACAGCATGCGCTCGTTCGGGTAGGGCAGCCCGTAATAGAGCTCCCACGGCCTGCCCACGTGCAGAAAAATGAAGATGAACGCGGTCAGCAGGGAAAATACCGTCATCGCTTCGGCAAAGCGATAGAGCGGCTTGCGCCACCCCGCCTGAATGATGTGGAGGATCGCGGAGAGCAGTGTGCCGGAATGGCTCATACCGATCCAGAAAATGAAACTGGCGACGTATAGCGACCACATGTGCGGATTGTCGAAGTTGGCCACGCCCAGCCCCACGTTGTACTGGTATGCCTCGCATGCCAGTCCGATGGATGCGATGCAGAACATGATCGAGAATACAGCCCAGTAGGTGGCGCTGGGCCTTCCCAAGGTCGCCAGCACGGTGCGCCGGACGCGCGTCGGCGCCTGATTGTTCTCCATGTCACTTAGCGGCAGGTTGTTCATCACAGGTGACTCTCGCTCAGTTTTCGGAACTACGCGTGCGGACATTACACGCATGGGCATCGCGACGGCAATACCGGTTTTCAGGGACTGTTCTCGCTATTGGGGTGCTGCCTTTACAAGGCCCTTTGGGCGTATACTGGCAAAAATGCAGGCAATACCTGAACGGAGGAATAGTTGTGAAAAGGCTATTTCCTGGTTTGGCTGCAGTGGCGCTGGACGCATTCGGGCAGAATGCAACCGGCAGTGAAGCCGGGCCGCAGTTTTCCGCAGAGGTGCCCGGGCGGCACAACGACTGCTTTTTTCCTATCTCTTCGCCGCATAACGCATCGCGCCTGTTCCAGGTTGGCGGCTCCCATGTAGATTGCCAGAGCCGCGGTGTCAGGGGCGCCGGACTGGAGGCTCTGCGGGAAACGCTGCGGCGTCACGGTTGTGGCTCAACATGAGGCTGTTCGAAACCCCTTCGCCTGGATCGTTCAGGCGGCAGATCATCCTGACCTTCGTGGTGGGGTTCTTTCTGCTTATTTCCGCCTTCGGCGCCTACCTGGTGTTGACCGAGCGGGACAATCTGCATCGCGACAGCGTAAATGAAACCGCCAGCCTGGCGCAGGCACTGGCAGCAAGCGCCCGTCCCGGGTTGCTGGCGCACGACGCAGCCGGGTTGCAGGAAGTGGTCCACCTCTTTCAGGGCTATTCCGAGTTCGGCTACGCCATGGTGATTTCACCCGATGGGCGAGTGATCGCGCACAGCGATGCCTCAAGGGCGGGCGGTATTGTCGAAGATGAGCCTGGCCGGGCGGCGCTCAAGGCCCCTTATGCCACCCGCACCGTGGTAGACAACGCCGACCTTGTGGACGTCGCCGTGCCCATCGAGCGGGAGGGGGAGTTGGTCGGATGGGCGAGGGTGGGGATGCTCAAGGTGCAAAATGCGCTATACCTGCGCCAGATGGTTCGCAACACCGTTCTGTTTCTGCTGCTTTCCACGATGCTGTCTGGCCTGGCTGCCATGCTCATCGCAACCCGCCTGGGCAGGAGCATCGGTTCTTTGGTGCGAGTTGCGGAGGATGTACTGGGCGGAAATTTTGCAACGCGAGCAGCCATTCCGGCAGGCGAGGATGAAATCGCCATTTTGGGCAGCAGCCTAAACAAGATGCTGGACGCCATTTCGCGGAACGAGCATGACCTCAGGGCGGCGTCGCTCTACACTCGCAGCCTGATCGAAGCGAGCCTTGACCCGCTGTTGACTATCAGCGTTGAGGGCAAGATAACGGACGTGAACCGCGCCACCGAGCAAGCCACCGGCAGGAGCCGCGCCAAACTGGTCGGGACGGATTTTTCAGACTATTTCACCGATCCGGAGAAAGCACAAGAAGGGTACCGGCAGGTGTTCGCGCGGGGCTTTGTCACCGATTTCCCGCTTACGTTGCGGCATCGCGACGGCCACCTGACCGACGTGCTGTACAACGCCAGCGTCTACCGCGACGAGGCGAGCAAGGTACTGGGCGCGTTCGCCGCCGCCCGCGACGTGACCGAGCGCAAGCGGGCGGAAGAGGCGCTCCGGAAGAGTGAAGAGCGCTTGCGGCTCGAAATTGCACGCATGCCTATTGGATATATCATCTGGGACCGGGACTTTCGTGCGGTAACCTGGAACCCCGCTGCAGCGGCGATCTTCGGCTACTCGTTTGAAGAAGCGAAAGGGCGTCGTCCACATGAGATGATCGTCCCGGCGGACGGGCAATCCCAGCTCGACGAAGTGTGGCGCGGGCTGCTGGCCGGAAATCAGTCGGCTTACAGCGAAAACGAAAACGTCACCAAGGATGGCCGCACCATAGTTTGCCAATGGACCAACACACCGCTGACGGAGCCGGACGGCAAGGTTTACGGCGTTATGTCCATGGTGCACGACATCACCGAGCGCAAGAAGGCCGAAAGGGAGGTGTTGCGCCTCAATGCAGAGCTGGAGCGGCGGGTGAAGGAACGCACTGCGGAGCTGGAGTCGTTTTCTTATTCTGTCTCACATGATCTGCGCGTGCCGCTGCGCGCGGTGGACGGGTTCTCCCGCATTCTGCTCGAGGATTACGGCGACAAATTGGATGATGAGGGCAAGCGCTTGCTGGGCGTCGTGCGCGAGAATACTGAGCGTATGGCGCGGCTTATCGATGACATACTGGCGTTCTCGCGCCTGGGGCGCCGGGAAATCACGTTGCAGCATGTGGACATGACCGCGCTTGCGAACGAAGCTGCAGCCGAGCTGGCGCCCTCCTGGGCGGGCCGGGATCTGAGGCTGGAGATTGGCGCCTTGCCGCCCGCGCAGGGCGATGCCGCCATGCTGCACCAGGTGTGGATCAACCTGTTGGGCAACGCAATAAAGTTCACGCGCGGGCGGACGCGGGCGTTGATCGTCGTGAGCGGCCGGGCCGAAGGCAATGAACTGGTCTATTGTATCCGGGACAACGGCGCAGGGTTCGACATGCAATACGTGGACAAGCTTTTCGGCGTGTTCCAGCGCCTCCATGGTACAGAGGAGTTCGAGGGAACGGGGGCAGGCTTGGCCATTGTGAAGCGTATCGTGACGCGCCACGGCGGGCGAGTGTGGGCCGAAGGCAAGGTGGATGAGGGCGCGGTGTTCTGCTTTACGCTGCCCGCCGCGTCGGAGGATCTACCTGAAAAGGAGACGAATCATGGATGATGCGATGAAAGAGGTGGAAGTCCTGCTGGTGGAAGACAACCCTACGGACGCGGAACTGGCGATACGGGCGCTGAACAAGAGCAACTTCGCAAACAAGCTGGTATGGGTGAAGGACGGCGCTGCGGCGCTGGATTTCATCTTTGCCAAAGGGGAATATTCGGGGCGCAGCGCGCATGAGGGCCCCAAGGTGATCCTGCTTGACTTGCGCCTGCCCAAGGTTGACGGCATGGAGGTGCTGCGCCGGATCAAGGGCGACGAGCGAACCCGGTCCATTCCCGTCGTGGTCCTGACTTCTTCCAAGGAAGATCGGGACGTCGCCGAAAGCTATCGCCGGGGCGTTAACAGCTACATCAGCAAGCCGGTTGAATTCGACGAGTTCGCCAAGGTCGTGTCCGAACTGGGGCTATACTGGCTGCTGGTGAACAAGCCTCCCGTCCCAAAATAGTTGCACGGAACTGGCGGGTCGCCACGGTATTCTGAGGGTGGGGCCGAACGCATGGAACATCGCGGGTGCAGTCGGTGGCTAGAACAGGCCCATCTGTCCGTACCGGGACGGCGGCCTGAACCGCCCGGTGTCGAGCCGCGCCTCATCCCGATTGAGTCCGATCTGGCGGCAGGACTTGTTGAACCGCTGTGCCAGCAACTCGGCAAACACCCCCTCTCCGCGAAAGCGCGAACCAAATTCGGAATCGTTCTCAAGCCCGCCCCGCATGCCGCGCAGGCGGCTCATGACATGCTCCGCCTTCAGCGGATAATGCTCGGAGAGCCAGTCCTTGAAAAGCGCCTTCAGCTCATATGGCAGTCGCAGCAGGGCATAGCCCGCGTTGCGCGCGCCATGCTCGTACGCGGCCCCCAGGATGGTCTCCAGTTCGGAGTCAGTCAGGAACGGCACCACGGGTGCCACCATCACTCCGCACGGCACGCCGGCGTCATTGAGCTGCCGGATCGCGTGCAGCCGGCGGCGCGGCGAAGATGCGCGCGGCTCCATTCTGCGCGCCAACTCCGAAGTCAGCGTGGTGACCGAGATGAATACGCGCACCAGGTTGTCACGGGCCATGTGCGCCAGCAGGTCGAGGTCGCGCTCGATAAGGGCGGATTTGGTTACGATTGAAACCGGGTGTCCGCACTCGGCCAACACTTCCAGCACCTGTCGCGTGATCTTCCATTCGCGCTCGATGGGTTGGTACGGGTCGGTGTTGGAGCCCAGGGCGATGGCTGAGCATCGATAGCCGGGCCTGGACAATTCCGCCCGCAGAACTTCCGCCGCTTCCGGTTTGGCAAATAGCCTGGTTTCGAAGTCCAGCCCGGGTGAAAGATTCAGATATGCATGCGAGGGCCGCGCATAGCAGTAGATGCAGCCGTGCTCGCAGCCGCGATAGGCATTCAAAGAATAATCGAAGGGAAGATCGGGCGAGTGCTGGCGCTGCAGGATGGTTTTCGTACGTTCTGCCGCCACGGTCGTACGCAGGGGCGGTAGCGTTTCTTCTTCCGCGGTCCATTCGTCGCCAAAGCGCTCGCGCGTCACGCCCTCAAAGCGTCCCTCAATTTGCAGGGTTGTGCCCCGACCCTTTGTTGCTTGGTGCTTCACCTTGAATCCCGAAAATGCATGCGCCGAACTTGGTGTCACGCCGTTGATTTACCTGCAAAAAGAACGTGCGTTCTGTTGACTATAGCATAAGCAAAGGGAGGGCTTGTGAAGAATTTTGGCATCGTGCGCAGACCCGGTGCAGGTTAGATCATCTGAATTACGCGTCGGCCCATGCCTACAAAATGACAGCGGGTGCGCTAACGGGTGTGATGATATACAATCCAGCGGCTTCGGCTGTTTCGGTCAATCCATGTGGCATTCACAAGGGAGCGCGGGATAATTGGATAAGCTGCTCGAACTGGCATCAAATATCGAAGTGATGGATGTTGGGGCCGCATTCATTGCGCCGGATGAGATTCCTCCGTATGAAGCCCTAATAGAGCGCGGTATCGCTCGTCTCCATGCTTTTGATGGCGACGTGCGCCAGACCCGGAAAATTACCGAGAGGTACGGAGCCAGCGCAAGAATTTGCAGTGATTTTCTCTTTGATGGAACAAAGCAAACCGTATACGTCGCTCATCCAGACAGCGGGATGACTTCCTTGTTGAAGCCAAGAGACGAAGCGCTAAAATTCTTCAACGGATTCGAGCAATTTGGGGCCGTGAACTCGACCGAGTCAGTCGATACCAAACGATTGGACGACCTTGATTCCGTTCCCAATATCGATATGCTCAAAATGGATATTCAAGGCGCGGAGTTGACCGTCCTGAAGAACGGTGTCAAAAAACTCTCAAATTGCGTTGCAGTTCAGCTAGAAGTGCCGTACGTGTGCCTTTACCATGACCAGCCGACGTTCGGTGAGATCGACGTCTGGATGAGAGACCACGGATACGTTCCTCACTGCTTCGTCGATGTCAAACGCTGGTCGATCGCTCCGACTGTTCGCAATAACGACTTTCGGAGCCCGTTCAACCAATTGCTGGAATCCGATATCGTCTACATAAAAGACCCGCTGACGAGCAAAAATTGGGAGGCGGAGGAACTGAAGAAGTTGGCCGTAATTTCTCACTACTGCTTTCAGAGCGTAGATCTGTGCGTATACCTGATAATTGAACTCGCGAACCGGGGTGCGCTTCATTCAGACGCACCTGACGAATATTGCAGAATGTTGAACTCCACCAATGCGTTCAGAGCTTGACTTGAAACACTGAAACGCAAGCGGAGTAGGAGTAATGGTGGGCGGTACTGGGTTCGAACCAGTGACCCCTGCCGTGTGAAGGCAGTGCTCTACCGCTGAGCTAACCGCCCGATAGAGGGCGCGGATTAAACCACATTTTGCGGCTTCCGGTCAATTTTTGCCTGCGCGGCACGCCGACTGGCGTAGAATAGGCAGCTTTGAAATTTGCGGTTTCGCACCATGTCCCTCTCGCCCAATTCGCCAGTCCGCACCCGATTTGCCCCCAGTCCTACCGGCTACTTGCACATAGGCGGAGCCCGTACCGCGCTGTTTTCCTGGGCCTATGCCCGCAAGCACGGCGGCGCCTTCATCCTGCGCATCGAGGATACCGACGTGGAGCGCTCCACACCGGAGGCGGTGCAGGCCATCCTGGATGGCATGAAGTGGCTGAACCTCGGTTATGACGAGGGCCCCTTCTACCAGATGCAGCGCATGTACCGCTACAAAGAGGTGATCCAGCAGATGCTGGAGAAGAGCCTGGCTTATCACTGCTACACATCGCCGGAGGAACTAGAATCCATGCGTGAGGCGCAGCGCGCACGGGGCGAAAAACCCCGCTACGACGGGCGGTGGCGCCCGGAGCCGGGCAAGGTGCTGCCCACCCCACCCGCGGGGGTGCAGCCGGTGGTACGTTTCAGGAATCCCACTTCCGGTGCGGTTGCCTGGAAGGACCTGGTGAAGGGTGTGATCGAGTTCAGCAACGACGAGTTGGACGACCTCGTCATCGCGCGCGCCGACGGCACGCCTACCTACAATTTCTGCGTGGTGGTGGATGACTGGGACATGGGCATTACCCATGTGATACGCGGCGACGACCATGTAAACAACACCCCCCGCCAGATCAATATCCTGAGGGCGTTGGGCGCGACCGTGCCACAATATGCCCACCTGTCCATGATCCTGGGCGACGACGGGACCAAGCTCTCCAAGCGCCACGGTGCCGTGAGCGTGATGCAGTACGACGAGGACGGCTACCTGCCCGAGGCCGTGGTGAATTACCTCGCGCGGCTGGGCTGGTCGCACGGCGACGAGGAGATATTCTCGGTGGAGAAGTTCTGCCAGTGGTTCGACCTTGACCACATTACGCCTTCCGCAGCACAGTTCAATACCGAGAAACTCAATTGGGTGAATCAGCATTACCTGAAGCAGGCGGACAACGCGCGGCTCGCCGCACTGGTGCGCCCGCGGCTGGAGGCACGCAATATCGCGGTGAGCACACCCCCTGCGCTGGAAGCGGTCATTGCTCTGTACAAGGAGCGCGTGGCGACCCTGAACGAGTTGGCCGATGCAGCGGAAGTGTTTTATCTCGAACTGCATCCCGCGAAGGAATTGCTGGACGCGCATTTATCTCCGGACGTCGTTCCCGCGCTGAAAGATTTGATGGAACGCTTCAGCGAGGTGGAATGGGTTGCGCCTGCTATCGGTGCCGCGATCAAAGACACCATCGCCAAGCATGGCCTGAAAATGCCCAAGGTTGCCATGCCGCTGCGCGTAATGCTCACCGGTCAGACCCAAACGCCCTCGGTCGATGCGGTGGTGGCCCTTTTCCCGCGTGTCACCGTGCTGGAAAGGATGGCGCGGCATTTGCCGTGATTTTTCACCGGCGATTTCGCGTCCTGCAATTTTTATTGCGCAAACCCTTTACAAGGGTTGGTTCCATCTCTATAATGCGCCCTCTTTTTGGGGGTATAGCTCAGCTGGGAGAGCGCTTGCATGGCATGCAAGAGGTCAGCGGTTCGATCCCGCTTACCTCCACCAAAAAGATGCAGTACCACGTCCCCATCGTCTAGAGGCCTAGGACACCGCCCTTTCACGGCGATAACACGAGTTCGAATCTCGTTGGGGACGCCACCAATTCTCCAGTTGTGATCAAAAATCTGTAACGAATGCAGAGGTCAAAGCTGGAATAGTCAAATACGCGCGGTCGATCATGGTCGCGCACCATTGCCCAGTCTTCTTCGTGTGGGCATGAACTGCCCAGCGTCGCCTTTCTGGCTCGCCATCCCTGCTGAACATCTGACATCTTTTGCGTCTGTTGTCATCTTGCCCCGGTGCAACGATTGCGGCCGTCGGCCGTTGAATTCGCCTGTGCTATCATTCTGGCGGACAGGAAGTGTTGTATGCCTGTTGCGGGCTGTTTTGACATCAGATTCGCGTTGTGCGGGACAGCGCAGAAATCGATTTGGTAAAAAGGCTGGGCGACGGTGCTGTTCAACTCCTATTCATTCATCTTGCTGTTTCTGCCGGCAACGCTGTCGGGATATTTTCTTCTTGCCAGGCGCGCGCATTGGCTCGCGGCGGGATGGCTTGCGGCGGCCTCCCTATTCTTTTACGCATTGTGGAGCCCACTCCACGCCCTTTTGCTGCTAGGCTCGATCTGTGCGAATTTTGCATTTGGGGTCAGGCTGGCGTCGCTGCAAGCGTCAGGTGAGGACAGGCGGGCAAATCGCCTGCTGGCCATGGCAATTGCCGGCAACCTGCTATTGCTCTGCTACTACAAGTACACGAATTTCTTCTTGGCCAGCATTGGCACCCTGACTGGGGCCGCATTTCGGGTGGCCGAGATTGCGTTGCCCCTGGGGATTTCCTTTTTTACTTTCACCCAGATTGCCTTTCTCGCGGATGCCCGTCGAGGCAAAGCGAGGGAATTCAGCTTTATTCACTATTGTCTTTTCGTGACCTACTTCCCGCACCTGATTGCGGGGCCTATCCTGCATCATGGTGAGATGATGCCTCAATTTCGCGATAGGGCAGCGTACCATCTGAAGTGGGAAAACCTCGCTGTCGGTCTGACTTTATTCCTGATCGGCCTGTTCAAGAAGACCGGGATCGCCGATAACGTCGCCGATTTCGCCCGGCCGGCTTTCGATGCCGCCGGCGCGGGGTCCGTGCTGAACCCGCTAGATGCGTGGATTGCGGCATTCGCCTACACCCTGCAAATCTACTTTGACTTTTCCGGCTATTCTGATATGGCGATAGGCCTGTCTCGTCTTTTCGGCATCGTTCTTCCAGTCAATTTCGACTCGCCGTACAAGGCGACAAGCATGATTGATTTCTGGCGTCGGTGGCACATAACGTTGTCGCGGTTTCTGCGCGACTACCTATACATCCCGTTGGGCGGAAACCGCAAGGGCGCAATGCGCCGATATCTCAATCTGTTCCTAACCATGCTGTTGGGCGGGCTCTGGCACGGTGCGAACTGGACCTTCGTCTGCTGGGGTGCATTGCACGGCATCTACCTCATGTCCAACCACGGCTGGATGGCGCTCTGCAAAAGACTGTCCTTCAGGCCCGCTGCCTTACCGGGATGGCCTTTGTTCGCGCGCCTCATCACGTTTGCAGCGGTTATCGTGGCCTGGATATTCTTCCGCGCCGCGAACGTGGATGCCGCAGTCGCCATGCTAAAGGCGATGGCAGGGATGGCGGCACCCTTACCCGAGTGTTCGCCGACATCGTGGAGCAGCCCGGATGTTGCGGTAACATCAGCCTGTCTCGGCGGGCACGCGATTGATGTCGCCTGGATACTCGCGTTGCTGGTTGTCTGCTGGGCGTTTCCCAATACCCAGGAAGTGCTCGCCACCTATAAGCCCGGCCTGATTTCCCCGGGCTATCGTGGCATCGTGGCGGGGCGGTCGTTCCTGAATTGGGCATGGAGTCCCACATTTGGCTGGCTGGTAATTGTGTCTGGCCTTGGCATTTTCGCCATGCTGTCCATCTCGCAATTCAGCGAATTCATCTATTTCATCTTCTGATATGGGCTTCAAACGCTACACGATCCATCTTTTGGCCACATCCTTCATCGTGCTGACCATCGTGCCGGCCGTCAACTGGATCGTCGACCCATTTTGGTATTTCAGGGTTGTTGAGGTGCCCGGATTCAACGAGATCAAGCCCGCCTACCATTTATATGAGCGGCAGGTGAAGTCTGCACTTGTGGCGAAGCTGCACCCGGACGCCATTATTCTTGGCAGTTCCTTCTCTGAAATCGGACTTTCGCCGAGTAATGCGGCTTTTGCCGACGGCGGGCGACTGCGGGGCTACAACTTGGCGGTGCCCTGGTCACATGGGGCTGAGCTGTATTGCTACGCGTTGTTCTCCCTTGAGCAGCCCGGCTTGAAACGTCTGGTGTTAGGGGGGTTCGGCACGCAGGCCGAACCTTGCACCAAATATCAGTATCTTGGCAAACCCGACTATACGCAGCTGCTGCTGTCGAAGACTGCATTCTCGGCGACCCTGAAGACGTTGCATGAGCAGGGGGGGAGACAGCAGTCCACTGCAGATGGCATGTGGACGTATCTTCGTTATCTCAAAGGGTTCCGTAATGATCGCGATATCATGAGCGTCTTCGCCTACACGCTGCCGAAATGTGGATCACTACAGAAGAACCGCGGCGTCGATATCAGGATGATAAACCGTTCAAAACCAGCGACGGACGAGTCAACTGCCGGATTGCGCAACATAATACGATTGGCCCGCGAAAAGAATGTCCAACTCATCTTGATTGACTACCCCAAACACGTAACTTATTACGAACAGATGCGGGCATGTGGCCGCATGGAGGATTATTGGAGCGAACTCTGGCGTATTGCCTCGATTGTCGAACAGGAGGCGGGCGCCGATTCGCATCAAGTCGAATTCTGGACCTTCTATGGCTACAGTGAGGCCAACGGCGAGCGCGTTAATGCTGGGGTCCCGATGGCGGAACGGCTGTGGCAGGATGAGGCGCACTTCAACCCTGAGGTGGGCCACGTCGCCTTTGATGCTATTTTCGGATCGAAGCCTGGATTTGGCCACAAGGTTAAGACGCAGGATTTTGACCGCATGCTCGCAGACATAGAGAATGAACGGCGTACATTCTTGCACCAGAATCCTTGGGTGCTGACGGAACTGGAAGAGTTGCGGCAAGTGGCGGCGCGCCAAAAAAGTAACCCAGCGGACGTGCAGTGACGGCGCGCCTCCCTCGCCGGGTCGTCTGAAGATGCTGTCACCCGCGATGCCAGCCGTCGCCGCAAGATACCGCGCTTGTTGTTCTCCTTTCTATCGGTGGCGGTGCATTTGACAAGCAGTTGTTCCATGGCTAGACAACGGAAGTAGACCAAAGAGTATCAGGAAGGACGTGTGGGCGCGGCGACGGTGTGGTTGGCGTTTCTGCGCGGCGCCCAGGTCTGGAATTCGTGTATAATCCTGCGCCGGGCCTGGTAACAGCGACAGGGCTCAGCGTGGCAAGTGCGGCGCGATGGGTGTGGTGGACACCCATATAACTAGAATGTGGGGGAAATAATGAAAAATATCCTGGCTGGGATCTTTGGGGGTGTTGCGTTGACGGCTGCCGCGCAAATTGCACAGGCGGCACAACCTGGTTTTGAAGGATTTTATATTGGGGCAAAGGCTGGTTATAACGACTCCAATACATCGGGGGCTGTCAGCCAGACCGTTGGCAGCGGGTTTGTGGCCGGCGAAGCCGGATATGGCTGGGCTGTGGGCGAGAACAGTGTGCTGGGAGTTGATGTTTGGGCGGATGGTCACAAGAAGTCCGTTACCGGCCGGGACTACGGCGCGGATCTGAAACTGGGGGGCGTAGATTACGACCGTAAGGTTCAGTACTACGTGAAATTGGGCGTTGCTGCGACCCACCCCGGCAATCGTGCGCACTACGGCATCGGGATGGAATACAAGTTTGATCGCCGCTGGGGCGGGCTGCTCGAATGGACCGGGGATACGAAGTCCAAGGACGCTGTGAACTACTTCAACAATAGCTACGTGGCCGGTGTAACCTACCATTTCTGAGATGTCGTACTGACTTGAGTTTCTGTGCTTTTGAGTTGTTTGCGAGCCGGATGGGGACAGCCACCGGCTTCGTTGTTTCTGAAGGTTGGCGATCGGTTCAAGTTCGGGGCCTGTCCGGTGCGATTCAAGCTTGCGTGACGGCCCATTGCGTGTGGTTGTATAAATGACATCTGCCTCAAGAAAATGCGGGCTCCTGAGTCTTTGGACTGCGTTGGGTCTGGGCGTGCTCCTGCCTTTCCTTCCTGGATGCACGTTAGCGCCGGGGATGCGGTTTTCCGAGGAAGCCCCGCAGGCGGGTGTGCAGCCGGTGTTGAAAGAGATCACTCCGCAGCTGCTTCAGGAAGAACGGGAGGCGCGCGGCAAGCTTGTGGATACGGAAGCTGGCGCGCTATTTGCTGAGCCGAAGCCCTATACCGTCGGAATTGGCGACGTTCTTTCTGTCAACCTGATCGGGCAGGCGGAAATTCCTTCCGTCTCGGTGATGATGGCGCCCGTCCCGAACAGCCAGGCCGACAGTTTGGTTACATCCGGGTTTGCGGTCGACCAGGATGGGCAGGTCTATTTGCCGTATGTAGGGGCCGTAAAAGTAGTCGGCCTGACCATGCGTGACCTGCACAGCGAGCTAGAGCGGCAGTTCGCGAAATACATCAAGAAGCCTGATTTCACCGTCCAGATTTCCTCCTATCGCAGCAAGCGCATCTTCATCGCTGGAGAGGTCAGGTCTCCGGGCATGGTTCCCATCATAGATATTCCGATGACCCTGCCGGAGGCGCTGGGATTGGCGGGTGGCTGGACCAATGTGGGCGACCCGGGCGCGGTCGAGATCAACCGCGACGGAAGGCAGTATGTGGTTAACATCCCGCAGATGACCGCGCACGGGCTTAATCCCGCTCGCATTCTGCTGCAAAACGGCGATCTCGTAAGAGTGCCGTCGCTGGAAGAAAGCAAGGTCTTTGTCATCGGGGACGTGGTGAAACCCGCTGCTCTGGTGCGCCCCAACAGCCGGTTAACGCTCAACGATGCACTGAGCGGCGTGGGTGGCGTAGACCCGTCGAACGGCAATCCCCGCCAGGTCTACGTGGTTCGCCATGCGACCGACAGGCAGCCGGAGGTATACCACCTGGATGCCGCCTCGCCTGTGGCGCTGGCGCTGGCCGAAAGTTTCGAGCTGCAGGGCAAGGATGTGGTGTACGTCGATGCCGCGCCGCTGGCGCGCTGGAACCGCGTGATCAGCCTAATCCTGCCGACAGCTCAGCTGGTGGTGGACTCCAAGTACCTCAACGTCATCAAATGATAGAGAGGATATTGGTCGTCTGCGTCGGCAATATTTGCCGCAGCCCCATGGCGGAAAGCTTGTTGAGGCAGGCGCTGCCGGGCCGGGTATTGGCTTCGGCGGGGATGGGCGCGCCGACTGGCGAGCCGGCCGACCCGGTGGCCGTCGAATTGATGCAGGCGCGCGATTTGGACATCAGCCGGCATCGTGCGCGCCGGTTGCAGGGGGCGATGATTGCGGAGTCCGACCTGGTGCTGGTGATGGAGCTAAGCCAGCAGCGTCAACTGGAGCAGCAGTATCCACTTGCGCGCGGCAAGATATTCAGGCTGTGCGAAAGCATCAAGGCAGATGTTGCGGATCCTTATCGGCAAGGACGAAAGGCGTTCGAAGAAGCATTCAGGCTCATCGAGCAGGGGGTGGAATCATGGACAGCGCGCATCACTGCGCTGGACGCGAGAGGGCGGCCGTCCGGTCGGTAACTATAGTAAGCGTCTTAGATGGAAGAAAACGAAATCAATCTGGGGGAAATTCTGGATACGCTGTACTTACAGCGTATTCTGATTGCCGCCGTCACCGCGGTTATTGTCTCGATCGGCGTCGTCTATGCCGTAACGGCTACCCCGATTTATCAGTCCGATCTGTTGATCCAGATCGAGAATACGGAAAACCCCGCCAAGGCGGCGCTGGGGGAGCTCTCCCAGCTGTTCGAGAACAAGAGCGAGGCTGCGGCGGAGATCGAAATCCTGCGCTCGCGCCTGGTCGTATCCAAGGCAATTGACAACCTGCACCTCGATATCGAGGCTCATCCCAAGTACTTCCCGGTCATCGGCGCCTGGCTCGCCAAACGCAATTCGGAACTGTCCACTCCGGGCCTGCTAGGCATGGGGGGGTATGCATGGGGCGGCGAGAAGATCGAGGTCAGCGAATTCAAGGTGCCCGAATCCTGGCAGGAAAAATCTTTCGAACTGAGCGCTGAGGAGAGCGGGAAGTTCCGGTTGCAGGGGGAGGGGGTGGATGCCAGGGGCCATATCGGCGAACCGCTAAGAGTCGATACGCGGGCCGGTACTCTTGAGCTGCGCGTGGAAAGACTTGAGGCCAAACCCGGCACTCGCTTTGTGCTCAAGCGCCATTCGCACCTGAAGGCGGTAGAAAGACTGCAAAGCGAGCTAAGCATCGCGGAGAAAGTAAAAGGTGCCGGCATGCTGAGCGTCAAGCTGGAAGGTCCTGACCGGCAGCGCATTACCGACGTGCTTAACGAGGTCGGCACGCAGTATGTGCTGCAGAATATCGAGCGCAAATCTGCCGAAGCGGAAAAGACCCTCCAGTTTCTCGACAAATTTCTCCCTGACTTGAAAACCAGCCTGGATGAGGCAGAGGCACGCTATATTTCCGTGAGCAACGCGCATGGAACGGTCGACATCGCCGAAGAGGTGAAGCTCGTGCTCAAGCGCCTGGTCGACGCCAAGACCAAGGCGGGTGAATTGAAGGTCAAGCGCGATGAGTTGCTCAACCGCCTGACGCCGGCCCATCCTTCGGTACAGGCGGTGGATGCCCAGATTGCGGGCGTGCAGACCGAGATTGCGAGCATCAATGCCGAAATCGGAAAGATGCCCGGACTGGAGCGCGAGGTCCTTGGGTTGTCGCGCGACGTCAAGATTGACTCCGAACTCTATACCACTTTGCTGGCCACCGCACAGCAGCTCCGTTTGCTCAAGGCGGGCCGGGTCGGAAACGTGCGGATCGTCGATAACGCGGTGGTGCCCGAAGAGCCCATCAAGCCCAAGAGGGTAATGGTGCTTGCAATGTTTTCACTGGTCGGCGTGTTGCTTGGGATTGCCGTGGCTTTTGTCAAAAAGCTTATGTTCGGTGGCATCCAGAACGCGCACGATATCGAGCAGCACACTGGTCTCACGGTGTTCGCCAGCGTCCCGCAAAGCGAAAAACAGAACGCCTTATACCAAAGCCTCCAGGCCAAGGAGAGCGGGTTGTTCGTGCTGGAGCGCGTGGATGCGCATGACCCCGCCATCGAAAGCCTGCGCAGTTTCAGCACTGCGCTGCAGTTCAGCATGCAGGATGCAAAGAACAATTTGGTCATTATGACCGGTGCTGCGCCGGGTGTCGGAAAGTCCTTCGCTTCGGTCAACTTCGCCGCGGTAATGGCGGCGTCGGGGAAAAGGGTGTTGCTGCTTGACCTGGATTTGCGCAAGGGCTACCTCAATCGGTATTTCGGGCTGCCGCGGGACAATGGCATGGCGGAACTGCTGACCGGGGCTCTGTCGTTCGAGGAAGCCGTTCGCCGCAATGTGCTGCCAAATCTGGATTTCATTCCAACAGGCGTATTGCCGCCCAATCCGAACCCTTTGCTGGCGCGCGGCGACATGCCCCGTTTCCTGGAAGAGGTCTCGACAGAGTACGACGTGATCCTTGCGGATACTCCCCCAGTTCTGGCTGTCGCGGATGCAACTGTGCTGAGCGCGCATGTTGGCACCAGTATTCTGGTGGCCAGGGAGGGAATGACGACAGTGGGGGAAATCAGCGAAACAGCAAAACGTTTTGCCCAGGCAGGATCCAGCATTTCCGGCGTGTTGTTCAATGGCATGCGCCCGCGGCTCGGGAAGTATGGGTACGCCTATGGGAAATTTCGATACACTGGCCATGCATATAATCAATATCGTGGTCCTGCGCAGGGTGACAAGACTTAGGCCGGAGCCTGGAGATCTGCCGTCAGTTCTACGAGCAACGTTCACGCAATCATCCTCGCAGGAGGAAGGATCGGGGTACACCAAGACAAGTTCCACGCAGGACGTGTGCTGTGGAGCGCTTCACCGAGAAGCCCGACTCGCTACGGCCTTCGAGAGGTGCTTAACGCAACCTTGGTGGCGAAGGCATGCGCATTGTGGAGACACCAGACGCGCTCCTGATGAGAAAATATGGAACAGAAGCAGAATGTCAATATGTCTTTAGGCGTATATCTGAAAGCGGGCGCTTTTTTGTATACTTGCGCTCACCCTAAGGCCCAAGCGCAATATGCATTGCGCATTAAGAGGCGTGTTACGGGGTAAGGGGAATACTCCCATTGGATTGCGTAGCAGCAGTAGGTAGGCGCCATACACCAAGGTGGTAAAAGGGAATGTTTATTCTAGGTTGTGCATTCGTCGGCACGGTTGCTTTTGTTTTATTGCTGAGATTCGTGGCACATCGCTTTGGGGTGGTGGATCACCCTGGCGGACGCAAGCAACATGAGTACCCGACCCCAACGATCGGCGGAATCGCGATGTTTGGCGCGGTCGCGATCGCACTGGGGGTCTGGCATGGATATTCGGTAGATACGACAGTGGTAATTGGGTGTGCCGCTGTCTTGGTTTTGCTTGGCGTCCTTGATGATCAACACGACCTGAACGTCAGGCTTCGTCTGCTGATTCAGGTATCGTTGTCGCTGGTTGTTATTCTTGCGGCTGACGGAAAAATTACCCATGTCGGTTCGCTGCTCGGTTTTGGGGATATCGGCCTCGGCCTCCTCGCGGTGCCTTTCAGCGCCGTCGCGTTCGTGGGCGGCATCAATGCCATGAACATGATTGACGGTGCAGACGGGATGGCGGGGAAGATGGCACTGGTTACCGTCGCCGGCGTTGGCATCCTCTTCTACCTTTCGGGTGCCACGGAGCTGCTGCCCTTGGTTCTCGCGTTGACCGGTGCGCTCGTCGGATTCCTGCTGTTCAACACCCGGCTCTTTGTTCGCCGGGCATGGGTGTTCATGGGGGATGCCGGCAGTATGTGGCTTGGTTTGGTTCTGGGCTGGTTCATGGCCAAGGTTACACATGCCCCTACGGCGGTGGAACCCGCCCTGGTCTTCTGGTTATTCGGGATCCCGGTCATCGATACGCTTGCGGTAATCACGCGCCGCGTGCGGCGTAAGGCTTCGCCCTTTGCTCCGGATCGCACCCATATTCACCACGTGTTTCAGCATAAAGGCCACTCGGTCGGGCGTACGGTACTTCTGCTGACCGTGGCGCAAAGTGTCCTGGTTGGCATTGGCATCGCGTTCTATCTTACTAAGGCCCCGGCGAGCGTTGTGTTTGGCAGCTTTGTGTTGCTCATGGGGGGGTACTTTTACGCCCTGCAGCACTTTCACGGTTCGCCGGTTGAGCTGGTAAAAGCCGCCGGGGTCGTGGATATGGACAACGCGTTCAGCGCAAGTCCTGATGCTCCACAGGGTAGGTAAGGGGGATGCGCGACAAGCCCATTTTCCGATGAGCCTCTCTTTTTGCGTTACTAAGTTGGCACTGAAACCGGGGGAGCCGGTACTACGTCGTACGGTAGCGCTGCTTACGCCCCGGTCGTTCGATTCGGATTCGAACGGGTACCTTAGTGAAATCAGTACTTAAACACGAGGCCCAAAGTTGTCGCCAGGATGCGCCTCGTGGGGGCGCCACTGTAAAGGGTGTAGCTACCGAAGTAGTCGCTCTGGGCGCGGACTGAAATTTTCGGGGCGAAATCATACTGCAGTCCGGCTCCGGCAGCCAACCGAGTGGCGTTTGTGAGGATCGGAGTGCCCGCGCTGCCGGTCGCGCCCTGGCCGAAATCGGTATTGACCACGCCCCCTTTGACGAATACGGCAAAGTCGTTGCCCACATGGAGGGTGGCGACTGCGGTAGCCGACACGCCGAGGGCGTTCCCACCGTATCCGGGAGTTCCGACATAGCCCAGCTTGCCGTAGCTGGCCTCCAAAGCCCAGTTTGAGGTGTATTGATAGCCTATGGTGGCAAAATAACTGTGGCCGCTTGCCCCTGCGCTGGCTTTCCCCCCATTGATTGCGACGTAAGCCCCCTCATCGTCGTCATCGGCTATTGCGGAAGCGGAGAAGCAGCACAAGAGTGCCAGTGCCAAGGCTTTAGTACGGATTGCCATCGTTCCAGACGTTCTTATAGTTGTGCGAAATCGCTTAAGACCGCCGCATTTTACACGAACTGCGGGCACATGCAATGTTCACATTGGGCGCGGGGGAGGCCAATTTTCCCCGAGATTTCGCAGCCAAAGCTGAGCGCTCCCGGTTGAATCTGTGAAACTGCAGGGTGCCCTGGCGAGGTTGACAGGAGCGCCTGCCTGGCTGTGTATTGTTGGCCATTCAAGTTACCATACCGCCGAGGGCGGCCTGCGCCCATGCAGGCGAATGACAAGCTTTAGCGCGGCAAACGCGGCGAGCACAGCATGCAACGACCAATGGGGCCCGCGAGAGCCGGCGTGAAAAGGGAGGTGAAAATCGTCAGTTTTCGTGAGAGGGAGAGGGGGGCAGGATGCCTTCTGGGCTGCTATGCCCACCCGATTTTTTCCGATTCCACTCGATGTTATCAGTGGGGAAACCTGGCCCTGTTGGCGTCAGCTCCTCGCTTCCAACTCTTATTGCGAAAATTGAATTGCCTAGCAAAATTCTTGGTTGCAGCCGCGTGCGCGGCATCGGCCGCGGCAAACGCGGGCACGGTTTCGTCCGCTGACAATCGAGTAAGCGATACCGTCACCAAAAAACCCGCTGAGATCCGCGTGGGCTTTGAGCAGATTTCTCTTCCCGGCAATGAGTCCATGGGTATGCTTGGTACAAGCTACCTGATTCAGGTCGGCTTACCTGGCTTGTACCTGGGGCCTGCGGCCTATGGCGCAATATCAGGGCAGCGGGGGGGATTTTTTACCGTTGGCGGCGAGATTGCCTGGCGCCAGCATCTTATTTCGGGGCTGGCGATGGTGGCCGGCATTTACGGTGGCGGGGGTGGCGGCAGCGGCTCATCGGTGGGCGGAGGCCTGATGGTGCGCCCGCATGTAGATTTGCTATGGGACCTTGGGGGCTATCAGGGCGGCATTTCTGCTTCGAATGTGCGTTTCCCCAATGGAAGCATCAGCAGCAGCCAGGTTGGCGTGGTGTTCTCGGCCGGCAGTGATTTTTCCTACTACCCCCCAAGCTACATCGGACAAACAATGGACGTTTCGGGACGAAGCGGCGTCGGGTTTGACCGCGTTCTTGTCACCGCCGGCGCGTATCGGCAGAAGGCAGCCGGCACTGCCTCCGCGCGCCAAATAGGATACGCGGGAACCAGATTGGAGCAGTTTTATTCTCCGCAACTGTATCGTGGCATAGAGGCGGTTGGCGGTGCTGGCGGGGGTGTGGCTGGTTACGCGGAGTTTTTGGGCACGGTGGGCGCGGAAACGCCGGTGTGGGATGACAGGCTCGCCGTCGGCGCACGGCTGGCCGTGGGCATGGGTGGGGGAGGCGGGGTTTCGGCAGGCGGGGGCGCGTTAGGCAAGCTCGGAGCCTATGCCACGGTCAATCTGGGCCGGGCCGTGGGCGTTTCCTTCGAGGGCGGATATGCCAGCGCCCCCACGGGCAGTTTTCGCGCGACCTATGCGGCGGCGAATCTGGTCTGGAACCTGGATCATCCCTACGCACCGGACAGGGAGGGAACCATAGTTGGCAACGAGTGGGTGGTCGGCTCGGAACACTATTTTGGCGCGCGACACAAGGATGGCAGCAAACGTGACCTCAATGCGGTTGCCATTAAACTCAACCGCTACCTGACGGATTCCCTCTATCTGACGGGGCAGGCACATAGTGCATACAGCGGGAATGCCGGCGCGTATTCGGCAGGGCTGGTCGGCGCTGGCTACCATACCGCGAAATTTTCCCGTGATTTATCGGCAGGCGCGGAATTATTGGTTGGCGCCAGTGGCGGCGGGTCGGTCGACACGGGCGGCGCGGTTGTTCAGCCCATGGTCTATGTCGCGATGGCCATGACCGACCAAGTCGGTTTGCGGCTTGAGGCTGGAAGGATCAAATCGGTCAACGGTGCGCTGGACAGCAATATCCTGGATGTATCCTTAAGCTTCGCCTTTGGCACATCCAGTCGTTGAGGATCGATTTGCATACGGCTCTGCGCTGATGCGAAATATCCCGCCAGGCAACCATCCGCGGGCCGGTATGCTGCAGGAAAAAATACGGTGACGACAGTATTCATTCTTCCTCCCCCGCTTAGTACGCTACGCAGCCCAAGCCCAGTAATGCCTGGCGTGCAGTGTTGCCTGTAATGCTGGCGCGCTCTTGAGGGCTCGCTGCCCCGGGGCGCCCAGTCCGGTACGGCCCTGCGCGAGACGCTCTGGGAAAGCTGCCACAACTCTCAGGAGGCACTATGGCTATCGGCACGAGCAGCGCAGGTGCGGTCGGTACAGTAGAAACTCTGGTGAATAAGGGACTGGTCAAGGCATGGCTGTCGTGGTCTCTGGTCTGGCTGACGGTCTTTCCCCTCGTCGGCCTGATGGTTTCCACGAAGTTTCATGTGCCCACGTTCCTTGGCGATACTTCATGGCTCACATTCGGCCGCATGAGGCCTGTGCATGTCAACGGCGTCATCTTCGGCGCTTTCTCCACACCCCTGATAGGGCTGCTGTATTACATGGTGCCGCGCCTGTGCGGCCGCCCCATGGCCGCCGAGCGCTGGGGCTGGTGGCAGCTGGTGCTGTGGAACCTGTTCCTCGTCATCGGCTCGATCCTGCTGCTGGCGGGATACAACCTCGGTTTCGAGGCGGATGAGTACCCCTGGCAAGCCAGCATACTGCGCTTCATCGTGCTGGGCACGGTGGCTGGACAGGTGCTGGTCACCGTGTTCCGGCGCAAGGAGCAGGGTGTCTATGTCGCGCTTTGGTACACCATCGCGGCGCTGGTGTGGACTGTGCTGAACCTGATACTGGGCGGCGTCATCCTGCCCTACGTACCTATGCCCGGCATCAGCAACACCATGCTGCACGGGCTGTTCATTCACTATGTGGTGGGCCTGTGGATCACGCCGGCCGGGTTGGCTCTCCTGTATTACTTCATGCCCACGTCCGCGAAGAACATCCTGTTCAGCCACCGCCTGTCCATTCTCGGGTTCTGGAGCCTGGCGCTGTTCTATCCGTTTGTCGGCCTGCATCACTACCTGTTCAGCCCCATTCCCTACGAGCACCAGACCATCTCCATCATGACCAGCATGATGCTGATCGTCCCGGTGTGGGCGTTCGTCACCAACATGTATGGCACGGTCAAGGGCCGCTGGGGGGAGGTGCTCGGAGGCAGCCACTCCGATAACTACTCCACCAAGTTTCTCTTGCTCTCCACCACCTACTATCTGTTCGGCTGCTTCCAGGGTTCGACCGAGGCGCTGCGGCGCATGCAGGAGCTGACCCACTTCAGCGACTTTGTCATCAGCCACTCTCATGCCACGATCTTCGGCACATTCGTCATTGCCGCCGTTGGCAGCATGTATTATGCCTGGCCACGCGTCACCGGCAAGCAGCTGTGGAGTTCAAAAATGGCGAGCTGGCATATCTGGCTGACCATCGCGGGCGCCACGCTGATGTTCGTCGGCCTGGCCGTACAGGGCTTCATCCAGGGCAGCATGCTCGAATACGGAACGAACTTCGTCGATACCGTGAAGGAGATGAAGCCATGGTGGTTCACGCGCACGCTTGCCGGCGCCACCATGGACATCGGGTTTATCCTGATGGTGATCAACTTCTATCAGACCGCGCGCCACGGCATGCCGTTCGAGGAACCCTCGGCTGCGGTGAGCGGCCAGCTGGAAGCCATGCCGGCCGGGGAAAACCTGGACTGGTACAGCAAGCCGTCTCATGTCTTCGTTGTGGCTGGCCTGGGGTTTTTCGCCGCTGCAGTCATTGTGCAGGGCATCATTCCCAGCATGACTATCGAAAGAAATGGCGCCAAGGTTCGTGACATCGCTACCGGCAACACCATCGAGGCCATCGCCTATACCCCGCAGGAACAGCGGGGGCGCCGGGTGTACATCCGCGAGGGCTGCTGGTACTGCCATTCGCAGTTCATCCGCCCGGTCACCGGCGAGACCACGCGCTGGGGCCCGGTGGCGCAGGCGGGGGAATACGCCTTCGACCAGCCGCAGATGCTGAGCACCCGCCGCATCGGCCCGGATTTGTCGCGCGTGGGGCGCAAGTACGCAGACGACTGGCATGCCGCCCACCAATGGAACCCGCGCGCCGTGGTGCCGGATTCCATCATGCCACGATTCCCGTGGCTGTTTGAACAGGGCAAGGATGGCCAGCCAGTGCTGAACGAGGACGGCAAGGCCCTGGTGTCATACGTACAGCGACTCGGCACCAACATCGGCGACTGGCGCGAAACGTTCGCCTCCACCCGTCTTGGCGGCGGCGAGGCATTGCAGGTGACGCCGAGCAACAAGGAAGTGCTGCTGAAACTGGGCAAGCGCGTATTCCAGAGGCGCTGTATCGGCTGCCACGGCGTCAATGGCGACGGCAAGGGGGTGTCCGCCAGGTTCTTCACGGTCAAGCCCCGTGACTTTACCATGGGCGTGTTCAAGTTCCATTCCACGCCAGGCGCCAATGCGCTGCCCACGGACCAGGATTTGTATATCACCATCAGCCACGGCCTGTGGGGCACGCCGATGCCGCCCTGGTACGAGATTTCGTCGGAACAGCGCCTGGCCGTCATCCAGTACATCAAGACCTTCTCCAAGCGCTGGCAAACCGAGGAGGTGCCGGCCCCGATTGTTGTGCCGCCTGAGCCGGCGGTGACCATGCAATCGATCAGCCACGGACACGACGTATTCAATGCCAACTGTGCGGTCTGCCACGGCCCGGCAGGCCACGGCGACGGGCAGATCGCCGGCAGTCTGATGGACATGTGGGGGCATCCGGAAAGGCCCGCCAATTTCACGCTGCCAGCGGGAGCGGTCGGCGGCGTCAAACTCGGCCACGACAGCGCGCATTTGTTCAAGACGGTCTCAAACGGCATCGGCGGCACGCCGATGCCCGTCTTCGGCGCTAGCCTGAAGCCCGATGAGATCTGGGATGCGGTGCACTTCGTCCAGTCGCTGCGCGTCGATGCGCATATGGCGGAACTGAAGCAGGCGGGCCTGGAGGCGAGCGTGGAACAACAATCCCGCAAGCGGCTATGGCAGGATATTTCGTCAGCCGCCGAAAAGGGACAGATCGAAATGGCGGTGCTGCGAATTGGCCCCGCGGTCACCATGGTGGCGCAAACCGCATATGGACCCAAGGAGAAATGACATGGCAACTGAAGATCCTAAACATGGCGCGGCCGGCGAGCATCAACGCTCTGTGTTCTACTACAAGGATTCCGGCATCAGGGAAAGGCACGGGCGAATTCCACTCTGGCTCGTGGCGGTGGCATTGGCCCTGATTATATGGAGCATCTATTACGTGATTGCATACTGGACGCCGCCGGCCTGAATTGGTGCCTTGCCGGCCAGTTCAGGTTGTGTCGTACTGGCCCAGAATTGCGGCCATGGTGATGGCCAGCAAAACCAGCACGGCATCGACGGCCAACGCCAGGGAGAGCAGGCGCAATGGCCGGTCCGGGCCTGCCACATTGGCGAGCGGGCATCGCCTGATGCGCGAAGCAATGACGAACCGGTTCAATGCGCCAATCAGCACCAGCATGACCACAATGGCGAGCTTGGCTGTCAGCAAGCGGCCGTAAGTCGTCTCCAGCAAGGCGCCGAAGGTGTGCAATTGCACCGACGAGTTGTAGAACCCGGACACTAGCGCGAATGGCAATGCCGATCCTGCCAGTGCGGACAGTCTGCTGGCGGCAAGCGAAATGGTCGAATGCCGGTCGCGCAACAACGGGAAGATCAGCGCCACCGAGATGAGAATGCTGCCGCCCCACGCGGCCGTTGCGGCCACATGCACCCAGTCAACCAGCTCCCCGAGGGTGAAGTCGCCGCTGTCGCTGGCGTGTGAAGAGGCGCTGTACGTGAATGCGAGAACCAGCAATCCCGTGACCATCAATGCGGTCCAGCGTCTTGACGCCCAACGGGTGGTCAACGCGGCGCAGCCAATCCAGATCACCAGCAGCGTTGCAAGGTGCATGGCCCAGATCAGCCCGAAGTGCGTCTTGGCGATGATCCCCGGTAAGTCGACCAGCATCCCGGGCAGCGTTGCGTCGTCAATTTCCGCTGTATAGGCCAGCAAAATGGCCACACCCGCAAAAACCAGCACGGCCAGGCACTCGTTGAGCATTTGGCGCCAGCGCAGGAACACCTCGGTCTGTTCAAATGCAGGTGCAGGCACCAGCCAGATTTTCGCGAGTACCACGCCGCAGAAGGCAAATAGCGACAGATAGCCGAGAAAGGTCAGAACGATGCGCAGGCTGTGAATGTCGATCATTGGACGGTAAACGTGTAATCGCCCTTGGCGCGGTGCCCGTCACGGGCGACGACATCCCAATAGACGCGATAGGTGCCTTTCGACAGGCGGGAGAGCCGGGCGGCGAGCAATCTCGGGTTGTCCTGCGCGACCTTCCCGCTGCCAACGCTCACCTTTTCGCCGTGCACATTCCTGACAGTCAGCCTGCTGAATAGGGGCTCCAGCTCCGAGTCGAAGTAGATGGAGACGAGCGCGGGCGGCCGGGAAAGCGTTGCGCCGGCACTTGGAACCTCGCGCTCGGCCTGGGCATGGCCTATTGCCGGAGCCGTCCACGCGATGAATGCGGCGATGAGGCAGACGACGGGCAGGTGTCTCACTGCATCGGACATGCGCATTTCTACCTCCTTTGACGGCGTGAGGCGCAGTTGCGGCCGGATCGCCCCAACCGAATATATGCTAGCCGATTTGCGGGTACGGCCGCATACCGGCATCGGGGTATCCTTGATCGGGGGGCTCCGGTAGAAACATGTCTGGCGACGGTGCGTATGCCGCGACGAACCGGCGCGCCTAAATGATTTACAATCCCGCCGTAAAATCTGAGTACGAATGAAAGTGGCTGATCCCCAATCCCTTCCAGAATGGCTGGCCTACCTCGAGCGGCTGCATCCGACAACCATGGAGCTCGGCCTGGAACGCGTGGCCGAGGTGCGGCGGCGGCTGGCGCTGGACCCGCCGTTTCCCATCATCACCGTTGGCGGCACCAACGGCAAAGGCTCCACATGCGCCATGCTGGAGGCGATCCTGCATGCTGCTGGTTATCGTGTCGGCTGCTACACCTCCCCGCATTTCCTCGAATACAACGAACGCGTGCGCATCGGCAAGGAGGCGGCAAGTGACGCCGAACTGTGTGCTGCCTTCGCCACAGTGGAGCAGGTGCGGCGGCAACGGACGGAGATATCCCTCACCTATTTTGAATTCGGCACGCTGGCTGCAGTCGAATGCTTTATTGAGCACAAGGTCGAAATCGCCATTCTCGAAGTCGGGCTCGGCGGGCGCCTGGATGCGGTGAATGCGTTCGATGCCGATTGTGCGGTGGTGTGCAGCGTGGATATCGACCACACCGAGTATCTGGGCGCCACGCGCGACAAGATAGCCTATGAGAAATCCGGCATTTTCCGTAATGGCCGCGTGGCAATATTCGGCGACCCGGATATGCCCGCCACGATTGCCGATCAGGCCGCCAAAACCGGCGCGCTGCTCTGGAGGCTGGGGGAGCAGTTCGGCTACGCGGTGCAAGGCCAGCAGTGGAACTACCGTGGCCCTGCGGGCGCGCGCAATGCCCTGCCGTATCCGGCGTTGCGCGGCGCATTCCAGCTCAACAATGCCAGCGCGGCGCTGGCGGCGCTGGATACGCTCCGGGAAAGACTGCCGGTTAGCATGGCAGCCGTGCGGCGCGGCCTGACCGAAGTAACGCTGCCCGGACGTTTCCAGGTTCTGCCGGGCAGGCCCACCATGATCCTGGATGTGGCGCACAACCCTCATGCGGCGCGCTCCTTGGCGCAGAACCTTGCCGCGCTGCCTCCCGCCCGCACGTTCGCCGTGTTCGGCATGTTGAAAGACAAGGACATGGCGGGCGTGGCGCGTGTTCTCGACGGCCAGGTGGACAAGTGGCTGGTGGCCGGGATAAAGGCGCCGCGAGGCGCGACGGCCGAGGAACTGGCCGGTGTGCTGAGAGCGCAAAAGGTGCGGGGCGCGGTCACAACCTTTGCGGCGCCCGCCGACGCGCTGCGGCATGCCGCCAAGGAAGCGTCCGAAAATGATAGAATCATCGCCTTCGGTTCTTTCTATACCGTAGCCGATGTCATGCGCGCTCTGGCTGTGCGGCGGACAACGGCCACGTAGGTACACGATGGCGAAAATAGACAGCGAAGACGAGTTGAAACGGAAGATGAGGCGCCGCCTGGTCGGCGCGGTGGCGCTGGTGACGGCGATGGTCATCATCCTGCCGATGCTGCTTGAGAGCACGCCCAAGCCATCCGAACAGAGCCTGGAGTTGCGGATTCCGGACAAGGACCGGGCGGGTCGGTTCACCTCGCAGATGGTGGTGGCGGAAAGCGCGCCGGAGATTGCTCCCGAAATCCCTCCCGGAGCAATACCTGAGTCGTCGCCGGCAGCGGCCGGGAGCGCGCCCGCGGCCGCTTCCGCCGTGGCGGAAGCGGCCGCCAAGCCGGAAAAACCGGTTTCGGAGAAGCGCGCTTCGGCGAAGCCGGAACACAAGGCAGCGGAAAACGCGCATGCCGCCGCGCCCAAGGCGGGCTTTGCGGTGCAGGTTGGCGCTTTCTCCAATCCCGCCACCGCCAGGGACTTGATGCAAAAATTGCGCAAGCAGGGCTGGCACGCCTATACGCGGAAGGCGGGAGAAGCAGTCCGGGTACGTGTGGGGCCCTATGCCACTCGTGAGGCGGCTGAGCGGGCGCGGCACAAGCTGGAAGCTCCCGGCATGCAGCCGGCGGTGGTCAGCGAGCCCTAGGGTGTTTGATGACCGCATTTGATCTCGCTGTCCTCGCGGTGGTGGCGTTTTCGATGCTGTTGGGGTGGTGGCGCGGCCTGGTGTACGAATCGGTGTCGCTGCTGAGCTGGGTGGCGGCGTACTTCGTCGCGCGGCTGTTCTCCCCGGATATTGTGGACTATGTCCCGGCCGAAGTGGGAACGATGCCCGCGAAGATGGCAGTCGCTTTTTCCATCCTGTTTGCCCTGACGCTGATTGCGGGGGGCGTGCTGGCATGGGGCATGAACAAGCTGGTGAAGTCAGCCGGGCTGACCCGCCTCGACGGATCGCTGGGCGCGGCGTTCGGCTTGCTGCGCGGCGCCTTCCTGGTGCTGGTGCTGGTCCTGCTGGGCGGGATGACCAGCCTGCCGGGAACTAACGCCTGGCGCGAGGCTCTGACCAGCGGCGCACTGGAAGGCGTTGCCATAGACGCAAGGGGCTGGCTACCGGACGGGCTGGCCCAGAAGATTCATTATCGTGACTGAAGCAATTTAGGTAATTTGGAATACAGCTATGTGTGGCATTCTAGGTGTCGTCGCTCACAACCCCGTCAATCAGTTGCTGTATGACGGCTTGCAGGTGCTGCAGCACCGCGGCCAGGATGCGGCGGGCATCGCCACGCTGGACGGCAAGACCTTTCATCTGCACAAGGGAAACGGCCTGGTGCGCGACGTGTTCCGCACGCGGAATATGCGCGCGCTGAAAGGCAATTCGGGCATTGCGCATGTGCGCTACCCCACTGCCGGGTCCGCCGTTGATCATAACGAGGCGCAGCCGTTCTATGTCAATTCGCCGTTCGGCATCATGCTGGGGCATAACGGCAACCTTACCAACACGGTGCAGTTGCAGCAGGAATTGTTCATCGAAGACCGCCGCCACGTGAACACCAATTCGGATTCCGAGGTGCTGCTCAACGTGCTGGCGCACGAATTGCAGGATCGCGCCAAGCAATACGTGCTCGACGTCAAGACCATCTTCGAGGCCGTGTCCGGCGTGCACCGCCGTTGCCGCGGCGCCTACGCCGTGGTGGCGATGATCGCAGGATATGGCCTGCTGGCATTCCGCGACCCGTTCGGGATCCGGCCGCTGGTGGTGGGCACGAACGCGACGGCGGACGGCGTAGAATACCTGGTGGCGTCGGAAGGGGTGGCGCTGGATACGCTGGGTTTCCAGTTCCTGCGTGACATCCAGCCGGGCGAGGCGGTGTTCATTGACCTCAACGGCGGATTCCACAGCCAGCAATGCGCTGAGCATCCGGTGCTGAATCCATGCATCTTCGAGTATGTCTATTTTGCGCGCCCGGATTCGGTGATGGACGGCGTGTCGGTCCATGCCACGCGTCTCTACATGGGCGAGTTCCTCGCCGAGAAGATACGGCGCGAATGGCCTGACCATGACATAGACGTGGTGATCCCCATACCCGACTCCAGCCGTCCCAGCGCCATGCAGTTGGCCAACCATCTGGGCATCCCGTTCCGGGAAGCCTTCGTGAAAAACCGCTATATCGGCCGCACTTTCATCATGCCGGGGCAGGCCATGCGCAAGAAATCGGTGCGCCAGAAGCTCAATGCCATCGGCATGGAATTCAAGGGCAAGAACGTGCTGCTGGTCGACGATTCCATCGTGCGCGGCACCACCAGCCGCGAGATCGTTCAGATGGCGCGCGAAGCCGGCGCATGCAAGGTATATTTCGCTTCCGCCGCGCCGCCCGTCAAGTTCCCCAACGTGTACGGCATCGATATGCCGACGCGCAAGGAACTGATCGCCACCGGGCGCACCGACGAGCAGATCTGCCGCGAGATCAGTGCCGACCGCCTCATCTACCAGGACCTCGCGGACCTGAAGGCCGCGGTGCACAAGGCCAATTCCGCGATACAGGGCTTCGACTGCTCCTGCTTCGACGGGAACTACATCACCGGCGACATTACGCCGGAGTACCTCAACCAGGTCGAAATGGCGCGCAGCACCGACCTCAAGACAGAGGATACGGATGACGACCAGATGGAACTCGATTTCGTGATGAGCGCCACGTCCATGTAATTGAGGTTGACAGCGCCGCTTGCATGGCGCTACTCTACGACTGCGCCGATTTGAGGAACAGCTTGCGGGCGCATAACAAATACAGCTAAAGCGTGGGAGACCCGGTTTAGCGCCAAGCTTTCCGGGTTTTTTCATTTGGAGCGCCGTATGTACGTCCCCGAGATTTATGCCAAAAAGGATGTGCCGGCCCTGCATGATTTCATGCGGCGGCACAGTTTTGCCACACTGGTCACACAGCATCAGGGAGAGTCTTTCGCCAGCCATCTGCCGGTGATGGTGGAGTCCGGCATCGGCGCGTGCGGCACTTTGGTTGGGCACCTGGCGCGCAACAATCCCCAGGCGGCGGATTTTTCGGAGGGCGCAGAAGTTCTGGCGATCTTTCACGGCCCGCATGCTTACGTCTCGGGCGGCTGGTATGGGCCCAATCCGATGGTGGTTCCCACCTGGAACTATGTGGCGGTGCATGCCTATGGCAAGGCGCGCATTCTGCCGGAAGAAGAACTGGTGGAGCCGCTGCGCCGCCAAGTGGATGAGAATGAAAGGCGCCATGAATCACCCTGGGCGCTGGAAATCACCCCGGCCCTGCGCCTGCGCGCGTTGCCTGCGATAGCCGGCTTTGAAATCGTCCTGCATCGAATCGAGGGAAAATTCAAGTTGGGCCAGAACCGCAGCGAGCAGGACCGGCGCAATGTGATCGCGCATCTTGAGCAAAGCGAGCACGGCAGGGAAACGGCGAAGTGGATGAAAGAGGAATTGGAAGGGGAAAAAGCATGACGGACAAATATCAGCCAGAGACGCTCGCGGTGCGGGCGGGCGAGTTGCGCAGCCAGTTTCACGAACACAGCGAGGCGCTGTTTCTCACCTCCAGCTTCGTGTTCGAGAGTGCAGAGCAGGCGGCCAGGCGCTTCATCGGCGAGGAGCCGGGCAATATCTATTCCCGCTTCACCAACCCCACTGTCACCATGTTCGAGGAGCGGATGGCGGCGCTGGAGGGGGCGGAGCAGTGCGTGGCGACGGCCTCCGGCATGTCCGCCATCCTCGCCTGCTGCATGGGGCTGCTGAAGGCGGGCGACCATATCGTGGCCTCGCAGAGCCTGTTCGGGTCGACGGTCAACCTGTTCAACAACATCCTGAAGCGGTTTGGGGTGGAGACGACCTATGTGTCTGCGACCGACATAGCGCAGTGGCGGGCGGCGGTGCGGCCAAACACGAAGCTGTTCTTCCTGGAAACGCCGTCCAATCCCCTCACCGAAATATCCGACATCGCGGCCATCGCAGCGGTGGCGAAGCAATGCGGCGCTCCGCTGGCAGTTGACAATTGCTTCTGTACGCCCATCCTGCAACGGCCGCTGGAACTGGGCGCGGACATCGTGATCCACTCCGCCACCAAGTACATCGATGGCCAGGGCCGCGTGCTCGGCGGCGCGGTGCTGGGCAGCCGGAAACTTATGGAGGGCGTGTACGGATTTTTGCGCACCGCCGGGCCTACCATGAGCGCGTTCAACGCCTGGGTGTTTCTCAAGGGGCTGGAGACGCTCAAGGTTCGCATGGACGCCCACAGCGCGAATGCCCTGGAGTTGGCGCAGTGGCTGGAGAAACAGCCCGGCGTAGAGCGCGTGTACTATCCCGGCTTGCCCTCGCACCCCCAGCATGCATTGGCGATGAAACAGCAAAAGACCGGCGGCGGCATCGTGTCCTTCGAGGTGACGGGCGGCCGGGAGGCAGCGTGGCGTGTGGTGGATAACACGCGCATGCTCTCCATCACCGCAAACCTTGGCGATGCAAAGACCACCATCACCCACCCGGCAAGCACCACCCACGCACGTATCTCGCCGGAGGCGCGGGCGGCGGCGGGCATCACCGATGGGCTGCTGCGTATCGCGGTGGGCCTGGAGGCGGTGATCGACATCCAGAACGATCTGGCGCGCGGACTGAGCAAGTGATGCAAATGAGCGATCAAGCCACCGAAGGCATGGAGCGGAAGGCGGGGGGCATTCGCCCTCTGCCCGCGGGTCTCTAGGCTGGGAGGCGCGCACGATATGGATCTACTTGCCGCACAAGTCGGGGAAATGCTCAAGAGCCTGGGCTTCATGCTGGCCACGGCGGAATCCTGCACCGGCGGCGGCGTGGCGCAGGCCGTCACCGAAGTTCCCGGCAGTTCGGAGTGGTTCGAGCGCGGCTTCGTGACCTACGCCAATGCGGCCAAGATGGAGATGCTGGGCGTGAACGCGCAAACGTTGCGCCTTCATGGCGCCGTCTCTGAAGCCACTGTGCGCGAGATGGCGGAAGGCGCACTGCGCCACAGCCATGCGCAGATTGCGCTGGCCGTGAGCGGCATCGCCGGGCCTGGCGGCGGCAGTGCCGAAAAGCCCGTCGGCACCGTGTGGTTCGCCTGGAGCGTTCGGAATGGCCCCACGCATGCCCGCAAGCACATGCTCACCGGCAATCGCACTGAAATTCGCGGGCAGTCGGTGCACATCGCCTTGCACGGCTTGCTGGAGACCGGCGGCAGCCTGACAGCCGCCGCCTGATAGCGGCGCGGGAGGCGGCGGCCGTGCGTGGCTTCCCGAAACTTCCTATATAATCAAAGAGAACGAACGTTCTGGACAGGCGCGAATTGCTGTGCCACAATGGCGCATCTTTTTTCGTTGGCAAAACGACAAAACGGTTTCGTTGGCAAACAAACAGATGACGAGGGGAAAATAATGGATGAGAACAAGAGCAAGGCGCTTGCGGCGGCACTGAGCCAGATCGAGAAGCAGTTCGGCAAGGGCTCCATCATGCGCCTGGGGGAAAGTGATGCGGCCAAGGATCTGCAGGTGGTTTCCACCGGCTCACTGGGGCTGGACATTGCGCTGGGCGTGGGCGGCCTGCCGCGCGGGCGCGTGGTGGAAATCTACGGCCCGGAATCCTCCGGCAAAACCACGCTTACCCTGCAAGTGATCGCCGAGATGCAGAAGATGGGCGGCACGGCCGCCTTCGTGGATGCCGAGCATGCCTTGGACCCCGTATATGCACAGAAGCTGGGCGTGAAGGTGGAAGACCTGCTGATCTCGCAGCCGGACAATGGCGAGCAGGCGCTGGAAATCGCCGACATGCTGGTGCGCTCCAGCTCGGTGGACGTGGTGGTGATCGACTCGGTGGCCGCGCTCACACCCAAGGCCGAAATCGAGGGCGAAATGGGCGACCCGCAGATGGGCCTGCATGCGCGCCTGATGTCGCAAGCCCTGCGCAAGCTCACCGCCAATATCAAGCGTTCCAACACTCTCGTCATCTTCATCAACCAGATCCGCATGAAGATCGGCGTGATGTTCGGCAACCCCGAGACCACGACCGGCGGCAACGCGCTCAAGTTCTATGCCTCGGTGCGCCTGGACATCCGCCGCACCGGCGCGATCAAGAAGGGCGACGAGGTCATCGGCAACGAAACCCGCGTCAAGGTGGTGAAGAACAAGGTTTCGCCCCCGTTCAGGGAAGCCAACTTCGACATCCTCTACGGCGAGGGCATCTCGCGCGAGGGCGAGGTCATCGAACTGGGCGTGCAGCACAAGGTGGTGGAAAAGTCCGGCGCATGGTACGCCTACAACGGCGAGAAGATTGGCCAGGGCAAGGATAATGCGCGCGAATACCTGAAGGAGCATCCGGAAGTGGCGCGCGAAATCGAGAACAAGGTCCGCGCCGCCCTGGGCGTGACGCTGCTGGAGGAGCCCTCCACCAAGGCGGAAAAGCCGGCCGAGAAATCTGCCGAAAGGCCCGCAGCCGAAAAGACCCGCGCCAAGGCCAGCAAAGCCGTTGAGGAAGAAGCCTGAGGTAAGCCTGCGCGTCCGCGCCATGCGTTATCTGGCGCGGCGCGAACACAGCCGCGCCGAGCTGCGCGCGAAGCTCTTGCCGCATGCGCCGGAAGGCGAGGACGTGGATGCGGTGCTGAATGAGCTGGAATTGCGCAACTGGCTTTCCGACGCGCGCGCTGCGGAGCAAATGCTCAATTTCAAGCGCGCCCGCTTCGGGGCGCAGCGCATCACCCATGAGCTGCGCCAGAAAGGCATCGCCGAGAACCTCATCGACGACGCCCTGCCCCGGCTGAGAGAAACGGAACTGGATGCCGCGCGCGACGTGTGGCAAAAGAAGTTCGGCGTTCCGCCGCAAGACCAGAAGGAAAAAGCGAGGCAGGTGCGGTTTCTTCAATCCAGAGGCTTTGAACTGGGCACTATCCTCAAGGTGCTAAGGCTGTCAGGCGGAACCGAGGGCGAGGCTTAGCGCCACATCCAGGCCTCTCGGAGGCCAGCCCCGGTACAACACCCATTGTCAGTGCCGGATACATTGTTTCCCGAGGTCCAAATACCGCCTTTCCCGTATTCTGGCGAGTTCCAAACCCCGTTACAGTCCCACCCATATCATCGGCTGACAAGCCATTCCGGCCCCAGCCCGGCGTTTCACTTCCAGTGAGCGCCAGGGTGCGACTGCCATGGCAAGCTGGCCGATCCCTGTCCAGCACAAATGGGTGTCAGAGCATGGGGTTCCGTCCGCCTTTTAATTCGTCTGTCTACAACGCGCTCGATAAGGCGGCCAAGAGCGCGCCCGGCGTCGGCATCAGCCTGCAGAGTACTTGCGACGTCTGTGGCAAACAGCGTGCCAACCACGACCACCGCCGCTGCTCAAAAATACGCCAGCAAAGACGGGAACGTCCCTGGCTCGCATGACTCCGCTCATGAAAACATCTGCCTCGCTGCTGCTCTTGATGCCGATGGCAAGCTGCCTCAGCGCCTGGGCGGATGAGCCGGTTATGGACGGAAAGTGGCGTGGAAGTGGCACGGCGTCCGTCTCGTATGCTTCCGGCAACACCCGCAGCGCCAGCCTTGCACTGGCTGCCGATGGGGCGCGGCAGACGTCTGACGATAAACTCTCCCTGTACGCGCAGGCCCTGGGTAGCCGCGCCGAGAGCACCGCCAACGGCGTGACCAGTACCAATACCACGGCCAACCAGTGGAAAGCCGGAACCCGTTACGACCGCAACATCACAGATACGACGTTCGGTTTCGGCGGGCTGGATTTCAGCCACGACCAGATACAGTTGCTCAGCCTGCGCAGTATAGTCAGCGCCGGCGCCGGTTACCACCTGATTAAGACCGCCGAGACGCAATGGGATCTCCTGGGCGGCGCTTCCTACCGGGCGGATCAGTATGCCAATCCGGGCGTGGCCATCGGCAACCAGACCAGGACCACTTTCAGTGCCCCTGCACTCTTGCTCGGTGAGGAATCGAGCAGCAAACTGACCGCCTCGACCAGCCTCAAACAGCGCCTGGTTGTCAGCCCGAACCTGAGCTCAGACAGGGGGTATCTTGCCACCTTCGATACCGGCCTGACGGTGGCGATGAGCGAGACGCTCAGCCTCAAGGTGTCCCTGCAAGATCGTTACAACAGTCTGTCGCAAGTGCCGGTCAAGAAGAATGACCTGCTCTTTCTCACCGGCATCAACGTCAAGTTCGGTGGCTGATCGGGAGAAATGCTGCTGTCGCAGGCGGAGTTCCCCGCACTACAGGCAGCTCACCGCGACATTGGTGACGTTCGCATAGGCTATGGTTCCCGTGGCGTTCGCAACCGCGCAGGTCTGGAGAGGGGCGGAAGGCTGCGTCAGCACGGTGACGTTGTACGCCATGCCATAACTCAGGGGCGCCGAGAATGCGAACGAGCCATTTGCGGTGATCAGCGTGTTGTTCGCGTGGTTGTCCTGCAGTACGAGGCTGTCCCCGCTGGCCAAGCCGCTGACGGTGCCGCCAACTATGTAGCTGGTCGAGCCGCCGCCCCCGTATCCGCCCCCGCCGCCGCACGCGGCTGCAAGCAGGGCTATCCCGCCGCAAGCAATGATTCTTGCATTGATCGCGTGAATGTCCAACGCCGTCTCCTTGAAGAACTCCAGGCCTGAATGTTGTGCCGCGGCAGGCGAGAGATAAATACGAGGTATAAGGTAAACGCGAACGCAAAAATGCCCCATCCGGTTGCGTTCCCCTGTAATCCTGCTGTCACATTCCGCTCTTAGAATTCCTCGGGCAATCACAATAAACATAACCAAGTGGGATGAACCTCAGGAGGACCGCATGTCTCGCAAATCCGGCACCGGCAAAGATATTGCCTCCCTGGTCATATTTCTCGAACCCCTCGCTCCCGATGTTCCCCTGGAGGACGTGGCCGAGATGTTTCTGGACCCGAAAAACGCGAAGATGCTTTCCCTGCCAGTGGTGGACAACGGACGCCCGATAGGCGTCATCAGCCGCTACCGCTTTTCGGATATCTATCTCAAACGCTACGGGCGTGAGCTGCACGGAAAACGTCCCGTGCGCGAATTCGTGAACGCCGCGCCCATCGTTGTGGCGCACGATGAGCCCCTTGCCGAAGCTGCTTTGCATGTGTCTGAAAACATGCAGTTTCCGCTGACGGAAGATTTCATTATCACCGAGCGTGGGCACTATGCCGGCATCGGCTTCGTCGTGGATCTGCTCAAGGCCATGGAACTGCAGATGCGCGCGCATGCGGAAGAGCTCGACCAGGCCTACTCGCGGCTCAAGTCGTCCCAGCTTGCCCTGGTACAGTCGGAGAAAATGGCGTCACTGGGCCAAATGGTGGCGGGCATTGCCCACGAGATCAATACCCCGCTCGGCTATGTGCAGAATAACGTCGCAGTGGGGCAGGAGGTGTTCGGGCAAGTGCTGGAGATGGTCGCTGTTCACGAGCGGCTCGCCGACAGCCTGCTGGACGGGCAGGCAACCGAGGATGAACTCGCGGCATACCTGCAGCAAGTCGCCGGGATGCGCGCCGTTGCCACTGCATCCGGCATGCTGGGAGAAATGCAGGGTCTGATGGCCGATTCACTTTATGGCATCGGCCAGATAACCGAGCTGGTGCACAACCTCAAGGACTTTTCACGCATGGATGCAGCTGCGACGGACCTGGCCAGCGTGAATGACTGCATCGAGAGCGCGCTCAACATCGGAAGAAATGTACTCAAGGACAAGGTCGAGGTGGTTAGGCTGCTGGGCGACATACCGAAGATCACCTGTGCGCCGTCGCAACTCAACCAGGTGTTCCTCAACCTGTTCACCAACGCCGCGCAGGCGATGGAGGGGGCAGGCAGTCTGACCATCCGCACGTGGCAAGAGGATGATGCGGTGTTGGTAGCCGTGGCGGACAGCGGCAAGGGCATTCCCGATCAGGTCCTTCCGCGCATTTTCGACCCGTTTTTCACGACCAAGCCGGTGGGCGAGGGCACCGGGCTGGGGCTGGCGATCACCCACCAGATCATCCAGCAGCATGGTGGTGAAATTCGGGTGGAGTCTCAGGTGGGAAGAGGAACCTGCTTCCACATCCGGCTGCCTGCGGCCAGTCAGGCGGCGGAGCGGCAAGACGATAGGGAACAGGCCTTATCTAGCATCGCTTACATCCTTGGAAAGGAGCAAGAAAATGAGCAAGCCGACGCTGCTGCTGGTTGATGATGAAGAGCGCATACTGCGCTCGCTGCGCATGCTGTTCTTCATGGATTACAGTATACGCATGACCACCGATGCCAACGAGGCTATCCGTATCCTGCGCGAGGAGCGCGTGCATGTCATCGTAAGCGACCAGCGCATGCCCGTCATGCAGGGGTCTGAATTGCTGCGCATCGCGCGCGAGGTTTCTCCCCATACGATGCGCATCCTGCTTACCGGATACTCGGATTTCGCCGCTTCGGTGGCGAGCGTGAACGAAGGTGAGGTGTTCCGGTACCTGCTCAAGCCATGGGTCGGGTCGGATGTCAAAGAGACGGTGGCCGAGGCCGCCGCCATCGCCGAAGCCAGCTTTGCGGCGGAACCTCCGGCCGGGCAGCCCGCCGCGTCCGCCAAACCGCGCGTGCTGATCATGGACCAAGATGAGGACACTTTGCAGGCGGTGCGCGACATATTGCAGGACCGCTGCGACATCATCCAGGCGGTAGATGTGCAACATGCCCTGGAAGTGCTGGCGCAGCAGGATGTGGCGGTCGTGGTCGCCGATCTCCAGCTGGGCCACGACAACGTATCCTCCGTGCTCAAGACCATCAAGCGCTTCAACCCGCGGACTCAGAGCATCGTCGTCTCCTCGCTGAACGACACCGGGCGCCTCGTCGATCTCATCAACCAGGCGCAGATTGCGCGCTACCTGCCCAAGCCGTTGCTCAAAAGCCTGCTGGCGCGCAACCTGGACTACGTCCTGGAGCGCTTCCATGCGTCGTGCAGCCGTCCCGCCATGCTGCAACGCCAAGCCGTGGCCCCGATCAGCAACCCGGAGGAACAGCGCGCTTCCGAGAGCCTGATGGCAATGCTGGGCCGGCTGCGCACCAAGGTCATTAAGCCAGCCTGAGCGGTGCCGCCGGTGCCAAGGCTGCCACCTGTTTCTAGCGCTTTGCCCGCGCCAGCAACACCGTCACTTCCTCCCGGTCGTGGTAAAGCTGCTTTGCCTCCAGCCGGTAGCGCAATCCCTTGGCGTCCAGAATGTGGCGCACCGCGTCCAGCGCGTCATGCAGGGCCGCGACACGTTTCTTCATCGGTAGCTTGAGGTTGAACATCGCACGGGTGCACAGGCCCGATGCGACCCACTCAACCACGAGATTGGCCACGCGCTGCGGCTGCTCCACCATGTCGCACACGACCCAGTCCACCGGGCGCTGCGGCCGGTAGCGGAATCCGTCCTGGCGCAGGTGCCGGATGGCGGGATGCTCCGCCGCCGCCCCTTTCAGCGGGCCGTTGTCCACGGCGATTACCTTCAGCCCGCGCTGCACCAGCTGCCAGCTCCACCCGCCGGGAGCCGCCCCCAGGTCGACAGCAGACATGCCCGGCCTGAGCCACTGCGCCTGCTCCTCCTGGCTGAGGAAGGTTTCAAAGGCTTCCGCCAGCTTGAGGTAGGAGCGGCTTGGGGCATCGTGCGGCAGTTTCAGGCGCAGGATGCCCATATGCGCGGAGGCGCTGTTGCCGGGATCGCTGCTGCCGATGAGGGCGCGGTGCGGATCGGGGAAGAAGATGTGCAGGCGCGGCAGTAAGCCGTCGTTTGCCAGCCGCCCCGATTCCCTCAATGCCTGTTCGAGCAGGGGCTGAAAGCGGCGCGTAAAGCCGGAGAGCGTCTTGCCCTCGTTGGTGTCCGGCGTTTCCAGGCGGAGTGCGCCGAACCGTTCCGGTGCGTCAGGTATTGCGGCCAGCAAGGGAGTCAGCCGGTCGCGCTCCGGCAAGTCGGGTACTTCGCCTTGCAGCCGGATCAACTGGCGCGCAAAGGCGAGCTGGGCGTAGGCCAGCCTCGGCTTGCCTTGCAGCAGGACATACCCGCTGTTTTCCACGGCTTCGATGGGCTTGGCTTGGGTTTCTTCCACGCAGTCTCGCTCGAATCCGGGGCGGCAGTAAATCAGCCAGTCAGCAGGTGAGGTGTTCATGGCGTGCCATGCTAGTGCTTGTTGGCGGGGCGGGCAAGCAAAGATGCTAAAATTCGCATTTCCGAGGGGGTCTTTCCGGGAACCTCCCGGTGTTTGGGCGGCCTCACGCCAAGAGGTTTCGTTAATTTGGACTCTGACTGACGGTTCGATGATGGGCAAGAAGCATTATGACTTGATTGTGTTCGACTGGGACGGCACCGTGGTTGACTCCACGGCGGTGATAGCCAATTCCATCCAGGCGGCATGCCGCGACCTGGGTTTGCCGGTGCCCAGCGAGCAGGCGGCGCGGCACGTGATCGGGATGGGCCTGCAGCAAGCGCTGCGCCACGCGGTGCCGGACGCCCCTGAGTCGATGATTCAGCCACTGGTTGAGCGCTATCGCCATCATTATTTTGCGCAGGACGAGGAAATTTCCCTATTCGATGGCGCGCGGGATACTGTGGCGGAGCTGCACAATGCCGGCTACCGTCTGGCGGTGGCAACGGGTAAGAGCCGCAACGGCCTGGAGCGCTCGATGCAGGCATCGGGCATGGGCAGTTATTTTCACGCCACGCGCACCGCGGACCAGACTTTCTCCAAGCCCCATCCTGCCATGCTGTTGGAGATCATGGAGGAACTGGAGGTGGAACCAGAGCGCGTCCTGATGGTTGGCGACACCACGCACGATCTGCAGATGGCACTCAATGCCGGAGTGGATGCGCTGGGCGTCACGCACGGCGCGCACCCGGCGGAGCAACTGCGGCAATTGCAGCCGCTTGCGCTATTGCAGGATTTTGGGGAACTTCGCGCGTGGTTCAGGGAGCATGCCTGATATACTGTGCACAAATCAAGAATAAGGAGATAGGCTATGTCGGAACAGAACGGCAACTGGGAGCGCGAAGTTCTGGGAAAGCTCGCGATGGCGGCGGTGCAGGAGCAGCGCCGCGCGCGCCACTGGGGCATTTTCTTCAAGCTGCTGACGTTTGCCTATTTGTTTATCGTGTTGTTCATGGTCATCGGGTTGCGCGACGTCAAAACCGAGGCGGCAATGCGCGGCAAGCATACTTCTTTGGTCGAGATGAACGGCGTGATCGCAGCGGACGGCGCGGCAAGCGCCGACAACGTCATCAGCGCCTTGCAGGACGCATTCAAGGACAAGAATACCGTAGGCGTGATCTTACGTATCAACAGCCCCGGGGGCAGCCCGGTGCAGGCAGGTGCGATCAACGACGAAATCCGCCGCCTGCGCGCCAAGTATCCACAGATTCCGCTGTACGTGGTGGTGGAGGACATATGTGCGTCGGGAGGGTATTACGTGGCTGCCGCCGCGGACAAGATATACGTCAACAAAGCCAGCCTGATTGGTTCGATCGGGGTGCTGATGGATGGTTTCGGCTTCACTGGGACGATGCAGAAGCTCGGCGTGGACCGGCGCTTGCTGACGGCAGGCGAGAACAAGGGCTTCCTCGACCCCTTTTCGCCGGTTGACCCCAAGCAGAAAACCATAATGCTGCGCATGCTGGAGGAAATCCACCAGCAGTTCATTGCGGTGGTGAAGCAAGGACGGGGCAGCCGCCTGAAGGAAAACCCGGAATTGTTCAGTGGCCTGGTGTGGACGGGGCAAAAAGGCATAGAGCTGGGCCTGGCCGATGACATGGGCAGCGTGGAATCGGTGGCGCGCGATGTGATCAAGGCCGAGAACATTGTGGACTACACCGCCCATGAAGGCCTTGCCGACAGGCTGGCGAAGAAATTCGGCGCCGGGGTGGCGAGCGCCCTGCCGGGCTTTTCGTCACAGGGTAACAATGTGAACTTGCATTGAGATCCGGCAGCCGCGGGAAATTGTTTTCCCCGACTGTGTTTTCATCCTACTATCCTAGGGAGATTGCATTGATGAGCAGACTGACTATCGTATTGCTGTTCGCGGGCCTGATGGGGCCGGCTTGGGCGGCGGATGCGGGCAACAAGGCGCCGGCGGGTGGCTTGGGTGCGGACAAGGCGGCGAATGCGGCCGCTCCGGACAAGGTCATTGCGGACATTTTGGCTGCTTCCGGCATGAGGGCTTCCTTCGACAAGATACCCCGGAGCATGGTCGCGGACTTTCGCAAGGGCCTGGAGGATGCGAAAGGCAAGAACGGCCCGATACCCGCCGAGTTGCAGCAGGCGCTCGAAGCCAGCGTCAAGGACGCGTTTACGGCGCAAGGGTTCGCCGCCCGGGTGAGCCGGGCAATGAAGCAGGATTACAGCGAAAAGAATTACCAGGAGCTGCTGGACGACCTGTCTACGCCTCTGGCCAAGCGCATGGCGGAACTCGGGGCGAAAGACGAACCTACCGAGCAGGAGCTAGGCGCCTTCCTTACGCAATTGGCGGGCAATCCGCTGCCTGCGCAGCGTATCGACACGATTCATCGGCTGGATCTTGCGACCCATGCCAGCGACATGGTCAGCACGGTCGTGCTGAGCGTCAACAAGGGCGTACTGCGCGGAACCGCCGGGGGAAGCGGCAAGTGCGTCAGTGAGGGGCAGCTGGCCAGGACCGAGGCAGCCATGGTGCAAAACATGGAGGCGCAGAAGGACAATTACAGCGGAGCGAGGCAGACCGCGCTGACCTACGCTTACCGGGATGTGAGCGATGCGGACCTGGCCGAGTACGTCAAGATATACGAGAAGGCAAACGCCAAGCACATCCAGGATGTCATCTACGCGGCGATGGTCGACGAATATGGCGACGCGAGCGCGCGCATGGGGCGCGGCATGGTGAAGGCCATCCGCGACAGGCAGGCGGCCAGCGGCAATCATGCCTGCGATAACCTGGATGCAGGGGGGCAGCCGCGCGGCGTGCGGGTCGCGCAGGCGGCCGGGCAGGCCGCCCAGGCTTCGGGCGTTCCGGCAGTTGCCCCGGCACAGCCCGCAGCTCAGCCTTCTGGCCGTGCGGAAGGGCCCGAAGCAACGCCGAAATCCTCCGTTCCTCTGGAAAAACGCAAGGGCGGGGATATTACGCAGTGCCTGGAAGCGGGCTCCAAATCCGACAAGGATATCGCTGCCTGCGCGGAGAAATACCGGCCCTAGCCGAGGGCTGGCTCGTTCCCGAGCTCGGACAGGAGCTCCTCTTTTCGGGTAATGGGCGGCAGGCATTTCGTGCCGCTGCACAGCCAGGCGGTCGCCTGTTGCGCGTGGGGCTTGGCCAGCGGAGCCGGCAGGCCGCTCGTATTTTCGGGTGGCACGATGGTCATCACATGCGGCCGATAGGCCGCCCGCAGTTCGGCTTGCCAGACACCAACCTCATGCGGCGCTCCGCGCAGGACCAGCAACGAAGGAGGTCGCAGGCTTTCGACGAGCGCAGTGCACAGGCTGGTGTGATAGGCGGGCGCCTGCTGCAGAGCGGGGAAAAACAGGTTCAGGCAGCGTTCGGCGGCGTCCGCATACGTCTGCTTGCCCGTGATGAACGACATCCGCCGCAGGGCTAGCGCCGCAATTCCGTTTCCGGAGGGCGTTGCGTTGTCCTCCCCGGTCTTCATGCGCTGGATCAGCGGTTCGTGGTCGTGGCTGGTGAAGAAGAAGCCGCCGTCGCGCGGATCCTCGAAGCGATCCAGCAGCGCATCGGACAGACTCTCCGCGAACTGGAGGTCTTCGCGGCGAAAGCTGCTTTGCAGCAGCTCAAGCGCGGCTTGCAGCAGGAACGCATGGTCGTCGAGATAGGCGTTCAGGTGCGCCCTGCCGTCCTTGCAGGTGGCCAGCAGCCTGCCGTCGCGCCACAGGGCACCGCGGACGAAGTCCATGGCGCGCTGCGCCGAGTCCAGCCAGTCGCGGCGCTGCAACGCACGTGCTGCGCGGGCCATCCCCGCGATCATCAGGCCATTCCACGAAGCGAGGATCTTCTCGTCCCGTCCTGGCCGGACCCGCCTAGAGCGCGCCGTGTACAGCTTCTGTTTGGCGCTGGACAGCCGCTCCATGGTTTGCTCCGCGCTGAGATGCAGCCTGACCGCCACCTCGCTCAGGGGTACGCTGACATGCAAGTGCCATGCGACCTGATCGAAGTTTGGCGCCCGATCCAGCCCATAGTGCAGTTCGGCGATGGCGTATTCCTCCGGGGTCAGCAGGGCGCGTACCTCATCGCGTTGCCACACGTAGAATTTTCCCTCTTCGTGTTGCGAGTCGGCATCCAGAGACGAATAATAGCCGCCCTCCGGCGCCTGCATCTCGCGTATCACCCATGCCGCCGTGTGCTTCAGTGCTTGCGCATACAGCGGATTTCCGCTGCCTTGCCAGGCATCCGCGTACAGCGCGAGCAGCAGTCCGTTGTCGTAAAGCATTTTCTCGAAATGGGGGATGTTCCAGTACTGGTCCACGCTGTAGCGGAAGAATCCGCCGCCCAACTGATCGTGAATGCCGCCGTTGGCCATTTCCTCCAGGCTGTGCAGAACCATGTTTCGCGCGCTGGCATCGCCTGCATCCTGGCTGCGGCACAGAAGAAATTCCAGCTCCGGCTGGTGAGGGAATTTGGGGGCGCTGCCAAACCCGCCGTGCGTCGCGTCAAAGCTCTCGGCAAGCTGCGCCGCGGCTAGAGAGAGGGGCCCCTCCTGCAACGGCGCGGCGGGCCCGGGCCGGGGATGGGTTCCGGTGAGCGCGGCGATCAGCTCTTTGTTCTGCAGCGCTATATCGTCTCGCTTCTCGTGGTATACCTGCGACGCGCGCTTCAGTACGTCGGGGAAAGCGGGCAGGTTGTGGCTGTTCCACTTTGGGAAATAGGTGCCGCCAAAGTACGGTGTGCCGTCAGGTGTGAGGAACATGGTCAGCGGCCACCCGCCGCTGCGCTGCAGCAGCATGGAGTGGGCGGCCTGGTAAACATGGTCCAGGTCGGGCCGCTCCTCCCGGTCAACCTTGATGTTGACGAAAAGCGAATTCATGAGCGCCGCAACCTTGGGGTCCTCGAACGACTCATGCGCCATGACATGGCACCAGTGGCAGGCCGAGTAGCCGATGGAGAGCAGGATGGGCTTGTCCTGCTCACGTGCCAGGCGCAGAGCCTCGGCATTCCAGGGATGCCAGTCCACCGGATTGCCGGCATGCTGCTGCAAATATGGGCTGGTTTCGTTGACGAGGTGGTTGGCCATGGCCGCGTTCCTTGGGCGCAAGTATCAAAATTCTCTGACACGCATAGCTTTCACGCAATACAGTGAAGCGAGAAGGCAGGGGTGGGGATACAGTAGTGCGCCCCCTTAGGTAAACAGAAGAAATCGGTTAAGCTATCGGTTGCAGTTCATGCCTTGGGCCATGCTTCCGGCGTGGCTTTCCTTTAATTATTGCGGAGGATGTGATGAAGAGAATTCTGATGCTGGTTGGTTTGATGCTGGTTGCCTCGGCGGCCCAGGCCGCGATCAAGCACAAGGAGGTGACCTATGAGGCGAATGGCACCAAACTCAATGGCTACATCGCATGGGACGATGCGGTGAAGGGCAAGCGCCCGGGCGTGTTGGTGGTGCATGAATGGTGGGGGCTCAACGACTATGCACGCAAGCGCGCACACATGCTGGCGGAGCAGGGTTACACCGCGCTGGCGCTGGACATGTACGGAGGCGGCAAGCAGGCACACCATCCGGACGACGCGCAGAAATTTTCGAGCGAGGTGAGCAAGAACGAGGCGCTGGCCAAGGCGCGTTTTGAGGCGGCACTCGATCTCCTGAAGAAGCAGGAGACGGTGGATCCCAACGACATCGGCGCGATCGGCTACTGCTTTGGCGGTTCGGTGGTGCTCAACATGGCGCGCATCGGAGAGCCCCTCAAGATCGTGGAAAGCTTCCACGGCGGCCTGAAGACGCAGCACCCGGCGGAACCGGGCAAGGTGAAGGCGAGGATTCTGTCCTTTAGCGGAGAGGCCGACCCGTTCATCCCCGCCGCAGATGTGGCGGCATTCCGCCAGGAAATGGACAAGGCGGGTGCGAATTACCAAGTCGTCACCTACCCTGGCGCCATGCACAGCTTCACCAGTCCTGAGGCGGACAAGTACGGCAAGGAGTTCAAACTGCCGATGGCTTATAACCATGAGGCCGACAAGGATTCATGGAGCAAAGGGCTGGCTGCGCTGGCCGAAGCGCTGAAGGCGAAGTAGGACAGGCCTGGCCCGAACCGATTCCCTGGCCGTTTGCCGCTGCCGTCGGGGGTGATAGCATTGTCGTGTAGGTCAAATACCCAGTTTCGTTGATTGCCAAGGCTGCGCGCCTCGGGGCATAGTTGGCCCGAGCCCGGCCGGGCCTTGGTGGAATCGGCCACCTTGCTCCAGACCGAAGATGTCAAGGAGGCAGCAATGGGGTTTTTGACCAGCCTGATCGGCAGTGCGAGGGGGCGCGATGACGCCCCCAAATTCCGGGCCGACGAGGCCATTGCCTATGACCCTGACTTGATAGCCCATCTGAAGGAGGAGCACCGGGAGCTGGTGACGGCGTTTACTGCCATCAAAATGGCTGCATCCGAATGCCGCTTCCAGGAATTGCCGGTTCTGCTGCTTGGGCTCAAGCAAACCTTTCAAACGCATATCATGCAGGAGAACGTGAAGCTTTACCTTTACGTGCAGCGGTGTTGCGCGCTTGACGCGGCTACATCGGATTTCGTTTTCGAGTTGCGCCGCGACATGAATGGCATTGCGCGCACCCTTGTAAAATTCGTCAATGCTCATACGGCAACGGTTCCTACCTTCGATACCATCGGGATGTTCAAGGCAGAGCTGGACCTGATATGCTCTCTATTGCTCAGACGCGTGCATCTGGAAGAAAACCGCCTGTACACACTTTATAAGCCGGCTTAGCCGGGTGCGCGGACTCTGCGTGAAAATCCGAGCGGAAGTCGCGGCGTGCCGCCGCCCCATCCCTTCGTGCATTCTGCGTCGGCGGGATCGATGCGATATACTGTGCGCCGTTCCGTCTTCTTCAATTGTCATGCTGGAAATCCTGTTGCTTGCCCTTGTCCTGGGGCTGTCCATCGCGCTGCTGGTGCTGCACCAACGCCAACCGGCACGTGTTGCGCGCGTCTTGGAGCAGCAGCATCGCGCAATGCTGTCGGATATGCACGAGGGGCTCACCAGACTCGGCGACCGTATGACGGAGGTGCAGGGCGGGCAGGCCGAGCGCCTGCGCACCGTGATGGCCGATGAACTGCGCGCGACGCGCGACGCGCTGCATGCCTTGCGCAGCGACCTGCTGACCCAGACCATGGCGAAACTGGCGGAGCAGGGACGGCAGGACCAGAAGCTGATTCAGGATTCATTCCGCAATGCCACGCTGCATCTTTCGGGCAGCGTGGAGGCGCTGGAAAAGAAGGTGGATGCGCGGCTGGAGCAGATTTCCGGGCGGGTCAGCGAGCGCCTGGACGAAGGATTCAAGAAGACCAACGAGACGTTCGTCAGCGTGATGGCGCGGCTGGCCACCATAGACGAGGCGCAAAAGAAGATCGACGGGCTGACCACGAATGTGGTGAGCCTGCAGGAACTGCTGGGAGACAAGCGCTCACGCGGGGCGTTCGGCGAGGTGCAGCTCGAGGGGCTGGTGCGCAACATTCTGCCGTCCGGCGCGTACGAATTTCAGCATACCCTGTCCAACGGCACCCGTGCCGACTGCGTGCTCCGCCTGCCGGAACCGACGGGCATGGTGGCGGTGGATGCGAAGTTCCCGCTGGAGAATTATCATCGCATGTTCGAGGGCGGCGACGCGGAGCGCGCGCTGGCGGCGCGCCAGTTCAAGGCGGACCTCAGGAGGCATGTGGATGACATCGGCGCAAAGTACATCATTCCGGACCTGACTTCGGACGGTGCCGTGATGTTTGTGCCCGCGGAAGCGGTATTCGCCGAGATCCATGCGCACCACCCCGACGTGGTCGACTATGCGATGCAGCGGCGGGTGTGGGTGGTGTCGCCCACCACGCTGATGGCCGTGCTCAATACGGCGCGCGCCGTGATGAAGGACGTGGAGACCCGCAAGCAGGTGCACATCATCAAGGACGAACTGGGCAAGCTGGGCAAGGACTTTGGCCGGTTCGACGAGCGCATGAAAAAGCTTGCAGACCATATCCGCCAGGCGAACAGGGACGCCGAGGATGTGCAGATCAGCAGTCGCAAGATCACCGAGCAGTTCGCGCGGATAGAGCGGGTGGAGCTGGACGCCCCGGCTATGCTGCCTGACAAGGATGACGCTTAGCGGCCCGCTGACAGGTGGCCCGCGATGATTCTCGGCCACACTGGCACCGTTCCGTTGTGTTCGCCTATTTCCGCCACCTCCTTTTGCAGCGTTTGCGTAAATGTCACAGTGCGTTTGGGCGAGGCGGGAAGGTGGGGTAGAATGATCGCAAAATAGACTTTAAGGACTGCACCGGCGATCGTCGGGCGGTTACGGCGGAGAGATCTCTTACCATGAAACTGATCCCGGCAGTTGCCCTTGCGGCGATGCTGGCCGCGGCAAACGGCGCCGCGGCGGACGGCTTTGCCGGTGGCTACCTGGGCGGCGATGTCGGCATCAACCGCTCCAGCACCAGCGGCAACACAGCAACCTCCCCCGCCAATGCGGCCACGTACGGGCTGGAAGGCGGCTACGGCTGGAACGTGAGCGACTCGGTGCTGCTTGGCGTGGAAGGGTACGTCGATGCCAACAAGGAGGCGGCTCATGCGCCCACCGGGCAGTCGTACGGAAGCAATGTCTACGGACTTGGGCTGAAAATTGGCGTACCGATAGACAGCCTGATGCCCTACGCCAGGCTGGGATACGACCGTGCACAAGGAAGCGGCGCGCTTTCCGGTTTCACCGGGAGTAACGCCAACAGCGGCTTGGGGCTGATGTACAAGTTCGCGCCAAGCTGGAGCGTGGAAGGCGAATGGTCCACCACGACACCCTCCTCGGGGGGTATCAAGCTCAAAGCCAACACCTTCAATCTTGGCTTTAACTACCACTTCGATTCATCTGCGGGCACTTCTGCCCCCAATGGCAGGAAATAGCCCGGTCCGGGGGCCATTTGACCGGAGCGGTCCCGGTCTGTTACCTGAGAATGGTAACCCTGTCTCCCACCTGCACAGCCGGAACAGAAAGGCCATGTCGGCATTGCTCAGGGCAATGCAACCCCAGGCCCAGTCCAAGTCGGCTCCGCCGCCGTGAATTGAAGATATCTCCCCCCAGCACGGTGTTTTGGGGTGGAAGGGTTCGTCTGGCTTATATTTCGAATTGCAGCGTATTGCGCGCTGGAGATCACGCCTGACCGCAGGCTATCGGCCGCGTCGTCAAGATTAATCGTGAACTCGCGCGACGTGCCCGCGTCGCGATATAGCGGGCTTCGTCTCTCTTTCTAGGGAAACCCTGAAGTCGTTACACCGGCGGAGGCCGGTGTCCAGTTCATTGAAATCACTGGATTCCGGCCTTCGCCGGAATGACGAATCGGGACTTATTCCGCGTTCCCTGGATGACGGGTGTTCGGCGGCCGCTGGTACACCGCTTCTTTGTTGCGCGCGGCAAACATTGGTATGATTTCGTTTTATCCGGAACACGGCCCACTACGACATGAAACTGGCCATTGCACAAATCAACTGCACCCTTGGCGACTTGGCCGGCAATTCCGCGAAGATTCTCCGGTATGCGGAACGCGCACGGCAGCAGGGCGCGGCGCTGTTGCTCACGCCGGAACTCGGTTTGTGCGGCTATTCCCCGGAAGACCTCCTGTTGCGGGACGGGTTTTACCATGCATGCAATGTCGCTCTGGAGGAGCTGGCGCGGCAGGTGCACGGTATTGCGGTGGTGGTCGGGCATCCGCTTGAGGCCCAAGGCAGGCGCTTCAATGCGGCCTCGGTGCTGAAGGACGGCAAGATCGTCGCCACGTACCGCAAGCACGAACTGCCGAACGACAGTGTGTTTGACGAGGCGCGCTATTTCAAGCCGGGTGACGCCTCCTGCGTGTTCGAGCTGGAGGGGATCAAGTTCGGGCTCAATATCTGCGCCGACGTGTGGGAGCCGCGCACGGCACGGTACGCGCGCAATGCGGGCGCGCAGGTGTTGCTGGTCCCGAATGCATCGCCCTACCACCTCGACAAGCATCTCGCGCGCTACAGCGTGGTGCGTGAGCGCGTGGCCGAAACCGGTCTGGCCATTGTGTATGGCAACATGGTGGGCGGGCAGGACGAGCTGGTGTTCGACGGCGGCTCGTTCGTGATGGATGCGCAGGGCAACTTGACCCACGCTCTCCCCGCTTTCGAGGAAGGGGTGTGGATGGCGGAATTCCGCGACGGCAAGCCAGTGCCCGCCCCGATCGCGCCGGAGCCGCCCCAGGAGGAAATGATCTACCGCGCGCTGTGCCTCGGCGTGAAGGATTACATAGCCAAGAACAACTTTCCGGGCGTTCTGCTCGGGCTTTCCGGCGGCATCGATTCCGCCCTGACCCTGGCCGTTGCGGTGGATGCGCTGGGGGCCGACAAAGTGCGTGCGGTGATGATGCCTTCGCCTTACACCGCGCAGATCAGCCTGGACGACGCACGCCAGATGGCGGCCATCCTGGGCGTGCGATACGACGTGCTGGACATCAAGCCGGCGTTCGACGCCTATCTGGCGACCCTTAGCGAACAGTTCGAGGGGCTGGCTCCAGACACCACCGAAGAGAACATCCAGGCGCGCATCCGGGGCAACCTGCTGATGGCGCTGTCGAACAAGACCGGCGCGCTGGTCCTGACCACCGGCAACAAGTCGGAAATGACCGTGGGGTATTGCACCCTGTACGGCGACATGGCGGGCGGATTCGCCGTGCTCAAGGACGTCAGCAAGACCTGGGTGTACCGGCTGTCGCGCTATCGCAACGGGCTCGGCCTGGCTAACGGCGCGGGATATGTAATCCCGGAGCGCATCATCACGCGCGCACCCAGCGCGGAACTGCGCCCCAACCAGACGGACCAGGACAGCCTGCCCCCCTACGACGTGCTGGACGGGATCATGGCGTGCTACGTGGAAAGAAACCAGTCGATACCCGAGATCCTGGAACAGGGCTATGCCGAGGCGGACGTGCGACGCGTGGTGAAACTGGTCCGCGTCGCGGAATACAAGCGGCGCCAGGCGCCGGTCGGCGTGCGCGTCACGGACCGGGGCTTCGGCAAGGACTGGCGCTATCCCATTACCGCGCGTTATCAGGATGACTTCTGAACGTGGCGCCCTAAACCGGCTGCGCAAGCCCGATGCGCGGGCGTGCGGTGCCCGGCATCCTCGTGTGCTTCAATGTGCATTCCGGTGCCTGCATTGCGCGCTGCCTCAATGCGGGACTGCTCGTTATGGTTGCTGCCACCGTGTCTGACCGCGCAAAGACGCCTGCCGCACCTGGGCCGGATGTACCGCCGGCAATGGGCGAGCGCCTGTGGGGCGGGCAGCTGAGAATCGCCTGGGAATCGCTATGCCGCCTGCCCGCGCTGAGCCGGTGGCCGGTGCGGCAGGTCCTGCTCAAGCAGCTGTATTTCACCGGCATCGAATCGGTGGTAGCCATCGGGTTGGTCGCTTTCCTGGTGGGGCTGATCGTCATCACCGAATTGAATAACCTGGTGGGGACCAACCAGTCGGTTACCAACAGGGTTCTGATCTGGATGGTGGTGCGCGAACTGGGACCGCTGATCGCGGCAATCGTGATGGTGGGGCGCAGCAGTTCCGCCCTGGCCAGCGAGCTCTCCACCATGGTCATCAACGGTGAAGTCAAGAGCCTGCGCCGCATGGGGATTTCGCCCCTTTCCTACCTCATCATGCCGCGCGTGCTGGGCATGATGCTGGCAGCGATCGCGCTGGCGTTCTATTTCCAGATCGTCGCGGTCAGCACCGGGTGGATCGTTACGGCGATCCGGCTCAACATCTCGCTGCGCGACGAAATATCCGGCTTCTTCGAGGTCATCAGTTACTACGAAATCGCGGCCACCATGGTGAAGAGCGCGCTGTTCGGCATGCTGGTGGCCGTCGTTTCCGGCTACCACGGCCTGCGCCGCAAGACTGCGATGACAGAAGTGCCGCAGGCGGTTTCACAGGCGGTGATCCGCAGCCTGCTTGCGGTGTTCGTGGCGGACGGCGTAGTGACGGTGCTGGTGTACTGACATGGGGATCACGCTGCAATTTTCCGGCGTGAATTGCGATAAAATGACCGGCATTTCGTTCCTGCTGGAAGCCGGCGAAATCAAGGTATTGCATGCGGCCGGCAAAGAGGAAAAAATCGCGGTCATCGATGTGGCGATCGGCGAGCGCCGGCCCGATGCCGGGACGGTGACGCTGGGCGGTGCTGCACTGGATACGGTGCCCCTGGGTAGCATTGGCTGGGTGCCTGAAAACGGCGGTCTGATCAGCAACCTGAAGGCTTGGGAAAATGTGACGCTGCCGCTGTGGTATCACGGCAAGCGCCGTGTCGCGGAGACCGAAGACCGTGTCGCGCGCTTGCTGCCCATGTTGGGCGTGGAAGGCGGCGCCATGGAACGCTTCATGGCCAGCCCGGCGGGATACCTTGTGCCGACTGATCGGAAGCGCGCCGGGCTGCTGCGTGGCCTGCTGCTGGCGCCGAAGGTGCTGGTGGTGGATGCGGCGCTGTTCAATGGCGTGCCGCACGGCGTGAGGGCAGCCTGGGCCGCCGCGCTTGATGTGTACGTGCGCGAGGCGGAAGACCGCAGCGTGCTGGTGGCGGCCACGGACGGGGATGCCGCATTGCCATGGACAACGATAGAATGAAAACTATATGACCTTGCTCGCCGACAAGGACGAACGCTTCAAGGGACTGTTCGTCAAGGTATCCGTCTTCGTGCTGCTGGCAGTGATCGGCATCGCATTCAATTTCCTGTATGCAGCATTGCGCCAAGGCCTGTTCGTGCACAAGGCGCCCGTCTATTTCGTCGCGCCGACCAGCCAGGACATCCATGAAGGCATGGCAGTCAAGTTGAGCGGGTTCAAAATCGGCACGGTCAAGAGCATGGCGCTGAACGAGGCAGCCCAGACCCGGGTGGAGCTGCTCATCGAAGAGCGCTACATGCACTTCCTGCACGAGGATGCCGAGATTACGCCGGTGCGCGAAGGGGTCATCGGCGAAACTGTCCTGGCCGTGGAACGGGGGTCGGAGAAAAAGCCGCCCCTGCTCGCGGGAGGGGAGGTCAGGTATGCCCAGAGCGGCGGCCTGGAGCAGATTACGCAGGATTTGCGCGATCGCTTGTTTCCGGCCATCGACGACCTGAGCCGGCTGCTGCATGACACCAACGACGCGAAAGGCGATTTCCGTCAAACGCTGAAGAATTTGCGGGAACTGACCGCCGGTCTCAACGGCACGCGCGAACGGCTAGACAAGATGCTCGATCAGACCAATGCAGTGGTCGCCAGCGACGTGCGCCCCATGGTTCAGTCGATGAACAAGGCGGCCGGGAAACTGGAACGGGAGCTGCCCGACCTGCTGAACAAGGCCGATGCCACGCTGAATAGCCTGGACAAGAGCAGCGGGGCGATCAAGTCGGCGGTGGAAACCTCGGCCCCGCAGTTTTCCGGCCTCGTGGGAGAGAGCCGCGAGCTGGTGAACGAGACGCGCAAGACCGTGGATTCGCTCAATAACAACTGGTTGCTGCGATCCGGCATCCCACCGGAACCGCAGGGCCCCGTAAAGATGGATAGCCGCGATTGAGCGTGATGACGTCAACCTCGAAGCCAGCGGCAGCGCTGATCCTCTGTGCGGCCTTGCTAGCTGCATGCGGCAGTGCGCCGCCCCCTCGCTTGCCCGTTACGCTGGAACGGGCGAATACCGCCGAGAGGGAGGCGCGCCGGGCGCTGCGCGACGGCGACTGGCCCGCGGCACGCAACTTGTTTGAGCAGTCACTGCGTCTGCATCAGTCCGTGGATAATCTTCCCGGCGTCGCAGCCTCTGCCATCAGCCTGGCGACGGTCTACCACCGGATGAAAAACGACGACATGGCCCTGCGCCTGCTGGATGGCCTCCTGAAAGACAAAATCGCACCCTATCCCGCCGAACTGAGGGCGACGGCGGCGTTCAGCAAGGCGGTGATCATGGTGGACGGCGCACACAAAGAGGCGGCGCAAGCCGTCGAATTCGCCGCGCAGAACTGCGGCGGATCGTGTGGGTTTGCTGCCGGCCTCGATAACCTGCGTGCACGCCTCGCACTGGCCGGCAAGGACTGGGCAGCCGCTGAAGGTTTCGCGAAGGCTGCGGCGGATGCCGCGGGAGAGAATCGGGAGGAACTCGCCAATGCGCGGCGCAACTCTGCCGCCGCCGATGCGGCGCTGGCTCGGCACCGTGCGGCGCTGGAACATTACCTCTCGGCTCTGGAACTGGATAAGCAACTGGGGCTGGGCGCGCGTGTCGCCGAAGATTTGGATGGCGCTGCCGGTGCGCTCAAGCAACTCGGGCGCAAGGAAGAAGCGGCATCGTATGCGCGGCGAGCGGCCGCAGCGCATGATGCGTTTGCCGTCAAGGCGGACGACCCGACGGGAAAGTAAGCTGGGGCGGGAGCATGGGCGACCAGGCGTTAGGGCCCCATGCATTTTACGCTATACTGTGCGCTATTGAAGACCCGGGAGCCGTCATGAAGAAAATCGAAGCTGTCATCAAACCATTCAAGCTGGAAGAGGTGCGCGAGGCCTTGTCTGCGCTCGGCGTAAGCGGCCTGACCGTCACCGAGGTGAAGGGCTTCGGGAGGCAAAAGGGGCATACGGAGCTGTATCGCGGCGCGGAATACGTGGTGGATTTTCTGCCGAAGGTCAAGGTGGAAGTGGTGGTCGCCGCCACCATGCTCGATGCCGCGGTGGATGCCATCGTGAAGGCCGCACATACCGGCAAGATTGGCGACGGGAAGATATTCATCACCCCGGTCGAGCAGGTGATACGCATCCGCACCGGCGAGACCGGGGAAACGGCAATCTGATGCGGCCGTAAGGCCCCGCGGCCTCCAGAACGAGGGGGCTTTGCACAGGGACGCCAGTCCGCTAGTGCGTCCAGCTCACCCGTAACAGGTTCTGCTCCGGGTTGTAATGAAATTCCAGCTCTCCCTGGTAGGCGTGGTGCAGTGCATCCCCTATCATGCGTGCGAGGTGGATGTCCGTGGTGGTCACGATGGACATGCCATCCTTCTCCTCAGTCGCCATGATGCGCTTTAGGGGATGCTCTTCCCGCTCCCTCTTTTCCTCGTTATAAACCAGGCGCATCACCTCATCGCGGTGCGTCACGAAAAAGCTGCCGGACAGGTGGACATATCCTGCCGGGTAATGGTGCTGGATGCGCAGGCACGCGGGGCAAGGGTGCTTGACGGCGTTCAGGGGCTGGTCCATCCACTGCCAGTGCCCCTGGTGGAACACCGCCCCGCAGGTGGGGCACACCGTGGGTTCGTGCAACTTGCCCTTGATCTTGTAGGAATCGTGCACTTGTTCCTGCAGCAGGCGATCGCGGCGTATGGGGTGAAAGCCGACTGGGATAGCCTTGTGCGGCATGATAGCCTCCTCTGGAAATTTCCCCGCGCGGGGGCTGGTCCTTGCCCGGTTCGGGCGGTAATTCAATCCCTTGCCACCTTCCCACGCTAGCACTTTTGTGCCCGGCGGTACGTTGGCTTGCCAACATATCGCCACCGTGCTGTGGTGGTAGAGTGCGACAAGGCTGGAGCATACAAATGAAAACAATATCGCACAGCAAGACCAGGCTGCTTGAGCCGGCGGAGTTGTACACGCACTGTGACCCAGCGCACCTGGATTTCAAGACCACGGCGGAGGTCGAGGAACTGCCGGAAATCATTGGCCAGGCGCGGGCGGTAGAGGCAATACGCTTCGGTGTGTCGATCCGCCGCGATGGCTACCATGTGTTCGTACTGGGACCTGCCGGGGCCGGGCGCTATTCGCTGGTATACCGCGAACTGGAGGGCAGGGCGGCCACCGAACAGTCGCCGCGCGACTGGTGCTACGTAAATAACTACGAGGCGCCACACAAACCACGCGCCGTCAGCCTTCCGACCGGGCGCGGCGAGCAGTTCCGCCAGCATATGCGTCAGTTCGTCGAGGAACTGCACAGCGTGATTCCCGCCGCATTCGAGAGCGAGGAATATCATAGCCGCATCGAGGCGATGAACGAGGAGTTCAAAGGCCGACAGGAAGCCGCCATAGAGGCATTCAGCAAGGAGGCGCGTGAGCACGGCATTGCGTTGATCCAGACCCCGACCGGGTTTGCGCTGGCGCCGCTCAAGGGCGGCGAGGTGGTTACCCCGGACGAATTCGAGAAACTCCCCGAAGAGGAAAAGCAGGGCTACAAGGAGCAAATCCAGAAATTTGAAGACCAGCTGCACAAGATCATGCACCATTTTCCCGCCTGGCGGCGCGAGCACCACGCGAAAATTCGTGAATTCAACCGCGAGACCATAGGGCTGGCGGTGGGGCATCTGATCGAGGAGCTGCGTGCACAGTACCAGGATCTGCCGGAAATCCAGGAGTACCTTGAAGCCACGCGGGCCGACCTCATCGAGAACGCGGGCGAACTGCGCGAGCCGGCCTCTCCCGAAGGGATGGAGGGCGTTGCAACGGCCACACCGCTGCAGCGCTATCAGGTGAACTTGATGGTCAAGGATGGCGCCTCGCCAGGTGCCCCCGTCGTCTATGAAGACCATCCCACGTACCAGAACCTGATCGGGCGCATCGAGCATATTTCACATATGGGCACGCTGGTGACCAATTTCGGGCTGATCAAGCCCGGTGCATTGCACCGGGCCAATGGCGGCTACCTGATTCTGGACGTGGGCAAGCTGCTGTATCAGCCATACGCCTATGAGGGGCTGAAGCGTGCCCTGCAGACCCGCGAGATCCGCATCGAGTCGCTGGGCGAATATTTCGGTCTGGTCAGTACGCTGGCGCTGCAGCCGGAGCCCATCCCGCTTGACGTGAAGCTGGTACTGTTCGGGGAGCGTCTCTTCTACTACCTCCTGCACCAGCTCGATCCGGATTTTGCCGACCTGTTTAAGGTGGCGGCCGATTTCGCGGACGAGGTGGACCGCACCCCGGAAAACAGCATGCTGTACGCACGCATGATCGCCGCCATGGTCGCCAAGAACCGGCTGCGCCCGTTCGAGCGCCTCGCGGTGGCGCGTCTGATCGAGCACAGTTCGCGGCTGGCGGGCGACTCCTCCAAGCTCGCCACCCATGTGCGCAGCCTGCACGACTTGCTGATCGAGGCCGAGCATTTTGCGGAGGCGGAAAAGCGCGACGCGGTGCAAGCGCGGGACGTGCAGCGTGCGATAGACGCGCAGATTTACCGCGCCAGCCGCGTGCATGAAAACATCCTCAAGCAGATACTCGAAGGCACGGTGCTGATAGACACCGAAGGCGGGCATGTGGGGCAGGTGAACGGCCTTGCCGTGATCAGCCTGGGCAACCATATGTTCGCGCAGCCAGCGCGGATTACCGCCACCGTCCGGCTGGGCGAAGGCAACGTGATTGACATCGAGCGCGAAGTCGAACTGGGCGGGGCAATCCATTCCAAGGGCGTGCTGATCCTGACTTCCTATCTTGCGTCGCGCTACTCGCACAGCACACCGCTGTCGCTCAATGCCAGCCTGGTATTCGAGCAATCCTACGGCTCCGTCGAAGGCGACAGCGCCTCGCTCGCCGAATTGTGCGCGCTGCTGTCGGCCCTGTCCGACCTGCCCATCAATCAGGCACTGGCCATCACCGGGTCGGTCAACCAATACGGGCAGGTGCAGGCAATAGGCGCGGTGAACGAAAAGATCGAGGGCTTCTTCGACGTTTGTGAGGCGCGCGGCCTCACCGGCAACCAGGGCGTGCTCATCCCCCACGCCAACGTGAAGCACCTGATGCTACGCGACGACGTGGTGGAAGAAGTTCGTGCGGGCCGCTTTGTCATCCACGCCGTGGACAACGTGGACCAGGCCATAGAACTGCTCACCGGCGTTCCTGCAGGAGAGCCGGACGAGGAGGGAAGCGTGCCGGAAGGGTCGGTCAATTATTTGGTGTCGGTGCAACTGATGGCGCTCTCCCAGATGCGGAAGGCCTATGTTAGCCACCAGAAGGAGGAGCCCCCCGGGCGCAAGAAGAAGGCGGTGAAGCCGAAATGAAAATACCTCACCGCGGAGGTAAATGAGAAGAACAATAAACATTAGGCACACAGATTAATGGGATTGTTGTTCTCTCCGTGCCTCTGTAGTGGTGTTTCGATCAACGACAGTCGATTCGGGAGGCAGCATGGCGATCATCGGCGTAGACTTGGGCACTTCCAATTCCGCGGCTGCGGTACTGCGCGGCGGCAGGCCTGTCATCATTCCCAGCGCAGAAGGCGTGAGTCTCGGCGGAAAGGCGTTTCCAAGCTACGTGGCAGAGGCCACCGACGGGCAGCTCATCGTGGGCGAACCTGCCCGCCGCCAGGCTGCCGGAAACCCCGAGGGCACCACCACCGCGTTTAAGCGCCGCATGGGCAAGCGCGAGAAGATACGCCTGCGTACGCACGAGTATTCTCCAGAGCAGCTCTCCGCCTTCCTGCTGCAGAAGATCAAGCGCGATGCCGAAGCGTTTCTGGGCGAGCCGGTGAGCAAGGCCGTGGTGACGGTGCCTGCCTATTTCGACGACAACCAGCGCTCCGCCACCAAGGATGCCTGCGGCATTGCGGGCCTGGAAGTGGTGCGCCTGGTGAACGAGCCCACCGCCGCTGCGCTCGCCTACGGCCTGGACCGGCTGGGGCAGGAAATGCGCATCGCGGTGATAGATTTCGGCGGAGGCACGCTGGACGTCACCATCATGGAATTCGGCAAAGGGGTGTTCGAGGTGAAGGCGACCAGCGGCGACACCCAACTCGGCGGCACCGACATGAACCAGAAGCTGTTCGAGTACCTGGCCGATCGCTTCAGGCAGGAGACCGGGATAGACCTGCGCCAGGACGACAAGGCCGCGGCGCGCCTGCTGGAGGCGGCGGAGATGGCCAAGATTGAGCTCACCGCCTCGACTTCCACGCACATCAGCCTGCCCTATATCGCCGCCGTGGGCGGCGAGCAGAAGCACCTGGAAATGGACCTGACCCGCACCGATCTGGAGCGCGTGGTGCGCCCAATCATCGAGCGCTGCCGCGCGCCAGTCGAGCAGGCCCTGAGGGATGCCGGCATCACCCCGGACAAGGTGGACAAGGTCGTGTTCGTCGGCGGCCCCACGCGCATGCCCAGCGTGCGCAGCTATTTCGAGGGCATCTTCGGCAAGAAGTCGGAGTCCGGGGTGGACCCCATGGAATGCGTCGCCAGCGGTGCGGCGATCCAGGCGGGTGTGCTGTCGGGCGAGGTGGGCGACATCGTGCTGGTGGACGTGACCCCGCTTAGTTTGGGCGTGGAAACGCTAGGCGGCGTCGCCACTCCGCTCATTGCGCGCAACACCCCGGTGCCGGTGAAGAAGTCTGAAATTTTCACCACCGCCGCAGACATGCAGACCAGTGTCACTATCCACGTATTCCAGGGTGAGCGCCCGATGTCCGGGGATAACACCGGCCTGGGCGAATTCAACCTGGACGGTCTGCCGCCGGCGCCGCGCGGCATGCCCAAGATAGAAGTGACGTTCGATATTGACGCCAGCGGCATTCTCAACGTCACTGCGCAGGACACCGCAACCAAAAAGAGTCAGTCCATCCGCATAACGGGATCGACGCGTCTGAAGGAGGAGGACAAGGACCGCATGATCAAGGAGGCGGAGCGCCACGCCGAAGAGGATAAAAAGCGCCGCGAGGAAGCAGACCAGCTGAATAGCGCGGATTCGACCTGCTACGAGGCAGAGCGCATGCTGGGCGAGTTCTCTGAAAAGATCACCGCCGACATGAAGGGCAAGCTGGAAGCTGCCTTGCGCGAGGCGCGAAGTGCTCTGGCGAAGCGCGACGTAGCAGCGGCGACTGAGCGCGCCGAGGCGTTGCGCAGGCTGCTCAAGGAGGCAGGCGTTGCCATTTACTCGCAGCAGCCCGGCGCTGGCGTGTATTCGCAGACACCCTACGCCAAGCCAGAGGCAGGCGCCGCTTCGGGCGAGCGCGTCGTGGACGCACAATTTCGCGAAACGAAATAGACGCAAGGGGTAACCCGCTGGAAGGGGAAGACCATTTCCGATGAAAAGCGAGATTATTATGAAGTGCTCGGCGTAGCCCGCGACGCGGATGAAAAGGCGATCAAGGACGCATTCAGGACCCTTGCCATGCGCTATCACCCCGATCGCAACAAGGATCCCGGCGCTACCGAGCGGTTCAAGGAGATCGCGGAAGCATACGCAGTTCTCTCCGATCCCAAGAAGCGGGCCGAGTACGACAACCGGGGCTTCGCCGGTGTGTCCGGCTTCACCCCGGAAGATCTGTTTGGCGGCATCAACTTTGGGGACATCTTCGGCAACCAGTGGCCGGACGAAGAATTCGGCTTCGGCGGCGGACTGTTCGAGCAGTTGTTCAGGCACCGCCGCGCAGGCCCCCGAAAGGGGAGTGACGTCGAGGTCGAGCTGGTCATATTGCTATCCAGGGTCGCACAAGGCGGCGAGGAAACCCTGCGTTTCATGCGCCAGGCGGTTTGCGACGAATGCCAGGGCAGCGGCGCGGAAAAGGGTTCTCGGCCCGTCACCTGCACCAGTTGCCGCGGCACCGGCCGGGTAACGCGGAGCCGCCGCGAAGGACGCGGCAATATCTTCGTCCAGCAGACCAGTATTTGCCCGACTTGCCGCGGCAGCGGCGTGATCATCGAACATCCGTGCCGCGCCTGCCACGGCGCGGGCCGTGTGGAACGGGTCGAATCGCTTGCCGTGTCGATCCCGCCTGGCATAGAGGACGGCACGGCACTCAAGGTGGCCGGCAAGGGCGAGGCCAGCTCCGAGCCGGGCGGGCAGTCCGGCGACCTGTTCGTGGTGGTCAAGAGCGCGCCCGACGCCCGCTTTTCGCGCGCGGGGGCCGACCTGTGGCGAGAAGAGACGATCTCGGTCCCCGATGCGGTGCTGGGAACGACGCTCGACGTGCCCACCCTGGAAGCTGATGCCAGCGTGACGGTTCCGCCCGGCACCCAGCCGGATTCCGTGCTCAGGCTGCGCGGCAAAGGGCTGCCGCAGTTCCAGGCGCGCGGCCATGGCGACCTTTACCTGCGCGTCAAGGTGCATGTGCCGGAACGGCTTTCGGCCAGGGAGCGCGATATGTACGAGAAGTTGCGTGCGCTGCGCGAATGAGGCGAGCATGAAGCGCTATGAACATTTCGAGCACGAGGCCGACATCGGCGTGCGCGGCGTCGGGGCCACCCGCGCGGAGGCCTTCGAGCAGGCCGCGCTGGCGCTGACCGCCATCGTTACCGAGCCAGGGCGCGTCAGGGCGCTGGAGAAGGTCGAGCTTGCCTGCGAAGCACCCGACATCGAGTTGCTGCTGCCGGACTGGCTCAATGCACTGATTTACGAGATGGCGGTGCGCCACATGTTGTTCGGGCGCTACCGGGTCGAAATCAGCGGCAGCAACCTAAAAGGCTGGGCCTGGGGCGAGGCGGTGGACTTGGAGCGCCACCGGCCCGCGGTGGAGCCCAAGGGGGCCACCTATACCGGGCTTTCCGTGAGGAGCGAGGACGGGGCGTGGGTGGCGGAATGCGTAGTGGACGTATGAGAGCACAACCATGAACCTGTCCGGATTCGAGCGCATCACCGATTCGGAATGGCGGCTTCCCGTCATGGGGGCCATGCGCGTTCCGGTGGTGATCTACGCCGACGAGGAACTGCTGCGCGCCATGGACGACAAGGTGCGGGAGCAGGCATGCAATGTCGCCATGCTGCCGGGTATCGTGCGCGCCTCCTTTGCGATGCCCGATGCGCACTGGGGCTACGGCTTCCCGATCGGCGGAGTTGCCGCCTTCGATGCGGCTGAGGGCGGCGTGGTGTCAGCCGGCGGGGTTGGGTTCGATATTTCCTGCGGCGTGCGCTGCTTGCATACGGGCTTGACTGCGGCGCAGATCGAGGCATGCAAAGGCGATGTGGCAAACGAACTGGCACGCGCCATACCGGCAGGGGTGGGCAGTACCGGCAAGCTCCACCTTGGCAGCACAGAAATGGACGCAATGCTGCGGGGCGGCGCGCGTTGGGCGGTGGAGCGGGGGCTGGGCGATCCGGACGACCTGGAGCGCATCGAGGAGGGCGGCTGCATGGCCGGGGCCGAGCCGGGGCAGGTGTCGGAACGCGCCAAGCAGCGCCAGCGCGACGAGATGGGCACCCTGGGGTCGGGCAATCACTATCTCGAAGTGCAGCGCGTGGCGGAGGTCTACGACGAGAAGATCGCTGCCACCTACGGCATCGCGGTGGACGATGTGGTGATCAGCATCCACTGCGGCTCGCGCGGCCTGGGGCACCAGATCGGCACCGAGTTCCTCAGGCTGATGGCGGTGGAGGCCCAGCGGCACGGCATTGCGCTGCCCGATCGGGAGCTGGCCTGTGCGCCCATAGAATCTGACGTTGGACGTCATTACCTGGGCGCAATGCGGGCCGCGGTCAACTGCGCGCTGGCGAACCGCCAGATACTCACCCATTTGGTGCGCCAGTCTTTCGCGCACGTCCTGCCGCAAGCGCGCCTGCCGCTGCTCTACGACGTCTCGCATAACACCTGCAAGCTGGAGGAACATGAAGTGGACGGGAAGAAGCGCCGCCTGTTCGTGCACCGCAAGGGCGCCACACGCGCCTTCGGACCGGGTCACCCAGATATTCCAAAGGCTTTGCGCCCCGCGGGCCAGCCGGTGCTGATCGGCGGCAGCATGGGCACCGCCTCCTACATCCTGGCGGGGACAGAGCGCGGCATGGGGCTTGCGTTCGGGTCTGCCTGCCACGGTGCGGGGCGCGCCATGAGTCGCCACGAGGCCATGCGCCGCTGGCGCGGACGAGAGGTGGTGGATGAGCTTGCGGCCCGCGGCATCTTGATCCGCAGTCCTTCCTGGCGCGGCGTGGCAGAGGAAGCGCCGGGCGCCTACAAGGACGTGGGCGCAGTGGCCGATGCCGCCGACCGGGCGGGGCTGGCACGCAAGGTGGTGAGACTCACGCCGCTGATCTGCATCAAGGGGTGACGCCATGGAACAAAGAAAAGCGATTGCCAGGCCCCGGCCCACTGAGATGATGGCGGTCCAACCCGAATACAAGATCGCACTGCGTCCCGGCGATGTGCTGCTGGTGGTGGACGTGCAGCACGACTTTTTGCCCGGCGGTGCTTTGGGGGTCAAGCGCGGCGACGAAATCATTCCGGTGCTGAACCGCTGCATTGCGCTGTTCACCGCCAAGACCCTGCCGGTGTTTGCCTCGCGCGACTGGCATCCGCCCGATCACTGCTCGTTCCGCGAGCAGGGCGGGCCTTGGCCCGTGCACTGTGTGCAGAACACGCACGGCGCGGAATTCTCGCCAGATCTCAGGCTGCCGGCCGGAACCGGCATCATCAACAAGGCCGGTGCGCGAGATAGCGAGGCCTATTCCGTGTTCAGCGGAACGGATCTCGACACGCGCCTGAGGCGCGCGGGGGTCCGGCGCATCTTCATCGGCGGCCTGGCAACCGATTACTGTGTGCTGAATACGGCGAAAGACGCGCATGCATTGGGCTATGATTACTTCGTGCTCACCGATGCCGTGCGCGCGGTCGATGTGATTCCCGGCGATGGAGACCGCGCGCTGGAAGAGATGCGCCGCCTGGGCGCACACCTCATCGAATCGGGGGCGCTGGCGCTGTGAACGCCGACCCCAGCCTGCTGCTGACGGACCTCTATCAGCTTACCATGCTGCAAGGCTATTTTGAGCGCGGCATGAACGAGACTGCCGCCTTCGAGTTCTTCGTGCGCAAGCTGCCGCGGGCCCGCAACTTCCTGGTGGCGGCGGGGCTGGAGCAGGTGCTGGACTTCCTCGAACAGGCCCGTTTTTCCACCACGGAACTGGAATGGTTGCGCAGCACCGGGCGCTTTTCCGATGATTTCGTCGACTGGCTTGCCGGTTGGCGCTTCGAGGGAGAGGTGGATGCCATGCCAGAGGGAACGCTGTGCTTCCCGGAAGAACCGCTGCTGCGCGTGACCGCTGCCCTGCCGCAGGCGCAGCTGATCGAGACGCGCCTTATCAACCTTCTGCACTTTCAGACGCTCATTGCCTCCAAAGCAGCGCGCTCGGTGCTGGCCGCGCCCGGCAAGTTGCTCGTGGACTTCGGATTGCGCCGCGCGCACGGTGCGGAGGCGGGCATGGCGGCGGCGCGTGCCGCGTATCTGGCCGGGTTCACCGGAACGTCCACCGTGCTGGCAGGGCAGCGGTACGGAATCCCGATCTTCGGCACCATGGCGCACTCCTTTGTGCAGGCGCACGCTACCGAGGTGGATGCATTCCGCAATTTCGCACACGCCCAGCGCGACAATGCGGTACTGCTGATCGATACCTACGATACGGAATCCGGTGCGCGCACGGTGGTGGCGCTGGCGCGCGAACTGGCGCAGGAGGGGATAACCATCAAGGGCGTGCGTGTGGACAGCGGCGATCTCGGCGAGCTTGCGCGGCGGGTGCGCCGAATTTTGGACGAAGGCGGTTTAAGCGCCGCGACCATTTTCGCCAGCGGCGACCTGGATGAGGACCGCGTGCATGAGTTGCTGGCGCGGGGCGCGCCGATAGACGGCTTCGGAATCGGCACAAGGCTGGATACGTCTGCGGACGCCCCCTATCTTGATTGCGCCTACAAACTGCAGGAATATGCCGGGACGGCGCGGCGCAAGCGCTCTGCTGGGAAGGCGACCTGGCCGGGGCGCAAGCAGGTATGGCGCCGGCATGACGAGCGTGGCCGCATGGCGGGGGATATAATCAGCCTGCAGGGAGACAGCCATCCGGGAGAGGAGCTGTTGGTGTGCGTGATGCGCGACGGAAAGCGCCTTGCACCGCAGCCGACGCTGCATGCGGCCCGAGCGCTGACCCTGCGCAGCCTGCATACGCTGCCACCGCGCTTGTCGTCGCTGGACGAGGCTCCCGCCTACCCGGTGGAAATCGGGACCGCACTGCGCGAACTGGCCGCCGCCGTGGATGCGCAACGTCAGGCTGCACCTGGAAAGTAATCGCGGACCCGGCTGGGCACCGCGCAAGTCGTGCTCCGAACTTCTTGCGTTCTGTGGTTTGCTGGCCTGCCTGCCGAGTTCTCCGCTGGCGTGGGTGGGCGGGTCACCACGGCCTGTGCAGAGAATCGAGAAGCCCGGAGATTCGCACCAGCTCAAGCAGGTTTGATGCGCCCGTTTTTTGCAGGATGCGTGCGCGGTGGATTTCCACGGTGCGGTGGCTGATGGCGAGGCGCTGGGCGATTTCCTTGTTGGTGTAGCCGCCCACGGCCAGCATCATGATTTCGCGCTCCCGCTCGGTTAGGGCGGCCAGTCGCGCGGAGATGGATTGCCTTGTTTGTGCCTCCTGGTGGAGAACGGCATCAAGCGCCAATGCCTCCTGCACATGCTGCAGCAGCTGCACGCCGTCCACCGGTTTGGTCAGGAAATTCACGGCGCCCGCCTTGATGGCGCGCACTGTCTCCGGAATGGTGCCATACCCCGACAGAAAAATGACGGGCATGAGGAATCCGCGCCGGGTCAATTCTTCCTGCAGCGCGGGCCCGTCCATTCCTGGCATTTTCAGGTCGAGGAGCAGGCAGCCGCGGACGGAAGGGCTGCACGCGCGCAGAAATTCCTCCGCGCACGAGAAGGCCGCCACGGTATGGCCGGCCGATTGCAGAAGCATGGAGACTGAGTCGCGCACTGCGGCATCATCGTCAACCAGAAAAACCTTGCCCGGCTGGCTCATGTGAAGAGAAGGGAGAAAGACAGGAAGCGGTGGCCACTCGCTGCTTGCGGCACCAAGCTAAGCGGCACGCCTTTCGTTTGTGTTGGCTGTTCCAACCGCCGGATCCATGGGACGTCGCGCGGATGGCATGACGGAACGCGGTGGGCCGGGGAACGCGCGCAGCCTGATGTTTCGGTCGCGGTCACGGGCGCGTGTTCCCCTGGCTTGTCCAACGTTACGGTTATCAGACGCCAACTGCAGGCGCCGCCGCGCGAGGTAGATGAACGCCCGGCCTTGCGGCCAGAGTGCGGCAAATGCGCGTGTGGCCATGACATCTGGCGGCGCCCCCCTTTGTGTTGCGGATTTCAAATCTAGCGCCGCCCGTTTCGGCCATGGCTGGACATCTAAACGGGGCGATGCGCGACGGAGTTATCTAATCAGCGTGCAAGTATATGTTCTGACCGAGACGACGCGAGATACGTATTCCTACCTATAGCCATCTCTGCGTGAATCCGCTTACGATTTAAATCCGCTCCGCATGTGGCTCAATTCCAGGGCGCGGCTCGGGTTTTCTTCGTCTCGCCACGCCGCCGCCCTAGGCCTCATGACGGTTTTCGCTGGCCTTCGGCAGATGGGTGGGCGACCTTCAGCAACACCAGCACCGCACCCCCGCCGCCCTGGGCAGGCGGCGCTTCGCAGAAGGCGAGCACTTCCGGGCATTGCGTAAGCCAATGCCGTGCGCGGATCCGTAAGATGCCTTCGCCGGTCCGCCCGTGCAACCCCTTGCCGTGGATGATGCGCACTGAGCGCAGTCCCTGCAACAACGACTCTCGGAGAAACTGCTGCAGCAGACTGCGCGCCGCATCGCTCGCCAGGCCATGCAGGTCCAGGCTATTCTGCGCGGGAAACTGGCCTCGTCGCAGCTTGCGCAGGGTCATGCGCGAGACGCCGTTGCGCAAAAACTCCGTAAGCGCTTCCCCTCCCGCACCATGGTCGGTCCAAACGTCCGTGCCGGAAAGTCCGGACGCGCCTGCGCCAGCGGCTGCAGGCTTGGGACTGACCGGCTCCGGCTTGGCGAGCGTAACGCGGCCAGAGGGGGAAAGCGGCGTGACGCCACCCACTGCCTGTCGGAACAATTCGGCATCCTTCGGCTCGGGCGGTTCCTGTTCCTCCTTCAAGGTGCGGCGTTGGATGCCAGATACTTGTCGGCGTCCAGCGCAGCCATGCAGCCCGTTGCGGCGCTGGTGCAGGCCTGACGGTAGATGTAGTCCTGCACGTCTCCGGCAGCGAACACGCCGGGTATACTGGTTGCGGTCGCTTCGCCGTTGCGCCCGCCCTTGGTGACGATGTAGCCGTTGTCCATCTCCAGTTGTCCGGTGAAAATATCGGTGTTGGGCTTGTGGCCGATGGCGATGAATACGCCGGCCAGCGCAAGCTCCTGGACGGCACCCGTGTCCACGTGCCTGATGCGCATACCCGTCACCCCGCTGTCATCGCCCAATACCTCGTCGAGAACCTGCTTCAACTGCAGAGTGATCTTGCCTTCCTTTACCCTCTCCATCAGGTGGTCAACCATGATCCGCTCGGCGCGAAACGTATCGCGCCTGTGCACCAGTGTCACATGCCGGCAGATGTTGGCCAGATACAGCGCTTCTTCCACCGCCGTGTTGCCGCCCCCTACCACCGCGACGTCCTGGTTGCGGTAGAAAAAGCCGTCGCAAGTTGCGCAGCCAGACACGCCCTTGCCCATGAATGCTTGCTCAGAAGGCAGCCCGAGATACTGTGCGGAGGCGCCGGTGGCGATTATCAGCGCATCGCAGGTATAGATACCGCTGTCGCCCTCCAGAATAAAGGGTTTTTGCCGCAGCTTTGCCGTATGGATATGGTCGAAAATGATCTGCGTATGGAAGCGTTCCGCATGCTGCTGGAAACGCTGCATCAAGTCCGGTCCCTGCACACCGTCCACGTCACCGGGCCAGTTGTCCACTTCCGTCGTGGTCATCAGTTGGCCGCCCTGCGCCATGCCCGTTATCAGCACCGGTTTCAGGTTGGCGCGTGCGGCGTAAACGGCGGCGGTATACCCGGCCGGGCCGGAACCGAGGATGAGCAGACGATGATGCTGGGTAGTCTTTTCCATGATGACAGCTTTCGTAAATGCCAAACAAGAACGGAGGGTAGCCAAATGCGAAATTTAGCAGTGGCGGGCCCCGGTGTCGAGTAGAATACTGTCACCATGGTTTTGCGCCTTATTGTATCACTGCTGTTCTTGTCCGCATTGCCCCAGGGCTGGGCGCTCGATTCTCCCGCCGTTCCCGGATTTATCGATGAAATGGTGTCCAGGCACCAATTCCGGCGCGAGGAACTGGAACGCGCATTCGATCGCGCCCAATTCCAGCAGTCCGCAGTCGATGCCATGACCAGTCCTTCCACCCTTAAACCCTGGTTGGACTACCGCGCCAACTTCGTCAACGAAGCGCGCGTCAATGCTGGCCTTAAATTCTGGAAAAAGAATGCCGAGGCCCTGCGCCGTGCCGAAGAGCATTTCGGCGTGCCGCAGGAAATTATCGTAGCCCTGCTCGGCGTGGAGACCTTCTACGGCCAGCAGGCGGGCACCTTCCGCGCCGTGGATGCGCTGGCAACCCTGGCCTTCAGCTATCCGCCGCGTGCCGATTTTTTCCGGAACGAGTTGGAACAATACCTTTTGCTCGCGCGCGAGCAGCAATTCAACCTGCTCAGTGTGCGCGGCTCCTATGCCGGCGCACTCGGCCTGCCGCAATTCATGCCCAGTAGCTATCGAAAATACGCGGTGGATTTCAACAACAACGGAAAAATAGATCTGATCAACGAGCGCACCGATGCCATCGGCAGCGCCGCCAACTATCTCAGGCAATTCGGATGGGTGACGGGCGAGCCAGTCGCCTTGCGCGCCAAGGTAAGCGAAGACGCCTGCGCGGGAGACGCCAAAGCCCCGCGCACGCTCGCCGTTTGGGCCGCGGCGGGTATCACCCTGGCTCAGCCTTTCGAGGCGGGCAAGGAGCCGACCACGCCCACGCGCCTGCTTGATTTCACGGTGAAAGACGGCAAGGAATTCTGGCTGGCGTTCCCCAACTTTGATGTCATCATGAGCTACAACAACAGCAGCTTCTACGCCATGTCGGTACTGCAACTGGCCGAGGCGCTGCGCGAGGCACGCGGCGGGCGTTAGCAGGCGATCGGACAACGCTTCGGCAGTTGTTGGAGGTGCGCGGCGATTCGATCACCTTGGGGCTGGCCAGCGCCGCTACTCCGCTGCCACCCGCCGCGCGCCGTTATAGTGTTCCTGCCAGTAATGCTTGCTCATGTCCACAATTTCCACCCGCTTGCCGGTGCTCGGCGCATGGATGAAACGGCCATTGCCGAGGAAGATGCCTACATGCGAATAAGGCGTGCCTTGTGTGCTGTAGAACACCAGATCGCCGGGCTGCATCTGGTTCCCCTTGATGCGCTTTCCCACGCGGCTGATGCCCTGTGCGGTGCGCGGCAGCTTCACGCCCCGCGCATGCAGAAATACATGGCGCACAAAGCCGCTGCAATCAAAACCCGTACTCGGCGATTCGCCTCCGTAATGGTAAGGCGTCCCGATCAGGCTCTTGGCGTAAGGGATGACGTCTCTGTTTCCTCCTGTGGAAGAGGATTGTTCGGGCGGCCTTGTGGAGGAGCAGGCCGCCAACAGCAGTGCGAGAAGAACCAAGCCCGTGTTTCGCATGCCCGCAATCTAAGGCAAATCCAGCCCGATTGTAAAGGGGATTTACTTCTTTTGCCTATCGCGCAACACCAACATCACCAATGCCAGGAGGGCGAACGTTCCCCCGCCATAAAACGTTAGCGGGGGCCCCAGCCTATCCCACAGTTCCCCGGCCGCCACGCTGGCGGCCAGCATGGCCGCGCCGCTGCACAGGTTGAAGAACCCATAAGCGGTGCCGCGCAGATTGGGCGGTGCCGTGCCCGCCACCATGGCGGCCAGCAGACCCTGGGTCATGGCAAGGTGCAGCCCCCACAGCGCGACGCCGACAAATACATGGCCGTAATGGCTGCTGCCCGCGAGCACCAGGTCTGCCGCGATGAGCAGCAGCAAGCCGTACTTCAACAGAGTGGTGTGACGCATGGAATCGGCGAGCTTGCCGAAGGGATACGCCATGAGCGCATATACGGCATTCATCACCACGAATACGGAAGGCACCCACGCCACCGCCAGCCCGCCCTGCATGGCGCGCAGCACCAGAAAGGCTTCGCTGAACCGGGCGAGCGTAAACGCGGCCCCGAAAGCCACAACCCACCAGTATTCAGTCCCAAGGCGCCTCAGGTTGTCTAGATTGACGGGATTGGCGCCATTGCGGTTGTGACGAGTTTCCGGCTCCTGCACCCCAAAAACCAGCAGCGCGACCGCGAGGAAGGCCGGGATCACCGCAAACCAGAATACGTGGCGGAAATCGTCCGAAAACAGCAGCATCAGCGCCACCGCCAGCAGCGGCCCGATGAATGCCCCCACGGTGTCGAGGGCCTGGCGCAGCCCGAAAGAAGCGCCCCGCAAATGCGGCGGAGCAATATCCGCCACCAGCGCATCGCGCGGCGCGCCGCGTATGCCTTTTCCCGTGCGGTCGATAAGGCGCGCCGCGAGCACCATACCTCCGCTCCCGGCCAGCGCGAACAGGGGCTTGGAAACAGCTCCCAGCCCATAGCCCAATACCGCCAGCAACTTGCGGCGGCCCAGGTAGTCGGAAAGCATTCCGGAAAACACCTTCACGATCAGCGCCAATGACTCCGCTGCCCCCTCGATGAAGCCCAGCACCGTCGCACTCGCCCCTAGCGTGCCCACCAGGAAGGCAGGCAGCAGGCTATGAATCAGCTCCGATGACACGTCCATCAGCAGGCTGACAAGACCCAGCACCCAGATGCTGGCCGGAATCTGGCGCAGTGTGGTGGTCATATGGCGATAACGGGGAATACCGGCACGATCACCCTACGCACAACAGGCATACTGCCGCTGAAGACTTTCATTTCTGGCTCAATTAGAAAGAAGTTGCATTTAATTGTACGGGATACTAGAGTTCACGTGCCACGCCGGCAGATGCAGCAGGAGATCCCCGGTCGATGCTTATGCTACGCCAATTGCTGAAGGCCGATGAAAAATAATCCGCGCACAATTGCGCTGGCCACCATCGTCCTGGCGAGCCTGGCGGGGCTGTCATGCTATTACGCGGTCTATGGTTATTACCAGTCGCGCATTGGCGAACTGGTGGCGCAGCAAGCCCAGGATGCACATGAAAGCGCAGATGACCTGGCCGACAGCATCCGGCGCAACCTGCATTACGTCAGCGGTATTCCCGATTTTCTCAGCCACGGGCTGCGTGTCTACAATGCGCTGGCGCACCTTGACGCAAACGGGGGGCCATCGGCCCTGCCCTATGCGGTGCGGAAAAAACGCTGGACTTCAGACAACGCGCTGAACGATCTTAGCCGCACGTTCGCGCGCGCCCGGAGTGACCTCAATGCCGACCTTATCTATCTGGTCAATGCGGCCGGCGACTGCGTGGCGGCCAGCAACTGGGATACGACAGAGAGCCCCATCGGTACCAACTTCGCAGAGCGCGACTTTTTCCGCCAGAACAGGGCAGGGCAGCGCGGCATGCAGTACGCGGTAGGGAAGACTACGCATGTCGCCGGCCTCTATTTCTCCACCCCAGTTGTGGTTGACGGCAAATTCGCCGGAGCGATTGTTGCCAAAGTTGACATGCCGAAGCTCTCATTCCTTACCAGGCTGACCGATGCCTTCGTGACTGACAGGAACGGCGTGATCATTCTTGCCCACGATGCGCCCATTGAAATGAAAGTCCTGCCGGACGGCGCCTTGCACAGACTGTCGAAGCAGGCCATCACCGATTACTACCAGCGCAATGATTTCCAGACTCTGCCCATCGAGCCGTGGGAAAATGGAGAGTTCCAGGCCGTGTGGCGCATCGGCGGGGAGATCAATCCTCACATCTTTGCGAGCCACGACCTGCCCGAGTTCGGACTGACCGTCCATGCGGAGAGCGAACTGCCCGGCATGCTGATTCTCGAGCGGCAGCGCGCCTGGGTCCCGCTGTGGATCGGTATTGCCGCCGGCGTGATCATTCTGGTTGGAGGCATCGCCTCGCATTACATCCAGGTCGTCAGCCGCGCCAGGCGTAGCCTGCGCACCACACAGAGCCGTCTGGCTGCGCTGCTTCATACTTCCATGGACGGGGTGGTGGGCACGGATGCGAGGGGAAACATTACCCTCTGGAACGACGCCGCTGCAACGATGTTCGGCTGGCGGAGCGAGGAAGTGCTGGGGAAACCGCTGCATAGCTTCGTCGTTCCCGAGCGTTACCGGGAGCTGCATCTCCGCGGGCTCGCGCGGTTCGCCGAGGGTGGAAAGATGCAACTGCCTGGCAAACGCATGGAATTGTTTGCGCTGCATCGCGATGGCCGCGAATTTCCTATCGAACTTTCGATCAGCATGGTGGCAAACGGAGGCATGCAGGAATTTGGGGCATTCGTGCAAGACATCTCACGGCGCAAGGCGGCCGAGGAGAAACTCGTGGAAAGCGAGCGCAATTACCGGGCGCTGATCGAGCAGTCTGCCGATGCCATTTTCGTGAGCGATCATGAGGGGCGGCGTCTGCTGGACGTCAACCAGGCCGCCTGCGCCATGCTCGGCTACACGCGCGACGAACTGCTGACCATGGGAATTGCGGACCTGCTCTATCCGGAAGATGTGGAGAGTGAGCCGATCCGGTATGCCGATGTGTGGGCAGGACATGTCATCAACAGTCATCGGCGCTACCGGCGCAAGGACGGGAGCAGCATGCATGTGGAACTGAGATCGCGCATGCTCGCCGATGGCCGTCTGCAGGCCACCGTTCGCGACATTTCGGAGCGCAAGGCCATAGAGGAAACTATCCGCAGGCGCGAAGAACAATACCACGCCGTGATTGAGACCTCGACGGAAGGCTTTTGGATGCTGGACATGCAAGGGCGGCTGCTGGAAGCCAATTCCGCCTACGAACGCCAATCTGGCTACAGCCATGGGGAGTTGCTCGGCATGCACATCTCTGATCTGGACGCCCGTGAGCGTCCAGAGGAAACCGCAGCGCGTGTCGAGAAAGTCTTGCGCGAAGGGCATGACCGCTTCGAGACCTGGCACCGCCGCAAGGATGGCAGCATCTGGCCGGCCGAAGTGGTCACTACCTATTGGCGCGAAGGCGGGCGCTTCTTTGTATTTACGGCAGACATCACGGAGCGCAAGGCGGCGGAGGAGCAGGCGCAACTGGCTGCCAAGATCTACCAAGCCAGCAGCGAGGCTATCGTTGTCACTGACGAAAACAACCGCATCGTGCAGGTCAACCCGGCGTTCACCGCCATCACCGGCTATACGCTGGCAGAAGTGGCGGGCAGGAACCCTAACATTTTGCAATCCGGCAAGCACGACAAGGATTTCTACCGGAATATGTGGCAGGCCATTCTCAATGACGGCGGCTGGCAAGGGGAGATATGGGACCGCCGTCGGGATGGCACGCTGTACGCCAAGTGGGCCACCATCAACGTCCTGCGCCATGCCGATGGCAGCGTATACCGGCATGTGGCGCAATTCTCCGACATCACCGAGAAGAAGCAGAAGGATGACCTCATTCAGCGCCAAGCCAGCTATGACCCGCTTACCGGCCTGCCCAACCGCCGTCTGTTCCAGGACAGGCTTGAGCAGGAGATCAAAAGAACAGACGCGCTACGCGCCAAAGGCCCCTTGGCGCTGCTTTACCTGGACCTTGACCGTTTCAAGGAGATCAACGACGCCCTAGGCCATGCGAAAGGAGATGTCCTCCTCGCCGAAGCCGCGCGCCGCATCTGCAAATGCGTGCGCGAAACGGACACCGTCGCCCGCCTGGGCGGCGACGAATTCACGGTGATCCTGTCCGAGGCCGGCGACCGGTCGCACCCGGAGCGCATCGCCCGCAACATCATTGCCGAACTGACCAAGCCGTTCGACCTTGGCGATGGCCATATCGGATATATCTCCGCCAGTGTGGGCATCACGCTCTATCCAGACGATGCCTGCGACTACCAGGAACTGGTAAAACATGCCGACCAGGCCATGTACGCGGCAAAGGCGCATGGGCGCAACGGCTTCAGCCACTTTACGGCTTCAATGCAGGAAAGTGCGCGGGAAAGGCTGGCCCTCACCAACGATCTGCGCCAGGCCTTGGCGCGCAGCGAACTGCAAGTGCACTACCAGCCCATACTGGAACTTGTCAGCGGGCGCATCGCCAAGGCCGAAGCCCTGTTGCGCTGGAAGCACCCATCGCGCGGTACGGTCAGTCCCGCTGTGTTTATTCCCCTGGCGGAAGAATCCGGGCTCATCCACGAAATCGGCGAATGGGTTTTCCGGCAAGCCGTAGCCCAAGTGGCTGCGTGGCGCCAAAGCCACGGCTGCATCATCCAGGTCAGCGTCAACAAATCGCCATCGCAGTTCGAGCGCTCGGGCAAAGGCGCCTGGCCAAGCCACATCAAGGAACTGGGCCTGCCCGGCAATGCGATCACCGTTGAAATCACCGAAGGCCTGCTTCTCAAGGAATCCGCCAAGGCCAAACGGCGCCTGCGCGAACTCAGGGAGGCGGGCATTCAGATATCCATAGATGACTTCGGTACCGGCTTCTCGTCGCTTTCATACCTCAGGCAATTCGACATCGACTACATCAAGATAGATCGCTCCTTCCTCCGCGATCTGGAGCGCAACCCGGACGACAAAGCCCTCACCGAAGCCATCATCGTCATGGCGCACAAACTTGGTATCAAGACCATCGCCGAAGGGGTGGAAAGCAAAGCCCAGCGCGATATGCTGGCATCATTCGGCTGCGACTACGTGCAGGGCTTCCTTTACTCCCCCGCCGTGCCCGGCGAAGAGATGGGAAAATTGATCGCAGACAAAGCCTTCGAGCGGGAAAAGTCGGAGTTTGTCTAGGCACGCGGCACACCCGCGCAAAAAAACCTGCCGCCCCTGTTCCCAAAACGCCAATTCCCTGCTATGATGCGCGACCTTGAAAACGGGATGGTTTCAAGGCAGGGTAGCAATCCCATCCCCGCAACAAAATACGCGCCCGTAGCTCAGCTGGATAGAGTACTTGGCTACGAACCAAGGGGTCAGGAGTTCGAATCTCTTCGGGCGCGCCATATTCCAATAAAGAACAGTCGCTTAGCGTGATCCGTTAGGCGACTTTTCTTTTCAGTAAAGTCATTGCGGGACTTTTGCGGGACTGTCCCCCGCAGACACGGTTGGCAGCGTCAAGAAGCTCGGCTAGTTCGGCAGCAGAATAGTGCGACGTGATATCGCCATTCTTGTGCCCTAGCAGCACCTTCCGCGTTTCAAGCGGAACGCCTGCGGCCCGGAGCCGCCGGCCGAAGGTGTGCTTCATGTCGTGCGGCCTGACGTTGGCAAGTCCAGGCAGGACCGACTCCATGAACTCCATCAGCTCATTGGTGATCAATATCCCGCGCTGGCCCTTGCGCAACAACTCAGGCGGGATGGCCTTGCCGGAGGCTACGTATATCTTCATCGCAGCTCTGACTCTGGCTTTCCACCACGCCGAGTTGTTGATGCTGCCAACTGGCTTGCCCCGGTAGGTGAAAACGCGTTCCGGATGTTTTCCGCGACAGCTTTCCACAACGGCGCGCGCCTCGTCGTTCAGCACGACCAACCTGTCCTCACCGTTTTTCACGCCCGAGTTCTCGGTCCGGCCACCGAAATCCGCCGGTATCAGGAAGACGCTGATGCCCAACTCGCGCACCTCGATTTCCCAGTCCCAGCGCAGGTGGCAAACCTCCTGCTCGCGTGTTCCCGTATTGACCTTGAACAATGCCATCTTCGTCAGATGCTCGGGCAACTCCTTGAACAGCAAGCTCTGCTCTTCCCAGGACAGCGGGTAGGGCTTGCGTGCGTCATGAGTGGGCACCATGGAGATGAGCGGCGGTGTCTCCAGCCACGTCAACCCATGCTCGTCCCGCCACTTCCTCGCCGCCAGGTTCAGGATCCTGCGCACTATGCTCAAGGCGTTGTTGATGCTCTTCGACTTGATGCCCGATGCGCGTCTGGCGGTGATGTATGGTTGCAGCGTGCCATCGTGCAGCTTGCTTAATGGCATTTCCCCGATAAAAGGGTCCAAAGACTGCAGCATGTAGGCAGCCGATGTAATGGATGCCTTGTGCTTGTTCTCAGTCAGGTACTTCGTTGCTGCGACTCGGAAGATGCGATCGGGTCGTACACCGTAGACCCGTGCCTGGCGAATCTGCTCCAGGCGGCGAACTAGGTACCGCTTCGCTTCTTCTTCATCGCTTGTTTCGCAGCTTTCGCAAAGGCGTTGGCCGTGGACGATTTTGTCAACGTGCCACGTTCCGCCGGGCTCGTCGGGCCGGCGGTAGAGACCTGGCATTCGTTTTCCCATTGCTCTCCTTTCATGATGCAAAGAGCGCCGGGCTGACCGTTGCGGCGCTTATATTCCTCCCACCAGGCATCAAGGTCAAGCCTGTCGTAGCCCACGCCTTGAACCCCGATCGGAACAGCGACGAGATGCGGCTTCACCTCGCGGTTGAATCGGTTGCGGTCCATCCCCAGGTAGGCATGCGCGTGCTTGGCGCGGATGACCCGCGGCAGGAACCCCGGCCCGTCCGGTTGCCCTGGACTGCTCATGGCGAGTAGGTGGCGCGCAGCTAAGCTGCTGCCGATGTGGTGTCGGTGGTGGCGTGCATCCTGGCTTGCGCGACGAGTACGTTCAGGCTGATGCCTTGGTTGCTAAGGCGACGGACGTAGCCCAGCCGTTTCGGCAGGGCAGGGACATCCGTGCGACCGGATCTCTTCACCTCGTTGCGGTACAACGCCGCCACCTTGCCAACTTGCGTCCTTACGCCAGAAAAACCAGGCGAGGACCACAGCCGGTAGATTAATAGTTCTATCGAGCGCGTGTTTCCGTGCCTGATGGACTCGATGATCGAGTCGCGCCAGCCTTGGTATTTGACGTCTTTCATGCGCCAGGTGAGCACGGTGCTCTTGTCTACAACCGGCCGGCGAGTCCGGGTAGCCGCAGGTGCGTTTTTATATGCCTTCTTCGTCAGAGTCACCAGCTCGAAGCTGTCGAGTTCGATCCGTCCATCCAATCTATTGGCATCCCGCAGAGACTCAATCGCATGTGCCGGATGCTCTCCGCGATTAATGGGGGTAACCATCAGCCACCAGTACACTACACCGTCATACGACCAAAGCAGCAACGTCGCATTGCCCATTCCGGCACGTTTCCTTCTGGCGCGCTCATTGCGGTCGGCCGAGACCGTATAGGCCAGATCGAACTTCCGCACCAGCCTCGCACAGCGCCCAGGGCTGACTGATCCGCTGCAATAGTGGGTATAGCCATTGGAAACAGCATCGGCAATGCGTTGCATGAGCACGGTACGCGATTCAAATATGGTGGGGTTGTACAGCACGACATTTCCTCCGCAAGAAACTTATGCGTGCATTTTCCATATTGCGGAAGATGCAGTGTTACTGTATAAAGCCAATAGGAGACGCGCGTTGCATAATAACTGTAACACTCCATGAGCAAGCCACGCACACCACAGATTCAGTACCAAAAAACGCAGGCGCTGCTGGATGAAATACGTTCTCGCAGTGGGAAGTTGCTGAAGGATCTTTACGCCGCGCTGGGGCAGGGCAGCGTGGGTGTAGCCAGCAGCGAAACTCACCTGCGCCAACTGGCGAGCGGGCACCGTTTTTTGACGGATGAGAAGCTGGCACAGCTGGCTAAGTGGGCAATCCGCAAGCGGTGGGGCGGACCCGCGGCTCGTGCTGCCGTTGCCTATGTGGCTCCGACCAGTGGCGCCTTGGCGGCAGCCGAACGAGAGAAACGCCACAAACGATACCTAACGGAAGATCCGGTGAAGCGCATCATCGAAAATCCCATGGCGATGGCGGAGCAAGAGAAACGAAGAAGTGTGGCCGAGCTTGACGCGGCGCTCGCCAAGATGTCGCCAGCTGGATTTTCGCACGCGGACATCTTGTATATGGTCTACAGCTGGCTAGTGAAGAATCCCCCGACCAATAAGCGCGGCAAGCGACAGCGCAACATCGTACTCGTCGACGATCCGCGGGGGAGGGGGCTTGAAGCTCCCATATTCCCGGAGTCGCTGCCGCCCAACTTCTCCTTGCCGGAACACCGGAACGGCTTCCCATGGCATGTGGAGTGTCTGACAAGGACGTCCTGGGGAGGATTTGAGGGTGTTCCGCCTCGTAAGAGCAGGCAGAAGAAATAGTCATCACCACATTTGAAGCGCTCTCACGGGGGGCAGGTCATCGGCCTTATGTGGAGCGCTACATAAGGCCGACATGCCGCCACCAGATGGGCTTGAATCTCAGAGTAATAGAAAGCCCCGCCACCCGAAGGGGCGAGGCTTGTGCTGCAAATGCCGCGTATCACGCGGCTGAATCCGGTAAGCCGGATTCGGTCCACGGTTTCCCGTTTCCTGGCAAAACCTCTTGCCAGCCGTAGAGCTCAGAACAACTCCTTAGGCAATCGACTGACGCAAGCACTGAATTCTGCAGTGCGTTGCCGCGCCCGGTCATGCTGGCGTCGCAACCCGATTATCACCATCGGTTCATATAGCCATCCTCGTGTACCACCACGATCACCATGCAATAGGTGCGGCTGCCCGTCCTTCCGGACAGACGGCTGTTGGTTTGTATTTGCTGCCCGATGTTCCGGGCAACGCTTTCCATCGCCTTGGAGAACTGCTCCGCTGCCAAGCGGGTACGGGCACGGTGCCACCCATGCCCCTCCATTCGACGCCCCGGTGCCACCCGGTTTCAACACACAATTTCGACTGCTCCAGGCTTTCGCTCGTTCGACATAACAGCCAGTCTGCCGTCCGAGTCTTCCTGTCGTGGCGCGGTACTTTGCCCGCCACGGCCTACTTGCCTGATCTGCCCCTCCATGAATCGCGTCGCTGCGACACCTGTACATCAGAGCGTTGCCGCGCTCTCAGGTTGGAGGTTTCCATCTTAGTTCTTATTGGCCCACGTTTAGCGTGCCGGCTCAAGTGCGATTATTTTCTTGCGGGATCATCCCGCCGATCCTTGCAGCGCATGGCTGCAACAGACTATTAGGAGGCCGAGATTCCAAAGCGCCTTCCCTACCCAAATCGACTCTCATCACCGCTGGCTTGCTGTTTCTGTGAAACAGTACACGCAACTTCCTACTGACCCTTGCGGGCTTTCGTCACGTTCCCAAGGGCACCTCGTGGGTGCCTTGTACTACTTTAAGCTATCCATCTATCCAACCGGCTTGCGCCGACAGGACAAGCTGCGCTAGTTCTCCCTTGCAGCCCTGTCACGTCACCGTGACCTCAGAAGCCCAGTAGTGGTCAACCTTGCCTACCCTCGCGGGCAGTCTCGGCGGCGGAATGGTTACCGCTCCAATAGAGCAGGGTTTCCGGTTTCAGCTTTCGCATCCCCCGTTGGCCCGTTTCGATGTCGCCCAATCTCACTCCCGCATCGCGGGAGTGGAATGAAGTCGAAGGTGGGAGTTACACCCCCAGCGCTCCGTTACAGCACGCGCCAGCACGATTAAGTGCACGCGGCTATCGCAGTCTCTGTCAATTGGCAATTGACAGCCGAGCCATCCGGCTCTTGTGTGTTATCGCGTCGTGGGTTGGCAGCCCCCGACACGATTGATGCAGGGGGTGGCAACCCTTGGCGATGCATGAATCATACGCCAAGGGTTGCCGATTTTTCGCACGTAGGAATCTCTTATTATTGTTGCTCATTTCATTCGCCTTTATTCGTCTAAAAAGCCCGCCGATACTCGTCGTGCTTTTATTCAATCGTACGCCCATTCAAAAAATCGCAGACTCATGCTCTCGGAAGAGAGGATTTCACCCGCCGCGAGCTTGCGCAGCGGCTTCTACCGGGTCAAGACCTGCGCAGCAGGTGCCACTTCCCGCGCAGCGGGTCCTCTCGTCGCGAAGCGACTCCTACCTGGTTGTGCCCCGAGCGCAGCGAGGGGCTTATAAGGTCTCGGAGCGCCAGCGCAGAGACTGGCTTTCAGTGCGATCCCGCCTTAGTGGGTTTTGAATTTCGGGGTGTGGTGGGCGCCGCTCGGGGGTGCCGGTTGCATTGGAGGAGCAGGTCGTCCTCGAGGCCAGGATAATGTATTTTTTTACATTTTTTTACACTAAACCTACTTTAACTGCGTTTTACTTTTCGGTAATGTAATTTTTCGCACTATATCTGCATATTTTTTACACCATTCCTACACTATTCCTGCAAC